>Ga0073928_10006125_pt1 | contig 16355 bp, 10 predicted proteins | sample PaiPotPPA55metaG_FD_76969 | JGI IMG/M metagenome (GOLD analysis project Ga0073928, IMG submission 76969) | Iron sulfur acid spring bacterial and archeal communities from Banff, Canada, to study Microbial Dark Matter (Phase II) - Paint Pots PPA... ... | reverse complement strand
TGAGGTCAATCTTGGCCCATTCCTTCCGAGAGAATTCCTACCCTCGAGGACAAGACCTGTCTTCGGCTGCATTGCAATAAACATTCCGCCGAGAGCCGCTGGCGACGGAAGGACAACGAGTTTCAGCGTTGAGGTCCACCGGTCCCCACTCAATCTGTAACGCTTCCCCGATTCGCGAAGTCAGGATCCTGTGTAGAGCTGAAACGGTGCCCAGTAAAAGGCGTTCCGGTAAGTGGGGCTTGAGCGAAGCAGGGTGAGCTTGGCATGGCGAAGGGCCGCGGCGGGAGTCTGTCCTTTTTCTAACTCCCCGTACAGTTCGTCCATGAGTCGGGGAGTCGAAACGTCGCTGACCTCCCACAAAGCTCCGATCACGTTGTGGGCTCCGGCGCGGAGAAATGCCCACGAAAGACCGACCAGGCCCTCGCCTGAATAGGCGCGTGAGCCTGCTCCATAACAAGTGGAGATTGTGACCAGCTGAGCCCGCAAAGGGTGATGAATGATGTCGCGGGCGTAGAGCTTGAAGGAGTCATCCTCTGCACCAGCCTTAGACAGCACGATGGCGGAGTCGAGCGGGCTCGTACGGCTCGCAGTGCCGTGCGCAACGAAGTGGATGTAGGAGAACTGCTCCGGCTTCCCAGACAGATACGCCGTCGGTGTAGCGTGCTCGCGCGCGAAGGCGCGCTGTTGCGCACCAGGGAAATGCTTTTCGATGCTGTTCATTTCGTCCGCCGCTTTCCGCAGCTCGGGATAGTCCGAGTTCGGAGCGACCGCGTTGCCGATAAGAAGCAGGCCTTGGGTGTGCTCGGTGGGTGCAGCGGACGCGGCCAGCAGACGAAGCGAACTGGCGTCGGCGATGGTGACGTCCTCAATCCAGTAGTGTGGGGTGGGACCGGAGACCCGCAGCGTCTCAAAGTTGAGCGTGTTCAGGCTGCCGTCGGGGATGATGAAGACCTTTGCATCTTTGCGCAGATCGGCCTGGACTGGTGCCACCAGCGCGCGGTAGAGTGAGCGCCCGTCGTCATCGGTTCTCTCGAGGAATTCCTGCTGCTCAGCAAGAGCCTTGCGATATCGCTGCACCACGGGTTCGATTTCAGATTTTGGAAGCAGCGTAAAGAGCTTCGTTTTCTGCTCTGTGATCGCCCACAAATAGGTTTGCTTATCGCCGAGCCAGTAGAAAAGAATTGTGCCACCGGCACGCCGCGCGATCGATTGCGCATTCAGCGCGTCCAGTTTGAATGCGCTCCCCTTCTGTAGGAATCCCAATCCTTCGGCCAGAGTTCGACCGCGGCTGTACTCGGCAACCAGCAGGGCCTCGTCTGTCTTGCCTTTGCTCACGAGGAAGCGGATGTAATCGTCGTAGATGCCCGATGCGTTGGCCGGAAATGGCAGCTGGGATTCCTCGTGCTGCACTGAGGATCGCGCAGTTTCGAACGTGCTCAGTGCGTCTCGATACTCGCGGTCTGCGAGGTTGGCTTTGTTTTCATCTTCATACAGCTGGGCCAGGGAGTGCTCGGCTTCCCATTTCAAGAACACCTGGCTCTTCGGATCCCGCTCAATCTCGCGAAACGTCTTTTCTGCCAGCGCGGTGTCGTGAAAGCGGGCTGCAACGTGCCCCTTGACCAACATGGGATAGAGGATGTCGAGGCGATTGCCGTCGGCTGGAGTGAGCGCGATGGTCTTGTCTGCGTAGTCGCGTGCCTGCTCGAGCTTTCCAGTTCTCTCCGAAACCACGGCCAAAGACATCAGAGCGTCGAGGACGTCCTGCCTGGTTGTCTGTTGCGCCAGATCAAGGGCTTCTCGATAATATTGCTCCGCTTTGTCATACTCGTGGGCATCGAGGTACACGCAACCAGCATTGGTGAGCCACGTCACTTCGTAGGTGTTGGCTCCAATCTGGTGAGCACGGTCCCGAGCTTCCGAGAACAAGGCGAGCGCTTTTTCGGGTTCGCCGAGCTTGTAATAGGCCCAACCTTGGTTGCCCAGCGCGGTTTGGACAATATGACCTGCATTGATCGCTAGGGATAGCTTGTAGGCGGCATCAGACCAGTCCTGCGCCTGATCGAAATGTTCTTGCTGTAGTGCGGACCAGCCGAGACTCAGCAGAGCGTTTGCCTCGACGAACATATTTTGGCTAGAGCGCCCAAGGCGGAGCGCGTTTTTGAAGGCGAGTTCGGCTTCCTCAAAGTGGCCTCGCTCCATCTCTAGCCCACCCCGTGCAAGGGGCAGGTTGACGCAAGACGGATAACTCGTGGTTGCGCAGAGTCGCTCAGCCTCCATAAGAGCCTGCTCTGCCTTCGGAAAGTTGTCCAGTGAACTCTGCGCCAGTCCTTCAAGTCGATTCTTGTTTACGCTCAAATCGCCGGGAGGTAGAGGCGATGTTTCTGAAGCCAAGAGGGACAGCACGCGGTTATTCATACCGCGCCAGACTAGTCCATTCGCTTGCAGGAGGCGAAACTTCCAAGCCCACTCCGGGCTCATAAGATGGAATTCTCTGTAGCCTTTTTCAGCTTCGTCTGTCGCCGCAGCAATGTCCCCGTGCTGGAATGTCCGCACTGCGTGGTCGAAGGCACCTTGCGGATCGCGACGGCGACTACACGCAATCGAGAAGAACAGGATAAAGACGATCCAGGAGGCCCTTCGTCCGATCCTGTCTGGCAGGCAAGTGCCGGAATCTACGGTCCGCCTCCGGCGCCGCCCTTTCCGTTCACATTGCAGGTCACCATATTCACATCCCCGTCCGCAATGCATCCCAGTTCCAACCGAATCATCGTCAGATTGTAAGAATTGTGGTTCACTCGCAGCTCGGCCAAAAAGATCGTTCCAAAGTCGGGTATGTGGATTACGTGTCCGAACGTCTTCCCTGGGAGCTCGATGTGTTCGGTTTCCCCAGCCGCATTCAGTACTTGGATGGGCTTGATGTCGATGTTTTCGACCAGGGAACATGTGATGCCGCTCCAATTGCTGCTACCGTTGTCGATGTCTTCCTGCCTCGCTGCGGTGGATTGTTTCTTGAGCGCTGCGGACTTAAAGTCGCCTTCATGATACCTCGTCGTCCACGAATGTTCTGGTTCATCTAGACGCATCTTTTTCTTTTCGTCAGAACTCAGGCCGCCTAGTTTTGCCTTCAGCCTGCCGTACTGCGCCTCGACGGCAGCCAAGAACTTCCCGTCGTGACCGGCACGCGTCTGAGGGCCTTCAACCTTCTCCGCTAACATGTCGAGTTTGAGGAAAGGTTCTGCCTTGTGCCTGGCGATTCGCAGGTTCTCGAAGTGAGTGCCTAAGAAAGTGACCTCGGGTGTGTAATGTCGAGGGAAGTGCGTGGTAGAAATCTGTGCCACGACCCGGTCGGCTGTGACTACGTTCAGCACGTTCAGATCTTCCACCACAGAAGTCGACAGAGTCACCGACGCGCCCGGATGCTTCCGGCTGGCGTGCCCCGATACTTGGGTGTGCGCCGCCGCGTAGGAAATCACACCTTCCAGCCGGAAGTTCTTGGCGTGCTGAGAAAAGTAATTGCGCTGCCCCTCCCCGTTCGATAATTCGGCGAGCGTGCCCGCCAACTTCACGAAGGCCTGTGGCCTGATTTCCGCATCGACCGGTACGTCTAGTTTGCCCTTGAGGGCGTGCGCTTCCGCATGGAAGTAATGGGGTTTGTCGTCTGCCATCTTCTCAGCTCCGCTTCTCGGGCTCACTTCTGGATTTGCACAGCAATGGGATGTCGGCTAATTTCCTGGCTCTCGCCGGAGGCGGTAATGCCACGTACGACCAGAGCGTAGGTGCCGGGTCGGCGGTCGCGCCCCAGCACGTAGATTTGCCGGTTTTCTCCGGCTGACGCCGCAGAAATCGGGCCGGACCACTCCAGCTTCCCGGCGGGATTATACAAGTCTGCCAATACGACGCGAATCCGTTATCTGGAGGGAGATTTACCAGCAAGCCAAAGCCTTCCCCCGGGTGGACTTTGATCTCAGTTTTGGCCGAACCGCGGGTGCTGACATTGACCGAGGCCCACGGGCCCACTTGGGGCTCATTCGCTGCCTGCATTAAATGCGGATACATGACGAAGTTCTGATATCCGATGACGGCCAACAGCAAAGCGAGCACCGGGATGGCAAACGCGGGTCGGAACCAGGCAAGCCACGCCGGCTTCGAAGGAACCGCGTCCGGCACTCGAGACACGACGTGGGCTTCCGCCAGTACGACTTTGATCTGGTCCACGAACATGGCTCCTGCACGCACGTCCAGAGCACAGTCCTGGCAGTCAAACAGGTGCTCTTCGAACTGATCGCGCTCCTCGGCATCAAGGTCATCCAGAAGATACCGTTCCGTGGCTTTCTGGCGGACTGCCTCATGGTGATCCATTAGTCGATTCCCCTCATAACCAGTAGTGAGTTCTGGCGGTTCGACGTTTCAACCAGTCTCAGGGTTCTCCTGCGGCCATGACCCCTGGGGGACGAGCTGCCATATTCTTCAAATACAAAGACTTGAAGGACTGCTTAGCCCGGTGCAGCAGCACCCGGAGGTAGTCGCGGTCGACTCCAAAGTCGCGGCAGACTTCGTCTTTGTCACGTTCTTCGAGAAATACTTCCCGCAGCAGGCGCCGGTCTTTCTCAGAGAGTTCTTCCAGAATTTCTCGGATCTTTGCTTCCATCTGCTTGGCGTCGATGGCCGCAATCACGTCCACGGGCGGGGATGGGAAATCCTGTTGCTCCTCGTCTTCCAGGGAACTAGCGCGCGAGGAAAAGCGGTGGTGCTCCATCAGGACGTTGTTGCACATGGAGTTCACGAAGGCGCCGAGTCGGTCCGGTTGGCGGATTTTTCCAGCACGCAAGGCGGCAAAGACGCGAGTATAAGTTTCCTGCCGGACATCTTCAATCGCCTGAGGCGAATGCAGGCGAGAGCGCAGTTTCAGCTGTATCAACTCGTTGAAATATGCCACAAAATGTTCCTGGGTTCGGAAGTCTCCCGTACGAAGACGTTCGACGTAGGACGCGTCAAAAGACTGGAATTCCAACGGCTGGCTCCGAGTGTTGGAGTGGCAGCTAGTGTAGCACTTCAGCCGGAGAAGACACTGCAGGTGGGATTTTCTAGTGGCGCAGATGCACAACCGGACGCAGCCGGGGAATTGCCGGGTCAGTCATTGACCTTCGGACCCAGCGAAAGGGTTTCGTGCAATGACGCGAGGGCGGTACATCGGTCACGTGGGCCTCAATTTCTCTTCGACATAGAGTGAGAGTTCAATCATGCGCTCCATCAATTGTTCGGCAGGCAGTCCCCTGAAATTCATGAGCACCAACTCTTTGACATAGAGCCGCACAAGATACCGCAGCTGGAGCGCCCGGCTGCGCGTCGCGAAGACAAAATCGCGATGCCCGTTATTCACCACGATCAGGTTCCGCTCAGCATCAAATCGCGAGCGCCACAGTTCCCCGGCGGCTCGTTCAAATGTGTAGCCTGGTAAGCCGCGGGCATTGACGACAGCCGGGCCGATAGCCGCATCAAGGCTGTCGGTGACGGTGATCAGTGCCTCCGCCCGGCAGCGCGCCTCGTGCTGCGAGGCGTCGACGGACAAACGCACGAGGCCGGGCGACGACGGAGCCTGGAAGCTCACTTCTTGATCGGAGAGGGACGAGAGTGCGCCGCTCCCTTCGACGATCTCCCAGGTAAATATCAAATCCTGCTCGACTCGCCGGCGCGAGCGATCCCGCGGCAGGGCGCGAAAGCCCCGACTGTGGTTCACCGTCAATGTGCTCGTCGCCGGCGAAATCACGACGGTGTGCAAAGGTCCAGCATACTCGAAAAATTGAAGCTGGGCGGATTCACCTCCGCTCGGTTCCGCAACACTCGGCACGGATCCCTCCTTCTCAGCAGCGGCTTCCACGCGTTGTTCCGGCAGATCGCCGGCACCGGCCGCTTGCGGCGCGCGTGACTGGATCTCAAACCAATCGTATTCTTCGGGCGGCAAGACCAGCATGGCCTCGCGAAACGCACGCTGGATCGCCCGCAGGGACTCCCGGTTCGCCTGCTCTTCCTCGGCGCGCCGCTGGGCGTCGATAAGGCCATTGAGGTGTTCTTCGAGGGGCGCCAAAGCCTCCGTAAACGCCCCATAACGTTCATCGTGAACTACCCCGGAACGCGTGCCGGGTGTGAGATTCAGGTAGGGCACATCGATCAGGCCCTGCAAGTGACGCGAGTTCCACGGCGCGCGCTCCAAGCCAGGCAGCGTACCCATATCCTCGATCACGCGCGTGCCACCTCGGGTAAGGGAGACCCGGCAGTTCTCGGCGGGCTCGGCGAGATATAGTTCGGCATACGCCTCACCGAACGGCGAGCGAACTGTCGGTAGTTGATGGAGCAATCGTCCTTCGAACTGCCGCGGCTCGACTTGGAACTGTTTGCGCGCAAGCTTGTCGATCACCGTTACACGAACCTGAGTAGCACGGATCCGGTCGCGCAGCTCCGCGGCCAGATACCACTGGATCTTCTCCCCACTCAAGCTACGGATCCCGTCGAGCAAGGGACTGATCTTGAGCTCGGTGCCCGGCTCAGCAAAGAGCACCCGTCGCGGCTTCACGGTGTAGCGCGGATCCCCTTTGCTCATAACCATCTGGTAGACCCGCTGATCGGCACTGCTAGAAGTCATCGCGAGCGTATCGCCCACGGTCCAAAAGCTCAACAGACCGATGCCAAATTCTCCTTGCAAACCCCCAGCGCCATCTGCCTTCAGGCGTCGCTTGATCGAGTCGCAGATATGAGTCGCGACGTACTTGAAGTCAGGCACCCCGTTCGGATCGCGGGGAACGCCGTCGCCATCGTCCTTCACCGTCAGATAGTGCCCCCCGTGCTCGCGGCCGCGCGTGATGGCAATGGTCTTGGCGTGGGCATCGATGCTGTTCTCGACGAACTCCGCGATGGCCTTCAGCGGATTGCTTTGCGAGAGCGCAATGATACGGATAGCATTCCAGTCATCGCCGATCCGCAATTTGCCGCTCTCTGATTCCTTCGACTTGGCTTTGCCCATCGTCGCAATGGTAACAAGGAATTCCGCGCATGCGGTGCTCCTGAAAAAAACACAGCAGACGAACGTTTTCTTCGCGTACGCCGCTCCACCTTAGCCAGGAGTTTGGGATCAGAATCTTTTCCGTAAAGCCTTGATGAACCTTTTACGATCAAAGAAGGTTAGCCCACCATCCGGACCAAACGTAGCACGATCATGTCGCTTACAAAGGCACCTGGGGTTTGGTTCTTCGCTGATCAAGAGAGTTCACTCTTCTCTCAGCGCCTGGTTTGGGTCAACTCCAGCTGCGCGGTTTGCGGGGATCCATGATGACGCTGTCGCGATTGCGAAATAGAGCAGCATGGTGGCCCCAAGTGTGAGCGGATCGGTAGGCTTCACGCCGACGAGCATTGTCCGCATTAGTTGCATGAGGATCAGTGCGGCGATGACGCCGATGAGCACCCCAATTGCACTCAAACCGAGGCCTTGGCCGACGATGAGACGGAAGATGCCTTGGCGTCCCGCACCGAGGGCCATGCGCACGCCAATCTCCGGTGTGCGCTGCCGCACGGCGGTGGAAAGCACGCCGTAGAGCCCGATTCCGGCGAGCACTCCGGCGATGACGGCGAAGACGCCGATCAGCAGCAGCGAGAAGGTCGTCTGCGCCTGAGCATGGTTCAGCAACTCGTCCGCCGGTTGCAGATCAGTGATCAGCAGGTGCGGGCTCACATCTTTGATCGCGGCGCGCACCTGGCTTGCGTAGCCTGCGGGATTCCCGGCAACGCGCAGCACCCATGAGTTCACACCGCCGGGTCCGCCGTATCCGTCGATGAAGTAGACCTGCTCGCGTCCCGGTACCGCCAGCGAGGTCTGTCGCACGTGTCCGACGACGCCGATAATTTCCATCCACTCCGGTTCCGGCGTCTTCAGCCGGATGAGGATACGCTTGCCGACCGCAGACTCTCCGGGGAAAGCTTTCCCGGCGAGAGACTCGTCGATCATGATCAGCCGGCGATCGGGCACGTTATCTGCGTCGGCGAAGGTGCGCCCCGCCAGCAGCGGTGTACGCATGGTCTCGAAATATCCGGGCATAACGATCTGGAAGTCCGCCGCCTGAAACTTGCTCGGATCGGAGAGCGCCTCTTCCTTGCCCCAGCGGATCGGACTATAGCCACCTGCCAGGGGAAAAGGAAAAGAGCCGCTAACGCTCTGCACGCGCGGGATCGCACGCAGACGGTCCTGGACCTGGCGGACGAAGGCGGCATTGGCCTCGGGCGTGGTGGCACCATTGTTGCCATTGAGGACGAAGGTGAGCAGGGAGCGCGAGTCGAATCCAGGATCGATGCGGTGCAATTCGACAAAACTGCGGAACATCAGTCCCGAGCCCACCAGGAGAACGAACGAGAGCGCGACCTCGGCGATGACCACCGCGTTGCGCATGACGCTGCCGGTGCCGAGTCCAGTGTTGCGGCTGATGCCGCGCAGCACATTCATGAGGTGCGGGCGAGAAGCGCGCAGAGCAGGAGTCATGCCGAACAGAATCGCTGTCGAGAGTCCGGCGAGTGCCGTGAAGGCGAGCACGGAGGTGTCAATGGTGATGGTTTCGAGACGTGGCAGGTCGGCCGGCGCGAGGGCGCGCAGTTCCTTGATCCCGACCCAGGCTAGCACGAATCCGCCGAGCGTCCCCATGGCTGAAAGCCATGCGGCTTCGGCCAGGATCGGCGACATCAGTCGGAAGCGATTGGCTCCGAGCGCGGCGCGGACGGCGAGTTCGCGATTGCGCACCGAGGCGCGGACCAGAAGAAGATTGGCGACATTGGCGCACGCCACCAGTAGCAGGAAGACGACTGAGCCCATGAGCGCGAGGATTGCCGGGCGGGCCTCAGCGACCATGTGCTGTCGCATCCGCTCGACGCGGATGTGATAGTCGGCAGTTCCCATAATCGGAAACTGAGCACGCTCCGAAGCGGCCACTTTCTCCGCTTCGGCTTGCGCGTGCTCGGGCGTGACTCCGGGCCGGAGTCTTCCCACCGCGTGTATGGAAACACCATTGCGCTGCGCCGCGTCGTAGCTGAGGCGGTTCGCGATCCAGATGTCGGGCGCCTGAAGCACCTGGGCCTCGGGTGGAAAATACAAGTGGAAGTGCGGGCGGAGGACGCCGACAATGATCGCAGTTTGTTGTCCGGCAATCGAGATGGACCGTCCGAGCATCGAGAGATCTCCGCCATACCGGCGCTGGAAGTACTCGAAGCTCAGGATTGCGTGCACTGCCAGTTGTGGGCCTGGAGTTCGCTGCTGCGCGCCAGGCGGCGGAGCCGCAGGATTGGGGACGGCGTCGTCATCGTTGAAGTCGCGGCCATAAGCAACGCTTCCGCCAAGCAGGCGGAAGAAGTTGATCGTCACTACCGCCGCGTTGGTCTGCTCGGGACTGCCATCCTCGCGTTGAAGCGTGAGAGGGAAGGTGAGGACGCCGGCAAGGTCGTCGAAGACGGACTTGGTGCCATCGCGCAGATCAATAAAGTTGGCGTTCGAAAGCGGGAAATCGCGGACATTGCGCTTTCGCAGATCGCTGCAGGCGACGACCAGGCGGTCGGGATCGCGGTAAGGCAGAGGCTTTAGCAGCACGGCGTTGGTGACGCTGAAGATCGCAGTGCTGGCTCCAATGCCCAACGCAATGGTGAGTACCGCAGTCAAGACAAATATGGGGCTCTTGCGCAACACACGAGCTGCCACGATCAGATCGTGAAAATTCATCCCACGCCTCCCCAACGTTCGACTCCTCTACGTAACGCAACGTTAGTACAACGAGATGTTCCGGGCAACTCCGGTCAACGGCCCTTTTTACCGAGGCGTGAGGAACACTGACATTCGGGCCAGACCCGAACACTTGCAGGGCGGATACCGCTGCGGCCCCACTGACGGCAAACCGGAAGTTGGGTTGGGCCTGGTCAAGTTCAGCTGTCCAGATTGCCGGGCATGCTGCTCATTATCTTCATGATCCCCTGCGACCTAGTCCTAGTAGAGGTCAGCGCCTTGGGGGTGTTTTCGGTCACACCCCACCGAGGCCGCAGACCATTTCTACGGCGTGAGAGAGGGCGAGGGCCTCGTTCCAGCGAAGGATAGCCGCGACTCGTGGTAAATCTCCAGAAGCTTCTCCTTTATCTCCTTATATATATTTCTGGTATTCCTCCAATTCATGCTTGGCATCGCCGGTGCGTCCCATCTGCCGATATATCGTGCCCAGCCGGAACTGGGCAACGGCTCTGGTGGGGTCCAGCTGCAAAGCATGCTTCAGGAGCGGGGTTCGTGGTGAGAAAGGCGAACCGTGCACAATCCAGTCAATATAGAAGTTTTGAGTTTACTTTAGACAATCGATTGCTTATGCTATCCGCTCTGGGTCTGAGAGGTGAACGATTCTGGAATGACCACCCTCCCCGTCGCCAATCGGTTGCGTTTTTCCCTATCGCGGATTCTGATCGGCGCTCTTTGCTTCCCTGCATTCGCGTCGGGGAAAACCCACCATTACGCCGGCAACCATTTGCAGACAGCGTTTATCACGGAGGGTCGCAGCACGTGCCGGGACGCGTGATGTGCGCCTATTACGATGTGGGCGGCGAAGGCGTCGCGTATCATGACTCCGATGCGAAGAACCACGGCAGCGGCACGCTTAATCCTGCGGACGGGACTTATCTGAACCAGTTCCGCATGAATGAGGGTGTGGACACTTCTGATGCGAAATTTCACGACCAAATCGATAACAATCCCTACAATCTGGTGTTGCCCCCGGAGAACCTGTTTTATGTCGGCTGGGTTGAGCCAGGGGAGAATGGTTCAACATAACCGTGCGAGCGGAGCCGACCGGCGTATATACGGCCGATCTGCTGTACACCTCGAGCGGGGGCGGAGACATCGCATTCGACGTCAACGGAAAACAAATCGGTGGGCCGGTCACGATTGCGTCGACCTACAATGCGTCGGACCCGATCGCCTGGCGGCAAATGCATCACTGGGGACTGGCAAAGGATTTCGTCCAGATCAAACTGCGAAAGGGGGTGCAGGTGTTGACTCTGCGGGTGTTGACGAAGGGGCACATGAACTTCGCTTATCTGGATTTCAAGCCGGAGCCGAAATAACTGTTTGAATTGTTGACTTCGCGAAGACGCATCTACATTCTTCATTCTTCTGGAACCCTTTTTTCTCGCACTTCTCCGCCGCCGGAGTTCCACTTGAGGGTGAAGAGGAAATAAGAGGTTTGGCAAGAGCTCCCGGAACGGAAAGGCACCAGTAGATGGGCGAAAAACGGCGGATCGCAACCGGAACCTCGAGCCTGAAAAAACTGGCCGCCCATTTGGGCTTGAATCCGGCTACGGTTTCGGTGGTTCTGAATGACGTACCCGGCCGTTCGATTCCCCAGGTTACCCGCGACCGGATTAAAGCCGCGGCGCGAGAACTCAACTACCAGCCAAGCCTTCTGGCGCGTTCCCTGCGCAACCGCCGTACGTTGACGGTGGGCATCCTGGTGCCGGACCTGAGCGAGGCTTATCACAACCAGGTCGTGAACAGCATCGGCGATCATCTCATGGAGGCGGGATACTTTTATTTCACCGCGCATCACCGGCGCAGGACGCTCCTGGTGGAAGAATACAGCCGCATGCTCCTCGGCCGAGGAGCAGAAGCACTGATTGCTATAGATACTCCGCTGGAACATCCGTTTTCTGTGCCGGTGGTTGCGGTTGCCGGACACCGCCCGATTCCGGGCGTCACGAATGTAATCCTAGACCATCGCTTCGCGGCGGAGTTGGTGCTAACCCATCTGCATTCCCTGGGGCACCGGCGAATTGTGTTCGTGCGCGGCCAATCGTTCAGCGCGGATGCCGCCGAACGCTGGCGTTACACCGTAGATGTGGCGCAGGAGATAGGCATTCCCATTCGGCCGGAGCTTATCGTGCAACTCGACCGCGATCTGAGTTCCCCGGAGTTGGGATATCCGGTCATCCAGCAGCTGCTTTCAAACCGGGCGCGATTCACCGCGGTGGTCGCATTCAACGACTTATCAGCAATCGGCGCAATCCGCGCGCTGCAGGATTTTGGGATTCGCGTGCCGGGTGACGTTTCGGTCATCGGGTTCGACGACATCGATGCGGCCGCGTTCAATAACCCAAGGCTTACGACCATCCGCCAACCCCTGGCCGAGATGGGACGACTCGCGGCACAATGCGTCCTGAACCGGTTGCACGGAACCAAGAAGTTTTTGGAACAGATCACAGTGGAACCCCAGCTCATTGTGCGGGAGTCCACGCAGGCGATCCGCCATCTCTCAACCGGTAAGAGAAAGAAAGGATCTCGCTAGGAGCTCGACAATCTCTCATGAACATGGAAAGTGCAAACATTTGCCGGTTACATTGCAACGGTTCGCACGCGATGCCGCAAGGAGGGTGATTTGTCACAATCACGCCGGGATTTTCTAAAATTGGCGGCTGCTGGCGTAGGGGTTTTTAGTCAGGGCCACCTGTTCGGTTCCGCAGCCGTCCCCAGAAGCGAAATCAGCGTTCGCCTCACTTCCGAATCTGCGAGATTCGCTGCGCAACCCACGATTCCGTGGCAATTCTCCAGCGACACCGTCGTGCTCGATCCTACCAAGACCTATCAGGAGGTTCTGGGCGTCGGTGCCGCCCTCACCGAGGCGGCCTGTTACATGTTCAACCAGCTGACGCCGGATGCACGCGAGCCGATCTTTCACGAACTCTATCACCCGTCCGCGATGGGCTTCGGCGTGTGCCGGACATGTATCGGCGCCAGTGATTATGCGACGGTGGCGTATAGCTACGATGACGGGGATCCCGATCCCGATCTGTTGCGGTTTTCCATCGACCACGAACGCGCCTACGTCCTTCCCATGTTGCGCTTGGCTCGGAAAATGAATCCTGAACTGTTTGTATTCGGCGCGCCATGGAGTCCGCCGGGCTGGATGAAGGCGAATGGGTCGATGTTGGGTGGAAGCATGCGGAAACGGAATCTGGCCGCGTATGCGCATTACCTTGTTAAGTATCTGCAAGCTTATGCCGCGGAAGGAGTGACCCTGGATGCAGTCACGTCCCAGAACGAGGTCGACACCGACCAGGATGGGCGCATGCCGGCATGCTTCTGGGCGCAGGAAACGGAAATCGAATTTGTGGGGAAACATCTCGGGCCGGCGTTAGAGACGAACCGGCTGGCCACCAAGATATGGATTCTCGACCACAACTGGGACTTGTGGGGACGAGCGATGTGCGAACTCGGGAATCCGGACGTCATGAAATATGTCGATGGCATAGCGTGGCACGTGTATGGCGGCAAGGACACGGCCATGAACAAAGTACACGATGCTTATCCAGAGAAGCATGCTTACGTCACAGAATGCAGTCCTGATTACACCGATCCCGCCTACATGACGAGCTGGGCGAGGTGGTCAGAACAGTTTGCCGGAATGTTTCGCAATTGGAGTCGCTGCGTCACCAGCTGGAACATGGCCTTGAACGAAAAGGGCTGGCCCAACATCGGACCGTTTACCGCGGGTGGTGTTCTGAGCATCGATTCCAAGACCCACGAAATCGTGCGCACCGGCCAATACTGGGCGTTGGCGCACTACGCTCTCGCGGCCCGGCGCGGTGCCCGACGCTTCGATTCGCAGGGGCAGGTGGAGAAAGTTTCGCACGTCGCTTTTGTCAAGCCGGATGGTAGCCAGGCTCTGGTTCTGACCAATACCGGTGCGGAGAGAAAAATTCGTCTGCGCCTGGCGAACATGTCAGCCGATGTCAGTTTGCCGCAAGCCTCCGTGCTGACCCTGACTTGGAAGTAAATGAGGAGTACGCCGGCGGGTTCGCGGGTAGCGCTCAGCCGGCGAAAGTCGTTCATCGCTGATCGGGATCGAGCATCGATATGAATATTTCCCCACGGAGTGGTTGGGCGGCGGTATTGGTTCTGGCCATCGCGGCAGCGCTCGGACGGGCACAGTCGCAGGGCTCAAGCGGAAATAGTTCGGCCTTGGCGCAGCAACCGGAGAGTCAACGGGCACTTCGTACGCGGGAGTTTTTGGGGTTGGGCAGGCAGCCCAATCCCGAACTTGCCAGTGACGGTCAGAGGATTTTCGGACCGACATGTGGCTTTTGCCATGGAGTTGATGCCCGCGGGGGACAGGGGCCCGACCTGTTGCGCTCACCTTTGGTCCTCGACGACGACAACGGGGAGTTGATTGGGCCGGTGATTCAAAACGGCAGACCGAGCAAAGGCATGCCTGCCTTCGTTTCGTTAACCGAGGAGCAGGTTCGCGCGGTGGCGGAATTTCTTCACATGCAGGTCGAGTTGGCGGCGAACCGGGGCACGTATCAGGTCCAGAATATTGTGACTGGGAACGCGCAAGCCGGGGAAGCGTACTTCAAGGGTGAGGGCAAATGCTATACCTGCCACTCCGTGAGCGTGGACCTCGCCCACATCGGATCGAAGCTGGCCCCGGCTGATCTGCAAGCAGCGGAACTCTATCCAGAAGCCCGCAGCAACGAATTCGCCGCGCGCCCGCCGCGGCAAGTGACGGTGACATTGGCAAGCGGAAAGAGGCTCAGCGGCTCGCTCAAGCATCTCGACGATTTCTACGTCTCGCTGGAGGACGCGCAGGGTCAGTATCATTCGATCGCAATTGCCCAAGGCGTCAAGGCGGTCGTCGAAGACAAGCTGGTATTTCATCGCCAGATGCTGGATCGGTACACCGACAAACAAATCCACGATCTCACGGCTTACCTGGTAACGCTCAAATGAAATCCTGTCCGCTGGGGTTGTTGTCGCTGCTCGTGTTGCTGCATGGGGCTTCCTTTGCGCAACTACTCGATCCGCACAAGCTGCGTGAAGCTGAGCCAACCGACACCTGGCCCACCTACAACGGAGATTATTCGGGCCGCCGCTTCAGCCCGCTGACGCAGATTCATGCTTCGAATGTCCCTGGCTTGGCGCTGGCCTGGATGTATCGGGTTAAGGTTCCAGGACCGATGCGAGGGGCTACAAATCCGGATATCAAGTCCACTCCGATCATGGTGAAAGGAATTCTTTATTTCAGCGTGCCCGACCATGTTTTCGCCGTAGATGCGCGCACGGGCCGTGAACTTTGGCACTACGACTGGGTCGACCAGGGCGGTCACCTGGTCGGCAATCGCGGAGTCGGAATGTACGGCGATTGGCTCTACTTCATGGCGCCGGACGGATGGTTTATTTCGCTGGACGCGCGCACGGGTAAAGAGCGTTGGAGAAAAAAAGTTGCTGACGAAAAGATGCAATACTTCACGACCATGGCCCCGATGGTCGTCGGCCACCACATTCTGATCGGCGTGGGCGGCGATGCGATTGATGTTCCGGGTTATCTGGAGGCTCGCGATCCGGAGACGGGGGAACTGCAATGGCGATGGAACACCGAGCCGCGAAAAGGCGAACCCGGGTCAGAGACGTGGCCAAACGACGCTGCCATGGTACATGGCGGAGGTATGACCTGGCTGCCGGGAACCTACGATAAAGACCTCAATCTGGTGTACTGGGGAACGGGGAATCCGAATCCCGTGATGGCGGGCCAGGGGCGCAAGGGATCCAACCTTTGGACTTGCGCGATTGTTGCCTTGAATCCCGACACGGGGAAGTTGGTTTGGTTTTTCCAGGGGTCTCCGCATGACACCCATGATTGGGACAATGTGGAAACTCCGGTTCTATTCGATGCGACGATCAATGGCAAACCGCGGAAGTTGCTGGCACAGGCGGCGCGCAATGGATATTTCTTCGTGCTCGACCGAATCAACGGCCAGAATATTGTCTCCCAGCCATTTGTTCCGCTGAACTGGTCGAAGGGCGTCGATGCCCGTGGACAGCCTATTCCCGATGAGGCAAAAGCACCCACTGTGGATGGTTCCTACCTGACCATAAATTGGGGCGGCGGAACGAACTGGATGCCCCCAAGTTTCAACCCGCGAACCGGGCTGTTTTACGTAAATGCAACACTCGGTTACTGCATCGTTTACCTGACCGACGCGAGCGACCGGCCGGAAGGATACGGAGGTTTCGGGCAGCCGCTGTGGTCGCAGCATGTTCTGGAAGCGATCGATTACCGCACCGGCAAAGTGAAATGGAGTCACGCCTACACCACCGCCGACGGCATGCCAGAGGGTTTGGGGGGGCCGGGAACTTTGACGACCGCAGGCAATCTGTTGTTTACCGGCGACTACAACGGCAACCTCATCGCGTTCAACGCAACTACTGGAGTAATCCTGTGGCATTTTCCGGCGTTGCACTCACTGAGTAATGGACCCGAGACCTACCTGCTGGATGGCCAGCAGTATCTCGTCGCGGG
>Ga0073928_10006123_pt1 | contig 16361 bp, 12 predicted proteins | sample PaiPotPPA55metaG_FD_76969 | JGI IMG/M metagenome (GOLD analysis project Ga0073928, IMG submission 76969) | Iron sulfur acid spring bacterial and archeal communities from Banff, Canada, to study Microbial Dark Matter (Phase II) - Paint Pots PPA... ... | reverse complement strand
CGGGAACGCCTTCGGAAACAAAACGCGGTAGACCGTATCGGTGCGCGCGCGCCGTAGAAAATCCTGTTCGATGGCGCCGAAGCCGAGTTCCACTGGATCGCGGGACATCATGGGCCGCAGCGCCTGTTCTTCGAGCGAATGCAGAGAAGGGTCGCCCCAGTTGAAAGCTCCGTTCCAGGCGACGTTCACGAGGCTCATAGCGCCGCGCGCATGCGATTCACCGGTAGCCCCCTTGGCCCGCGCGCGGCCATCGGTGAACGCGAGTTCCTGACGATGGCAGGTCGCGCAGGAGGTCGAGCCATTCACCGACATGCGCTTGTCATAGAAGAGGTAGCGGCCGAGGCGAACTTTATCCAAGGTCAGCGGGTTGTCCGGGGGAATGACGGGGCGTGGAAAACCTTTGGGCACTTCCCACGCGAACGCGGCGCAGGCTATCCAGGCGAACGCCAGAGTACGCATCATCATGACCCGCAGTTGATACGGACCACGTTGGAGATCTCGCCGTTCAATGTGAAGTACAAATCGGTGTCTCCCAAACCGCGCAATTCATTTGGCAGGCGAATGGTGATCTGATCGCTGCCGCGTGCCGTGCCCGGCCCGACGGATAAGACCGGCACTTGCATCCCACCTACAGTCACTCGCACATCCGGATGCGGGCCGGCGTGGCGAATGCCGGTGCCTAGCAGGCGAACCATGGTGGCCACGCCGGGCGCCAGCGAGATGGGCACGCCGTCGCAATCGGTCTCGCCGCACTTCCAGGTCTGGAAGGTTCTATTCGGTTTGCCGGCGGCGGATTGCGTCACATAGCCCGCCACGACGGAGCGGCCGTCGGGCGGAAACGTGAAGAGACCCGGCGCGGTGTCGGCGATCAGCACTTTGCTTTTCGAGATGGATCCGTCGGTGCGCACGATGTCCACAGCGGCGGGGCCGGTGGCCGATTCCTCCGGGATCAAGAAGCTGATGAAGGACCATCCGGCGCTGGTGTGGAGCAGCGGAGCGAGGCGGGCGACACCGCGCGAATCGGTGACCCGTATGGTGATGTTGCCGAGGTGCGTGGGCAGCGAAGGTGGGTGGCCCACGAGCTCTTTTTCGGCAAGAGTAGGTCCGTAGGCGGTCGAGACGCCGCCGCGCGCGACTACCAAGCTGCCGCGGCTCTCGCTCACCGTGAACAGGCCGAGGGGTGTGGTCTGCCAGAAATGCGCCAGCAAGAGGATGCCGATTCCCGCGGGCAGGGGGTCAGGTTTGCCGCACGTCCAACCGGATTGCAATTTGGTGCCATCGAGGCCGCGATAGCTCGTGACCAACTTGCCGGCGGTGAAGGAGGACAACGTCCAGGAGATCGCGTGCGCGTCGAAATAGGCGAGATTGGCGGCAATCAACGCGGTGGCGTCGGCCGGATCGGCGGGAAATTGGGCGCAATCTTCAGAGGCACGATCCAATTGGGGATCGAGGCCGTTGACGATGACGGGAACGGTTTCCGCGGCAAGGCCGAATTGCTGCCATCGGTCGTGGTCCGTGGTGATGGCCGCATAATGCGGGGTAATTTCGTAAATAATATCGCGGTCGTTGAATTGGGCTTTTTCGGTGAGGGCCAAGATCAATGGCTGACGCGCTCCGGACCGGCGCACGGCGGCTGCCAGGGGGGCTAGCAGGGGAGCGAAGAAGACATTGGGATTATCCTTGAAGCGCGCCGCGATCGCCGTCCAGAATGGATCGAGGTCGGGTGACCCGAGTTCCTGTGTTTCCAGGATCGCGAGCAGCTCGAATTGATTCGCGGTGCGCACCAGCCGGTCGACGCGCGCGCGATATTCGGCGCTTTCCTGGTAGGCGACGGCGCTAATCGGAAGCCGAACGGCGTCCATATTGAAGCGCTGGCGAACGGTGACGATGGTGGTGGCCGAAAGGGGCCCGAAAGCCATCCCCACCGACTGCTCGTTCTTCTCGTTTGGAGAGAGCGGGGCAAGCTGCGTGCCGCGAATCAGATAGGGCCGGCCTTGCGAGTCCAGAATGCGGTTGCCTGAGATATGATAGGGTCCGTTCGCAACCGGCGTGAGGGCCAGTTCGGCGAAGCCGGCGCAGATGAGCAGCAGGGCGCCTGAAACCAGCCGTGCGGCAAGTATCAGGCGATGGAGCATTTGAGATTATGACGCAGCCAGCCGGCGAATCGTTGAGGATTTTTGGCCTATATCCCGCCCACGGTGCGGCCGGTCTCGCCGTTACGCTCGAGGATATCGCGAACCATGCGCAACAAGGCCGCCGGAGTGAATGGTTTTTGCAGGAATGCGGACGCGCCTTTCACCAGCCCGCTGCTGGCGATGACCTGGTCGGTGTAGCCGGACATGAAGAGCACTCGCATCTCCTTGCGCTGCGCGGCCAGGCCTTGGGCCAGATCCGCGCCGCCTTCCTTGGGCATGACAATATCGGTGATCAACAGGTGGATGGGCCCGTGATGGGTGGCGCAGATACGGCGGGCTTCGCCGCCTTGAGCCGCAGTGAGCACTTTGTAGCCTTCGTGGGTCAGGGTATCCCGCACCAGGTTGCGGACGAGTTCTTCGTCCTCGACGAGGAGGATGGTCTCCGAGCCGCGGGCTGCGCGGGCTGCGGGAGCATCGCCCTCGATGACGGCGGGCTTGTCCACGCGCGGCAGATAGACCTTTACGGTGGTCCCCATGCGGAATTCGCTGTACACCTCCACGCCGCCGTGACTCTGTTTGACGATGCTAAATACGGTAGTGAGTCCCAGTCCGGTACCGCGGCCCGGCTCCTTGGTAGTGAAGAAGGGTTCGAACAGACGCGCGCGGGTGGCGGCATCCATGCCCACCCCGTTATCGCTGACCATCAAGGCCACATGCGGCCCCGCCTTCATACCGGGACGGGTGGCCACGTAGTTCTCATCCAATTCAACGTTGGCGGTCTCTATGATGACGATGCCGCCGCGGGGCAATGCATCCCGGGCATTCACCACCAGATTCATGACCACCTGTTCGAGTTGGCCGGGATCGGCATTGACCTGCCCCAAGTCGCGCCTTGGCACGTAGCGGAGCTCGATGTCCTCACCGATCAGCCGCTGCAGCATGGATTCCATGCCGCTGATCAGTTGATTGAGATTCAGGATACGCGGCTGTAACGCCTGGTGGCGGCTGAAGGCCAGCAATTGCCGGGTGAGGGCTGCGGCGCGCTCGCCCGCCTTCATGATTTGCTCGACGGCGGAATGGTTCGGCTCGCCTGCCGGCAGGGCCTCCAGCAGGAGCTGGCTGTAACCGTTGATGATGGTCAGCAGGTTGTTGAAATCGTGGGCGACTCCGCCGGCCAGCACGCCCACCGCTTCCATTTTGGCGGCTTGCCGGAGGCGCTCTTCGAGCTGCTTACGTTGGGTTACGTCCTGCAGGACGGCCAGAACAGCGGGCCGCCCGCCGTAGGAAATAGCATGAGCGGCCACTTCGACGTCGATGAGGCGGCCATCCTTGAGGCGGTGACGCCACTGGCCGACGTGCGGTCCTTTGGGGGCCCGGGAGGTGGCTTCCCGCAACGCCGGCACGTCTTCCGGCGGGCGCACGTCCGCCAGCGTCATGGTCAGGAATTCCTCACGACTATAGCCGTAGTGCGCCACAGCGGCCTGGTTCACTTCGAGGAAGGCCAGGCTCTCGCGGTCGAAAACCCACATCGGCAATGGATTGTCTTCAAACAGGAGCTTGAACTTGACGTCACCCTGGTTGAGGAGATCCTTTGCCGGCATAGCAGCGCTTATCCTCCTTCCAGGATAGCGAAGCCGGCTGGCGGCCACAATCAGCGAAACTAGTAGCTCGTGCGCAATCACACAGTGGGAATAGCCGCGAATGGACGTGTTTCAACGCGAATGAGGGGTTCGCGCGCACGCACCTGGCGGGCGCTGCTATGATAACGATTCAATATGGTGGATCTTCCGTTCGAACCGGCGCCGGTTTCCGAGGCCGTAACACGCGACATCCGCGTGCAGGTGATTTCCGAGTATTCGCCGGAGAATTCAGACCCGCGGCAGAGCCAATGGGTATTCCAGTACACGGTCCGGATCACCAACCAGGGCCAGGAAACGGTGCAGCTTGTGAGCCGCCATTGGATCATCACGGATGCTTTTGAGCACATCGAGGAGGTCCGCGGTCCTGGTGTTGTAGGCCAGCAGCCGGTTCTCGGACCGGGTGAGTCGTTCGAATACTCCTCGTGGTGCCCTTTGCAGACCTCCACGGGGACGATGCGTGGCACTTACCAGATGGTGGGCGCCGGCGGCACACGCTTTGAAATTGAGATTGCGCCGTTTGGGCTGCGCGCGCGCTATACGGTGAACTGAGGCGCGGCGTTAAGATATTTTACGAGGAGGTTCCACCAATGAAACCCGTGATGGCGGGGCTCGCCTGTCTGGTTTGCTTGCAGGCCGAGGATACGGGCGTGCTTCGCAAGATGTCGGAAAACCAGTTCGCGCCGATGGCTGGGCTTTCGCCATGCGTCAGCCTGTCCGTGGAAAACGGCGATCCAACCAAGGGACCAGCGCTGATTTTGTTTAAGGCTACATCGGGCTGCAAGATCCCCTGGCACTGGCACACGCCGGCCGAAAACGTGATGATGGTGAGCGGCTCTGCCAAGGTAGAGATGAAGGACGGCAACGCGGCAGCCGTTCTAGGCCCGGGGGGCTACGCGATGATGCCCAGCAAGCACGTACACCAATTCATTTGCGAATCGGCTTGCACTGTCTTTCTTTACTCGGATGGGCAATTTGACATTCACTATGTGGATGCCAACGGAAACGAAATCCCGCCGGATGCGGCGCTAGCCACAAAGAAATAGCTGGGCGTGTGAAACGCCTGCGCGATTGAAGTCACTAGGATTTGGGGTGACTGCGGAGGTGTAGTGTGTTCGTGGCTGTACTCTTGGGGTTAATGGTGCTAATACCGCTTGGCCGTGTATCGTGGTGGGTTTGGAAGGACGCCGCGAAGCGAAACATGAGTCCGCGCTGGGCCATCGCAGTGGGCTTGATGTTTATCATCTGCTTCCCGCTCTATCTGCTGGTGCGAAAGCCAGTGAAGTGTCCGGAGTGCGGCAGGAACATGGAGGCTTCCCTTTCACTATGCCAGGATTGCGAGGAACTGATTCCGGCGGAGGAGTGTGAAGGGCGGCCCGGGCGAATCCTCGGGTAGGACTGGACGTGGTGCTCATCACAAAGGCGGATTGGAACGAAGAATGCATCGGGTTTATAGGAGGTACCAAATGAAAATACTAGGTTATCTGACTCTGGCCACACTGGCAGCGGGTATTCTTCTGAACCTCTCGGACATCCGGCGATACGTCCATATGACCATGATGTAGTAGGATGACCATGATGTAGTAGCGGCTCGGAGCTGGGAAATATCAGGCGCGGCCCCCCGCTCGGCCGCGCCGGCCGCTCCTTGCGTTAGCGCCCGGTAACAGCACCCTGCTTGCGCCTCTTTTTACGGCGGAATGCAAGGCTTGGCGAGGTTCCCTTCACTATAGAGTGAGCAGTTGGTATGCACGACTGCTCGAGCATTTGAGCGAGGAGAAATATAACCAATGACGTTACCGCAAGACTACAAACCTGTGCACGGCACGGAACACGGCCATCCTGCCGGCCACAGACTGTTGAGTGCCACCGAGGGCACGAAGGAGGTCACCGCGACCATTATCGTGCGCCGGCGGACGGACGGCAAGAAAATGCCGAAAATGGAAGAATTTTCCGCGAGGGCGGCGGCTGTGCGCACACCTTTGTCGCGCGCGGATTTCGCTAAGCAGCATGGCGCGGACCCGGCGGAACTCGCCGCGGTGGAGAAGTTTGCCAAGTCACAAGGCTTGACGGTTGTAGAGAGCCGTCCTGATCGCCGCTCGGTCGTGGTTCGCGGAACCACCTCCGCCATGAACAAAGCGTTCGGCGTGGAACTGCAGAATTACGATTCGCCGCGCGGAAGCTATCATAGCCACACCGGACCGGTACACCTGCCGGGGGCGATGGCCGGGTCGGTGGAAGCTGTCATCGGACTGGACAATCGCCCGGTTCCGGCGCGGCATTATTCGACGGCCGGGACGCGCAATCCGAACGCATTGCGCAAGCGCAAGATGCCATCGGCCAACGGGGATCCGGCGAACACCCAACCGCTCTCACCGCAGCAGGTCGCGCAGTTGTATAATTTTCCGGCCGGCACCGGCGCAGGCCAGACCATCGGGATTTACGAGATGGAGACGCAGGACGGGCAGGCGGGTTATACAATTCAAGACATCACCGCCAGCATGCAGGCGTTCGGCGGCAACCTGCAGGTGCCGGCTCCGATCGATGTTTCGGTAGACGGAGTGACGAACTCGGGGCAGTCCGATGGTGAGACTGGTCTGGACATCACGGTTGCATCCGCTATCGCGCAGGGCGCTACCATCGCGGTGTACTTCACCGGCGGCACGTCGCAGAGCATCATTCACGCGCTGCAACAGATGATTCATCCCAGCGCCGGCGCGCCCCAGCCCAATATCATCTCGATCAGCTACGGGTGGGGGCCCGATGACGCGAGCGCGGATAGCTTCTCGGATCAGGAATACCAGCAGATCGATCAACTCTTCCAGGATGCCGCCGGTCTGTTCATCACGGTACTGGTTTCCTCGGGAGATAGCGGCGCATTTATTGCCGACCAGACGCAGGCCCAGACCAGCTTTCCGGCGAGCGATCCCTGGGTGACGGCATGCGGCGGAACGACTGTTGGCAACGTCAACGGCGGCACGTTTACTGAGTACGTCTGGAATGACCAAGGGGCGGGTGGACCGGGTGCCACGGGAGGCGGGATCAGCGCGCGGTTTCCAGTGCCCGGTTATCAAAACAACGTAGCGTTGCCGGTACGCAACGGCACGAACCAGCCTGGCCGGGGACTGCCGGACTTATCCGGCAACGCCAGCGAGAACAGCGGATACATGCAAGTCATCAATGGCTCTGCCCCGCAACCCGTGGGAGGCACGAGCGCGGTCGCGCCGTTATACGCTGGATTGATTGCGCTGATCAACGCCAACCTCGGGTCGAAAGCCGGCTTCCTCAATCCGGTTCTGTACGCGTCCAACGGCGTCTTTCGAAATATCAGCGGCCCTCCCGGTCCGGCTGACAATTCGTTCAACGGCGTGCAGGGTTATCCGGCCACGGCGGGATGGAATGCCTGCACCGGGCTTGGGGCAGCCGACGGGACGGCGCTCCAAAATAGCCTGCAAGCAGCGGTCCCGGCGATGGCGGGCGTCGGCTCGTAGATCGCCGCAGGGCGCGCTTTGGGTGGCGCAGGCGGTTTCGCCAGGCGGTTTCGCCTGCGCCTCCAGCCGGAATTTGATAAGAGGGAGCCACATTAATGCCGACGACCATCACCAGTCCAGACCTGCTCAATGCCATCCAAGATGCGCAAACGGCAGCGCGTCAGCACCAAACCAAACAAAGTGACTATCGGCGGTCGGCAAGTCGAAATCCCGTATCCGTTTCCATCTCCGGGCGACTGGCAACCGTTGGATCTATTTTCTGATGCTGGACATACAGAAAGCCATAGGCGCCTCGGCGCCGCCGGAGCGCTTGTTCGGATTGAAGGGCTGCCCGATGGACTCCTCCCACTATGTCGCCCCGTAAGGTAAGGAAATCCTGCCGGATCTGAACATCGTACCGGCGCACGATATGCGGGCGTTTGCAGGAATGCCGAGGCCACGAAGAACCGCTCCCTGACGGTCGCCGCTCGGTAACTCGGCTCGGTAGGCTGAGCCGGGAGCACGCATTGGTGAAATGCTCGACGTGCTCCCGGATCACCGATGATCTCTACGGCACGGTGGCGTTTGCTATCGCCGACTTCGGCGAGACGTCTCCGCCCGAATCCACCTCTTGGATCGCATAGTAGTAGGTGGTCCCCGGAGTAACAGAAGCGTCCGTATAGGAATTGCCCGTTCGAGTAGCTACCTGGGTCAGGCCGGTAGGCGAGGTTCCCCGAAAGACGTTGTATCTGGTGATCGTCAAAGCGCTGGCGCCGGGCGACCATGTCACGCTGACCTGCTTGGCGTTGGGGGCGCTTGCCACTACGTTGACCGGCGCCGACGGCATCGCCGGAGTCGTGACCGCCACGGTGTTCGACAGAGGCGATTGATTTTGCCCCGTGTCTAACGCCCGCACGGCGTAGTAGTAAGTGGTCGAAGGAGTCAAACCAGTGTCAGTGAAGGAAGTGCCGTTCCGGGTGGCGACCTGAGGCAGATTGGAAGCCGACGTACCCCGGTAGACACGGTAGTTGGCGATGGGCATGCCGCCGCTGGATGGAGACCACGTCAGGCTAACTTTCGTAGCCGCGGTGGGGGTGGCCATCACGTTGGTGGGGGCCGTAGGCGGCTGTAGCGTGGTCACCGTAATGATGTTGGACATTTGCGAGACCAGCCCGGTAGACATCGCCTCTATGCCGTAGTAATACGTCGTCCCCGGGGTCAGGCCGGCATTTTTGAAGGATGTGGACGAACCGCCTAGTTGCTGGACCTGAACCATGTTGGCTGGATCACCTCCCCTGAACAGCAGGTAGCTACTCACTCTTACGGATCCCGAGGAAGCCGTCCACGAGAGGTTGACCTGCTGGCAGGACGACGGCACTCCGGCAACATTGGTCGGCGGATTGGGCGCCGTTGTATTGATGGTGGTAATGGTGGCGGTCGCCGCGGGCGATATGTTGCCGGCCAGATCGAAGGCTTCGATCTGGTACGTGTACGTCGTGTTACCCGTGAGGCCCGAGTCCGTAAATACCGTTTCGCCCGTGGTGTAGACGTTGACCCCATTGCGCAGCACGTAGTAGCCCGCTACTCCCACGTTGTCTGTCGACGTGGTCCAGCTCAAGCTCGCGTTGCTGGAAGATCCCGACCCGGACGTCAGGATCGACGGCTCAGATGGCGGAATGGTATCCGGCGGTGACACCAGTGAGTTGTAGTAGCTCATGCCTGTGCTGGTAAAAGCGGCTGTCAGGTTCGCCTGGACCGCCGCCGCTGTCTCCTGGGCGACGATCTGGCCGGGCGACATGTTTTCCGTGGTGCTGTTATAGGGCAGGTAAGCGAACAGGTAGTCCGGCCCCTCCGGCGCCAGGAACGGCATCTGGGCGTAGTTGGCCAGGTTCTCCAAGAGCTGCTGGAACTCGGCGTCCAGGGGCGCCCAGAAATCGAACGGGTTGCGCGCCCGGATCTCGTCCGCCGTCAGCACATTCCACTCACTATCCCGCATCTTCCACATCCACGCCTCGGTGATAGTCACTGGCTTGCCCGCGGATTGCGCAATATTAACGATGGTCAGCGCGTTCTGCAGGAAGTTTACATTGTTGGGCGGCCCCAGATTGTTGATGGGGTAGATGTGCATGTCGATAAAATCCAGCGGCAGGGTTACGAAACTTTGGATGAAAGTATCAAATCCCGGTAGGAAGGTTTCCACTCCCGCACCCACCTGCACCGTGCCGCGTACAGGCTGCAGCGCCGTCAGGATGGTGTTCACCAAGTCGGTAGCCCCGCTCACCGTGCCGACGGCAGATTGCCCGGTCTGCTGGGCTTCCGTATCCGGCTGCTCCAGCACCAGCAGGTAATCGGGCTGCATGACCTGGGCCACAGTCAGCGCCATCTGCGCGCGCGCCTGCTCGAATTGGCTCCAGCTCAACGTGCTGTAGTAGCCGGTTACCGGAGCTCCCCAGCCCGCCGAGACGTCGTTCGCCAACAGCACGTCGTTCTCGATGATTAGCTTCAATCCCGCCGCCCGGACGTCCTGGGCCACCTGCTGATACAGGTTGATGAACTGGTCATAGGTTAACGATTGATACCCCGGCTGCTGGGACAGGTAATCAAAGAAGGGCTGGTATAACATGGGAAAGCCTACTTGCACCAGCACCGCCTGTACCCCGATCGCCTTCAACCCTTGTAACTCGAGTGACGCACCCGAAAAATAGCCGCCGCTGACCAGCGAAGGGCCGGTATTGGCATCGGCGTTTTGCAGGTTTCCGGCGCGGATAACCGGATAGGGTTGTCCGTTCCACAGGCCGCTCAGCGTGGTGTTGAAGTTCGCCATGTCAGTGCTGAGCGTGTTGTACAAATCTTGATAGCTGGAAGGAACGGGCGGATTCTGCGCGTGGCACCGCGGGGCTGCTGCCAGCGCCACCGCGAGAAAGACCGCTGAACTCTTCCAGGACAACAACCGGTGTGTCGATTTCATAAATATTCTCCTTCGTCGTTCGGGCCTGGAACAGCAAACGACGCTTCTCCGCCGGGCGCTTCGGCGCGCTCCACGGCTCTGCTATTACAGTGAACTTATCGGTGGGTGAAGTACAATCTTGTCAATGGATATGGGGAGTTAATTGGAGAGAAGATGGCGTGAGTTAATCACTGCGGGAGCGCGCAGAGGACCAGGCGCCAGGCTGCCGGGATGGTGCTACGCTGTTCCTGGAATGCGGTGCGCAATTATCCTGAGTATTCTGCTGTTAGGCGCACGGTGCGTCCCTGCCGGCGCGGCAGATTCTGCTGCCTGCCGCGACCCGCTGCTCCGTAGAGCTACAATCGGCGCCGATGGCATTCGCGGGGCGGTGGTCAGCGGCCAGAAGCCTCTGCAGAACGCTGCTGTTCGCCTGTATTCTTCCGGCTCCTTGATATGGACCGGCGCCACACACGAGGATGGCACCTTCGAGATCCCTATTCACACGCTTACTTTTACCTTACCCTGTGCTTTCGCCCGGGCATTCTTTTGTCCTTCGGCGGATACGGCGGATACCTTTCTCGAAACGGTTCCGGCTACCTATAAGCTCGTCGTGGCAGGTTGGGGCAGCGTCGAAGTCACAGTCGATCCGCGGCTTGACCGGGAGCAGTTCCAGCGGGCGCAATGGAGCCTGCTGTTGTTGGATGGACCGTGTGTCGGTACTTTCATGTCAATCGGTTGAAGTTTTTCGCATGAGTTAGAGCGCTACTTGTCATCGGCCTCTTTCGCCAAACGCTGGTAGTTGGCCTGGAAGTTCGCATCGCCTGGGTCTAACTCGGAAGCGCGGCGATATTCGCGCAGCGCCTCGTCGGAGTCGCCCTCATGCTCGAGCGCCGTGGCCAACCTGAAATGCGCGATGGCCAGGCTGGGGGCTTGCTGGATAGCCACCCGTTGTTCGGCGATGTCTTCCTGCCAGTCATCCATGTGTCCGAGCGCATCGCCGAGCCCACTGTGCGCCTCCGCGAGATCCGGCTTTACGTGGATGGCTTTGCGGTACTGGCGCGCGGCATCGCTCCAATCTTTCTTGCGTGCATGAAGGGATCCGAGTTCGGCATACGACGTGGCCAGGCTGGGATCGAGCCGTAGAGCCTGCCGCTGCTGGCGTTCATCGCCTTTCAGGTCCCCCAACTTGCCCATCGCTTCGCCGAGGTTTTCATGAGTTGCCCCGACGCTGGGGTGTTGGCGGATCTCGGCGGCATAGCGGTCAATGGCGGCCTTCAAGTTCTGCCTCGCCACGCGATCGGGGACGCCGTGTTGATCGGGGTGTCCGAGGGCTTTCTTTTGCTCCTCAGCCGCGGCAGCTACGGCCTTGTCGGCTAACTTAGCGCCCAACCACCCCCCGCCCAAGGCGGCCAGCCGGCGATATTGGGCGGTGGCCCCGTCGAAATCGCCCTTCTTCAACAGATCGTTGGCCTTACGCATTATATCCTGAAACTGTGCCTTAGTCGCGGGGTCCATGGGCACATCCTTCAGGGCCTTCTGGACATTGTCGTCCACATCTGAGTCATGCGAATCATGGTCGGCATCCTGGCCGGTGGCGGCCTGCGGCGCAGGCGACTTTCCGATCGCCGGAGCCGGGATGCTAACCTGCGGCGGCTGGGCGGGAGCTGGCGGTGGAATTGGGACAGGCTCGGCTTGTGGCGCCTGTTGATGGGTTACTGGCGATGCGGCGGCCGGCGAGGGTGCTGCGGGCTTGTGCCCCTTTTGCAGGTACCAGGCGAAACCCATAATGGCAAGGACAGCCAACAAAGCGGCCGAGCCGACAGGAGTTTTCGATGGACGTGACGGAACCGGCGGCGCAACCTGCGCGGGCCGGGGACTCGGCGTCGCGACCGTGGGCACATCGTCAGGCGCTGCGCCGGCAGCCACGCCGCTTTCACACTGCTCGATCTGCGCGATTAACGACGCCCCACTCGGCGGCCGCCGGGCAGGGTCTTTCTCCAGGCATCGCATCACGACGGCGCCGATTCCCTCGGAGAGTTCCGGGCGCCGGATGCGGATCGGCTCAGGCGGCGTGTTGATCTGGGCAATCAACATCTGCATTACGGTTTCTGCCTGAACCGGCAGTTCGCCCGTGAGCATCTCGTACATAACGATGCCTAGGGAATAAATGTCTGCCCTGCCGTCCAGGCCATCGCCGGTCTTGCCCATAGCCTGCTCGGGCGACATGTAGGCGGGCGTGCCCATGGATGTGCCCGTGCGAGTGAGAGTGGTGGCGCCCGCAGCGGCGTGCGCTTCGTGGATCTTGGCGATGCCAAAATCGAGCACCTTGGCCATCTCCTCCGCGCCTTTTCCGCCGCCGGCCGCGGGTCGGGTCAAGATGATATTTCCAGGCTTGATATCGCGGTGAATCATGCCGAGCGCGTGCGCCGCATCCAGCGCGGCGGCTACCTGTTTGGCGATCCGGCAGACGCGCGGAACTGCCAACGGGGCCTCGCGCTGTATTACGTCTTTCAGGCTGTCCCCTTCGATGAATTCCATCACGATGAAGGGGCGGCCATCGTCGGCCTGATCGATGTCTTCGACGCGCACGGCGTTAGGATGTTGCAGCTTGCGCGCGAGAGCAGCTTCCTGGCCGAATCGCTTGACGAACGACAGATCGCTGGCCAGTTCCGGGTTGATCACCTTGAGCGCGAACACCTCATCGAACCCGACGTGCAGCGCCTTGTAGACGGTCGCCATGCCCCCTTGGCCGAGCTTGCCCAGGATACGGTACTTGCCGCGAATGATGCCTCCCTCCGACCACTCGCTCGCCTCGGTCAGCAGAGTGCCATCGTGGGGGCAATGCGTAAAGCTCGTGGGATACGTAGCGTTACAAATTTTACAATGCTTCATTGCAGGCAGAACTGTAAGCTGGTGCCAGTATAGCAGGTGGAATTGCCGGCGGCGTGAAGCTATGCGTCCGCGATTAACTTGCGCGGCTTAATGGTGTGGCCGGGGAAGATCTTGCCGATGTCCCGATTGCCGCACTGGCCCTTGACCAGTTCGCCGAGCACGTCGCGGGTCCTCGACGGTCCGAAATTGGTGCCGATGGCCGTTAGCGCGAACCCCGGGCATCCCGCGCTTGACGAGTTGGGCGAGGTGCTGGTGAGGGTAGGCGTCTGCGCATGAGCCAGCGCCGCCCAAGCGAGCGCCAATGTGGGGAGGAGTTTACGCATGGTACGCCTCGCCTCCGCTCACGGCGCCTCCACTTCGACCACCGAGGAGGATTTCAGGGTAAATGGCGTCTGAACGCCGTACTGCGGCACCGCGGTGGTCGTGACATTCAGGATGGCCGGCCCGACGTAGCCGCCGCCGGGCGCTCCGCCGTCGACCCCGAACCCGCTGACCGAGAGCGCGGCTTGGCCGCCGATGTACCCGCCGATGTATTGGCTGAAAACCACCTTTCCGGCCTCGACCACGTCAAAGTTCATGTGCACCTGCCCTTTCCAGCCGTCCGCTTGGAAAAAGACGTAGCTTGCCGCTGCGGTGACCCCAGGCTGTTGGAACTGCGCCGGCTGCACTGCCATGGCGCCGGGCAGCCCGGCGACGCAGTCCATCAGGCACGGATAGCTACCGAACAGCGAGGAGCTATAGATGGCGAAAGCCTGCACGAGGTGGTGTGCGCCGGTCGTACCGACTACCATAGGACCGTAGGAGCTCAGCGCAAACGGCGGCAATCCATCGGCCGGGGTGGCGGTGGTGGTCGCGGTGAGGTCGGCCGGGCCGGAGTAGGTGGTCGTGGGAATGGTGGCGTTCCCGCTCAGCACCACCCAACCCTGCCCGCTGGTAACCGTACCGTTCAGGACCATGGTCTGAATGACCGTGCCGGCCGCGGACAAGTGGAAGGTGGTGCTGACGCTGCCAGTCCAGCCATTCTCTTGAAATACCGCATAATACAGCCCAGTCGAGCCAGACGAGACAAACTGGTTTGGCTGAACGACCACCCCGTACACGCCGAAACAGTTAGCGCACGGGGCTCCTTGTGTGTTCGGCTGGTTAAACCCGATAAACGCCTGAACCAATTGCGGCGAGCCGGCGGTCGCCGGGCTTTGTGCTTGGCCGCTGGCAGAACACGCCAAAACGGCCAGAGCGATCGAGATCTGATGCGTTGCCATTTTCAACTCCCCTGTTCCCATTGTCTACGATAAGCGTAGCCGTTATCCGGGAAACTGTCAAGGAAATTCCTGAGAAGCCCAGGGGAACGGTTCCAGTACTTGTAATACTCAAAGAAAAACGCGCGTTTCGCCGCCAGCGCCACAGCCCGCATCGCACCACATTATGCCGGGGGCTCGTTCAGGCAAGGGGCTGTTCGCGGGTGTGCCAGCGGCTGAACAAGTCTCGGAATTTTCTCCATTTGAATGCAAAACACCGGAGTAATGTACGGCGTGAGAAGCTGCGAGATCGCCTTGGTAGTCATCATGATGGGCCGGAAACGCACCGGCAAGCCCGATAAATCGCGGCGGCGGGCGACTTGCGCTTCACGCGTCCGCGAGTAACTTGCGCGGCTTAATCGTGTAGCCCGGGAAAATCTTGCCGATGTCCCGATTGCCGCACTGGCCCTTGACTAGTTCGCCGAGCACGTCGCGGAAGTCGGTGGTGACCATGAGATCGCGGGCTTCATAGAGCTGCTCGGGATCGAGGCCGGGCCAATCGCCGTAGACCTTGCCGCCGCGCACACCGCCACCCATCACGAACATGCAGTTGGCGTGGCCGTGATCGGTGCCGCGATCGCCATTTTCTTTCGCGGTGCGGCCGAATTCGGACATGGTAACCACGGCCACATCTTGCATGCGATCGCCGAGGTCCAGCCAAAATGCCGCGAGCGACTGGCCGAACTCCGCGAGCCGCGCGGCAAGCTGGCCCTGCGAGGCGCGCACGCCAGTTTCATTCACGTGATGGTCCCAACCGCCCACATCGGCGAACGCCATCTCCACGCCCGCATCGGCTTTGATGAGCTGCGCGATCTGGCGAAGGCTGTCGCCAAAGTGGCCTTTGTAAGTCGCGCCGTTGGCCGGCTCGTATTTCTGCTTCTGGAGTGACTGCAGCAAAGCGGCCGCTTCGAAGGCTTCGCGCGCGGTGGCTTGCAGCGCGGGATCGGAGCTATCGGCGTAGAGCGTTTCGAGCGCGCGCGCGGCTTCCGCGTTGCGCACCTGGAAATTGCCGATGCTCTCGATGGCGATGGCGGAATTCGGCCCGCGCATGACGCGCGGCAGCACTGCGCCTATCGACACCGCGCGCACCGGCGAGATGTGGCCGGTTTCCTGCGGCAGCGCGCGGTTCATCCATCCGTCGGTGGTCCCTTTGAAGCCCGGGGTACCCGATTCCATGAAATCCTGCGCGTCGAAGTGCGAGCGGCTCGGGTCGGGCGAGCCTGCGGCCTGCACGATAGCCAGGTGGCCGTTCTCCCAGATCGGCTTGAGCGGCGCAAGTGAAGGATGCAATCCGAAGAAACCGTCCAGATCGATGGCGGCGTCCTCGCGCTTATCGGCCGCCTTGGTGGGGGGGGGCACGGATATCGTCGGGCGCAGGTCGTAGTACGGTTTCTCGGCGTGCGGCACCACGATGTTCAGCCCGTCGGCTGCGCCGAGCTGGAAGATCGACACCAGGATTTTCTTGCGGGGCGAAGGCGCATCGGCGGCATACAGCGCGCGCTGCAACCACAACGGTGCGGCTCCTGCGCCTACCATCGCCAATGCTGAATTGCGTAGGAAGACTCTGCGAGTATTCATAATTGATGGCCGCGAATGAACGCGTATGAACGCGAATCAATCATTTCTTTTGAAACTCCGGAGCGCCAAGATTCACGGCCGCCACTTGCGGATTGTCCGTGTCTACCTTGACGCCTTGTACCTTATTATTCGCCAGCGCGACTCCGAAATTCAGCCGCGCCATCAATCCGGCGGAATTCATCCATTCCCGGCCGGAATTCGGGTAGCCGGTCGGCTCGGATTTGCGGTAGAGCGGCTGGCCGAGCTGAAGGAGCTGGTTGCTCAGGCCGAACGCAAAATCCACGCTGGCATCCATGGCGCGCACGGCGCTGGCCACCATTTCGAGCGGCCATTTAAACTTCGCTCGAAACGCACCGCGCGACCAGAATTCGGGAGTCTCGAACATAGTCTTGAGCACCGCGCGCAGG
>Ga0073928_10006122_pt1 | contig 16368 bp, 15 predicted proteins | sample PaiPotPPA55metaG_FD_76969 | JGI IMG/M metagenome (GOLD analysis project Ga0073928, IMG submission 76969) | Iron sulfur acid spring bacterial and archeal communities from Banff, Canada, to study Microbial Dark Matter (Phase II) - Paint Pots PPA... ... | reverse complement strand
GACGGAAGAACTCTGGTGGAATCGCGACGGCCGTCTGATGACGCACGCGCCGTCCACCTACAAGATTCCGTCGGTGAGCGACATCCCCGCCGCCATGAACGTCGCGCTCTACGATAACCAGAATGTCGAACCCACCGTGTTCCGGTCGAAGGCCGTGGGCGAACCGCCGTTGCTGCTGGGCTTCTCGGTGTTGCTCGCAATCCGTGCGGCGATCGCGTCGGCGGCGCCCGACTCCGTCGACGCGCCTGCGTTGCGCGCACCCGCCACGCCCGAATCGATACTGAACGCGCTGGACGCACAGGCATCGAAGAAGGTGATTGTGGCGGCTGCGGACATCGCCCAACCGGCGCCGGTCAACTAGCCTTTAGAAAGGAGCCTATTCGATGCAAGCCTGGCTGCGCGATCTGCAACACCTTCTCGCACACGGTGACGCCGTCGTGCTGGTGACGGTCGCGCGCGTGGAAGGCTCGGCGCCGCGCGAAGCGGGCACAAAGATGATCGTCACACGCGACGATGCACGCCACACCATCGGCGGCGGTCATCTGGAATGGAAGGCTATCGAAACGGCGCGGCAGGTGCTGAAAGACGGCGCACGCAGTCCGCACATGCGGCGGCTCGAGCGTTTCGCATTAGGCCCGAGCCTTGGCCAATGCTGTGGCGGCGCGGTCGTGCTGGCGTTCGAACGACTGGATATAGGCGATCTCGGCTGGGTCACGTCGCTGAGCAAGCGCATGACGCAGGGACTATCCACCGTGCGCAGCGTCGGCTTCGGCCCGGCTCCCGACGGCGTGATGATCTCCGATCCCGAACCGGGCGTAGCCGGCCCCGATTGTTTGCTTTGGGACGGCGCGGGTTTCGACGAAAGCGGTGCGTTGCTGACTGAAACCATCGCGTTGCGCGAGTTTCCGGTGGTGCTGTTCGGCGCTGGTCACGTGGGCGCGGCGATTATCAAGGTGCTCGCCAATCTGCCCTTCCGCGTGATCTGGGTCGACGAGCGCGATGAAACTTTCCCTCCCATTGATCATCTCCCCGAAAACGTCGCGATGGACGCCAGCGGAATCCCGGAAGCCGCCGTTGACGAAGCGCCGGCCAACAGCTACTTCCTCGTGATGACGCATAACCATGCGCTCGATCTCGCACTCGCCGAACGCATCCTCCGGCGTGGCGATTTCGCGTTCTTCGGCATGATCGGCTCGCATACGAAGAAGGTGCAGTTCGAGCGCCGGCTGGCGGCACGGGGCATCGATCCCATGCGCATCGGCCGCATGACGTGTCCGATCGGCGTACCCGGCATTGCCGATAAAGCGCCGGAAATGATTGCAGTATCGGTCGCAGCACAGTTGCTGCAGAAGGTCGAGGAACGCGCCGCGCACGGCTACAATTCCGCGCAGCATCCGCAACCCGCGTGATCCAGACCTTTTAAAGCACACGATAAGCATGAATTCCACTTTCGCCGACAAGATCGCCCACGCACCCAAGGCCGAACTGCACATTCACATTGAAGGTTCGCTCGAACCCGAGCTGATCTTCGAACTCGCAAAACGCAACGGCGTGAAGCTTGCGTACGACTCCATTGAAGCGTTACGCGCGGCCTACGCATTCACTGACCTGCAATCGTTCCTCGATATTTACTACGCCGGCGCGAGCGTGTTGCTGCACGAGCGCGATTTCCACGACATGACAATGGCGTACGTAGAACGCGCGTTGGCGGATCACGTCACGCACACCGAAATTTTCTTCGATCCGCAGACGCACACCGAACGCGGTGTATCGATTGCCACGGCCGTTGCGGGTATCGAAAGCGCGCTGGCCGAAGGAGAACGGCGCGGTTTGACGAGCAAGCTGATTCTCTGTTTCCTGCGCCATCTGCCGGAAGAAGATGCGCTCAAGACCTTCGACGAAGCGTTGCCGTTGTTCGACCAATACAAGCATCGGCTGATCGGCGTTGGGCTGGATTCTTCGGAACGCGGCCATCCGCCTTCGAAGTTCGAACGCGTGTTCGCGAAGGCGCGCGAGAAAGGGTTGAAACTTGTGGCGCACGCAGGCGAAGAAGGTCCGCCCGCGTACGTGTACGAAGCGCTCGATCTGCTGAAAGTAGATCGCGTCGATCACGGCGTGCGCAGCATGGAAGACCCGGCGCTGGTCGCGCGTCTCGCCGACGCCCGCGTCGCACTGACCGTCTGTCCGCTGTCGAACCTGAAGCTGCGCGTCTTCGACGACATGACCCAACACACGCTCAAAGCGCTGCTGGATCAGGGTGTGGCCGTGATGATCAACTCCGACGACCCCGCGTATTTCGGCGGCTACGTGAACGCCAACTATTTCGCTATCACCGAAGCACTCAAGCTCACCGATGCCGAGGTCTACACGCTGCTGAAAAACAGCCTGGAAGCGTCGTTCGTTACTGAAGCCGAACGCAATGCGATGGTCGCCAAACTCGACGCCTACTGGCACGCAGCAGCTTGAGCGAGAACGCCATGGCAACGATTACCAACGATACAACGACGCTCGAGCGTTTCTTCGGCATTCGCGCGGCGGGCTCGCGGACGAAGACGGAGATTGTCGCGGGCATCACGACCTTCCTCACGGCGATGTACATCATCGTCGTCAATCCGGGGATTCTGTCGCAGGCGGGCGTCCCCTTCCCGGCAGCGCTCACGGCTACCGTGATTGTCAGTTTCCTCGGCAGTTGCGCGATGGGTCTGTACGCGCGCAACCCGGTTCTCGTCGCGCCGGGCATGGGCATGAACGCGCTGTTCGCGTTCGTGATGGTTCATGCCGGCAAGATGCCCTGGCAGACGGCGCTCGGCTGCGTGTTCTGGGCCGGCGTGATCTTCGCGGTGCTCGCGGCGTTCAACGCGCGCAAGCTTGTCGTCGATGCGATTCCGGCGAATCTGCGTCACGCCGTGTCGTGTGGCATAGGACTGTTTATCAGCCTGATCGGGCTGGTCAACGCGAAGTTCGTGGTCAGCGATCCCGTGACGATCGTGCATTCGGCGTCGTTGAATCCGGTGGTGATTACGTTTCTGATCGGCCTTGCCGTGACCACCATCCTGGTCGCGCGACGCGTGACCGGCGCCCTGATGCTCGGCATCATTTTCACGACCGTGATCTCGATTCCCATCGGCCGGTTCTGGGGCGACGCCACCGCTTACTGGCCCGCCGCGATCGCCACAAAAACGCTCGTGAACTGGAACGGCTTGTTCTCGGCGCCGGACTTCTCGGCAGTCGGCCAGCTAGATCTGCTCGGCTCGCTGAAGCTGGTCTACTGGCCGTTCATCTTCGTGATGCTGTTCACGTCGTTCTTCGATGCGCTCTCCACCTTCATGGCGATCTCAGAAGCCGGCAAGCTCTACGACGAAGACGGCAACCCGCGCAACATCCGCCAGTCGATGATGGTCGATTCGTTCGCAGCCCTCGTTTCCGCGCCACTTGGCACAAGCCCGGCGAATGCGTATATCGAATCGGCGGCGGGGATTTCTGCAGGTGGCCGCACGGGGCTGGTCGCGGTCGTGGCGGGTTTGTGTTTCCTGCCCTTCCTGTTCCTCTCGCCGCTGCTCTCGCTGGTGCCGGCAATCGCGACCGCGCCCGCGCTCGTGCTGGTCGGCGTGTTCATGATGGAGTCGATCACGAAGATCGAATGGGACCGTTTCGACGAAGCCATTCCCGCCTTCCTAGCGATGATCCTGATCCCGCTGACCTATTCGATCACCGATGGCATCGCGTACGGCTTTCTCGCATTTGTCGTGATCAAGTCGTGCACTGGCCGCAGAAAAGAAGTCAAGCCGGCGATGTGGATTGTCGCCGCACTGTCGTTGCTGTTATTGACACAGCTATAAATACGCTTCACTGGAGACGTTTCAACCATGACTCAGACCGCCTACCGCGCGCAGCTTCTCACTTTCCGGGACGACCCTGCTTTCTCCGACGATAACGCCGTGCACGAAACAGACGGCCTGTTGCTGGTGGAAGATGGCCGCGTGGTGGCAGAGGGCGCGTATGCGGCCTTGCGCGACCGGATAGCGCCGGATGCCGAGATAAAAGATCTACGCGACAAACTGATCGTGCCGGGCTTCATCGACTCGCACATTCACTATCCGCAGACCGACATGATCGCCTCTCCTGCGCCGGGTCTGTTGCCATGGTTGAACACCTACACGTTTCCGACCGAGCGCAAGTTCGAAGACCCGGCGTATGCACGCGAAACGGCGAGCTTTTTCATCGATGAGCTGCTGGCTTGCGGCACGACCACGGCGCTCGTGTATTGCACGGTCCACAAGCAATCCGCCGATGCCTTCTTTAGCGTTAGCGAGTCGCGCAACCTGCGCATGATCGCAGGCAAAGTGCTGATGGATCGCAATTGCCCGGAGTATCTCCGCGATACAGCGCAATCCGGCTACGACGACAGCGCCGAACTCATCGCACGCTGGCACGGTCGCGGACGGCAGGAATACGCGCTGACGCCGCGCTTCGCACCGACCTCCACCGAAGCGCAGCTCGAAGCCTGCGCGGTGCTCGCGCGCAAGCACCAGGACGTGTACATCCAGAGTCATGTCGCGGAAAACACCGACGAGATCAAGTGGGTCGAAAGCCTGTTTCCGGGACATCGGAGCTATCTGGACATCTACGATCACTACGACTTGCTGCGTCGGCGCGCGGTGTACGGCCACTGCATTTATCTCGACGATACCGATCGCCAGCGCATGGCCGAAACCGGCGCGGTGGCGTCGCATTGCCCAACGTCGAACCTGTTCCTCGGCAGCGGCTTGTTCGATATAGAAAAGGCCGGCGCCGCGAAAATGCCCGTGGCGCTTGCAACCGACGTAGGCGGTGGCACGACGTTCTCGATGCTGCAAACCATGGGCGAAGCGCACAAGATCGCGCGCCTGACGGGCCATCACCTGACCGCGGCGCGGATGTTCTGGCTGGCGACCACGGGCGCGGCGCAAGTGCTCGACATGTCGGACAGGGTCGGGACGCTCAAGCCCGGCAGCGAGGCGGATTTCGTTGTGCTGGACCCCGCCGGCACGCCCCTGCTCGCACGCCGGACTACGCGGGCGGAATCGCTGGAAGAACTGCTGTTCGCATTCGCGATGCTAGGCGACGACCGCGCCGTGTTCGAGACGTATGCAGCGGGGAAATGCGTGCATCAGCGAGAGGCGCGGCGCGCGGCGGTACCGGAGTTGGCTACGGCTTGAGGGTTGTTGGTTCGGCGGAGAAAGCGCCCCTCGGGTTGTTCCGCGGCGCCCGTGCCGCGGGTGCTGTATGAACGACTCGCGTTCACCGAACGCGAGTCATGAACACTATTTGGCGCGCTCACAGCCTTCACCGATGAAGGGTCGCTTGCGCGTTGATACGCCGTAACCTCGCTTAACGATCCTTAAAGCAACGGGTTCAAGCGCTTTATCAAACCCTTAAGCAGTTCACCTTAATTCCGCTGAGGATTGTCTATCGACCGGATTAATCGCAAATTAAACAAGACCCGCTCGGCGCGGAGCCTCTCCAGACGGGCTCTAAGCACTTGTTTAAGCACACTTTCCTGCTTCCCGTTAAAGTTTAGCCTTTTGGCAGCGCCCGAGCGCGTATCCACCGTTCATGAAGTCACTCACACAAGCCGTACGCATCGGTTTATTCATACTCATTTCAGCATCGTCTGCGCACGCTTCTGCCTACGCGCTGGATTCCCAACTCGACTGCAAATCGACAGCGCACGCGTTCATCGCGCCGCTTCAGGAAAGCCACGCCATAGAAACCACGCCGATGCGCGTGGAATCCAACTCCATCAACGCGTTCAAGCCAACACACGGAAGTCACCTCACGGCGTTCGATTTCGGCGTGTTCGCGGTGGTTGGGTACCAGAAGGACGACGCGATTTTCAAGCAGGGCAGCGGCGAACCGATCGCCGATTCGGCCTACGGCGCCGTCGTGATCGGCGGGGAAGATTCGGTCAAGGAAAAGGTCCGGGCAGCCGGCAGCGACGCCGTGATCCATCACGTCGCTCCCTTCATCACCGCGATTTTCTGCAACCGCGATTGACCGCGTCACCAGGCAAAAGGCCGCGCGCAACATCGGTTGGCGCGGCCTTTTGCTGACGGCAAACGATTGCGGCAGATCAGCCCAGCATCTTCGCGATCGAACCGAGCAGGCGATCGATGTCGCACGTAGTCAGCGCGCCCATCGTCGAGATGCGGAACAACTCGTTCGACAGACCGCCCTGCCCCGCGTAAATCACGAACCCCCCGGTTTTCAAGGTGTCGTGCAGAACCGGATACGTCATTCCCGCCGGCAGCCGGTATGCCCGCAACACGACCGACGACTCACCCGCCGGCAACGCGCCTTCAATACCCAACACAGCCAGTCCCACACGCGCTTGCTCAGCCAGCGCCGCGTAGCGAGCGTGACGGGCCTGCAAACCGCCCTCCTCGTCGAACTCGCGCAACGCCTCGACTAGCGCGTAATACGCATGCACGGACGGAGTGAACGGCGTGTTGCGCTCGTCCTGCAGCTTCGCGAGGCGCGTGATGCCGAGGTAATACGTGCGGCTCGCGGCGTGCTTCAGCGCATCGCGCTTCGCAATCACGAACGCCGCACCCGGCACGCCGTGCAGGCACTTATTCGCCGTCGCCGCGACCGCTGTAATCCCACCGCCATCGAAGTCGATATGCTCGGCGCCGAAACTGCTCACGCCATCGAGTAACAAGCCGATGCCACGCTCTTTGCACGCCGCGCTAAGCCGGTCGATCTCATTCAAACGGCCTGTTGTCGTCTCATGATGAATGATCGCGACATTCGTAAAGCCGTCGAGTTTGCGAATGATCGCGTCGGTATCGGGCGCATCCATCCACGCATACTTCACGACCTCATGATCGATCCGATACTGCCGCGCAATCTGCGCGATCCGTTCGCCATACACGCCATTTTCGACGATCAGCAGGCGCCCGCCTTCCGGCACCATCCCCGCGATCATGCTTTCGACGGCGGCCGTGCCCGAACCGGTCATCAGCACGGCCGTCCAGACGGCGGGATCGAGCGCATAAGCTGCCAGCAAGCGCGAACGTGCTTCGTCCTGCAGATCGAAGAACTCGGGCTCGCGATGACACAAGTCGGTTTGCAGCAGGCTATTTCGCACGCGTTCGGTCAGTGTGACGGGGCCGGGATTCAGCAGCAGCATGATTAGCGTCCGATGTGGGTTTGCAACCGGCGACGCACGTCTTCCGGCGTGATCGACGGTCGTGGCAAGTCGCTGGGCGTGCCTGTGTTGATCGATAGCCGGGCGAAACGCACGCCGTCGATATCCTTCGCTTCGAACAGCCGGTCGACGACTGAAAGATCGTTGCCGTCAAGCGCCAACGCGTACCCGCACGCCGAAGCGATGCGCGCAAACTCAACGCCTTGTGACACCGTCGCCTGAGCGCCAGTCGACTCGTGCGCGCCGTTGTCCAGCAGCAAGTGAGTGAGGTTGGACGGCCCGTAAGCGCCGAGCGTGGCGAACACGCCCATGCGCATCAAGGCGGCGCCGTCACCGTCGAGCGCGACCACCAACAGGTCCGGCCGCGACAACGCGAGGCCGAGCGCCATGGGCGTGACGCATCCCATCGATCCGACCAGATACACCTGGTTCTCGCGGTCATCGATAGCGTAGAGTTCGCGCCCGCAAAATCCCGTCGATGCCAGCACGACCGTCGATTCTTTCGGCGTATGCGCGATCACGCGCTGCAAAGCGTCGTGACGCGACACGCGTTCGCCTGTGCCTTCGAAAGACTGAACCACAGCGCGCTCGCCTAAACCCCGCTGACTCACGCCGCTCAAACCCTTCCTGCTCAACTTGTACGGCGCAACGCTGCCCTTCTGCATCACAAGCGCGTACGGCCGCCCCGTGCTGTCCATATGCGCAGTCGCCCGATCGAGCGCGGGACCTATCGCATCGGCTTGCGTGGGGAACAACTCCCACGGAATTTCCATCGTGTCGAGCATGGCCGGTGTCACCGGTCCCATCAGCGCGTGCTGCGGTTCATCGGGGACACCCGGCTGACCGCGCCACGTGACGATCAACAATTGCGGCAGCCTGAACGTCCACGTCAACGACGTCAGCGGACTCACCGCGTTACCGAGCCCGGAGTTCTGCATCATCGAGATACCTCGACGCGCTTTATGCGCGCCCGACGCGCCGAGCGCCACGCCCGCGATCAGCGCGACCGCGTCACCCTCATTCGCCGCCGACACATAGTTCAGCGACTCGTCCTGCAGCACGTAATTGATGAACGGCGTCAGGTACGAGCACGGCACGCCCGCGTACCAGTCGAAACCTCGCTCACGCGCGGCTTCAACGAATTGTGCAGCTTCGATCACGCGCCTGCCTCCGCGGACGCCGAGCCATTCGATCCGTACGGCGCTTGTCCGTGGGCGAAATCGCCGGCTTGACGCAACTCGTCGAGGTCGTTCACGCCACGCCAGTGGCCATGCACGTAGTGCACTTCAATCCGCTCGCCCGCTTCGATCAGCGCATTGAGCAGCGCGGCCATGTCGAGCTTGGCGAAGTCATCGCGTTGCTGCAGTTGTCCGAGCGTGGCGACCAGCCGTTCGCGGCCCGCGCCGCGCACGTTTAGCAGGCCCATCCAGCGGCCTTGCGGGGAGTTGAGATTCGCCGGACCCGCCGAGCTCGTCACGCTTTCGAGCCAGACCTTCTGCCCGAACAACGCGCGATCGTCCGCCGTGGAGCAATACGCAAAATCCGTCGATGCCACCCCGGCTGCCGGCGTCTGCGATGAATCCACGACCACGCAGAAATCGCTGTCCGACTCCACGAGATCGCGAAGAATATAGCTGCGGAACAAGAGGTCGCCATAGGAGATCACGGTATCCGCGGTGAACGATTTCGCCGCGCATGCCAGCGACGCCAGTTCGCCCGTTCGCTCGTGTTTCTCGTTCACGACCAACCGGATGCCCGATGTATCGATGGCATCGGCGCGATAACCGCCCACCACGGTGATGTCGTTGATGCCTTCTTTCTTGAACGCTTCGACCAGACGGCGCAGCAGCGGCTTGCCCGCGATCGGCAGCATGACCTTGGGTTTATCGGCGGTGACGGCTTCCAGCCCCGCGCCACGGCTTGCCGCGAGCACGACGGCATTGCGCGAAGTACTCGCCGACGACAGATACACGCTCTCGGCGGCCGAATATTCCTCGGCGTCCTGGAGACGGAAGATTTCGTTCACCGTTGCCACGCGGTCTTCCACGTTCACGAGCGTCTCGCTGCTGTGGATTTCCTGCGCGATCGCCTGCATAGTCGACGCCGCGCCGCGCAGCAGATGGTTCGCCCAGATCACCGTGCTGATACCAGCCTGGCGGAACACATCGGTGGGCGTGCTGTAATACTTGGTCGGCACGATCACGAGCGGGCCCCGGCCGGCCCATTCACGCGCAAACGTGAGGATTTCGTCGGGCTTGGACAGCTTGCTGTGAATCAGGATCGCGTCCGCGCCGGCTTGCCGATACGCCTCCGCGCGCTTCAACGCTTCCTCCATGCCCCAGCCCGCAATCAGCGCTTCCACGCGCGCTACGATGGAGAAATTCGGATCGCTCTGCGAGTCCTTGCCGGCCTTGATCTTGCCGCAGAACTCGTCCATCTCGGCCAGCGGCTGACGCTCGCCGTTAAGAAAACTGTTGGTCTTCGGAAACTGCTTGTCTTCGATACACACGCCCGCAATGCCGCGCTGCTCGAGCTTTTTCACCAACCGGCGGACGTTGTTGAAGTTGCCGTAACCCGTATCGCCGTCGAGCAGAATCGGCAGATCGCTGGCGTCGGCCATGAACTCGAGCATGTCGACCACTTGCGTCCAGCTCGCTTCGTTGTTGTCGCGCACGCCAAACTGCGCCGAAATGGTCAGGCCGGAGCCCCAGATCGCATTGAAACCGGCTAAATGCGCGCGGACAAGCCGTTATGCGCTTCCATCAGGAATTCGAGCTGGTTGCTCTGCAGCATCTCGCGCAGACGAAGTGTGCGTGAAAAGCCGACGGGTATTTGATGTGGTGCGTTCATCGTAGTGCTCCTGCTAGCTGACGCAGTTGCGGCAAGACTTCGTCAGCCGCGCGTTTAACGTCGTTCTGAAAATCGATTTCTATCCACGGCGCGCCGGTTACGTCGGCGATGTCGAATATCTGGCTGTGTTCCAGCAGCAAATCGCGCACGGCTTCTTCGTGCGGCAAGTTGGCGCGGCCCGTGGCGACATAACCCGCGACGAGCTCGGCCAGACGCCGCGCAGCGGTTTCGTCGAAGCGAAAAAATCCCACCGACTCGCCGATGGTGTCGAACTGCAGATCCGCCAGCACTTGCTTGCGCAATTCCACCGGCACGCCGTTAATCACGCAGAGCTTCACGGGTTCATCGCCGGTTTCAAAATCGCGGTCGATCAACAGACGGTTCACCGGTCCCGCGCCCGCCACCAGCGGATCGAGAATGCGTTCGTCGTAGAGCACGTCGGCGTCCATCAGCAGCACGTCGCCGCCACGCGTAAGCGCTTCAGCCGCCGTGTGCACAGACAGCACGCTGCCGAGCGAAAACTCGCTGTTCACGACTACTTCGGTACGCGGTTTCCAGTCGATCGCGGCAAGTTCCGCCTCCACCTGTTCATGCTTGAAGCCGAGCACGAACACGATTTCATTAACGCCCGCCGACTTCAGCAGTTGCAGATGGCGTTCGAGCAGCGACGACTCGCCAAAACGCAGCAGGCACTTCGGCTTTTGCAGCCCTTCTGGCTGAACGAGACGCAATCCCATCCCCGCAGCAAGAATAATTGCGCGCATGTTGATCCTATCGGTGGTGCTTTATTCGATTTCCGGCACACGCGCGAGACGACGGCGCTGCCAGCCCTTTTCAGCGAAATGCAGATAAACGATGCCCGGCAGGCCAAGCAGTAATTCCCGCGCGCGCTTGGCCAGCGAGAGCGCAAGCGCGGCTTCCGGCGGCAAACCAATGAGGCGCGCGAGCAGGAGATAGCCGCCCTCCTGCACGCCGAGCGAACCCGGAATGGCGAACGCCGCGCCGCGGATTGCCTGGCCGAGACTTTCCAGCATTAGGGCTTCCGCCCAGCCGACCGGCGAGCCGAGAAAGTGCAGCGCAAGCCACACCTCGCCGGTACCGACGATCCAGCCCAGCAGACTCAACGCGAAACTCGCCGCGACGGGGCCGGGCTTTTTGTAGAGTTCGAGCACGGCGGTGTCGACGGCTTCCGCGCGCGACACCAGCGACGACCAATCGCGCCTCTTCGAAAAACGCGCGGCAAATTGCGAGGCGAAGCGCGTCGCGCGGCCGAACAAACCCTTGCGCTGCGCGAAGAAAAAACCGAGAACCATGAGGGAACACACCACGATCACGATCAGCACCGGCAGCAACATGCCTACGCCCGACGCATAGCTGCTCAGCAACGCGAGCCCGATCATCGCGAAGACCATTTGTCCGACGGATTGCATCGTCGTGCTGACGGTAATGACTGCAGCGGCGTCGCGCGCGCGCATGCCGCGCTGCGTCAGATAACGCACCATCAGCACCGGACCGCCGATCTGGCCGGCCGGCATCAGGCTATTCACCGATTCACCGGTCCAGCGTGCGAGCAGCGCATCGCGGAAGGTCACATCGGGCTGGTTGCGGGGAAACAGCGTTTCGATAGCCAGCGCATCAATCACGACAGGCAGCAGGTGGAACGCCGCCACCGCGAGCAGACCCCAGCCAGCGGCCGCGAGCGCCGTTGCAACGGAACCGAAGCCCTGCCAGCCGAGCAGCGCGATGAACAACACCACGCCGAGCGACAGAAGGACTGTTCCCGTGCGGCTCATGCTGCGCCGTGCTTCCCGCCCTTGCGGCGGAAAACCTGGCCGAAGCCAAAGTACGCGATCGAGTCCTTCATGTTCGAGACGAAACGCTGCCACGGCCGCATGTTCGGATTGGTGACGTATTCGAATGTCAGCGACACGCGGAATTCGCCCGCGCGAGCGGGTGCAATGCGATGGCGCAGTTTGTCGCCATCGAAGAAAACGAGGCCGCCCGGGGGAATCTGTACTGAGCCCGGTTGATCGGGAATCCCGGGCGTGCGCGTGTGCAGCTCGTAGTCGAGACGGCACGACGAATCGTCCATCACACCGAGCAGCAGCGTGTAACGGCGGCCTTCGTAGTACGACGTATCGTAGTGCCAGCCGATGTGGTCGCCCGCCTTCGTATAGAAATACAGCGCATATGCGTGCGGATCATCAGCGGGCGACTCCTGCAACGTATCGCCGCTGATTTCTCCAGCCAGTCGATCAACGCCGGCGACCGGTACAACTCGGCGATAAACGGCGCGAGTTCGTCGATCGCGTGACGGCTCACGCTGCCGCCCTGCTTGTGTCCCGGCAGATAGTTGCGATTGATGGCGGGCGTAACGGCATGGACTGCCGCGACCAGCTTCTCGGTGAACTCGCGTGGCAGGAAGTCGTCGAGATACAGGAGCGCGCCCTGGTTATCGAACGTCTCATGCAGCTTCGCCGTATTGCGCTCAGGGGACAGGCGCTGAAGATGCGCGGCCAACGTTTCGTCGAGGGCTTGCTGGCCGTTGCGCTCAACTGGCTTGTCGCCGAGCGAACGCGTGGACAAGGAATCGATGGATGAATTCATTGAACAGCCTGCAAGTCTTGGCCGTCGGTATCCTTGTTCCGCACCACGACCTGAGCGGAACGCCTGAGCGCGCGCTGATAATCCAACACGACCCAGACCGCGAACAACGGAGCGCCGATAGAAGCGGCCACCAGAAACGGCGTCATGCCGTTGAGCAACGTCACCACGGGCAGCAAATACAAGACGTCTTCAGTCTCGAAGCCCGCCATGGATGCCTGCTTCGTGCCGCTCTTGCCCGCCATCGATTCGATCCGCATCCGCAGAAAGAAGATCAGCGCGACGGCGACGCCCGCGATACCACCGAGCCATTCGGCCGGCACGATCAGGGACGGGTGATGCACGCCCACATAAAACCCGAGACCCACGAACAGCAGCACGGTCACCAGGGAATCGCACGCAATGTCGTAAAAATGACCGATTTTGCTCGACTTACCGCTGATTCGCGCGAGTTCGCCGTCGGTGTGATCGACGAAATTGGAAAGCGCAACCAACACAGCGCCCAAACTACATGGCCAGAAGCTGCCGACCGACAGGTAATACGCGCCGGCAATGCCGATCAGCAGGCGCAGAGTGGTCAGATGATTGGGTGTAACCGGGGTGCCGATGAGCGGTGTAACGATGCGCCGGGCGAGCTGCGCGTCCCAGGTTGGGGGCTCGGGAAGGGCACGTGGTTGGGCGTTGCGGGGTTTGGTCATCTGCGAAATATATCTCGTTTCGAATTTAATTGCATACGAGGGACGCTTCGTCACAAGCCCGTAACAAAGTCGGTGTTCAGCTCGAAATTCGAAATAATCGCGGGCGCCAACAGGCGATGGCGACCGGCTCAAAGAGCCGGTCGCCATGACGGTAAATTTTACTGGAACTGGAAGCAGAGGCCGGGCTCGCGCGCCGGCTTGCAAGGCTACTGCACAGGCACGGGTGTAGGAGCAGGCGCAGGCGCCGGGGCGGTCACCTTCTCGTTTGTCCCCACCGCAACCGGGGCTTCATTACTCGCACCGCCATTTTTGTCGAGCGGGATCTTCACCGTGCGCGCCGTCCCATTGCCCAGCGGGAAATCCGTGAGCGCACTGCGGATCAGATAAGGCATGGCCAGGACCAGCGACGGTTCGCCACCTGAATTGCTTGCGGTCACTTTATACACTTCGCGCCCGCTGTCACGTTCGGTCATGCGGATCTGCAGCGAGTGGACGAAGATCGGGTAACTTTGGTCCACATAACCCGCCGGTCCCATGTCCCACCCACCCCACGGTCCGTAACCACCCCAGCCGTATGGCCGGCCGTACCAGCCACCGTACATCGGCCACGGATCGTAATAGACGGGTTGCCGCACGGTCACCATGTCGCCGCGAATGGAATACGACAATTCCACGCGATAGTGCGCGCTGGCATCAGGGACCTGCTTGAACGAATGGGTCGCAAGCTCGTTTGCCGCGAGTGCTTCATACGTTTTCTGTTCGATGCTGTTTTGCTGCTGCGCCGAGCGGGCGAACGCGTAGGTCCGCGTAGCGTCGCTGCCGGACCAATCCGAGAACGCCGCCACCTGCGTCTGAACATAGGTCGTACAACCTCCCAGCAACGCGAACCCCGCTACCATAGCAACGCGTACCGCACTCTTCCACTCCCCGTACAACCGTCCCAACGTCATGGCCGACCTCGTTGCATTGTCTTGTTGATTTCTTGTTGCGGTGTTGTTCGCAAAACAGCAACCGTGAAGTAACGCATGCACCGCACGGAAATTGGCTGATTCCACCTGTTTAAAGACCATCACAGGCACACGAAGTTCGGGAGATAGCTCATCCGGACGACCCCGAATCGAGCACACGATTCCGCGCGCCTTTGTACAATGATCCGACACAAGGCCGCCTGGAAAGCAAAGGCACCCGCTCAACTCAATCAGAACCGCCATGTCCAACTCGACCGCACCTGCCGTAATCCGCCGCGCCGACTACACGCCGCCCGCTTTCCTGATCGATACCGTCGCGCTCGAATTCGACCTCGTCCCGGAGCGGACCGTGGTGCGCAACACCATGCGCCTGCGCCGCAACCCGGACGCCGCGCCTACGGCTACTCTGGAGCTGATGGGCGAGCAGATGGAATTCATCGGCGCAACGCTCGACGGACGTCCGCATGCAGACGTCCACGTCAATGAGAACGGTTTGTCGGTGAGCAATATTCCGGATGCGTTCGAATTGACTATTGAAAGTGCATGCAAGCCTGCCGAGAACACGACGTTATCGGGCCTGTATGTATCTAGCGGCAACTTCTTTACGCAATGCGAGGCCGAAGGTTTTCGCCGCATCACGTATTTCCTCGACCGCCCCGACGTCATGGCTACGTATACGGTGACCCTGCGGGCGGACAAAACGGCGTACCCGGTGCTGTTGTCGAACGGCAATCTGATCGAAGAAGGCGATCTCGGCGACGGCCGGCACTTCGCGCGCTGGGAAGACCCGTTCAAAAAGCCAAGCTATTTGTTTGCGCTGGTCGCGGGCAAGCTGATGAAGCTCGAACAGCGCATGAAAACCGGTTCGGGCAAGGAAAAGCTGCTGCAGGTGTGGGTCGAACCGCACGATCTCGACAAGACGCAACACGCGATGGATTCGCTGGTTCATTCCATCGAATGGGACGAACGCCGCTTTGGGCTCGAGCTCGACCTGGATCGCTTCATGATTGTCGCCGTGAGCGACTTCAACATGGGCGCGATGGAAAACAAGGGCTTGAACATCTTCAATACGAAGTACGTGCTCGCGAATCCCGAAACGGCTACAGATGTGGATTTCAGCAACATCGAAGCCGTGGTTGGCCATGAATACTTCCACAACTGGACGGGTAACCGCGTGACCTGCCGCGACTGGTTCCAGTTGAGCCTGAAGGAAGGCCTGACCGTGTTCCGCGACCAGGAATTTTCCGCCGATATGGCCGCCGGACTTGAACCGGGCGCGGCCAGCGACGCGGCGCGCGCGACGAAACGTATTGACGACGTGCGCGTGCTGCGCCAGATGCAGTTCGCCGAAGACGCGGGCCCGATGGCTCATCCGGTGCGCCCGGAAAGCTACGTAGAGATCAACAATTTCTACACGATGACCGTCTATGAAAAAGGCTCGGAAGTCGTGCGCATGTACCAGACGCTGCTCGGTCGCGACGGTTTCCGGCGCGGCATGGACTTGTATTTCCAGCGTCACGACGGCCAGGCCGTGACCTGCGACGACTTCCGTCACGCAATGGCCGACGCGAACGGCCGCGATCTGGCGCAATTCGAGCGCTGGTACAGCCAGGCGGGCACGCCCCGCATCACCGTCCGCACGCGCTACGACGCGGCCACGAAGCGCTATTCGCTCACGCTCACACAAGGTTACGGTGAAGCGTCCGAGGCTGCGCGCGCAACGCAAAAGGGTCCGCTGCTGATTCCGTTCTCGGTCGGTTTGATCGGCAAGAACGGCGCCGACCTGCCGTTGAAACTCGACGGTGAAAAAGAGCCGCAAGGTACGACGCGCGTGCTGGAATTCACGGAACAAGAGCAAACCTTCACGTTCGCCGATGTCGCCGAGGAACCGTTGCCTTCGTTGTTGCGCAATTTCTCGGCGCCGGTGGCGGTCGATTACGACTACACCAACGAACAACTGGCGTTCCTGCTTGCTCATGACAGCGACCCGTTCAATCGATGGGAAGCCGGCCAGCGCCTCGCCACGCGTGAGCTGCTTGCATTGGCGGATCGGGCATCG
>Ga0073928_10006118_pt1 | contig 16373 bp, 12 predicted proteins | sample PaiPotPPA55metaG_FD_76969 | JGI IMG/M metagenome (GOLD analysis project Ga0073928, IMG submission 76969) | Iron sulfur acid spring bacterial and archeal communities from Banff, Canada, to study Microbial Dark Matter (Phase II) - Paint Pots PPA... ... | reverse complement strand
TAAAGCTTTTTACATGCAGCCGGATCCGCAGCGTCCCGATCTCGCGCTCGCGTTCGACATGCTCGCTCCCGAAGGCTATGGCGAAATTATCGGAGGCAGCCAGCGCATTCACGATTACGATTTGTTGGTGAAGCGCCTGCACGAATACAAACTGCCGGAAGAACCGTTTCAGTGGTATCTCGATTTGCGCCGCTATGGCAGCGTGCCGCATGCGGGATTCGGGCTTGGCCTGGAACGAACGGTGGCGTGGATTTGCGGCACGGAACACATCCGGGAAGTGATACCCTTTCCGCGCATGATTTACCGGGTATATCCTTAGTATCCGCGACAGAAAGAAACTCATATGGCGCAAAAAGTCAGAATTATCGGTGTGCCCATGGACCTGGGGCAGAGCCGCCGCGGCGTCGACATGGGGCCATCGGCCTTGCGTGTCGCAGGTTTGCAGGCGCGCCTGAAGCACCTCGGTCATCAGGTCGAAGATATCGGCAACATTCCCGTCAAGCAACCGGAAGAAATGCCGGTCGGTGAAAAGCGCGCCAAGTACATGGCCGAAATCGCCGAAACTTGCAAAGATCTTGCCGAAATTGTTCAAAAATGTCTGGAAGAAGATTTCGTGCCCCTAGTTCTTGGCGGCGATCACTCCATTGCCGCGGGCGCCGTCTCTGGCGTGGCCGCATATTTCCGCAAAGAGAAAAAACAAATTGGCTATATCTGGCTCGATGCGCATGGGGACATGAACACGCCGGAATCGTCACCATCGGGCAACGTGCACGGAATGCCGCTGGCCGCAGTGATGGGTTACGGCGCGCCGGAGTTGGTTGATCTGCTCGGTTTCAAACCAAAAGTGGAGCCGCAAAATATTGTTCTGGTTGGCGTGCGCGACCTGGACCTGCAGGAGCGGCGTCTGGTCAAAAAGTCCGGCGTGCGCGTATTCACCATGCGCGATATCGATGAGCGGGGCATGCGCGAAGTGATGGCCGATGCTCTGAAGTACGCGACCGATGATACCGATGGAATTTCCGTAAGCCTGGATATGGATTTTGTTGATCCATCCGACGCACCGGGTGTGGGCACACCAGTGCGGGGGGGCGTAACTTACCGGGAAGCTCACCTGGCCATGGAAATGATTGCGGACAGCGACGCGATGGCGTCCATGGAAGTGGTGGAAATTAATCCTGTGATTGACGAGCACAATCGCACGGCGCTACTCGGTGTGGAATTGATTTTGTCCGGGTTGGGCCAAAAAATTCTGTAGGTCGAAGCGCTAAAACTCAGCCTGAAATTGTCCAAGATTCCCACACGAAAAATCGGTCGTGTCCGGCACCTGGCCAATCTTTTTTATCCTCCGAGTGCGCCGCCGGCGCCTTTGGGCAGTTCGATCTGATACTTGGTGCGCGCTTTTTCTCGATGCTGCTCCAGCGCCAGATCGATCAATTTGCTGATTAGTTCGCGAAATGGGATACCGTTGGCTTCCCACAATTTTGGATACATGCTGATGGAAGTGAAACCGGGAATAGTGTTCACTTCGTTCAAGAAGATTTTTCCGCCGCGCTTTTCGATAAAAAAGTCCACGCGTGCCATGCCGCTCAATTCCAGTGCGCGAAACGCTGTTACCGCCATCGCCTGGACCTTCTTAACTTCTGATTTTTTGAGTTTTGCAGGAATGAGTAATTGGGTGCCTTCTTCCAAGTATTTCGCGGCGTAATCGTAAAACTCGCGGTGGGGCACGATTTCGCCGGGAATGGATGCACGCGGATCGTGATTGCCGAGGACCGAAACTTCGATTTCGCGAGCGCTTACCGCGCGTTCCACCATAATTTTCATGGCGAATTCCGCGGCTAGATCCAGTGCGGGACCCAACTCCGCGCGAGAATGCACCTTGGTCATGCCTACCGAGGAGCCCAGTGTCGCTGGCTTCACAAAAACCGGATATTTAAATTTTTTCTCTATCGCGCGACGGATTTCTTTCGGCTGGCGTTCCCAATCCGCACGTTGCACCACGATCCAGGGAACCACGGGAATTCTCGCAACCTGCATTAATTTTTTGGCCACATCTTTATCCATGCCAATCGCGGAGCCCAACACTCCAGCGCCGACAAATGGCAAGCCCGCAAGCTCCAACAGGCCTTGCATAGTGCCATCTTCGCCGAAGGTTCCGTGAATCACTGGGAAGACCACATCAAGTTTTTGCCCTCGCGCGCTTCCGTCGATGGGCATCAGCGAGGATTCGGTGGGGTCGGCACTCATCACCACGCGCTGACCGGTCCGCAAAACTTCGGGCAGCATTTTTTGCGCGCCTTCGCCGATCAGCCAGTGGCCTTCCTTGGTAATGCCGATGGGCACCGCTTCGTATTTTTGAGGATCAAGCCCGCGAATGATCGAGGCGGCGGAGACCAGCGAAACTTCATGTTCGCCAGAACGCCCGCCAAAGAGCACGCCAACGCGCAGCTTTCGTGAATGACCGTTCAGTGGTACTTGCATTCGCCTAGGATGGCACTATTCCGGCGGGAAACTTAAGGACTTGTCTTGGGTCAGCACCCAAATGCTTAATACCCTGGTTTTACGGCTTTTTTCCTCATCGCCGGCATCGGGCAGAGGTGAGAAAGGACTGGTTGCCACTCGCACGGCAATAGCATTCGCTTTTGCCGGCGCATGTACCTTTAAAATTTTGTAACTCTTCACCGGACCGTAATAGCCCTCCGGTCCCCAATCGGCCATGAAATCTTTCATGGCATAACTGGGCCCCGGTTTCCACAAGCGGTACGCGGTGTCGGTATCGCCGGCGACGAGCGCGTCAAAGAAGTGTTCGGCAGCACGTCTTTCCGGATAGTAGCGAAACGCAAAATATAAAAGTACGACCACGAAAAGAGCTAGCGCCCCAATCGTAAAAGCCATGGCACGGGATTTGTTAGATTTTTCGGCAGGTGGGTCAAATAACGTCATGGTTTTCTCCTGCCCCGCGAGCAGTGAAAATCAGTATAGCGTATGCGCGTATTTCTTCGAGTACGTTGCAGCTTTGAAATAATCGGAGGGGCAGTCAAACTAAAAATTCCTGAAACTAATCGGTGGCGATCTTGGCTTCTTCCGGCAGCATAACCGGGATGTCATCGCGGATGGGATAGACCCGTTTGCATGCCTGGCATTTCAGTCCCGAGCCATCGGCCAAGAGCTTTACAGGAGTTTTGCAAAGCGGGCATACCAAAATATCCAGCAAGTCCTGTCGCACTGCCATGTCAAAGCCTCCGTTGGTAAATAAAAGAGCGTGAATGCGACTTTATCAAAGCAAGACGCTCACGGTAAACCGGTGTTCCTGGAACGCTCGAGAAACACATTCAGTCTGCTTTGAATTACGATTCTTCGTAGATTGATATTTCGGCCGGTCCGTCCTAACAGAGCGCCATTCGGGGCTGTCAGTCGGGGTCTTGGTGGGTGACGATATGAACGTCAACCGCCGGCGCGTCGCGCAAGAAGCGATGAATGGCCCAGAGGTAAAAAAGTTTACGCAAACCTTTCACATCGGCGCGGCCAAAAATCACCTGCGTAACATGTTTCTCGCGCGCGAACGCTGCCATGGTATGCGCGATGTTTTTTCCTTTTATTCGTACTACTTTTGCTCCCAGGTCGCCGGCGAAGCGAATGTTGGCTTCCAAAGATTTGTGATTGGGGCCTTGCTTTTCCGCTCCGGTGTCCACGTTGACGACGTATAGCTCGGCGTCCAGACGCCTTGCCATGCGGGCACCGCGGGCGATCAAGTATTGGCCGGAAGGGTTTGAGCTGATGCAGACGGCCAGCCTTTCGCGCACCGGCCAATTTTTTTCGATGTCCTTGGCAGCCATGTAGGATTCCAGGCTGCGATCGACGTGCTCGGCGACTTGGCGTAACGCAAGTTCCCGCAGGGCGATTAAATTGCCGCGCCGAAAAAAATTGTGCAGCGCCTGATGTACTTTGTGTTTGGAATAAACATCCCCGCGTTCCATGCGTTGCTGGAGTGCTTCCGGAGTGAGGTCCACCATCACCGTTTCGTTGGCCATTAAGGGGACCCAGTCGGGAACGGTTTCACGAACGGTGACACCGGTAATGCTGTGGACGGTGGGCGCGAGGCTTTCCATGTGTTGAATATTTAAAGTGGAGAGCACATCGATTTTGGCATTGAGAAGTTCCAGCAGGTCTTCATAACGTTTGCGATGCTTGCTGCCGGGAATATTGGTGTGGGCCAGCTCATCAAGCAGAACGACAGCAGGGCGGCGCGCGATGATGGCGTCGACATCCATCTCTTCAAACGTGGTGCCCTTATATTCGATGCTGCGGCGAGGTACGGTCTCAAGCTCCGGCACCAGGTCCTCAATGCCCTTACGACCGTGAGTTTCGATGAAGCCGATCACCACGTCTTCACCGCGGGTGTGGCGGCGGATTCCTTCGCTCAACATGCTGTAGGTTTTTCCCACGCCGGGCGCATAACCGAGGAAAAGTTTGAAGATACCCTTGGTTTTTTCCGGGGTGTTTGCCTTCTCCAGCCAATCTTCAGGTGTTTTCGGCATCGGGCGTCTTACACCATCCGGGTATGAGCGGCTGAGCTAGAATACTGCAGTGTTCTCACGGCTTCCTATTCGCTTCCTGCATGCTGTTGCAGCGGTGGGCATTTTGGCGGCTATTACGTTTTTTTACCGCGACGTGCTGCGAGTCAATCAAACCACCGTAGCGCTTACTTTTGTGGTGGCAATTTTAGCAGTTTCGACCTTTTGGGGCTTCACCGTTTCCGCGTTCATGTCCCTGGCCGCAATGCTGGCGTTCAATTATTTTTTTCTTCCGCCGGTTGGGTCATTTACCGTTGCCGATCCGCAAAACTGGGCAGCGCTATTTGCGTTTTTAGCGGCGTCGCTGATCGCCAGCCAGCTCGCGGCGCGGGTGCGAAAGGAAGCGGATGAAGCGCAACGCCGCCGCAATGAACTGGAGAGGCTTTACACCTTCAGTCAGACATTGCTGGTATCGGGGAACGTGATTACCTTGCTGAACGCGATTCCCAGTCACATCGTGGAGACATTTGAAGTGGGAGCGGCGGCACTTTACCTTGAAAACAAAAACAAGTTTTATCACTCGGGAGGATCGTCCCACTTCGCGGATGAAGAGCTGAAGCGCGCGACTGCCCGGGATGAGCCGTTGCGGGATGCGGGACGAAGTTTGTCTTTTGTTCCGGTACGGATGGGCACGCGCGCGATCGGCAGCCTGGGAATTTCGGGACAAATGCTATCGCGGGAAACACTGGACGCGCTGGGGTCCATGATTGCCATTGCCTTCGAGCGCGCACGCGCGGTGGAAGAACTGGGCAAAACAGAGGCCGCCAGGGAAGGTGAACGTTTGAAATCCGCGTTGCTGGATTCCGTGACGCATGACTTTCGCACGCCGCTAACTTCCATCAAGGCCTCGGTGACCAGTCTGCTGTCCGAGCGGCCCGTGGCGGATCCGCAAAAACACGAACTGCTGACGGTGATCGAGGAAGAGTGCGATCGCTTGAATCAGCTGGTCGGTGATGCCGCGGAAATGGCGCAACTGGATGCCGGCGAATTCGAATTAGATCTAGGGCCGAATGCGATGAATGAGATTGTTTCGGCGGCGCTGGCGTATTGCAAAACTTTGTTGGGGCCGAGAACGATACGCATGGATGTTCCTGAGACGCTTCCATCAGTTCGAGCCGACTTCAATCGCATACGGGACGTGCTGGTGCGTTTAATCGAAAATGCGGATTCTTATTCGCCGAAGGACCAGCCTATTACCATTACCGCTGAAGCCAGCGGCAATATTGTGCTCACGAGCGTCGCCGATAATGGCCCGGGCATCGAGGACATGGAGCTAGGGTTGATCTTTGATAAATTTTATCGCGGGAAGGATCAGCGCTATCTTGTTCAGGGAACGGGGATGGGGCTGCCGATCGCAAAGGCCATTATTCAAGCGCACGGCGGAACGATCAGCGTTGCCAGCCAGCGCGATCATGGATCGGTCTTTTCTTTCAGTCTACCGATCGATTCGTCGGCGAGCAGAACGCGATGAACTCGGCAACGATTCTGGTGGTAGATGATGAACCGCAAATCCGGCGCGTATTGCGCACGACTCTGACCGCGGAGGGCTACACCATCGCGGAAGCGAGCGATGGCACGGAGGCGTTAGAGAAGGTCCGTACAATTAAGCCTGATCTGATTCTTCTGGATATGAATATGCCCGGATTGGATGGGCTACAGACGTGCCGCGAGATTCGCAGCGATTCGGAAGTTCCCATCATCATGCTCACGGTGCGAAGCGCTGAGAAAGACAAGGTACGAGCGCTCGACGCCGGAGCCGACGATTACGTGGTGAAGCCGTTTGGTATTCAGGAATTGTTGGCGCGTGTTCGCGCGTTGTTGCGACGCGCGTCGGAAGCCGAGAATGCGGGTGCGCTGGTATCGAAGGAGCTTAATTTTGATTTCGAAAAACGCGACATTCTGGTACGCGGGATGCCAATTCATTTGACGCCAAAGGAATTCGCGGTGCTGAAGGAATTGGTGGTCGCGGATGGGCGGCCGATCTCACATCGCAGGTTGTTGCAGTCTGTCTGGGGACCTGAATATGGGGAAGAGACGGAATCGTTGCGCGTCGTGATCAACCAGCTTCGAAAAAAAATTGAGCTGGATCCAGGTAAGCCAAAATATATTCACACCGAACCGTGGGTGGGTTACCGCTTCAACGCGCCCGCCGATACGAAAAGGCAAGAATCGAAACAAGAATAGCGATTTAGCAAGTAATGGAATCCTGGCTCACCATGAACCTTCCTTCCGGCCCCACCACCAAATAAGGCCGACGGTGGCGGTGGTTTGATCTTTGCTGAGAACATTCTGGACATCAGTTAAGAACGACGGCCGATTGGAGAAATCACGCCGCCATTCGTAGCGCATAAGAAATCCGTCCGCCAGGCTGTAGTCGAACGTCACGGTGTTTTCTTTTAGAGCCTGCGTAAGTCCACTGAAAAGCCCTCCGCGATCGGACAGATACTCGGCGCGAGTGCCCAGCGCGATTTTGGGACTGAATTGATAGCGAGCATAGGCGGCACCGCCGGCTACGTGGGAAGGGGCGGATGCTTGGCCCGGCGCCTGGTTCTTCCATAAACGCTGAATAAAATAATCGCCTTCCAAAGCAAAGCTTAGTTTTGGCGTGGCTTGCCAGGTTACGTAACTGTCAAAAATGTGCGTCCGGCCATCCGGCGCGGGACTGATGGCAACAAAGCTTAACCCTGGTTGGACGGGAATCGGGCTTGTTGGTGGGACGACCGAACGATCGGGGTGTTCCTGCCCGAGATAATAGTTCATGGTCCACACAACGTTTTTCGCAGGCTTGGCGGTGAAACCAAACAACTCATCCTTGAAACCATTGGTGGCTTCGACCTGATTGGTGCCGTTTACCACCCAATAGTTGAGTGTGAAGCGATCGGTGATTGGGGCGCTCACGCGCACACCCATATGGTAAAAGGGCAGAAAGTCGAACCAGTACGCGCGCGAATAATTAATTTGGTCTTTGGAGTAGTTTCCTTCGATTCCGAGAGAACTTCCCCATTTGCCGAAATCGACGGTTATGCCTTTTCCGACGGGAATTATGTATGTGCCGTAGGCTTGGAAAATGTTGCGATAAATCTGAGGCCGGGGTTCGTTCGCGGGATTTCCTTGCAAGGTGTCGGTGGCCTGACCGAATTGCAAGTCGAGGCGCCCGCCCCACCTGCGGCCTGCGGCGGCATCGGGCGGGTGGTCAACGACGACACTGGCTTGGTTGAGGCTGAATTCATTGCTAAGCACGTCGTAGGCACGCAGCAGATTCACACGGCCGACGGGATTATTGAAGTTGTAGGCGTAGTAGCCGTCTAGCGCGACGTTGATGGTCGTGTCACGGAAAAAACCTAGTACTTTGCTGTCACCGGGCTGCGAGACGGTCTGAGTGGTCTGAACGGTTTCCTGTTTTGGAGCCGGCTGGGTTACTGCCGTCGCAGGGTGTACATTCACGGCTACGACAGTGGGAGTGGCCGCATCGGTGGTAGAAGCAGCAGGCTGCATGCGATTCACGATAGCCTTCAGCTCGGCTACCTCGGCTTCGAGTTTGCTGATGCGCGCTTGCATTTCTTGTGGGCTCTCGACCGTCAGCGCAGTTTGGACAGGCATGGCAGATTGCCCGCGAGCGAACGGGCTACAAGCGCAAGCTGCGATGATCACAGCGCATTTGGCCAACGCACGAGCGTGCAAGAACCTTGTCAAAGCTGTCGGGAGCTTTTCCGTTTTGCCGAAAATCGTTTTCAGTTTGCGGTTCATACCTTCACCCCCGAGAGCATCCAGGACGTTCGATCCTAAACGATATAAAGATTGCTAAAAAGCATAGAAGTAGCACTAACAAATTCTTGTAATCGGGCGAGCAAAATTTTTTAAACGGGTTAACCGTGAAGCGTGACATCACTTGAGTAAAGAAGTCGCAAGGAAATTCTAAGGATTTCGTAATGCATTTTTACGATTAGCGGAGACTGGTGTTCGTGCCGCTTTTGCTGCGCGGATTAGTCCGGAAAGTTGAGCCTCTTTTGCAGCGCGATGAAGCGAGGATTGGAGCGGAGAGGGTCAAGCTCGGGCTCGACCTTGAGAAAGACCAGACCGTTGGAACGATCCGCGAAAGCCTTTTCCATCCAGTCCATGGCTGTTTCGGTTTTGCCTAATGCTATGTACACGACAGCAACATAAAACGGGGACACATACTGCTTCCTGGACTGCGCCGTCAGCTGCTGGAGCAATCGCTGCGCCTCCTCCTGATTGCCAGAGAGCGCGTCAGCATGTGCTAACGCGGAGATCATCAATGGACTGTTATGGGAAAGTTCAACGGCCTTTTGCAGCTCGGCGCGGGCGAGATTGAATTCATGTTTTTGCTCGTAGGCCTGGCCAAGGATGAAATGCGCCCATTCGTAGGAGGGATCCAATTCCAAGGTGTCGCGGAGTTGCGCGATGGAGCGGTCGTACTGGCGCGCGAGATATAAACGCCAGCCCAAGCTCGAATTAATGCTGATGGAAAGTGGGTCGAGGTCGCGAGCCTTCTTTATTTGTTCGAGACTTTCGTCGAAGCGCCCCATAGCGATGGAATACAGCGAAAACCGCTGGTAGGCGGTCGCGTATCGTGGGTCCATCTGAATGGCGCGCTGGAAACCTTGCGCTGCGCCAGCCCAGTCCCAGTCATAATTGAATTTCGCAGTGGCGAGAGAAGTTTCCGCTTCGGCCAAAGTGGGATCGATTTCCAGCGCGCGAATCGCGGCGGCCTTGGCCTTGGGAGCGGCCTCGGCAGTCGGCAGTGTTCCGTAGATAGTCGCGCCGATAATTCCGTAACAATCCGCCAAGCCCGCATAGGCCAAGGCATAGTCTGGGTCTCTACGAGTAGCGTCTTCAAAATATCCGATGGCCTTTATGAATCCCTCGCTGGATCTTCTGTTCCAGTAATAGCGGCCCTTCAGATAATCCTCGTATGCATCGGGACTGACGGAAGGATTTTTGGCCAGGCGTTGTTTATCTTCGGGGCTGAGGTTGATGCGAATCTGGTCGACGATCGCGGACGAAACTCGATTTTGTAGTGCGAGCACGTCGCCGAGCTGGCTCTCATAGGTGTCAGCCCAGAGATGGTGATCGGTGGAGACCTGCACAAGTTCGGCGGTGATTCGAACGCGGTTTCCCGCCTTTAATACCGTGCCCTCGACAACGGCATCGACTTTCAGGTCTCTGGCGATTTCAGAAAGCGGCTTGTGCGTACCCTTGTACGCCATGGCGGTTGAGCGGGAGATTACCCTCAGCGAACGGATTTTGGCGAGATTCGCGGTGAGCTCGTCGGTCATTCCCGCGGCAAAATAATCCTGTTCAGTATCGCCAGATAAATTCTCGAGAGGCAAAACGACCAACGACATGTTGTGCGCAGGATTTATTTTCCCGGACTCCCAACCCCTCACAAAATGAACTGCCAATCCGGAGAGTATGGCGAATACGAGAACCACCGCTGACAACAGCGCGATACGTGGCAGGGTCAGCCAGTTGCTGGCATTTGAGCGACTGACCAGTTCGCGGTTGTCGGCGGATGCCTGGGCAGGGGCATCGGGAGTGTGTAAACCGGTGGAAGAATTTAGCGGTGCGTCTCCGCCAGGAAGTGTTTTCGGTGCCGTGTGAATTTCTTCGACTGGGGCGATGAAGCGGTAACCGCGCCGCGGCAGTGTCTCGATGAAGCGCGGTTTGTCGTGCGAATCCCCAAGCGCCTCCCGTAAGCGCATCACGGCGTTGTTCAGTCCGTGATCGAAATCCACAAAAGTATCGCCCGGCCACAGGCGTTCGCGAAGCTCGTCACGCGTGATTACCTCGCCAGGTTGCTCCAGAAGTATGGCAAGAATCTGAAAGGGCTGCTCGGCCAGCTTCAGGCGCAAACCATGCTTACGTAACTCGAACGCCTTGAGGTCGATCTCAAAGACGCCGCAGCGAACCATTTTTGAAGCATGGGAGGTGTGCTGCATAGTCGGCCAAGCCGTGTCGGAGTATAGCGCCGGAAGTATAAAGCGTCAAAAAAACCTAGTGACTCCACGCGCTAAGTTGCGACTTTTCAGTGACAAAGCAGGAGATGCAGAAAGGGCTTCGATAGGATGCATTACGGATTGTGCTTATTCACGGAAGCAGGCACAGTCGCGCCACTAAATCGCAGCCGCTCGAAAGCGATTGGATACTCGCGCACGGATGAACCGTGTGGCTTTGGCGGTCAAGTCTAACTGCCGTGTGCGAACCGGGGAGGGAATATGTCCTTACGATCAAAGATACAGGTGCGACTGCACCTACTGCTTGTAGTCCTGTTAATCGCAAGTTTCCACATGGCTTGGGTGGCACCCGCCACAGCGCAAGTCTCGGGCGCAACGCTATCGGGGTTGGTGACCGACGAGCAAGGCGGCCCCGTCGCCAACGCCACCATTAGTATTAAAAATACCGGCACCGGCGTTGCACGAGAAGTGACCTCTAACTCGGACGGAATTTATTCGGCGCCGAATTTATTGCCGGGCGAATACGAAGTGACGGGGACGGCGACAGGTTTTCAGACGCTGACGGAAAAAGGCATCACGCTCACGGTCGGCGGGCAGCAATCTTTGAATTTGGTCATGAAGGTCGGTTCGCTCAATCAAACAGTGGAAGTAAACGCCGCGATCCCCGACATTCAGACTACCTCGTCAACGGTAAGCTCCACGGTGGACTCCACCACCATGCGGGAGCTGCCGCTGAACGGGCGCGATTGGACTTCGCTGGCAACGCTGGAGCCTGGGGTATCGAGCATTCCCAATCAGGTCGGCACTGGATTCAGCGCCAACAAAGGGAACCGTGGCTTTGGAAATCAGCTAAGCAATGACGGCCACCGTGCCAACGAAAACACGTATCGCGTAAATGGCATCAGTATCAATGATTATTCGAATGGCTCTCCTGGCGGCGCTTCTGGGCTAAATCTCGGCGTGGATGGCATTCAGGAATTTTCTGTGTTGACCAGCAACTACACGGCGGAGTACGGCCGCACTTCGGGCGCAGTCATCAACGCCATAACTAAGAGTGGAGTGAATGATTTCCACGGCACCGCTTTCCTGTTCGATCGGGATAAAGTTTTTGACGCGAAAAATTATTTTGATCCCGCCGGTCCCATCTCACCGTTCCGCCGCGTGCAGTTCGGAGCTTCGGGTGGCACCGCAATTATAAAAGACAAACTTTTTGTCTACGGAACGTACGAAGGGGTTCGACAAAACAGGCCTGGCTCCCAAGCTATTCACGTGCCTACAGCGGCCGAGCGGGCGTTGGCGGTTCCCTCCATTGCTCCCTACCTGGCGCTGTGGCCCGTCGCGCCTTCTGGCACGCCCGTGGACGCCAATGGAGTTACTCAGACGTTTAACGTGGCTCTGCCTACCATTTCAAACGAGAACTACTACACTCTGCGTGTGGACCAGAAATTCTCCGACAAGAATTCCTTGGCAGTAAGTTACTTCTTTGATTCCGGCCCGCAAACACAGCCGGACCCATTGCTAAATGCTATTCACGAGGTTTTTTCAAGGCGCCAGATGGCTAGTGTCGAGGACACCTACGTTTTTAGTCCAGCGCTGGTCAATACCGTCCGAGTGGGACTAAGCCGCATCAGGGGTGACATCAACCTCCCGGTATCCGGCGACAAAGTGGCCACGGACACCACCCTAGCCGTCGCTCCCGGAGCGATCGGTCCGCCACAAATCGGCGTGCCTGGCGTGCTCACAACCGCTATTGGGTTAGGGGGCCTGAACCGCTTTTTGCATCGCTGGACCTCGGCACAAGCCTACGACGACGCCTTTCTGACGCGCGGCACGCACTCTATTAAAATCGGATTTGCGTTCGAGCGAATGCTGTACAACATCACCGAACAATTGAGTCCGAACGGAAGAAAAAACAATTACTCATCGCTTGCTGCTTTCCTGAATAACGCGCCGGACACTCTCAACGCCTTGGCGCCAGGCGGCTCCAACGAAGTAGCCATTCGCGAGAGTCTTTTCGCCGGATATATTCACGACGATTGGCGTTTTCGCCCCAACCTCACAATAAATCTGGGGCTGCGTTATGAATTCACGACGCTGCCCAGAGACGCCAACAACAGGATTCAAGAAATTACGACGCTGGTGAATTGTGCCACGCCCGGAGTTGCTCCCAGCCCCAGCAGTCCTTGCGGACCGCAGCACGTAGATACGTTTATCAGGAACAACCCCACGACTAAGAACTTTGAGCCGCGAGTTGGATTTTCCTGGGATCCGTTTAAGGATGGAAAAACGGCAGTGCGCGGTGGATTCGGTATTTTTGATGTGTTGCCATTGCCGTACGAGTTCGGTCTGAACACCGCGGCGACCGCGCCATTTCAGATTATCGGGCTCGACAAGACCAACACGCTGGGGAGCGGAATCGATCCAAACATCAGCTTCAATCCTAATAGCATCAGAAATCGTTACGTGGATCAGAATCCGCATCGCGCTGACGTGCTGAACTGGAATTTCAACATCCAGCGCCAGCTAAGCTCGGCGTGGGCACTAACAGTGGGTTATGTCGGTTCGCGGTCTGTGCATCTTTCAGTGGCCGCCGATGACATAAACTTAGTTCCTCCAGTGCAGACCTCGGCGGGAATTCTCATACCTTCGAACACTTACCAACTCGACCCCAACTGGGGAGGTGCGAACGGCGGCGTGGTACCAGGACCGCCTGGTGGATCAGGGATTCGGCCGGTGCTCTTTGACGGTGAATCGACTTATCACGGTTTCCAGGCGCAATTGCGGCGGGAAATGTTCCATGGGTTGCAGGGACAGGTGTCTTACACACTCGGGAAATGTCGAGACACGAGCTCCGCTCCGGTAACGGGAGATACGTACGTAAATTCGGTGGCCGTGCCTTTGCTTCTGAGCAAGGCGTATAGAGTCGGTGCGTGCGATTTCGACGTGCGCAACACGCTGGTCGGAACGGTGATCTGGGACGTTCCTGGTCCCAAGAGCGGCTTAGTGTCCTACGCGCTTGGCGGATGGGAAATGGGAACGATCGTTACCGCAACAAGTGGTTCTCCATACACCGTAACGGTTGGCGGTGGCGGCGATCCCCTCAACACCGGCTTCAATGGCGACTTCTCCATGGACTTCGCGAACTTGATTTCCGGTTGCAATGCTACGCCGGGAGTTACCACCAACGCCGCAGGGCAGTTGCTGGCCTTCAATCCGAATTGTTTTGCTCCGGCACCGCCGGTGGCCGGTGGAGTTTTGGTTGGCAACTCGGGTCGTAACCGTTTCTACGGCCCGGGATTGACCACCGTCGATTTCTCCTTGTTCAAGAATTTTTCCTTCCGGGAAAGATTTAAGGCGCAATTCCGATCCGAGTTTTTCAACATTCTGAATCATCCTAACTTCGCGGCTCCCAATTTCCTGAACGACGCTAACAATTCGATCGGAACGGGCAATGCTGGAGTCATCGGTTCCACGTCTACAGCCTCGCGCCAGATTCAACTGGGGCTCAAATTGGTCTGGTAACACGCGCACTTCGCTGAGAAAGGCCGAGCGGCAACGTTCGGCCTTGCCCGGCGTCTCTCCCCCCAAGTGCGTCGCGGTAGACAAAGAAGCCACGCCGGTTATGTTTCGGCTGAAATCAAGGACTATTACCAGATACTAGCCTCACGGTTTTGTCCAATATCATGAACGCAACGATTCAACCCGGCGAGCGTAAATCCAAGGTTTGGGCGGTGGTGCGCGTCTCCAGCGGAAATTTCCTGGAGATGTACGACTTCATGGTGTTCGGCTACTACGCCGCTGCCATAGGCAATGCATTTTTCCCCAGTGGGAATCCGTACGGTTCGTTAATGCTTTCGTTGATGACTTTTGGGGCCGGATTTTTAATGCGTCCGTTGGGAGCCTTGGTGCTGGGCGCGTACACGGATCGGAATGGCCGGCGTGCTGGTTTGTTGTTGACGTTGGGAATGATGTCGATCGGGATTTCTTCGATCGCTTTCATGCCGAGCTACGCAACGATCGGCTTGCTCGCACCGTTGCTCGTTTTGACGGGGCGGCTGTTGCAAGGATTTTCCGCCGGCATGGAACTCGGCGGCGTCTCCGTGTATTTGTCGGAGATCGCCACTCCCGGTCACAAAGGATTTTATGTCAGTTGGCAATCGGGCAGCCAACAAGTGGCGGTGATGTTTGCGGCTTCTGTGGGCGTGATTCTTAATTCTTTTCTGTCTACCGAAAAGATGCTGCGTTGGGGATGGCGAGTTCCGTTGCTTCTCGGTTGCTTGATCATTCCGTTTCTATTCAGGCTAAGAAAATCTCTGGCGGAAACGGACGAATTCCTGGCGCGCAAACATAGACCGAACACTGCGGAGATTTTCCGTTCGTTAAGAAGTAATTGGGCCATCGTGCTGGTGGGCACGTTCATGGTGACCATGACGACGGTTTCGTTTTACATGATTACGGCGTACACGCCGACGTTTGGAAATTCCGTACTGCATCTGGCGAGTATCGACAGCCTGATTGTGACGCTTTGCGTGGGTGCGTCGAATCTTTTTTGGCTGCCGATCATGGGAGCGTTGTCTGACCGGATTGGGCGCCGACCTCTCCTGTTTGGGTGCACGCTACTGATGCTAATCACCGCTTACCCGGCGATGCTTTGGCTGGTTAGGGAGCCGTCGTTCGCCAGATTGTTGGCTGTGGAATTGTGGTTATCTTTTATTTACGGCAGCTACAACGGGGCCATGGTGGTGACGCTTACTGAAATTATGCCGGTGGAAGTGAGGACGTCGGGATTTGCACTGGCGTACAGCCTGGCTACCGCGATTTTTGGCGGGTTCACACCGGCGCTAAGCACATACTTGATTCATATTTCAGGCAATCGAGCTATTCCCGGCCTGTGGTTGTCTTTCGCCGCAGCTTGCGGGTTAGTCGCTACGATTTTCGCCAAGCCTCAGTCCGCGCAAGTGGATGCTCAACAGACGCTGGCGCTGCAATCCTGAGCCGTAACCTCACGTAGCCCCTCCTTTATGGGTTCGGATGCGATAGAGAAGGTATATGACTACGGCTATGTTGATGATGAGGACCAGAATTTTTATTGCGGTGGGATGGCGAACCAGCTCGTAAATTTCCACCGGGATGAGCGAGCTGGTAATGATTATGGTGAACCACTCGGCCCAACGCTTCATGAGCCAGAGTCCGATGCCCTCGGTTAGAAACAACCCCGCGTAAATAAAACTTACAATGCCGAGGCCCTTTACTTTGGCGGGAGTCAGATTAGAGACTTTCTCAATCCCTTTCTCCACCCAGCGGTTGCCGGGGTTCAGACCGCTCACGGTGATCCAATGGTCCAGCGTGCTACCCATGTCACGATGAAGGAGCTTCAAGGCGCCCACACCGACGGCGATGAGAGTTATCGCTTTTACCAGCTTGAATAGTGCGATTAATCGAATTACGGTGCTGTCAGAAGATTTCATACGGTCGCTTATTGTAGCGCCAATCGGCGAAAGCACTGACGTTGCGAGATGGATCGGGTCATTTCGAATTTGGGAAATATAGTTGTTATGGAGATATGGCTCGCGGCTTTACTTATTTTTCGCGGTGGAGGATCAGGTCATTGGCCACTGCGTGGAAGAAGCGGCCGCCATAAAGCGCGATGATCAGGAAGGTGCCGAATAAAACAATGGCGTCCAGGCTGGCGCGACCCTCACGCGCCCAGTAAACATCTTCAAGGTTGAGCCACAACGCGAACTCGTCCAGAGTGAGCGCAGCGCCCGCGCCGTAGAGAAAGGCCATCAGGCGGCTAGCGACCAGGGAGGAGTTTTCTCCACCG
>Ga0073928_10006117_pt1 | contig 16374 bp, 16 predicted proteins | sample PaiPotPPA55metaG_FD_76969 | JGI IMG/M metagenome (GOLD analysis project Ga0073928, IMG submission 76969) | Iron sulfur acid spring bacterial and archeal communities from Banff, Canada, to study Microbial Dark Matter (Phase II) - Paint Pots PPA... ... | reverse complement strand
GTCCCTGCTGGAATGCGATCCCGTTCTTGCCGAATCGGTTGATGATCAGGGCCTTCGCAGTTCCGGCGATTGCCGCCGCCGATCCGGCGACCCCGAACTGTAACCCGTTGGCTCCTGGCCCCGCCGCAGCCCCATTCAACTCGATCAGTGGCGTGCCGGTATATCCCGGCTCGGTCGTGCCGTCGATCATCAATGGATCGGTAATCGTCGGCAGCGGCGAGAGCACCGCGATGCTGTGGACCCCTTTGCCCGCGATCGCAAAGGAAATCGTGTCCGGCCCCGGGGTGGCGTTGGCGAACTGGATCGCCTGCCGCAGCGATCCGTCGCCGCTGTCGGCCGCCGTGGTCACTACAAACGTGCTCAGCAGCACCCGCGATTCCAGCGGTTCCATCCATCTGCATCGTTGCAGACCAGCCAGGGGCCGTGCACCGCGGGCGGACGTTTCTGAACGAAGCGCGCGAGTCATACCTTCCTCCTCTGAAAGGGGTTTTGCGGCGCCGCTGGCATGATTCGACGTGAAAGAAATGCCGCAGGGAACGCCGTCACAGGAAGATTACGCGCTGTCCACTGTGCCGGCGTCAACGATTTCTTACCCGCCGCCGAACGGGACCGGCGGAGCTTGACGCGGAACAGGCGCTACTGTCTCGGCGGCAGCAGGCCCTGATCGAAAAGCTGGCGTTCGTAGCAGCGCCTCGGCGACGTAGACGTTCGTATCGAAGACGATTTTCATCCCTGGGTTGGACGGCCAGCGTAGCGGACGTCCTCGACGGCGCGGTCAATGGCGTCCTGGTCGATGCCGCATTGCCGGGCCAGCTCGCGGGCCGCGGCCGCCTCGCGCAGCCATTGGCTCTCGGCGCGTTCAATGAGCGGCTGCTCCAGAAGTAACCGCTCGGCTTCGGGAAGCTTGTCGATCTTGTCCAGGATTTCCTGCACGGCCGCCTCGGCCATAGGGTTCACCTCGCGATTGTGGGGGTATTTCAAGTATAACATCCAACGAGGCCGCGGACGAGGGGCAGAGAAGGAATAGAACGCGGAAGGGACGCAGGAGCCTGCCGCAGGCCGTGGCTGGTTGATGTCGCCGGCGGCCCTTTCCCGCTGGTATAGGGACCGGTGCTCTCCTATCATTTCCGCTTCATGAAGTTCGGTATCGTCGTTCCCGTCGAGCAGTCGGCCCAGTTAAAGGCGATGGGGTACGACTTTGTGGAAGAAATGATCGTGCGGCTGCTCCAGGGCGAAGTGCCGGACGAGGAATGGGACGGCGAACGTCGGGCGTCGGCGTCGGCGCTGCCGGTGCCGGCGGCAAACTACCTGGTTCCCGCCCACCTGAAAATCACCGGGCCGGACGTCGCGCCCGAGAAGCTGCGGACGTATATCGAGCGAGTGGTGACGCGGGCCGGGCAAGTCGGCATCAGGACGCTGGTCTTCGGCAGCGGCCCGGCTCGCAACGTGCCGGCGGGTTTCGACCGCAAGGACGCCAGACGCCAGGTCCTCGAATTCCTGCGGATGATGCTGCCGTACTGCGCCCGGTACGGGATCACGCTCGTTTGCGAGCCGCTCAATCGCGGCGAATGCAACATCATCAACTCTGTGGCCGAGGCGATGGAGTACGTCTGGCAGATCGATCACACGAATTTCCAGTGCCTGGTGGACAGCTATCACCTGTGGCTGGAGAACGAGCCGTTCGAGCACGTGCGCGACGCGATGCCGTGGATACGGCACGTCCACCTGGCCGACACCGAAGGCCGGCGGCCGCCGGGCTTGACTGGCAAGAATGATTATCGACCACTGTTTGCCGAGCTGAAACGCGGCAAGTACGAGGGGCTGATCAGCGTGGAGACGATCAATTACCCGCCGCTGCTCAGTGAGGCGGCCGCGTCGCTGGAGTTTGTGAAGCGGCAGTGGAGAGAGGCTTAGTCAGTGCCGAGTGCCGAGTGCCGAACGCCAAATTGAAGAGAGTCACTTGCCTCTCGGTTCTCGATCCGCAATCATCCATTCGGCAATCGGAAATCGGAAATCGGCAATCTGCCAAGGAAGTGAGCGAACCCATGCTAATGAAATACCGTCTCTACACCCCCGGCCCGACGAGCGTTCCCGAGGCGACGCTGCTGGAGCTGGCCAAGCCGGTGCACCACCATCGCACGGCCGAGTTCCGGGCGATGTTCAATGAAATTCAGTCGATGCTCCAGTACGTGTTCCAGACGAAAAACACGGTCTACACGATCACCGGCTCGGGGACGGCGGCGGCCGAGGCGGGGATCGTCAGCACGCTGGCCGCGAGCAAGCGGGCCTTGTGCGTCACCAACGGCAAGTTCGCCGAGCGCTGGGCCCAGGTCTGCTCGACCTTCGGCACCGAGCACAAAGACCTGAAGCTCGAGTACGGCGACCACGCCTCGCCCGAGCAGATCGCCAACGAATTGCGGAGCGCCAAGTATGACGCCGTCATCCTGGTGCACTCGGAGACCAGCACGGGGACCGTCTGCAACCTGGAGGGGATCGGTAGGGCGGTCCGCGCCGCGGGCGACACCCTGCTCATCGTCGACGGCATCACCAGCATCGGCGCGATGCCCTTCTACATGGACAACTGGGGCGTGGACGTGGCGATCACCGGAAGCCAGAAGGCGCTGATGCTCCCACCGGGGCTGGGGTTCGTTGCCCTGAGCGACCGCGCCTGGGCCGCGGCTGAGGCTAATAAGGGCGCGAAGGATTTCTATCTGGACCTGCGGAAGTACAAGAAGAGCATCGCCGACGGCGACACGCCATTCACCCCGGCCAACACGCTGATCGACGCGCTGCGGGTGAGCCTGCGGATGATCAAGGACGAGACGGTCGAGAAAGTGTGGAAGCGCACGCACGGCTGTGCCGAAGCCGTGCGGCGAGGCGCCAAGGCCCTCGGGTTCGAGCTGTTCAGCAAACACCCGGCCGATTCGGTCACGGCCGTCCGTTACCCTGCCGGCATCACCGACAAGGACTTCCGCGGCAAACTCAAGAGCGCCCACAACATCCACGTCGCCGGCGGACAAGGCACGATGGAGGGTCAAATTTTTCGCGTCAACCATATGGGGTACAGCGACGCGTATGACGCGCTGGCGGTGATCGCCGCGACTGAGCACGTGCTCAAGGCGCTCGGTAGACCGGTGCAGTTCGGCGCGGGCGTCGGCGCGGCACAAGGGGCGCTGGCGGAGTTGTTCTGATCGCGGAGGATTAGCCGCTTAACCACAGAGCACACAGAGAGCACAGAGACGAGTTCGAAGGGTCGTCGAGCAGGCACCGGACGGAAAACAAGACGACAGGACGATCAAACGACGAGATAAAGGTTCTGGGAAGCGCCGTGACCTTATGACCCCCTGTCATTCCCTCTGTGCTCTCTGTGGTTAAATAGTCTTCGCATCGCCATGCATTTTAGCGCTGCGCCAACGATGTCGGCTGTCCCTCTGCCGCCACGGTGATCGCGTGCCGCAGATCCTCCTTGGAATAGATCCCCGTCAATTCGATCGGCCGCTCGAGATTTGGCGAATAGATGACCGTCAGCGGAATGCTCCCGGCGGGGTTGAGCTGCTCGAGCAGCGGGCGGGCGGGAGCGTCGTCACGGGTGACGTCGGCCTTGAGCATCACAACGTCGTGGGATCGGACGGCATTCACAATCTCCTTGCTGTGCAGCACGTGGGCCTCGACCCATTGGCAGTTGCCGCACCAGTCGGCGGTGAACTCCACCAAAGCGAGCTTGTGCGAAGCGCGAGCCTCGTCCAGTGCCGCGGCGCTATACGGCTGCCAGACGTACGGCTGCTCGATCATCACCAGCACCGCGCGCAGTGAGCCGCCGATGAGGATCGCGGCAAGCGTCAGGCCGATCAGTCGCGGCACGACCCGGTGCGAGAACTCGAACGTGCGGATCACAAGGTAAATCGCGGCCGCGGCGCAGACGCCGAACGGCAGCCACCAGAACCTTTCTCCGTGTACGACTCGGCCCAGGAATGGCCGGGCGAAGTAGACCGCCGCCAATAGCAGCAGGAAGCCCATCATCTGCTTGACCAACTCAGCCCACGGTCCGGTCCGCGGGAACCGCCGGGCAACTTCCGGCAGCGCGCTCAGCACGAGATAGGGGAAAGCCATTCCCTCGCCGACTGTGACGAGGATGAGCACGCCGGTTGCCGGCGGCTGCGTGATCGCCCAGGCGAGTATGCTCACGAACATTCCGAAGGTGCACGGAGTCGATAGCAGCGCTGTGAGGATTCCGAACAGGAAGTTGCCCCAGTACGTGTCGTGCCGTGGCGAGATGCTGTACAGGGCCGGGGGCACGCCCACCGTGAACGCGCCGAACGTGCTCAGCGCCATCGCCAGCAGGATGAGCACGATCGTCAGCGTGAACCACCATTTGGTGAAGAGCTGTCCCCAATCGAACGGCCGATCGTGGAAACCGATCCACGTGTACCCGAAGATCAACACGCCGAACACGGCGAACGTCGCGATCAGTCCCAAGCTGAAGACCGCTCCGTAAGAGAGGCTCTTGATCCGGCTGTGCTGCGACGCCTCATAAAAGCCGACCGCCTTCAGCGGCAACACGGGCAGCACGCACGGCACGACGTTGAACATGATCCCGACGACGAAGGCGGTGAGAAATTCCACCCATGCGGCGGCATTCTGCCTTCCGACGACCTGGATCGGCGCTGCGGGCGCGGCTGAGTCGCCCCGGGCTGGCTCGGTCGATGCCGTCGGCGATTCCTTCACGTCCTTGAACAGCTCCGGGTCGTTCCGCTTGACTTGGGCATTTGCCGGCACGACTTCGGTTTCGATTTTGAAGGTGGGGCTCTCCGGCGGATAGCACGCCTTCTCGTCGCACACCTGATATCGCACCCTGCCGGTGATCTTGATCGGCTCGGGTTTTGCGTCGCCCTTCACTTCCACGGGAACGTAGAGCACGATCCTCCCCGTGTAGACGCTCAGGTTTCCCAGGCCCGGATAACTTTCGATCTTACCGGGAGGGTAGCGCACGTCTCCGAACTTCAGGTCTGGGTTTTCGTCAAGCTTCATCGTGAACGGGATGTAGATCGGATCGAGAGGCGTGTGCGATTGCGCGTGAAACCCCGGATTCACTTCCACCACGACCGCCGCCCAGGCGTTTTTACCAATCTGGAGGGCCGAAGTGTTGACCGCTGTCTTGGTCACCTCCGCCCGTTGCGGCCTCGACGCCGCCGGGCAAAGCCCGGCAAGCAGCAGCACCAGCGCACCGACGCGCCACAATCGGTTGGTAAGTCCTCGCATAGCGACAGTATTATAGCGCGGCACGGGCTACCAGCCCGTGGGCGAGGAGGCTCCATCGCCGCACCGTGAGTGGTCGTGGAAAGCCCGGTAGCGATGCCGAGCTTTCCATATTGCCCCCCAGACGGCGATGAAATTCCTTCGCCCGCGGGCTGGTAGCCCGTGCCACATCATTGGAGCACGTTTGACGCCCCTGAACATGTCCCATACGATGCGACGCGGCCGGAACTAAGCGGACTCGAGGAGCTTTCCTTGCGACTATCGAAGCAGACGGAATACGGCCTGCGGGCGGTAGTGCAGTTGGCCCGGACCGGGCCGCGGACCTACGTCCAGTCGCGTGACCTGGCCCAGGAGGAAGGGCTGCCGAACAAGTTTCTGGAGGCGATCCTGTTGTCGCTGCGTCGCGGCGGTTTCCTCGAAAGCAAGGTGGGACGCGAGGGGGGCTATCGGCTGTCGCGGCCGCCGCGGGAGATCAGTGTTGGCGACCTGGTGCGCCGCCTCGAAGGGCGGCTTACGCTCAAAGAAGGGCGGGCTTTGCCCGACCTCTCCCCGGGCGAAGTGGCCGTCCATTTCCTCAACCAGAAGCTCACCGACGCCACCGACGACGTGCTCGACAACCTGACGCTCGAGCAGTTGCTCGAACACACCAATCGGGCGGCCAGTCTCCAGCAGCAAATGTATTACATCTGAAGCTTGATTCTCCCAACCGTTTAATGAGAGTGTGGCTCCCCGAAGTTCCGATATGGGACACGGAAACATGATGCCGCTGGCATTCATCCTCATCCGTCTATTTCCCGACCTTTCCGAGTGGGTGCGGGCCGTGATGGAGCACGGCAGCTATCTCGTGCTCTTCGGGCTGCTGTTTGCCTGCGGGCTGGGGATGCCCATGCCGGAAGACATTCCGTTGCTGATTGCCGGGGCGATGGTCGCCAGGGGGAAGATGCACCTGGCGCTGGCGGCTTTCGCCGCCTGGTGCGGCATAATCGGGGGGGACTGCGTACTGTATCTCCTGGGAAGGATATTTGGTCTGGAGGCGCCGAAGATACCGGTGGTGGGGCGGCACCTGTCCAGGCAGCGGATCGAGCAGGTCCACGCCATGTTCGAGCGGTGGGGCGTCTGGGTCGTGGCGGTCGGCCGGATGTTCGCCGGCATCCGCGGCGCCATGGTGATCGTGGCCGGCGCCATTCGTTTCACGTTCTGGAAATTCCTGCTCGCCGACGGCCTGGCCGCGGTCGTCAGTGGGGGACTGTTTCTCTCCCTTGGCTACCTGTTCGGCAGCAGGATGGATTGGCTCAAGCAGCAGATCGAAGAGGGGAAACGATGGGCGCTGATCTCCGTGATGGTTTTGGCGACAGGCGCCGCGGTATGGATCTACCTGCACCGCCGACGCCGCCGGCGGCGGCACGCGCCCACCGCGCCTTCCGCACACGCGCCCTCTAACGACCAGCCGGTGGAGGCCGCCTCCACCCACCACCGGGCCGGCGTCCGGCAGCCCGCAGCAAAGTAGCGGTTGCCATGGCTCGTAACCTCGCCAAACTTTCCGCCTGCATTTCTGAAAAGATTCGCCGGCTGGAATCCTTGCCGGACGCTATGGAATTCGAACGCTGATCCAGAGCGAGCCAGGAGCTGACTCACTCGAATACCTGCCGGGCTGGCGATGAGATCGGCGCGTGCACCGTCATCCGACCTTCTTCGGCACGACCGGACGCGGCTCGACGGGTCTGGGCGGAAGCGACACGACCGTGTGCCCGGCGCGTGCGGCTTCCTCGGTGGTGCGACGGAGGTCTTCCCAGATGGCATTCAAGTCGAAGTTGAACTTCGCGAAGTGGGCCTCGCCGGCCCGGCGCACTTCTTCAACGATCGGGTCTTCCATCATGGAACGGCCTCCAAGAGCTCCAATGGTGTGCAGATTATAGGCGGTTCGACGCCTTGCGATCTGCAAACGGCTTCGATCCGCGGCCGCCGGATGGCATCTGCCCGGTGGCGGCAATTCCACGTCAGCAGGTACTGAATGCCACTGGTTGCCGCGATGGCCACGTGCAGAGCATCGGGCTGACCGCGGGGAGGAAGGGTGCATTCGAACATCGCGATGTCGATCCGCCTGGCCATGGCCAGCGTGAGTTGTAGCCGCTCCAAGGCCCGCGCACGGCCGCGACGGTCAGAGCGACGCCGCCGGGCACCGCTAGTGGTGGCGGCGATTTGGCGGGGCGTTCAGCCGGGCGCGTGCCGCGCCAGGTCCCGGCGCAATCGCTCGAGGTGTGGTTTCGCGGCGTCATCACTGTTAACGAGAGACGGGAGCCAGTAGAGAAACTTGCGGGCGACCGCCGGGTCAATGGCCGCTTGCTGGCGGATCATCTCGATCAGCCGGACCGCGCCCAGCCGCGGCGCGAGCGACTCGACCCAGAATCGTGCGGTGCTTTCGTTTGAGGCGCACAGGCCATCGCGGAAGATCTCCTCGAGGAATGCAGGGTGGCGCAGGATGCGGTTGGCCAGGCTCAAGCCGATCTGAGGGTCGCGGGCGATAATCTGCTTTACAACCGCAAATGCGCGTTCCTCGGGTATCGCGCGTAATCGCGCCGCGAGCCGGTTCTGATGGCTGGCGTTCGCGAGACGGCGACGAGTATCCATGACCAATTCCGTGGCTAAGCCGTTTCGATCGCCCCGAACAACTTCATCGGAAGCCCGGCTTGTGGGGCCAGCAGCGCCGATGGCATGTAGTGGCCGGAGGCATTGGACCAACTTTTCATCCTGCCCCGGTTGTTTTGATTATACCCCAATCGCATCTCTCCCGCATACTCGACCGGTTGGCCTCCCGAAATGTGGATATGCTCTCCGCGCTTGCTCACCAGCAATTGGCCGGACAAGCGGACGAAGTTGTACCGGCCGCGGGCCGTGTATTCGCGGCCGCGGCGGTTAACGAGCTTCCAGACGCCCTCCTTCTCCACCAGCCGGTAGATGGCACCGGTTTGGATCGGAATCGCGGAACCCTGGTTGGGGATTCCCGTGTGTCTGATTCGCAACTGGCGCTTCCGTGGCGGCTGGCCGCGCTGGGACGTCGTCCTCTTTGACATATCCAACGAATACCACCGCGGAGGTTCCTTGCAACGGTGGGCTGGACGGCGTCAACTCATGTAGTGCCCGCCCGCTCAGTCAGCACATGCGGATCTAGCAACGTTGCTAGATTCGCTTTAGGGCCAACGGCCGGCCATTCCTGGTGCAGGTCGGACAGAAGTACCTTCCGCCACTGCGTTTGCAATCTTTCTCGATTGGGCTCATCTTTCTCATCGAGACGGTATTCGTGGAGCACCTTAAGCCTATTCCCCCCGCGCGAGATGTCAGTCCATCGCCGCACGGCCGCAACGGTCAGGGCGACGACGCCGGTGCGCCGCACCGCCGTCCGCAGCCAGGATATTGCCAAGAGGTTGGTTCCCCCGCGCTCTGATTTCGCTTAATCTTCGGCTCCGCGGCTATCGCGCGAGCGGTTCACCGCAGTGCACGACCGACCGAGGGCGCGTGGTCAGCGATCTCGCTGTATATCTGTGACTTGCAGTTCCGCGACCTCAAGCGTCTGTGCATCCACCAGCAGTTCGAGATCCACCAACAGGCTCTCGGGAATCCGGGCGGTCGCTGTCCACCATTCCGAATCACCATCGTCCGAGGTTCCGACGTATTGCCGGACCTCTGGGTAGCGCAAGTACTGCTCCCGATCGAAATCAACGCAAACTTCCGCGGAGACCGCGAGCCGCAGCTCCACTGAGGCGGTCCTTGTGTCCAGCGCGGTGACATTCCGTACCTGACGGATGCTCGCCTTCTCGAGCTTGCTCACGCGCGCGGACAACGACGAGCCCGGAAGGCCAAGCGCCCCATTCACGAGAAGATCATCCTCGTAACGAAGCTGTTCGAGCAACCTATCCGAAAGATTGTCGACGATCGTCGCTCCGGTCGTCTTATCCTCAACGAGCCGGCGTCGCAGTTCTTCAAGCGTGGTGAGTAGCGGCTTGATGATGCGCGTATTGAAGTCCTCGACGCTCCGAAAATGGCGAAAACGCTGCCGCCGGATTCCTCTCGCATCCAAGTCCCGCAATAGTGTTCCGTGTAGTTCGTCTCCGTCACAGAAATCGGACGTGTTGCCACTTATGAAAGCGACGTCATCGTTCGAGCGCTGCGCTCGTTCGACCACGCTCATCCAGATCAGAAAATCGCGATAGCCTGATCCGGACTCACTGAAAGGCTTTTCTTTTGAAATAGCCCGCGGAACGATCTGATCGTGGGGTATGCTTCCGTACGGAAGCACCTCTCCGCCAGTCGCTCTTATCAAATTGAGCAAATACTTCCTGTACTCGGTGGCGGCTTCGCCGAGATCGCGCTGCGGCGGATATTCGGGCCCGGGCACGAGACGGACTAGCCGCTCAAGCTGGTGTTGAGTCGATCGTGCTAACTCGGTGACCGCCACACGAAAGAGATTAACGGCCTCTGCGATCACGACCTCCGAAACGCACAGTCTCGAGTCGGCGCTCCGCAATCCTTCGAGGAATACGCGTGAGACGGGAGACGTCAACCGAAAATCATGACGAAGAACGGTGGTATCGCCGAAGACCAGCATGCGCGCTCAGAATACGCGATACGAAACACGTCCGCTATGCGAGCACGGCGCCGGGATCGATCGTTGGTTTACTCGCTGCATCGAGCGGCTCGGAATCACCTCCGACAGCGCGCCCCTGGGGACGTTGGCGCGCCTATTTCGCGTCTTTGGCGATTGCATTCTTCGCAGCCTCGTCCCTCACATGGTTCAACTCTTGCTCTTCCGTCGCAATGAACTTGATGTTCAGCAGTTCCGCGATCCGCTGCACCGCTTGCTGGGTCGCCATGTCGTTCTCAAAGGCCTGCCACTGAATAAGGTGGATCGCGGCTAACCGTACAGTCTCGTGATCGGGAACCAGGCCAAGCCGCGCGAACCAGTCATTTTTCGGGATGAGGGCGTAGCCCGCCCGAAGGTCTGCCGCGAGCCTCTTGATTTCGCTCGAGGTGACGTCGATCTTCTGTTTTGCCTCGGGGCTGTCCGTGTAGCTGCGGCGAAAGAGATAGGCATAGCGATGGACGGTCAACGCTTGCGCGATTCTTGCTACGTTCTTTCGCTGTTCCTGAACGGGTTCGAGAACGATACGCTGGAAGACCTGTCCGAGGACGAAGACAAACGTACCGGCGATGATCGTGCCAAGAATCGTCCAAACGGCTTGCCAAATCATGTGACGATGATAACCCCGGCAACAGAGATCAGCGAGCGGTGGCATGGTGCCGGCTTGTTGGCGCTCGGCGATACCGCTTATGCGGCGTTCAGCGGCACCAAGTCCTCGACGGACACCGCGCGCTGCAGGCCGCCGGATAACACTCGATTGAGTTCTTCTAAATCGACCCCACCGACCTGAGTGAACTCGACGCCGATGGCGCGCCCGTCGGCCGTGAAATCGACGAGCCATGCGCCGTGACGTTCGGTTCGAGCGGATCGGTCTCCCGGCTGCCGGTCGAGGTATAGGTATGCCGCGAAGGGGCGGCCCTGGCGATAGGTGACTTCGAGGTATGGTTTGTTCATCGCGAGGGATTATATGCAACAGGCGTTGCGGATTGCTCGGTGCAGTCGACGCAGGCGCAGGATTTGTTTGTGGCTCAGTCCAAGGGATACGCGGTGACAACGATCAGCCGTTTCGCGGCGTCGTCGGGCTCTACGATAACTTCCCACGCCCTGCGGTTGTGGGTCGTTTCGACCACCCATCTTCCGTGCGTCACATCGGGACGAAATCCGGTGGCACGTTCAAGCATCTCGCGCAGGTCGATTTCGCTGAAGGAGCGATCGATCATTCGCTTGGCGAGATGTGGGTTGCAATCGAGCTCCCACTCCCACCACTCCGGCCAATTCGATCCTGCCGCCACCACAATTGCGCTTTCCAAAAAAGCAAACAGCCGGCCGGTCTGAACCGGCCGGCTGTAAAACGTGCTCCAAATCAATACATTCCTGCGCCCGCTCCCGCTCCGGCGGGTTCGGGTTTGTCTTCCTTGATTTCGCTCACCACCGCATCCGTCGTGAGCAGCAGACTCGCGATGGACGCTGCGTTCTGCAAGGCGATACGCTCGACCTTGGTCGGGACGATGACGCCCATTTTCATGAGGTCGCCGTATTCGTGGGTGAGGGCGTTGTAGCCGAAATTGGTGTCGGAGGATTCCTTGACCTTCTGGGCGATGACGGCGCCGTCGACGCCGGCGTTGTCGGCGATCTGCTTGATGGGGGCCTCGACGGCCCGGCGGACGATGTCGATGCCGATCTTCTGGTCGTCGCTGACGGCCTTCTTGGAAGCACCGGGAAGGACCTTGGCGGCGGCGCGGATGATGGCGACCCCGCCGCCAGGGAGGATGCCTTCTTCAACCGCGGCCCGGCAGGCGTGAAGGGCGTCTTCGACGCGGGCCTTCTTCTCCTTCATGGCGACTTCGGTAGCGGCGCCGACGTTGATCTGGGCGACGCCGCCGGCCAGCTTGGCCAGCCGCTCCTGGAGCTTCTCCTTGTCGTAGTCGGACGTGGTGGACTCGATCTCGTTCTTGAGCTGCTCGATGCGGCCCTTGATGGCCTTCTCGTCGCCGGCCCCTTCGATGATCGTGGTGTTGTCCTTATCGACGCGGATCTTCTTGGCCCGGCCGAGCTGCGACAGCTCGACGTTTTCGAGCTTGATGCCCAGTTCCTCGAAGATGGCGGTGCCGCCGGTGACGATGGCGATGTCTTCGAGCATGGCTTTTCGGCGGTCGCCGAAGCCGGGGGCCTTCACCGCGCAGACCTTGAGGATGCCGCGGAGCTTGTTGACCACCAGCGTGGCCAGGGCCTCGCCTTCCAGGTCCTCGGCGATGATGAGCAGCGGCTTGCCCTGCTCGGCGGCCTTGCTGAGGATCGGAACCAAGTCGCGGGCGGACGAGATCTTCTTCTCGTGGATGAGGATGTAGGCGTCGTCCAGCACCGCTTCCATCGCGTGCGGGTCGGTGACGAAGTGGGGGGAGAGGTATCCCTTGTCGAACTGCATGCCTTCGAGCAGCTCGACGGTGGTGTCGAGGGACTTGCCTTCCTCGACGGTGATAACGCCGTCTTTGCCGACCTTATCCATGGCGTCGGCGATGAGCTTGCCGATCTGCTCGTCCTGATTGGCGCTGGAGGTGCCGACCTGGGCGACTTCCTTCGAGCTCTCGACTTTCTTGCTCATCTTCTGGAGCTCGTGGACGATTGCCTCGACCGCCAGGTTGATCCCTTTCTGGACCTGCGTGGCGTTGGCGCCCGAGGCGATGTTGCGCATCCCTTCGGAAAAGATGGCTTCGGCGTAAACGGTAGCGGTGGTGGTGCCGTCGCCGGCGACCGAGCTGGTCTTGCTGGCGACCTCCTTCACCATCTGCGCGCCCATGTTTTCATAGGCGTCTTCCAGCTCGATCTCTTTGGCAACGGTGACGCCGTCCTTGGTGACGGTGGGGGAGCCGAAGGATTTCTCGAGGACAACGTTTCGGCCGGAAGGGCCGAGCGTGACTTTTACGGCCTTGGACAGCTTGCGGACGCCGCGGAGCAGCGACTCGCGTGCCTCCTGGTCGAATTCGATTTTCTTGGCAGCCATGGGTGGTAGTTCTCCTTTTCTTTTGGTTTGGGTCTCGAGCGGTAGCGACACACGTAAAACGTAAAGACGCAAAACGTAAAGGACGCACCGATTTTCTTACGCAGTACGTTTTACGTTCTACGCAAGTCTCCTGGCGCGAGGCGGATGCTGCCGGCGACTACTCGACAATCGCCAACACGTCATCCTCGCTCATGATCATCACTTCTTCGCCGTCGAGTTTGATTTCGGTGCCGGCGTAGCTGGTGAAGATGACTTCATCGCCTTTCTTGACGGAGAACGGGGCGCGTTCGCCGTTCTCCAGGCGTTTGCCGTCGCCGACGGCAAGCACCTTGCCGCGCTTGGGTTTTTCCTTGGCGGTGTCCGGCAGGACGATCCCGCTCTTGGTCTTACTCTCGGCCTCGAGGCGCCTGATGAGGACCTTGTCACCGAGGGGGCGAAGTTTGGCCATGTTTCTGCTCCTGATAAAAGTTGCCAGTTGCCAGTTTCGAGTTGCCAGTGGTTCCGATCCACTAGTCAATTGTCATTTGTCCTTTGTCCTTGGCGTTGCGGTTTTCCCTTCTCCGCGTCACCGCGTCCCCGCGTCCCCGCGTCCTCCTTCGCCGCGCTCCTCCCGCGGCCCCGGCCAGCGGCTCTCATAGTAGCGCCGCAGGACGCGGGCGAGGGCGTCGAGCAGCAGGTTGGGGTCGACCGGCTTGCTCAAGACGCTGAACACGTGCATTCCCAGCGCCTCGCGAAGGAGGTGGCTGGTCAGGTCGTGGGCCAGCAGGATGGCCGGCGGCGCCGAACGGTGCACCTCGCGGAGCAGCCGGATGACCTGCAGGCCGCCCAACTTCGGCATCTCGTGGTCCAGCACCGCCGCGTGCACGGGCTGTGATTCGAGAAGTTCCAGCGCCTCGCGGCCGCTGCGCGCCGAGATCGCCTGCACGCCCTGCGGCTCCAGCAAACCGCGAACGGTCTGGTGCCACCCTTCCTGATCGTTGGCCAGGAGCACGGTAAACCGATGCTGATCCGCCACAGGTGCCATCTCACAGCGAACCGCCCGCGCCGCAAGACAGGGGGTCCAATGTTCGCTTTAACAAGGACCGTGCCGAAAGCCCGAGCCGGCCACAACCGGCACAGGAGCTTTAAGTCATTGCGCACCTTGGATTTGAGATTTCCGTTTCCTGCGCGGATGGTATACTCGCAATCCGTGGCGCCAGCCCTCGCTGCCAAAGGCGGCGGCGGGCAAAGCCGGGGCTGCCACAGTGGCAGCCACGCGCGACGGGCAGGGAGGTAATGTTCAAGGTATGGGTCGCGGTCCATCTCAAATGTTGATGACTCGCTGGATGGCCGTCGCGATGGTGTTCGGCCCGTTCTGCTCGCACGCGGCGCGCGCGGAGGACGGCGGCGAGTTCTTCGAGCAGAAAATCCGACCGGTCCTTGTCGATCGGTGTTACCAATGCCACAGCCTCCAGTCGGAGAAAGTGAAAGGCGATCTCCTTCTGGACAGCAAGGCGGGCGTGCTAAAGGGCGGGAAGGATGGGCCGGTCCTCGTAGCAGGAGAACCGGAGAAGAGCCGGCTGATCGAGGCGCTCCGCTGGACGAACAAAGATCTGAAGATGCCGCCGAAGCACCGGCTGGCCGACGAGCAGTTGGCGGACTTCGTGGCATGGGTGAAGATGGGGGCGCCGGACCTGCGCACAGGGCCGGCAAGGCCCGGCCCGATGGACGTGGCCGCGGCGCGGGAGACATGGGCTTTCGGCATACCCCGCGATCATCCTGCGCCGCTCGTGCAGGATGAATCCTGGTGCAAGTCGCCGATCGATCATTTCCTCCTGGCGAAGCTGGAAGAGAAAGGCCTAAAGCCGGCGCCGCCGGCCGACAGGCGCACGCTGATCCGGCGGGCGTACTTCGATCTGATCGGGCTGCCGCCCAAGTCGGACGAGGTCGAGGCGTTCGTCGCTGACGATGCACCGGATGCGTTCGCGAAAGTGGTCGAGCGATTGCTGGCCTCGCCGCACTACGGCGAGCGCTGGGGCCGCCACTGGCTCGACGTCGTCCGCTACACCGACTCCTTCGACCAGCGCGGGCTCGGCAGCGAAGGAGACTGCGCCTTCGCCTGGCGATACCGCGACTGGGTGATCAGGGCCCTCAACGACGACATGCCGTACGACCAGTTCGTGCGAAACCAGATCGCCGGCGATTTGTTGCCGGCCCGGCATCCGGGGGATTTCAACGCGGATGGGTTGATCGCCACCGGCATGTACGTGATCGGCAACTGGCCCAACGGCGACGCCGACCGCAGAAAAATGATGACCGACCTGGTCGATGACCAGATCGACGTGACCGGTCGGGCATTTCTCGGCGTGACGCTCGCCTGCGCGCGGTGTCACGATCACAAGTTCGACCCGATCACCCAGCAGGACTACTACGGGCTGGCGGGGATCTTTTTCAGCACGCATTTCCTGCCGAACCCAGGGTCGCCGGCCAGCGGCGTGGGGATGATCCGCCTGCCGCTGGCGCCGCCCGCGGAGGTCCAACGCCACAACGAGTATGAGGCGCATGTCGCGGAGTTGCAGAAACAGATCGACCAGTTTGCTGATTCCCAGTACATCGCGCAGGCCCGCGCGATGCTTTCCCAGACCGACCGATACCTGGCGGCGGCATGGGAGTACTTGCGGGATGGCAAGACGGAGTCATCCGCTTCGGTTGCGGAGCGTGCGGCCGACCAGCATCTGGATGCCTACCTTCTCGGTCGCTGGATAGACTACTTGCGGCCGATGTTGAAAGGCGCAGCCGCCACGACGGATTCAGCACTGAAGAATTGGATCGTTTCCGCTTCGCAGTCCGAAGACACGAGCGATATCCAGGATCGCGCGACCAAAGTGCGGGACGCACTTCTGGCGCTGGACAAGAAGCCTCCGGCGCCGCCGGTGGAAGGGGATGCGAAACTCTATCTGGACCTGACCAATCCGGCCGGGCCGTTCTGGGGGCCGGCGCGGAAGGAGCTGAGTTATCTTTCGCCCGAGTTGAAGGGGGCGATCCTCAAGCTGTCGGACGGGCTGTCGGATGCCAAGAAGCAGGCGCCGCCGCCTCTGGAGTTGGCCCACGGGCTGAGCGAGGGAGGCATCCCGCAGAGCGAATACGAGGGAATCCATGATTCTCCGATCCTGATCCGCGGCCGTTACGATCGCAAAGGGCCGGTCGTGCCTCGCGCCTTTCCGCGACTGCTGGCGGTGGACGAGCAGCCGCCGATTGCCGAGGGGAGCGGCCGGCTCCAGCTTGCCGACTGGATCGCCAGCCCGCACAACCCGATGACCGCCAAGGTCATGGCCAACCGGATCTGGGAGTATCACTTCGGCCGGGGGATCGTGCGAACGCCCAACAACTACGGAAAACTGGGCGTTCCGCCGACGCACCCGGAGCTGCTCGACTGGCTGGCGAATCGCTTCGTCGAAAACGGCTGGTCGATCAAGTCGATGCACCGGCTGATCATGCTGTC
>Ga0073928_10006115_pt1 | contig 16376 bp, 19 predicted proteins | sample PaiPotPPA55metaG_FD_76969 | JGI IMG/M metagenome (GOLD analysis project Ga0073928, IMG submission 76969) | Iron sulfur acid spring bacterial and archeal communities from Banff, Canada, to study Microbial Dark Matter (Phase II) - Paint Pots PPA... ... | reverse complement strand
CTTTTCGTCCCCTTGCACGTGGGCAACGGATTGCGTGGGGACACGTACGGCGTCGAGCTGGCCCCGGCATGGCAGGTCAGCGACTGGTGGCGGTTGCGCCCGAGCTACAGCCTGCTGAAAATGCAATTGTCTTACTACCCCGCCAGCACCGATGTCACCACGCTGGCCATGGATACCGGCACCAGTCCGCAGCAACAATTCAGTGTGCGCTCCTCGATGGATTTGCCCGGTCATCTTTCCTTCGATTCAATCCTGCGCTATGTGGACCGGCTTTCTTATTTTAATATTCCGAGCTATTTTGCGTTGGACCTCCGCCTTGGATGGAGGCCGAGGCAGGACCTGGAAGTCGCCGTCGTCGCGCAGAACCTGCTGAACGATCATCACGCGGAGTTCGCCCCCACTTTCATCGCCACGCAAAGAACCGAAGTGCCGGAAAGCGTCTATGTCCAATTGACGTGGCGCTTTGGCAAACAACACTAAGTCATGGGAAAGCGCATGAGCAAATCCGTTCCGCACTGGAACCAATAATTTGCCGCAACTCATGGACTGGAAAGTCATCACGCGTGCAGTTCGGAAGCTGCCCTTACTGGTTCTGCTGACCAGCCTGGTGACGCGCGCCCAGGAGGCTCCGACCTCGGAGTTCGACGTCGAAGCGGCGTGCCTGTACCATTTCGCTGAGTTCGTCACCTGGCCGCCCGAGACCTTTGCCGCACCGGACTCTCCAATCATCATCGGCATCCTGGGGGATGATCCCCTCGGCGCCGCCCTCGAAACCACGATCAAGAACAAAACGTTCGATGGCCATCCTTTCCAGATTCTGCGCCTTGACACAAAGTCACTTTCGGGGATCAGACGCTGCCACATCCTGTTCATCGGCGCCAGCGAGCGCCGGCGCATACCCGAAATCCTCGACCGCCTCCAAAAGGCCCCCGTCTTGACTGTGAGCCGGGTCGATCGGTTCGTTCAACTCGGCGGCATGGTCCATTTCCTCCTCGAAGGAAAAAGGGTGCGCTTTGAAATCGACGATGATCGCGCCAAGAAGGCCGGGCTGAGAATCAGCTCCAAGCTAATGCGGTTGGCGCGGCCCAGGGAGGGGTCTTAAGATGCCGATCACCACAAACAATTCTTAGAATTGGTTCCGGCAGGCCGCGCAATACCAACCCCCGTGCGGAGTGCTATTGCGCTGGAGGCGCACCGGCTTGCGATCCCGATCGAAGCAGACCTGGCAAAATGGCCCCTCGCGGTTCGTCCCGTCGTCCGTGGGTTTGCGCAGCCAGTAAATTCCCTTGTCGAAATACATGTTCCGCGACACGTCCGACTCGAACTCCAACTCCTTCAGCTTTTGCTTCAGCCACAAATTCTCTTCCTGGAGAGTCATCACGGCTTCCCGCAACTCCATGATCTTCTCCTTGGCCTCCATCGTGAGGCCGCTTTTGATTAATTCGACGATGTCCGTGTAACTCGGAACCATGCTACACCCAATCATCAAAGCCGCGCGTTTGCAAGCGTTACCCGCAACAGGACCGGTGCTGCCCTGCATAGCGCCGAGGCGCGCTCACCGCTTCCGATTGTAACTCGCCTGCAAATATTTTTGCCCGGCCAGTATACGCGCCCGTTCCGTGAGCGGCGCGTCCGGCTTGAATTCCTGCCACGACGCGCCGAATTCGGAGCGGGCCACGTCGCACATCGCGTTTTGCCAATGCATCTTCGACAATGCGAGCCGCGGTGGTTGCACCGAGCCTTGCACAAGGAGGCCGTCGCGCCGGCGGCGTTGGGCGGCGCCCGCAATTTTTTGGCCATGCCACAGGACGTCGAATTTTTCGAATCCCGCAAAGCATTGTCCGGCCGAAGCTTTCTTGCTCGACGGCGCCAGCTCAGTCTCTACGCCGAGACGGGCGAAAGCCGCCCGCAACCATTCGTGTGCGCGCCGATAACTCTCGATGGCCGTCAGCGAATACCAGTCCCCGCTTGTCGGGAAGACCAGGCTGTACGTCCAATCGGCCTCATGGGGCACAAGGCCGCCTCCCGTAGGCCGGCGCACCAGCGGACGCAAATGCGTCAGCCGCTCGACTTCGGCGAATTTTTGGAAGTAACCGAACGATGCGGCCGGCTCCGACCAGCCGTAAAACCGCAGCACCGGCTGGCCAAGGCGTGGCATCGTCTCCAGCAGTGCTTCGTCCATTGCCATGTTCAGCGCGTAGTCGCTGGCGCCTGATTGCAGCAAATGCCACGAGGCCATTATTTGGTTCGACTCTGCGCCTTTCGTGCGACTCCTATCCGCGGGCATAGCGCCTCGATTTCGCAGTGCGCACAATCAGGATTGCGGGCGTAACAACGGCGGCGGCCATGCCAAATGAGCAGGTGGCTGAACAACGTCCACTCTTCCTGCGGCACAAGTTTCATCAAGTCCCGCTCGATTTTCGCCGGCTCTTTCTCTCTCGTCAGCCCCAGCCGTTGCGCCAGCCGCGCCACGTGTGTATCGACCACCACTCCGCAGTTCACGTCGAAGGCGTTGCCCAGCACCACGTTGGCCGTCTTGCGGCCTACTCCTTTCAGTTTGACGAGCTCGTCCATCGTCCGCGGCACTTCGCCCCCGTGCTCATCGACCAGGGCCTGACAGCAGGCGCGGATGCTCCGGGCTTTGCTGCGAAAAAAACCCGCCGTTCTGATTTCCTGCTCCAACTCTCCGGGCCGCGCCCGCGCGTAATCGGCCGCGGAACGATATTTTTCGAATAATTTTGGCGTCACTAGATTCACCCGCTTGTCCGTGCATTGCGCCGAGAGAATCGTGGCTATGAGCAATTCCAATGGATTGCCATGTTGCAATTCGCAATGCGCGTTTGGATATGTCCGCTTGAGACCCTCGATAACGCTTTTAAGCCGGGCTATTTTTGCGGAATTTGATTCGCGCGGCATGACTACCTCGGAGTGGCAGTGGGCGGCGCCGCGTTCCCGTCAGCAGGGAGGGTCGGGCTCCCGGCCTTTTCTTCGTGTTTCGCGTGTCGGGCATTCCCCAGTCTGCCATTCGTCCAATCGTAAACGTAACCCATTCTGTCGAGCACGGCCCAGGCGATGCCGAGGAGGACCACCAACACGATGATGGCTGGCCAAACAGACTTTTCTCCGCAAAGGGATCCGCTAGATCCCTTTGCGAACCGGGCGGGAGCACTCCCACGCGCGTGAGCGAACGGCCAAACGGAACGTTGATCCTTGCCCGCGCGTTCACGGCCCAGCCGTTGGCGTCGAGCAGCGGACCGAGGTTCCGTTTGCGCAACTTGAGCCACGCCAGGAGCATGGACGGCAACGAGATCGCCAGCAATATCCCAACGATCGCCAGCGGGACCTGCCACGGCGGCAACTTCGCCATCGCCCCGAATATTCCGCCCAGTGCGGCCAGCAACGTCGTCAAAACCAATCCGATCGCTGCCAGCGTGCCCGTGTCCATTTTGGCCGGCGGCGGCGCTGGCGCCGGTGGCGGCGGCACAGGCTGGCCCGGATTGGCGTTGACCGCCGCGGTCGCCGCCTGGCCAGCCTGTTGCGTCGCGGCGGCGTCCGCTGCCGCCGCGCGCTTGGCCACCTGTTCCTCGATCATGCGCACCACCTTTTTGTAAGGCGCCCAAAACGCTTGACTAATGCTGATGGGGTTTTCGATGAGCTTGGTAATCGTGGCGTCCCAGTCGCGCCCGCCGCGGTCGTAGAAAATGCCGTTGCGCCCTACCATGAGATTGTCCGAGTCGCCGCCGGTGAACGCGGCGACGATCTGCAGCTTCTCGCCGGTGGCCTTTCGTACGCAATCGCAATAGGCCAGATAAGTGCCCGCCAGCGCCGCCATCAATGCGTGACGGCCCGAATCCTCGACCGTCAGGCACAGATCGCAACTCCGCTGATCCAAATAGAGCGTGCCCGCCTGGAAAATGGCCTTGTCCTTGCGCCCGTAAAAGTCGCGGAACGCCACGAAATTATTCAGCAATTTGTAGAGATCGCGATGATAACGGACAAGCCTGTCCACGGCGGCGACGGCATTGGCTTCGGGTTCGAGAGCCTTGTCCTGAGCGATGAGGACGTTGAGCGCGCCGCGGCTCTGGCCGCCCAGTATCTCGCGCACGCGCGGCAGGCCGAGCTTCTCCACGCTCGTAACGGGCTTGGTCGCCTCCCACTTCTCATAAGGGGCGAACTTCCCGCGGATCGTCGCCCAATCCCGCTCCGTGATCGCGGCTTGGCCATCGAGCATCGGCTTCACGATTTCGATTTCGAATTTCGACATCGTCTCGACCCAGGCGGGATTGACTCCGTCCTTGAGCGGCAACGGCTTGCCCGCACCCGCTTGCGCCAGCGGCAGGCCGGCGATTTCAGCCGAGGCCGCCGTCAAATCCTTCGCCGCCATGGCCGCGTAGTCCTTCTCGTCGCGATTCAACGCATTGAGCGAACGCGCGTCGAACGCCGCCAGACGGCACCGCGTGAAGTAATCCTCCACCTTGGGCTTGATGGCGGTGTACGTGGTGGCCGCGCTCAAAACCATCGGGCCCAGCGCCAGCAAGCCCGAGTCCGTCTCCGTCTGCTTCCACCAATCCGAATAGGCCTGCGCCTCGGCGAAAAAATGATCGACCTTCGCCTGGCCCGCTCCCGGCTGCCCGCTGCGATCTGCCTCCGCTCCCAGGCACGCAATGATGTCGTTGATCACGCCGCGCGTCCCCTCGTCCGCCGCGGTCGCCGCGGGAACGATGCCGTCGCCGTTGAAGCGCATCTGCGCGAAAATCTTCGTCGTGTCCGCGGTGTCTTCCGTCGTGATGGACGCCGCGTCCGGTTTGCCGATTTGAGCGAGGATGTGTTTGGCGGAAGCCAGCAGCACTTTGCCTGCCGGCGCGCCGTTGTTGATTGCACTCAACGCAACCGACGAGGACGAGCGAAGCAAATCATCTGGATTCTTGAGGCAACTCGCCGCCCACTTCGCCGCCGCGATAATTTCCGGCGCGCGTATTCGGCCATCCTTGTCGGTATCAATCAGCGCCAGCGTTTTCGAATCGAATTCCAGTCCCGTGGTCGGACACGCCAGGGCCACCCACAGCTTCTGGTCGAGTTCATCCAAGGCCACCAGATCGGCCCCGGTCTCCAATCGCACTTGATCGAAGCCGCCCGCACGGAAGAACCTCCACGAGTGCGATCCTTTGACTTCCGCTGCCTCATCCCCATTCATGCAGCCGCAGGCTACTATTTCGCCCCGCCATGCCGCAAGCTTCATGGAGCCAGACGGAGGGCCTGCGCTACAAGCCATCGACGAGGCGCTGCGTTGTATGGGAAGCCTCGTGTATTTGAGACTGCGGCCGTCAACCGAACAGCGGACGAACCTCGCCCGAAAGGCCCTGAATAATCGGATACGCAACGCCCAGGCGCCGCGTCAGCGAGGTGTCCGTCCGCTTGCTCAGGGCACCGTGGCTATTTCGCGGTCGATGGACGCGCTGGCTCGATTTCGAATACGACGTCAACCACCAAGGGCGCGCCAATAGGCAAACTTTGCACTCCATAGACCAACCGAACGTGGCCGGCCTCTGGCCCAAAAATCTGGACAAACAGATCTGACGCTCCGTCTGCCACGGCCGCGTGATCGGCAAACTGCTCGGTGGTCGCAATCAGCACCGTCAGCTTCACAAGCTTTTTAAGCCGGTTCAGATCGCCAAGATGTTGCTTTGCGGCCGCCAGCGCGTTTAACGAAGCGATGCGCGCGGCTTCCTGGCCTTCCTTGACCGAAAGGTTTTCGCCGAGGCGACCGGCAATGGCGAGCTTTCGGTTCACCACCGGGAGCGTTCCGCTGAGGAAGAGCAAATTTCCGGTATCCGAAGACTCGACGTAAGCCCCCAACGGTGTCGGGGGCGCGGGCAGGGCGATTCCAAGGTCGCTAAGACGCGAACTCGGACCACCTGCAACAGTTTTATTACCACTTGGCGCCGGCATGTGCTCCTCCATCAATTCGGATGTTTTCGCCATTCACCATGGGTGCCGATTGCAAATAGAACAAGGCATCGACGATTTCCGAGATTTGGACAAGTCGCTGGGCAGGCGAGAGCTTTTTCAGGGCCACGTGATCGTCGTTGGCGTGCATCGGCGTGTCAACGACGCCAGGCGAGATCGTATTGACCCGAATCCCGTCGGCCACGTATTCCATCGCCAAGGCCCGGCCGAATGCCGGGAGGGTGGACTTGGTAAGGACAGGAAGCGAGATGGGCGCGCCGGCCAACGGCTGATCCACCAAAGCCGTGGAAATGCTCACGATGTGGCCGGACTTCTGTTTCCGCATTTGCGCAACCACCTGTTGCGTTACGAAGAAGTATCCGGCGACGTTCGTGTGAATCATTGTTTCGAAATCCTCCGGCGTGTATTCCGTGAAAGGCTTTGGAATATAGATGCCTGCGTTGTTGACGAGAAGGCCGATGCGGTCAAAGTGTCTCACGGCTGCATCAGCCACTTTTATGGCTGTCTCCTTTTTGCCAATGTCGCCATCCACCAGGACGAGCTCCGCGGACGGTCTCAAGTCCTGTGATTTGCTGATCGTGCGCGAATTTGCGACGACGCAATAGCCGTGTTCGAGCAGCGCCCGGGTTATGCCCAATCCCATGCCGCTTGACGCGCCCGTGACAATGGCCACTTGTTTTTTGTTGGTGTTTGCGCTCATAGCTTTTTTTGTTTTATTGTCTGGAGTTTCGGTGAAGGTAAGCTGACCGATAAACACGGGCAGCCGAGAGCTTCGAAGGGCCTAAACCAAGTAAATTGTGCTTGCTACGCATTGTCGTATTCTCCGTCCATACACTTCGCGAATCTCCAGCGAAGCCTGAAGGCCTTTGTTTTGCCAGTCAAAAAAAATCTCCCGCAACGGATTCGGTTGGATGAAAAGCGGCTTGAAACTGTCTAAAAAGGCTGGCACAGTTGAAGCATGACGCATTCAGGTAGCGTCGAAGTCATGAGCACTGTCGCCGCCCATGCCAATTCCGCCTCTTGACGAGCACCGATTGCTGCCGCTCGGCGTCCACGACTGCACGATTGGAGAAATCAGGGCGAAGTTTGGTTCGTTCCAGCGCACTGACCGCCGGCCCGGGTTGCTCGCCAAATTGGAAACTTTCCTGGCCGAAGCCAAAGTTTCGCACGTCGTCCGAAGCGTCGTAGTGGATGGCAGCTTCGTCACCGGCAAAGCGGACCCGAACGACATTGACGTCATCATCGTCGTGGCCGCCGAGCACGATTTCTTCGCCGACGTCAGTCCGGCGGCCTACAATGACCTGTCCAAGTAACGCGTCCGCCGGCGTTTTGGGTTCGATTTGCTGGTGGCGCGTGAAGGTTCCGTGGAATACCGCGACTGGATCAATTTCTTCCAGCAGGTTCGACTTGAACCCGGGCAGCGAAAAGGCATATTAAGGGTGCAACTATGATACAGACCGACGGACAACTGCGACAAGCCATTGAACAAATCGAGCGGCTGTACCACGGTCTTGATGCGCTTCGTGGTGACATCCTCCCCAAGAACCCGCGTAACTTTGCGCTCCTGGCGGAAGGGCCGCTCGATGAAATCCACAAGCTTCAGGTCGAGATTGACCAATATATCAGCAGCCTGGAACAGGTTGGCGCAGCCTGAAACGTTTCCCCAAAAACAGTCCCCAAAAAATCAGAAGCCTCTTGTCTCGCCAGCAGTGTCGTGTAGTCTCCCGGCAAATGCAGCGGGCCACTCATGAGAGATATTCAGCAGGAGCAAACAGAGGAAACGGAGGCGGAATTCTCGGTTCTCTCCGTTTCCTCCGGTTCAATTCCGGGCGCGACGGGGACGCCGATTTCGTCTTCCTCGCTTGCTGCGCCGACTTGCCGCGCCGAAATCAGATGGAGGCGGGAGTCGGATGGCGGCGGGTCGCCCGATATAGACAACCGCTTGCCTGCCTTCCATAGCCTTGGCGGCGGAGGGCGCGAATACAAAGCCGTCTATGTCCTGAGCGACGCCGAGATTGGCTTGTTCAGCGATGAGGTGGTGGTGAACTGCGCGCCGTAGTAACCGTCTTTCGCCGCCGCTGGTGCGGAGTGAATGTGCGACCCATGTTTAGTTCCAGAGACGCGCAAGCGAATTGATAATCGCGATTACGAAGCGGTGTTCGCCCACGGCGGATGCTTCCATTTCGCGCTGCGCCTCCACGAAAGGTTCACGTACACCATTCGCGGAATCCGAGCGTCGCCAGACGGCAACAGCCTAAGCCACGTGTGGTGCCTAAAGACCGACACATGCAAGGGAATAGACGTTCGCGGGTTCTACGAAGAAGATGTAATCGTCCAGCTTGCCGGGGCGAAAGGTGCCGATAAGCTTTCTGTCTCGGCGGACGAAGTCCGCGCCGTCATCGCCGCGAAGTGCTATCCTGCGGACCTCGATAAGGAGATGCGGGATTTGGCGGATTGGGTATTCGATACGCACGAGAGATTCCTGCTTGCGAAGCCGTCGTCTCCAGGTCTATACGAACAATTCTGCAAAAACTACGTGGAGCCACCGAATTGAAGGCCGGCTACGCGAGAGGATGCACTCATTGCGCGAGACTCCAGTATGTGCTGCCGCTGTACGTGCGATGCTCAAACCACAGCTTGCCGTCCTGGCCCAACTGTGTCTTGCCTGTGAACACACCCTGTCCCTTCTGTATCTGGTCGAGTTCTAGGCCTGATGGCAGGTTCTGCCGCGGCTGAGCGGGAGCCGCCTTCGGCGTGCTCTGGAGGAATGGCGTCCTGAACATGGGAGTTGCAGGAGCGGTATTGATGCTCCGCGCATAATCAGACAAAATCTGGTTCTGTCTTTGTTGAAACGATTGCTGCTCCATGAACGACTGCTGTCTTCGTGCGGTTTCCCTCTCAGCTTTAAGTCTGTAATAGTCGGAATCGCTGAGATTTCCATTCTGATGCGCCCTGTCCAAGTCCAGGTCTGCACACCCGCTGAATAGCGTGGCGAGAGCCACCGCAAGGCTTAATGTGATCGCAGATTGGTACTTCATGCTTCTTGTTCGCAGCACGCCTTGTGCCACGTAAGATCCCTGAAGGGCGCACCGCGCAGCCGTACCCGAAACGCATCGTCGTTACTGCCCAGTACCCAGCACGATTCTGAAGCGAGCTTCGTTTCGCATCATGCGTCCGTAAGCTTCGGCGGCCTTTGCCAGCGGAACGGTTTCGATCATCGGGCGGATTTGTTGCAGGGGCAGGAAAGCGTGTCCTCCGCATCCATCGGAGATCCGGTCAATGTTCCCTCAGCGCGCCGGGCGGTGAAGGCGCAACTTGTGATCCGTGAGCAGGACGAAGCAACGGCCCCACGACTCCGCCTCCTCTTCGCGGAAGACGCCTGCGATGCGCGCAGCCAGGGCCACTCGCCCAGGCACACGCAAACGCACCAACATCAAACCGTGATGCGTGCCCGGAGAAAACTTGCGGATGTCGGAGAAATCCAAATCTTGTGTTATGAGAAACCGCTCTGTCGTTTGTGCCGCCTGCCAGACATGAACGTCAGCCTGGCCGCTCAATCCTTCGAGGCGCACATTGTCCACGTCATGACCGAGCGCCACGAGCGTTGGGAGCAATGACTCCGGCAGGTTCTCGTCCAACTTGACCTTCATGCCGCAGCGGGCATCGGCGGCACCGGCAGGTCTTCCTCCGCCGACACGGCAGCGAAAGCTACCACCGCTCGCAACGCATCCGCCGTTACCTTCGGGAAGTCCGCTCGGATTTCCTCTGCCGACGCCCCCTCCGCCAGGCTGGCGAGCAACGTCCGCACCGTGACGCGCGTCCCCTTGATCACCAGTTCACCGCCGCAAGTCTCGCGACGCCGCTCGAAATACTGATTGTAATCGAAATTCATGCCGCGCACAAAATACCTCCAACTGCGACCGCCCGCAACGCGAGAATCCGAGCCGGATTTCCTTGTTCCCCAACCATCTCCTCAGAACGCCATTGAAGACCTGCTCTTGATCGCCGAATGTAGTTTGCCTGGTGAATGGGAAGGGCAAGTCCGCTATCTCCCTCTTCGCTGAGGACTGAGTGCTCCTTAAGCCGCGCCCCGCATCGCTGGCCTCATTCAAGGATCTACGACATGCCAGAAAGATAGACTAATGCTGCCAGCAATTCGACAATGAAAATGCAGCATTCACGCCGATTCTTCCTTTAGATTTCCGTTTTTCTGCCGATGTACGGATGTCGTGGGCTGCGCACCGGGCCTGCGATGCTTTTGCGCCAGCTTTGCCGCGAACTGTACCCTGCTCATGGGTGGCGAAGCGAAGCGACAGCGCGCCGCATCATCGTAGCTTTGGTGTAAAAACCGGGCTCAGCGAGTCTGCGGGCGGACAATTCAGAGGCTCATTGCGCGCCGCCGCCGATATAAGCAAGAAGCCGTCTCATTCGTCCCGATGCCCCAGACCGGGGCATGAAAGGTGCTGAACACCGGTTCGACACTATTGAACTGACTCATGATCGAGGGCCTGAAAAAAGCGCACCGGTGGGTTGCGAGTCGCAGGATCCTGCTCTCTGCGGCTGGATTGTTCTGGCTCGCGGCAGTCCTGGGCGGGACGCTGTTTTTGGCTCGTTATTCGAACTCTGCCGGACAGGCCGGCGAGCCGCCTGATCGTTGGCCCGAATCAAGCAACGTGCCGCACAATGCGGCGCGTCCCACGCTCGTCATGTTCGTCCATCCGCATTGTCCCTGTTCCCGCGCAAGCGTCGGCGAACTGGCTTTGCTCATGGCCCGCTGCCACGACCGTCTCGAAGCGCATGTCTTTTTCCTTCGACCCGCGCGGATGCCACTGGAATGGGCGCAAACGGACCTTTGGCGGGAAGCCGCGCGGATTCCTGGCGTCGTCGTCCATCGTGATGACGATGGCCGCGAAGCCCGGTGTTTCGCCGCCAGCACCTCGGGCGCCACCGCCTTGTATGACCTGAGCGGTCAACTCTTGTTTCACGGCGGCATCACCGCTGCCCGTGGCCACTCCGGCGATAATGCCGGGCGCGCTGCCATTCAGTCCCTGGTCCTCGAGCAATCCGTGGGACGCTCCTGTACTCCTGTATTCGGCTGCTCTCTTTTTGATTGTTCGGCAAAAGGCGCGCCTTGAAATATTGTGACGGAACCCACGACCAGCGATAACAGTCTCTCTCCCGCCGCAATCCACCGGAGCGAGGAGCTTTTTCGCGCCCAGCAGGACGGCATTTTCCGGCGGACAGACCGCATGTTTGCCTATCTGATGGTTTTCCAATGGCTGGCCGGAATCGCCGCCGCGCTATGGATTTCCCCGAAGACGTGGCTTGGAACGCAGAGCCACGTGCATCTGCACGTGTGGGCCGCGATATACGTCGGCGGCATCATTACTAGCTTGCCTGTCCTCCTCGCCTGGAAACAGCCGGGGCGCGCACTGACGCGCCATGCGGTCGCCATTGGGCAAATGCTGACTTCCTCGCTGCTGATCCATTTGTCCGGCGGCAGAATCGAAACTCACTTCCATGTTTTTGGTTCCCTGGCCTTTCTCGCGTTTTACCGGGACTGGCGCGTGCTCGTCTCCGCGACCGTCGTCGTCGCGGCCGATCATTTCTGGCGTGGCGTTTTCTGGCCGCAATCCGTCTTCGGCGTGCTCGCCGCCAGCCCGTGGCGCTGGGTCGAACACGCGGGCTGGGTGGTGTTCGAAGACATTTTCCTCTTCCTCTCGGTTCGCCAGGGCCTGGGCGAAATGCGCCAGGTTGCCGAGCGCCAGGCCTCGCTCGAAAGCCTCCACCAGGGCGTCGAACTCCAGGTCCAGGAAAGGACCCAGGCTCTGCAATTGGAAATCCAGGAGCGCAAACGGGCCGAAGTGCGCCTGGCGCTGCAATACGACGTCACCCGCATGGTGGCGGCATCGCGGTTTCTGGCCGAGTCGGCGCCGAAGGTCCTCCGCGCCATTTGCGAGACCATCTCATGGGACCTGGGCGCGCTGTGGAAGGTGGATGCCGGCGCCAATGTGTTGCGCTGCATCGAAGTCTTTCATACTCCCGACGCCGAATTAGCGCGATTTGCCGAAAAAAACCGGGACATGACCTTAAGCAAGGGCGTCGGAGTGCCCGGGCGCGTCTGGGCCAGCGGCGAACCGGATTGGATCGTTCACTTGCAACGCGATGCGAATTTCACGCGCGCTCCGCTGGGCGCTGAGTGCGGCCTCCAAACGGCACTCGTTTTTCCCATTCTCCTGGGTTCCGAAGTGGTGGGCGTCTTCGAATTCTTCAGCCGGGAGCAGCGCGACCGCGAGGAGAGCCTGCTTTCGCTCATGAGCAATCTTGGCCAGCAAACGGCCTTGTTCTTCGAACGCATCGAAGCGGAGGCCAGGCAGGAGCGCACGAACAAGGAATTGATCCAGGTCTCGCGCCAGGCAGGCATGGCCGAGGTTGCCACCAGCGTTCTTCATAACGTGGGCAACGTCCTCAACAGCGTCAACGTCTCGGTGAGCCTCATTTCCGAACAAGTCAGGAAAACGAAGGCCGATACGGTGGCGAAAGTGGCGGCCTTGATGGATGAACACGCCGGGAATCTCGGGGCCTTCATGAGCGAGGACCCCAAAGGCAAGCAGTTGCCAAACTTTCTCGGCCAGTTGGGCCAGCAACTTGCCCGCGAAAAGGCCGCGCTCCTCGTCGAAACCGACTCGCTCGCCAAACAAGTCGATCACATCAAGGACATCGTCGCCATGCAGCAGACTTACGCCAAAGTCTCCGGCGTGACCGAGAAGGTCAAAGTCATCGACCTCGCCGAAGACGCTCTGCGCATGAACGCCAGCGCGCTGATCCGCCATGACGTCCATTTGTTCCGCGACTACGACGAGTCGCTCCCGGAAATTCATATCGAGAAACACAAGGCCCTGCAAATTCTGGTGAACCTGATTCGCAACGCAAAACAAGCCTGCGACGAAACCGGCTCGCCCGAAAAGCAACTGACCATCCGTGTCACCAACGGCAACGACCGCGTGCGCATTGCCCTCAAAGACAACGGCGTGGGCATTCGGCCCGAGAACATCAATCGCATCTTCAACCTCGGGTTCACGACCAAAAAGGAAGGACACGGTTTCGGCCTGCACAGCAGTTGCCTGGCCGCCAGGGAAATGGGCGGCTCCTTGACCGCCCATAGCGACGGACCGGGCAGAGGCGCAACTTTCGTCCTCGAACTCCCCTGCCGGGCCGAGCCATCCAAGCCATGAACTCCAGCGCCGAAAAAAACCATCGGTTGCTGATCGTGGATGACAACCGCTCGATCCATGACGACTTCCGCAAGATCCTCCGCCCGGAGGAAATGTCCTTCCGCCAGTTCGAGAACGCCAAAGCGTCCTTGTTCGGCGAGGAGACTGTGGCGTTCGACGCCATTCGATCTCGTCGAAGTGCTGCAATTGGCCAATAGCCTCGTGCAAAAGTGGCAGTTGCTTCGGAGTTCCAAAACATATTGATCGGCCTCGAAAAGGCGGCCGCGGCCCGCACGGCCGAGGCGGTCCGGGGCCAGGAGATGTTCAAGGACATCTTCGAGAATTCACCCGAGGGGCTTTATCAAATCTGTCCGGACGGCGCCTTGTTGCTCGTCAGCCCCGCCCTCGCTGGCATCCATGGCTGCGCCTCGCACCTGAGCCTCTCGCTCAAATCCAAAGAACCCGCCCCGGGCATGGTCCTGCGCTCGAACGTCGAAACCCGCGACGGCATGCTCATCCTCTGCGCCGGCCACCAAATCAACGACATGACCCTCGAAAAAATCCGCAACTTCGAACGCGTCGTGGGGACCAAAAAACCGATTCTTGTGGAGAATACGGCGGGCGTGAAGGCTTAAGCAAAAAGCATGTGTTCATGTTCAGAAAAACACGGCAAAGCTTAACATAACATTGGGATTAAGGACGCTCCTTTTCCCCCAATCGATCGCTAGCAAGTACACTATGCCCGATATCCTTGCCGGGTTGCAACGGCCGCACTGGCGGTTCCGACGCAGGAGGAGCGTTAGTTGCTGGCATGCGTTGGCTAATGCGATAAAGCGCACTTGCGATGCTCAAGAACTCGGGGGTGAACACTGCACCGTGCGACGGAATGAGTTTCCGATCTGCCTGAATGACCCAATATGCAGAGGGCTCGACTTCAGGATCTTTAATCGACTGCACCTCGTATGTGCCCTTTGGGGTAAAGATCCTAAACTCGTTCGTGCCGACAAGACCGGGATTAATATTCGTCGATATTATCTCAAGCAGGTTCGTGCTGATGGAATTGGTGTTGCTCGGGTTGATCGCGTGCGAAATCATGGACCTCATGTGAGTTGCAGTGCGCGTGTAGTATCCCCTTTGACTGTCCTTACCATGTTCGTAGGCATGAAAGCTTTGGAAAAGCGATGACAACCATCGGCCAGCCCAAAACCAACGTGACGTCGCATGATCACCGGGAGAGCTTACTGAAACAATCCACGGTTTGTTATCGTTCGTCAACGTGGTGAAATCTCTCACTAATGGAGATCTCAAAGCCTGGGACATCATCTTTGCGCTGAGCGCCTCCGATGCCGGATTTGCCAGGAGAATCAGATCCGCAGGCGGCGGTCCTAACTCCCTGCGATTTGGCACATTTTCCGCCTCCGTATCGTATTTTGTCTCCTCATTTATTTCATGCCAATACAATACATTTGTGCCAGCCAGCTCTTCGTGCAGCAGATCTCGAGTATTCAGAGCATTACTATTTGCGCGCTCCAGCAACGCTAGCACAATTGTTAAATCACCGGCCGCAGTTCTCAAATCGACTTCAGCACTCTTCTTTCGTCGAACACCATCTTCATGATCGACGAACACCGCGTTTGTGAGTTGATCGTTTATCTCTTTTTCTTTTGCCTGCACGGCGGCGAGTGCTTTTACGAATAGGGTAGACGGTGTGTTGGCTCTTTCTTTGCATTGTGCAATAATAGTTTCAAGTTTAACTGCGGCATTTGATAGCACCACATGCCGCTGCGCTATGATTGAGCTCTTCACCTCAACGGCGCTCATATCGAGGTCATCTACCGTCTGCCGCGCTTTATCGAGCGGAATTCCCGACTCTATTATAAGTTGCTCGAGTATTCCATAGCTAATCCCAACGTAGTCAAGCCTAAAGTGTGGAAGCGCAACAAGGTCATGCCAATCGGTCCGGGCGACGCCGAGTCGGCTGTCGCACTTGTCCCAAAGCTCACCGGCATGTTGCCCCGCCCGAACAACATCGTTAGATCTCTCCTCAAATTTGATTCGCGCCGATCGGATCCTTTCAGTCAAGCTATTTGTGCTGAGATCGTTAGTGCGAATTTGTTCCCGGAGAGCATCCGCGGCTTTCAGGTAATTTGAAGCGCATAGCTCATGTCGATTGCTTTCGTCCCGAAGCCCCTTGATGATTTCGTTAGGATTCTTCACATTAGGTGCATTGAGTAGCATTTCGCCCATCATGGCTTGAGACACGGCTCGTTCGACGATTAGCCCTCCAAAGGAATGACCAATGATAACTATCTTGGAATCATCGTTCGTGCCCAAGCTCGCGGCGTTGGTAATTCTCGCCATTGCGGCAAGAGAGAGAATCGTCTCCGTGCAAGAGATGCCAGCTACGCGTGCTGCGGCTCGTTTCCTGCCGTAGAATGATATTTGCTTTGGGAGCCACGTAATAACTCGGGTCGGAAGATCGTCGTACTCGTATGTGTTCCCCCGCCAGCTCAAATAGGCTCCGACTACCACCCGACCCTTAGTGTGGCTATTATTAGCCCGTTCGTGAATCGCAAAGTACCGAGCAAAATTAGTAATAAACGTGTGAAAGTGCTCCAAATTTGCGCAACTTTCCGAGGCATCGTTCTTCCACCCGTGCACAAACACTATCAGTGTCACAGGATGCCCGTCTGTTTTGTACCTTTTTATGGACTCCAATGTCCCCATCAGCTGGTCCCGGTCCCACATTTCGCCCTGGTCGTCAAACTCGATGCAGCACAGGAGCGAATTGGAAAAACAGCGAGGATTACTGCCCTCAAAGGATTTCGTGCAAAGAATTACACCCAGTTTTTTCAGGCAGGCGTCGGTATTTGTGTTTTCACGCCCGGTCTTCACGTGTATGTCCGAATATTCCCCGTTCGATGTTTCTCCCCCGTAAATACCAGCAGATAATTCTGGCACAACACCATCCCAGCCCTGATACTGGGTTATCCTGCTTGCGCAACCCGCAAGAAGGGCGACCGAAAGAACTGCCAGCCCGATTACAAGCCATTTCCTTCGACAGATCCCAATGCTATATAGACGCGCATAAGTAATTCGACATAATAGTCAAAAGAATGGTTGCATCAGATTGGCAATTTCCTCCGGGTGGCGCTGCACTTGGCGGAAAGTGCGGAATAAAGCCTGGCAGAGGTG
>Ga0073928_10006113_pt1 | contig 16384 bp, 7 predicted proteins | sample PaiPotPPA55metaG_FD_76969 | JGI IMG/M metagenome (GOLD analysis project Ga0073928, IMG submission 76969) | Iron sulfur acid spring bacterial and archeal communities from Banff, Canada, to study Microbial Dark Matter (Phase II) - Paint Pots PPA... ... | reverse complement strand
TGCCGTCTTTCGTGATGGCAAACTCAATCGCCAGTTTCCCTTTCTTCATCTCGGCCGATTCCGGAATCAGGTGATACCAGTTCTCCCTGACGTCCTGCAAAATGCGTTGCAGGTAAGGGCCGAAATCGACGCCTTGGGTATCGCTCAGAATATCCAGCGCGCCCAGCTGACGGCCGTGGGCTCCCGTGCCCAAACCGAAATCGCCTTGCTGCCCCGCGCCACCGGCACGGTTAGCTGCCGCCCCTTGCGCGGCTTGTTGGATCGCCTGGCCCGGCGTCATACCATTCGCGTACTTGCTAAAAGAATTGTTAGGGCGAGCGGGCATCTGCAACTGCGCCTGCTGATCGCTCTGAAACTGCGGACGAGGTTGTGGCTGTCCCTGCTGCGGCTGCGCAGAAGGCGGTTGGTTCTGCGCCATGGCTGGCGGCGCCGCTTGTGACGTGCGCGGCCCCGTCATTCCCGGTGCGCCCGGAGGAGGAGTCGCCAGAATCTTCCGCAACTCTTTGGGATCAAGCTCAGGGTGACGCGAGGTTGCGATGCGGTCTTTATCCGACGCGATGTTTGTGTTCGGCCGGTGCGTCGGCTTCTGCAAGTCCGGCGGCAGCGCCAGGAATGTGACGTTTTTGTCTTTGTTTGCGTCCATCGGCACCACGACTACCGTGTGCCATCCCAGCGTCTTCTCGATCAAGTTGAAGTTCCACAGCACAATCGTGAGAACCAAGTGGACGATGATCGAGATCCAAATCGCTTCCCGCCATCGCGAGCGCTCCAGATCGTCCTGCAATTGTATGAGCAGGTGGGGCTCAGGCGCTTCGCGATCACGAAAAGCGGTTTCCCAATTTTGCGTGTCGTAAAGGCCGAGTTGTTCCGGCTGAGGCTTTTCGGGCGGGGCCACCGGATCCTGGAATGGAATTTGAGTGATCGGCATGCGCTGGGCTTGACTGCAAAAGCTTAACTGTAAAAGCTTAGCCGTATCCGCCTGTCATTAGACACCGGCTACACTCGCGGCGTTGCATCCCAGCCCTCTAGGAAGTAATGCAATTTCGCGCGATTCTCTACAACCAAGTTCCCTCCATTTTCGCATCTTTCGCACGATTCTGCCCACCACAAATCAGCCATGACCTCGTCGTGTAAACATATGTAAATCAGAGTTTTGAGACATCGCCAAGAAAAGCTTTTGCGGACCTTCCGGCATCCCCGAGTTTTAGCGGGCGAAGTCCACAAGATTGTCGTCGACGGAGCTCTATGCAATGAGAAATGAATATTTCTGACTGTCCGATCATGGACAGTTCATTCCTCATCCGGACAATCCTCGCTGCCCAGCAGGTGACGTGCACCGTTCCATTCTGTTCCGTTTCAATAACTTGGATCCTGCGGGGGAGTGGAGCGGAACTTGCCACTACTCTCTGCGATGGATATCGCCCGTCCCGAGTTCAAATTACAGAAGCGTAAGCGGCAGATCGCGGTATCGGCGGTCGCAGTCGTTGCGATCACTGCGGTCACAATCGCGGTGTATCGACTGCGGCCGGCGGCGCCCACAGTGGAGCGCGGCACGGTTTGGACCGACATGGTGAAGCGCGGTTCAATGCTGCGCCAGGTGCGCGGAGTGGGCTCTCTGGTCCCCTCCCAGGAGTCAGTCTTGCAGATTCCCGCAGAGACCGAAGCTACGGTAGTGCGGATTCGCATGCTTCCGGGCTCGCTGGTCAAGGCTGACACGATCCTGCTGGAGATGAGCAATCCGCAAGTCGAACAATCTTCGGTGGACGCCGATCTTCAGCTCAAAGCGGCGGAAGCCGAGTATCAGAGCCAGCGCATGAAGCTCGAAAGCGATTTGATGAACCAGAAGGCGGGCGCGGCCACCGTCCAGGCGGACTACACTCAGGCGCAGCTGCAGGCGCAGACAGATAAGGCGCTCTACGATCTCGGCGTGATCTCGGGCCTCGCCTATAAGGCCTCCAAAGGCAAGTCTGACGAACTCACCACGCGCAATGGTCTCGAAGGCCAAAGGCTGAACAGCACCCAAAAAGCCATCGATTCGCAACTTGCCGAACAGCAGGCCAAGGTCGAGCAGATGCGCGTTCTGGCTCAGTTAAAGAAGAAACAGCTAGGGGCCCTCAAAGTTCGTGCTGGGATCGATGGAGTACTGGTGGAGTTGCCGCTGCACGTGGGCGAACACGTCTCTCCGGGGGCTATGTTGGCCAAAGTTGTGCAGCCCAACCACCTGATGGCCGAATTGAAAGTCGCAGAGACGCAGGCACGCGATGTGCAAATCGGGGAGCCGGCTTCGGTCGACACCCATAACGGGGTTATTTCTGGCGAAGTGATGCGCGTTGACCCGGCCGTACAAAACGGAACGGTCACGGTCGACGTCAAACTCACAGGCGAACTGCCCAAAGGCGCGCGGCCAGACCTGAGCGTAGACGGTACGGTCGACCTGGAGCGCCTGGACAACGTTCTGTATGTCGGGCGCCCGGCGTTCGGGCAGGAGAACAGCACCATCAGTCTGTTCAAGCTCGGCCCCGATGGACACGATGCCTTGCGGGTTCCGGTCAAGGTGGGACGCGCATCGGTGAATTCGATTCAGGTGGTGGACGGCTTGCATGAAGGCGACACCGTGGTGCTTTCCGACATGTCGCGTTGGGACAATACGGACCGCATTCGACTCCAGGATTGAGAATCGGGATTAAGAAACAGGATCAAGAATTAAGACTGCAGAAATCGAGGAACATCATCCATGACAGAAGCGAACATGACACACGCGAACCAGCCTCTGATCCAGATTACGGATATGACCAAAGTCTTTTACACCGAAGAAATTGAGACGCATGCGCTCTCCGGCGTGCACCTTTCCATAGCCAAGGGCGAGTACGTAGCCATGTCGGGCCCATCGGGCTGCGGAAAGTCGACGCTGCTTTCGATTATCGGATTGCTCGACACTCCCACCGCCGGCCGTTACCAGCTGAATACAAAGCCGGTCGAGAACCTGGACTTCGCCGAGCGGGCCCGCATCCGAAATCAGGAAATCGGTTTCATCTTTCAAAGTTTCAACCTGATTGGCGATCTCACGGTTTATGAAAATGTGGAATTGCCTTTGACCTATCGGCAACGAATGCCCTCCGCGGACCGCAAAAAGCGAGTCATGGAAGCTCTAGAGCGCGTAGGAATGGCGCATCGCCTCAGGCATTATCCTTCGCAGCTCTCCGGCGGTCAGCAGCAGCGCGTGGCTGTCGCTCGCGCACTGGCCGGAAAACCCTCCATCCTGCTGGCGGACGAGCCGACCGGAAATCTGGATTCGCGCAACGGTGAAGCCGTGATGGAACTTCTGGCAGACCTGCATCGTGAAGGCGCGACGATTTGCATGGTGACGCACGATCCCCGTTTCGCCAAGCACGCGCAACGCGAAGTCCATTTGTTCGACGGCAAAGTCGTCGCCGAAGAAGAGCTGCATAAATTGATGCAGGATGCGCAGGTATGATCGCCTTGATCCAGGACGCGCGCTACGCGCTGCGCAAATTGCGCAAGAGTCCTGTATTCGCGCTGGTCGCGATTACTTCGCTGGCCCTAGGGAGCGGCGCGAATACCGCAATTTTCCAACTCCTGGATGCAGTTCGGCTGCGAAGTCTTCCGATTCCTTATCCCAAGGAACTGGCCGAAGTCCGCATCATCGGCGGCAACCAGGGGTTTGGCATCACTAATTCCGCGTATGCGCAACTCACCCGACCGATCTGGCGCGAACTGCAGGAACACCACGAGCCATTTTCGAGCATCGGCGCATGGAGCACGCAAGAGCAGCGAGTGGGGCAGGGAAGCGATTCCCATCCGGTTCAGGCCTTGGAGGTCAGCGGCGAATTTTTTCCGATGCTCGGAATTCAGCCATGGCGGGGAAGACTTCTCGGGCCGGAAGACGAAACCTCTAAGTGCACGATTTCTCGAGTCCTGGTGAGTTACCCCTACTGGCAAAGCCAAATGGGCGGACGCGAACTGACGGGAAATGACACTTTGACTGTCGAGGGGAGCCCCGCCCAAGTGATCGGTGTGACACCGCCGGGATTCTTTGGTCTGGCTGTGGGCGAGAGCTTCGACATCGCTTTTCCTTTTTGCCGGGAGAAGGAAACGCGGCGTGAGATGTTCGACATTTCAGTCATGGGGCGCCTGAAGCCCGGCTGGACTCTGCCGCGAGCATCGGCGGAGTTGGGCGCGATCAGCGAGGGTATTTTCGAGGCGACAGTGCCTTCGGGTTACAACTCCCAGGCCGTTCAGCCTTACAAGAATTACAAACTGGCCGCGTATCCGGCTGGTGGAGGAGTGAGTCGCCTGCGCGAGCAGTACGACTCGTCACTGTGGCTGCTGCTGGGGATCACCGGCCTGGTGCTGCTGATTGCGTGCGCCAATCTAGCCAATCTCACGCTGGCACAAGCCAGTACAAGGCAACGTGAGGTTGCCGTTCGTTTGGCGTTAGGGGAGTCGCGGGTCGGTCTGCTTCGGCAGTCTTTGGCGGAGAGCGCCCTGCTGGCCTTGATTGGTACAGGACTTGGGATTGTCCTGGCGCAGCTGCTCAGCCGGGTTCTGGTCTGGTCGCTTTCCACTGCTGACAACCTGATCACATTACCGACAGGCACGGATTGGCGCGTCCTCATTTTTGCCGCTTCGGCCGCTGGCCTCACGTGCGCGGTCTTTGGTGTCGCGCCAGCGCTGCGCTCCAGCCGGGCGGAACCGCTTTCGGCGATGAAGAGTGGCGGACGCGGAATGACCTCCAGCCGCCAGCGTTATTCCTTTCAGAGTCTGATGGTAGTCACGCAGATATCAGTTTCTTTGGTCTTACTAATGGGAGCCCTGTTGTTTGTGCGCAGCTTCCGCAAACTGATGGTGGTCGACCCAGGCATGCGCGAGAGCGGAATTACCGTCACCTGGCTCGGGTTCTTTCAGTCTCATCTGCCGCCCGAGCGGTACGAAGAATTCAAGAGAGAACTTCTGGACGATGTGAGTGCAGTACCGGGAGTGCTGGATGCCGCCACCACCACGAACGTGCCGTTGCTGGGTGGAAGTTGGACACACGGTATCCGGATCGGCGCGGCGGAGGGACCTTCGAAATTTACCTGGGTCAGCCCCGGATATTTCAAGACCATGGGAATTCCTCTGCTGAGAGGACGAGGCTTCAACCAAAATGATACCGTGACGGCGCCACGAGTGGCATTGGTAAACGAGACTTTCGTCCGCCGGTTCCTGGGAGGGACCGCCCCCATAGGTCAGACGCTGCTAACCAGCCCTGAGCCAGACTATCCGTCAACCGTGTACGAGATAGTCGGCGTGATCGCCGACACCAAATATGCTTGCCTGCCCTGTGGCACTCCGCCCATGACATTCGCGCCGGCATCGCAGTATCCGGCGCAAGGTCTATGGACAGCGATGATGATCCATTCCAATGAACCGACATCACAAATAATGGCGGCTGTGCAGCGCCGGATCGCCGGAAAACATCCCGAGATCGTGGTCCAATCCATCGACTTTCAGGCTCGGATCCGCGACGGTTTTGTGCGGGAACGGATGCTGGCGATCTTGTCGGGATTCTTCGGCGCGTTGGCGGCTCTGCTGGCAATGGTCGGGCTTTACGGCGTAATCGCGTATATAGTCGCGCAACGGCGGAACGAAATCGGAGTACGCATGGCGCTGGGTGCTGGCCGCGGACAAGTGGTTTTCCTGGTAATGCGCCAGGCCGCTCGTCTTCTTGCCGTTGGGATCTTGTTTGGCGCTGCATTCGCTTTGATTGCCGGGCGCAGTGCTGGTTCGCTGCTTTTTGAGTTGAAGCCCTATGACCCGGCCAGCCTGCTGGCCGCGATCGTTTTGCTGACGGGCGTTGCTCTGCTGGCAAGTTTCCTTCCGGCGCGGCGCGCAGCCAGGGTCGATCCCATGGTGGCTCTGCGTTACGAATAGAAGGAGGCGAATCATGAATAGTCTTCTGCAAGACCTTCGCTACGCCGTACGCCAGCTCCGCAAGAGCCTGGGATTCACCGCCGTCGCTGTGATCACCCTCGCCCTGGGCATTGGCGCGAACACCTCAATTTTCAGCGTGGTGAATGGTGCGCTGCTGCGGCCGCTGCCGTTCAAGGATCCGGATCGCCTGGTTCGCGTCTGGCATGTTCCCCCGGCGAAGAGCTTCCCGGGAATGACGACATTCGCCGTCTCCGCGGCGAACTATCTGGACTGGGAACGACAGAACCACGTTTTTGAAGGAATCGCAATCTACTCCTTCCACGGCTTCACCCTGACAGGCAGCGACAAACCGGAGCAGGTCGATGCATGTTCAGCGACATCCGGATTCTTTTCGACCCTGGGAGTGCAGCCCATGCTGGGCCGCCTATTTCTTCCCGAAGAAGATCAGCCCGGCCATGCCGATGTCGTGGTGCTCAGCCATCGCTTCTGGCAGGAGCATTTCGGGTCGAATCCCGGCGTTGTAGGCCACAACATCAAGATGGATGGCCGCAGCATTCTTGTCGCCGGTGTTATGCCAGCAAGCTTTCAGTTTCCGGAGTTCGCGCAGATGTGGACGCCGATGGCTTGGACCGACCAGGAAAAAGCCGTCAGAGGAGAGCATCACTCGGTCGTGGTCGCCCGTCTCAAGCCAGGCGTGGATTTGAAACAGGCGCAGGCCGAGATGAACACGATTTCCAGCCGCTTGGACGAGCAGTATCCGGAGGACAACAAAGGATGGGGCGCTGTGGTCGTGCCCCTGCACGACGATCTGGTGAATGATGTGCGGCCAGCGCTGCTGGTGCTGCTGGGCGCAGTAGGTTTCGTTCTTCTGATCGCGAGCGTCAATGTGGCTAACCTTGGGTTGGCGAGAACCTTCAGCCGCCAGAAGGAAATCGCAATTCGAACCGCGCTCGGTGCCACGTCAGTCCGCGTGCTTCGTCAAGTCCTCACCGAGTCGGTGCTCATCGCCCTTGTCGGGGGGGCGCTTGGACTCACGTTCGCTCACGCTGGAATCCGTCTCATCATGGCCTTCCTGGCGGACAAGCTTCCGCGCTCAATCGAAGTCGGATTGGATCCCAAGGTCCTGGCATTCACGGCCGTCATTTCCATAGCCGCCGGGATTCTGGCGGGAGTTCTTCCGGCGGTGCGGTTGACTCGGGGCGACGTGAATCAGTCGTTGAAACAAGGACTCGGCCGCACCGACTCTGATTCAAGCGGGCAGCGCACGCGCAGCGTTCTGGTCGTTTCGGAAATTGCCCTTTCACTCATCCTGCTGGTGGGTGCCGGGTTGATGATCCGCAGTTTTCAAATGCTGCATGGCGTGAATCCCGGATTTGATTCGCGCAATGTTTTAACCATGACCGCGATGGTTTCCCGCGCGAAATTTCCGGTGCCGTCCCAGCAGATCGCCTTCTTTGAGCAGGTGCTGCAGCGTGTGCGAACGTTGCCCGGCGTCGAAGCTGCGGGGGTGGGGGACGACATTCCTCTGGACAATCAAGGTTCGCATCAACCGGTCGCCATCGAAGGCCGTCCCACTCTGCCGATGTCGGAGCAACCGGAAGTCGACGTGCGCCTCATCACTCCGGGCTACATGAGCGCCCTGCACATTCCAATTTTGCGGGGCCGTGATATCAGCGACACCGATCTTGCGGGAAGGCCGGGAGTAATTCTGGTCAGCCAATCCATGGCTCGGCAGTTTTGGCCGGGCGAAGACGCCCTTGGCAAGCGGCTAACCTTGACTTTTTACCCCGGCGCCGTCCGCGAAGTAGTGGGGATTGTGGGAGACGTAAAGCTCGATGGCCTCGATCAGACACGTCCAAGCACGGCTCTTTACTTCCCATTGGGTCAGGTTTCTGTGCCTGCGAATGGTGGGTGGAGTTCATTTCCCATGAGCCTGGTGGTGCGCTCCTCCTCTGGTTCTACAGGGCTAGTGTCTGCCGTATCGAATGCCGTGCACCAAGTCGACCGGGAGATGCCATTGCGCGACATCCAGGCCATGGACGATCTAGTTGCAAATTCTCTGTCCCAGCAACGGTTCAACATGCTGCTGTTGGGCGCGTTCGCCGCGCTTGCCCTGTTATTGGCTGCCGTGGGCATCTACAGCGTGCTGTCTTACAGCGTGAAACGCAGCGTGCGAGAAATCGGAATCCGCTTGGCTCTGGGCGCCCGCGTCGGCGATGTGTTGCGTATGGTTGTGTTGGAGGGCATGAAGCCAACTTTGCTGGGAGTCGCAATTGGAGTTTCTGGAGCACTCGCACTAGGGCGCATTTTGTCGGGGCTCATTTACGGGGTCAAATCGACCGATCCAATCACTTTCGTAACCGTGGCGGGACTGCTGACATTGATTGCCTTGGTGGCCAGCATGATCCCGGCGTACCGCGCCACCAAGGTCGATCCCATGGTGGCGTTGCGCTACGAATAATTGCGCGACGAATAAGTAAGGAGGCGAATCATGACCGGGCTGCTTCAGGATTTTCGTTACGCGCTGCGCCAGTTACGCAAGAGTCCGGGGTTCGCCTGCACGGCCATCCTGGTGCTGACCTTGGGGATTTCCGCCAGTGTTTCCATCTTTGGTTTCGTGGATGCCGCGCTGATCAAGCCATTGCCTTACCCGAATCCCAACCGTTTGGTCGAAGTGACGGAGAGAACGGATCTTTTCCCGCACGCCAACCTTTCCTATCCAGACTATCTCGACTGGAAAAGGCTCAATCAGGTCTTCAGCTCCATGGATGTCTACCACGGCACCGGATACTTGCTGCGCACTTCTACAGGTACGGAACTGGTGCCCGGCGGGCTGGTGAGTGACGGCTTCTTTCACACCTTGGGCATTCGTCCCGCGCTGGGGCGCGATTTTTATGCGAGTGAAGATTTACCTGCCGCGCCGAGGACCGTGATCCTGAGTTACTCCGCATGGCAGAGACGATTTGGCGGACGAAACGATGTGACCGGCCAGACTGTATCGCTCAGCGGAATTCCACACACCATTATCGGTGTGTTGCCCGCGGCCTTCCAGTTCGCTCCCGAAGGGAATGCGGAATTCTGGACTACCCTTCATGCATCCGACTCCTGTTCACGCAGACGAAGTTGCCACAACCTTTACGGAATCGGACGGCTCAAGGACAGTGTCTCCATCGAGATGGCGTTGGCCAACATGAAGGCGATTGCGCGGCAACTGGAGATACAGTATCCAGCCGATAACCGCGGCCAAGGCGCGATCGTGGGGCCGCTTTCTGCCTTGATTGTGGAGTCGATCCGCCCCATCCTGCTGGTGCTGCTTGGCGGTGCGGCACTGTTGTTGGTGATCGCCTGCGTAAATGTTTCGAGCTTGCTGTTGGTTCGCTCGGAAAGCAGGAAGCGTGAAATTGCCGTGCGGGGCGCTCTGGGCGCGTCGCGCTCCAGACTGATTCGCCAATTCACGACTGAAGGGCTGGTCCTGGTAACAGCGGGCTGCTTGCTCGGGTTGGCTGTAGCGGCCGGTGCGATGCGGATCCTGACGCGGTTGATCTCAGCAGACATGATGGCCGGCATGCCATATCTCGCGGGGCTCGGCCTGAACCTTCATGTACTGATTTTTGCGGGAGCCGTCGGCCTGTTTGCAGGGGCTCTGTTTTCCCTGCCTCCGCTGATGCGCTTGCCACTGTCCAAGCTGCGGGAGGGTTTGACCGAAGGTGGACGCGGTTACGCGGGAACCTCGTGGCGCCATTTTGGCGCCAACCTGGTCGTCCTCGAGTTGGCGATCGCGGTGGTTCTACTGGTAGGGGCCGGACTGCTAACCAAGAGCTTTTATCGGTTGCTTCACGTCGACGTCGGATTCCAGCCTGACCATCTGGCCACGGTGGGAGTTGCGTTGTCCGACGTAAGCTATGCAAAGGACCAGCAGATCGTGGCGGTCGGGCGGCAGCTCGTAGGCCGCGTCTCGAGCCTCCCGGGGGTGCAATCCGTGGGCATTTCCAGTGTGTTGCCTGTGAGCTACAACGGCAACACTACGTGGATCAGGATTGTGGGCCGACCCTATTACGGTGAACACAACGAGGTGAACCAGCGGGATGTGAGTTCCGCATTTTTCACGACACTGCACGCCAAGCTCTTGCGGGGCCGCTATTTCACAGACGCTGAGGATGGGTCCAAGCCTCTCGTGGTGATGATCAACCAGGCGCTGGCCAGAAAATATTTTCCCGGCGAAGATCCTATCGGCAAGAAGCTTGGTGACACCGACCTGTCGCCAAAGTCGGTCACCGAGATCATTGGCATTGTAGAAGACGTTAAAGATGGCTCCCTGGACTCGGAGATCTGGCCAGCTATTTATTATCCATTTAACCAAAATAGCGACACCTATTTCTCTCTGGTTGTACGAACGTCGCAAGCTGAGCAATCAATGCTTCCCACGGTGGTGGCCGCTGTCCATGAGATCGATCCCGGCATTGGCACGATGGACCTGGCCACCATGAACGACAGAATCAATAATTCGCCGACAGCCTACCTCCACCGTTCTTCGGCTTGGCTGGTGGGAGGCTTCGCGTCCGTCGCTCTGCTGCTGGGTGTGGTTGGTCTCTATGGTGTGATCGCCTACTCGGTCCATCAGCGAACCCGGGAAATCGGTGTGCGCATGGCCCTGGGAGCACAGCGTAGCTCCGTGTATCAGCTCATCCTTAAAGAAGCCGGTTGGTTGACCGGAATTGGAATTGCGTCTGGACTGCTGTGTTCGATCGGCGCCGCAACCTTGATTCGCGGGCTGCTCTTCGGGGTGCGGTCGTGGGACGCGGCTACGCTTGCTGCAGTGGCGGCTGTGCTTGCGATTTCGGCGTTAGCCGCCTCTTACCTTCCGGCGCGGCGCGCTGCGAAGGTCGATCCCATGGTGGCTCTGCGCTACGAATAAAACGTGCGACGAATAAGAAGGAGGCGAATCATGGCCGGGCTGCTTCAGGATCTGCGCTACGCGTTGCGCCAGTTACGCAAAAATCCGGGATTTACCGCCGTTGTGGTAGCCACGCTAGGACTGGGAATTGGAGCGAACACAGCGATCTTTTCCGTGGTCAACACGGTGTTGCTGGCGCCTTTGCCCTATGGAGATGTCGATCGATTAATGATGATCTGGGGACGGAACCCCACACGCGGCGATCAGCAGTTCCCGGTTTCCCCGGGAGACTTCATCGATTGGCGGCAAAAGAACGATGTGTTCGAAGATGTCGCCGCCTCTTATGACTACGAAATGACTCTCACCAATGCCGGCGAGCCGAAACTGGTGATCGGCTATGCGCTCTCGCCGAACTATTTCCGCATCCTCGGAGTGCCGCCCAGGATGGGGAGGACATTTACGGACGAAGAGGACGCGTCCGGGACACGCGTGGCGGTGCTTAGCGACAAAATGTGGCGTACCACGTTCCGGGGGGATCCGAATATTCTGGGAAAGTCCGTCACCCTCGATGCCAAGCCTTTCAGCGTCATCGGCGTAATGCCCGCTGATTTCAGCTTTCCTCCGCAGACCGAACTCTGGATGCCGGCTTCCATTTCCCCGGCGGTCTATGGCGATTTCGAACATCGTTATATCCGCGTCGTCGGCCGTCTTAAGCCTGGCATCTCCGTGGCAGACGCGCAGACTCGGATGAATGCGCTGGAGCGGCAGATTGCTGCTCAACATCCTCAAACGGACGCTGGGAATGAGACGTGGGTTCAGCCCTTGCGGCAGCAACTCGTGGGTGATATACGCATGCCGCTGCTTGCCTTGTCAGGCGCGGTCGCGCTGGTGCTCCTCATCGCCTGCGTGAATATTGCCAGCCTGTTGCTGGCGCGTGCCGCCGGTAGACGAGTCGAAGTTTCAGTACGGCTCGCGCTTGGGGCCGGGCGCCTGCGCCTCCTGCAACAGTTCTTAATCGAGAGTCTTATTCTTTCGCTCCTTGGAGGCGCGGCGGGAATTGCCCTGGCCCTGTCGTCCAGTCGTTTTCTGCTGGCCATTTTCCCCAGCGGCTTGGCCAACCTGAGTATTCCGAAAGTCGACGCCATTCCCATCAACGGACCTGTTCTTTGTTTTGCCCTGGGGATCACACTGCTTACGGGATTGCTTTTCGGCGGCATACCGGCCCTGCAATCGCGTCTTCATGACAACGACGCGCTGAAGGAATCCAGCCGCGGCTTGACCGCGACTTCGAGATCCGCGCGACTGCGGCGTGCGCTGGTGACGGCAGAAATCGCTCTCTCATTGATATTGCTCATGGGAGCAGGACTGATGGTCGAGAGCTTTCGGCAGGTTTATCGCGTGGATCTCGGATTTCGTCCTGATCGCTTGCTCGGACTCGAAATCTTTCTACCGCCAAATCGATACCCTGGCGATCAACCCCAAAAGCAAACCAACTTCGTGAATGACGTTCTAACTCACCTGAACAGTCTTCCCGGAGTTCGTTCCGCCGCTGCGGCCAACTTTTTACCGCTGACGGGATTTTGGGGAACCACCGATTTCGTAATCGAAGGTCGTCCGGTACTCAGGGACTTGAAACCGCTCGCCGACAATCGCCGAGTTACGCCCAGCTATTTCGCGACTATGGGGATTTCGCTGTTGCGAGGGCGCGGGTTTACGGAATCGGATCGCGCCGGTTCGGAGAAAGTGGCCATGGTCAATACCGCTCTGGCGCATCGCTACTTTGGCAGCGAAGACCCGATCGACAAAGTCTTGGAGCTCAATGATTCGGGACAGGAGGAGCGATGGCGGATCGTCGGAGTCGTTTCCGACGTGAAGGCTTTTGGTCCCGAGGAAGCGGCGCATGCGGATCTCTATCGTCCGTTGGAACAGTCGCCATCGGCGCTTCTGGGATTTGCCGTCCGGGCAAGCGGCGATCCATCCGCACTGCTGAAGCCTGCAGAACAGGCCGTTTGGGAAGTCGATAAAGATCAGCCCATTTTCGATGCGATGCCAATGAGTATGCTGGCAGCGCAATCCATCACGTTGCGGCGCACCAGCACAATTCTGCTGGCCAGTTTTGCCGCCCTGGCGCTGGTTCTGGCGGCCATCGGCCTCTATGGCGTGATGGCGTATTCGGTCGCGCAGCGGACCCATGAGATCGGACTGCGAATGGCTCTAGGCGCGCTTCATCAGGACGTATTGCGCCTCGTAATACGTCAGGCGATATGGCTGGTCGTCATTGGAGAAGGGATCGGAGTGATGGCCGCTTTGTTTCTGACTCATGCTGCGGCAACCCTGCTATACGGAGTAAGCCCGGCCAATCCGTGGGTTGCGGCTGTGGCCATGGCGGTGCTTACGCTGGTGGCTTTAATTGCGGCCTATGTACCAGCGCGGCGCGCGGCCAAAGTCGACCCCATGGTGGCGCTGCGGTACGAATAGGAAAATCGTATGAATGGATTTTTCCAGGATATTCGTTACGCGCTGCGGCAGTTACGCAAGAGCCCAGGCTTTACAGCCGTGGCCGTGATTACTCTGGCTCTCGGGATCGGTGCGAATACGGGAATCTTTAGCGTCGTGGACGCCGTGGTGCTCGCTCCCCTGCGCTATTTCCAACCCGATCGGCTCGTCATGGTATGGGAAACCAATCCACGCTTTCCGCGCGTCTGGGATTCATATCCAAATTTTCAGGATTGGCAACGCAGCGCTCACTCCTTTCAGCAGATGGCGGCGTTTAGGCAGCAAGGAGCGGACCTGACATCCCCCGGCGCGGCTTCGCACATTAATTCCAGCCAGGTCTCGGCGGGGTTTTTCAGCACGCTAGGTACGGGCCTGGCATTGGGACGGGAATTTACTGATCAGGAAGATCAACACGGCGGGGCGCCGGCGGTTGTCATCAGCAATCGTTTGTGGAGAGAGCGTTTCGCGGGCAGTCATGAAGTATTGGGCAAGAGCGTCACCGTGGATGGAGTGAGTTACTCAATCGTGGGCGTCGCCCCAGCCGGATTTCGTCTCGAAGAAGAAGCTGATGTTTTTACGCCACTCGGACAGCTTGATCGATTGATTCTGAACGATCGGGCAAGTCACGACGGCATCTTCACCTTGGCGCGCCTGGAACCTGGAGTGAGCGTATCTCAAGGCCAGGTGGAGATGAGTACGATCCAGAATAGCCTTGATCGCCTGTACCCTGACGCCAACCGGGATTTGGGAATTTATGTCGAGCCGCTAAAGCAAGTAATCGTTGGGGACGCAGGGCAAACGCTCGGGCTACTGTTAGGCGCGGTTGGCCTGGTCTTGCTGATCGGCTGCGCGAACGTCGCCAATCTCCTGCTGGCCCGTTCGGCGGCGCGCAATCGAGAGTTCGCGATTCGCTCGGCGCTCGGTGCGAATCGCGCACGCCTGGCACGGCAATTGTTGACGGAAAGCGTGATTCTTTCGCTCACCGGTGCCGGCCTGGGGATCGTGGTTGCATTGTTCGGAATCAAATCCGTTCTGGCGGCGGTGCCTGGAATCTTGCCACGCAGCGAGGACGTCAGCGTGAACGCTCCCGTCCTGCTTTACACATTGACGGTCTCGCTTGTGGTTGGAATTCTGTTCGGGCTCGCGCCTGCTCTCAAGAGTTGGAGCACCGACCCGCAAGCATCGCTCAAAGACGGTGGCCGCGGTTTTACCGTCGTCCATCGGCGGGCTCACGGTAGTTTCGTAGTTATGCAAGTGGCGTTGACGCTCGTGCTGCTGGTTGGAGCCGGCCTGCTGTTCCGTACGATTCTTCATTTACGGAACGTGAATCCGGGCTTCGACACCAAGAATGTCATTACCCTCAAGGTCGGGGTCTCGCACTCCTTGACAGGAACGCCTACCAGCACTCGCGTCGCTTACCAACAATTAATCGAACGCATCCGCCAGATTTCCGGCGTACAGGCGGCGGACTTTACTACCGCCATTCCCTTAACCGGACAGGGGGGGTACCTGCCATTTTGGCTCGACTCGCAAAAGCCCGAATCGCTGCAGGGAGCTCCACGACTGCAGGCGTTTCTCACCGGGCCAGATTATTTTCGAGCCATGGACATACCGCTGCTGCAAGGGCGTTTTCTCAGTGAGGACGACACCACAAAGTCGCCATGCGTCGCTGTCATCGACAGCGATTTCGCGCATAAGTTCTTTCCCGATGGAAAACCTATTGGGCATGCGATCACTGCCGGATTCGCGGCCTTCGGCCCTTGCACAATTGTGGGCGTGGCAGGTCACGTGAAGGATGCCGCGCTGAATGACGCCGGCATAACCAATCAGTATCAAACGTACTATTCGCTCTATCAAGATCCGGATCGCTGGGTCCCGCTCAATTATCCGGACGCAAGCATAATTGTTCGCACGCCACTCGACACCGCGACCGTAATGCCTGCAATCAAGGCAATGGTTTATCGAGCAGGCAACGACCAGCCGATATACAACCTGCAAACGATGCGGCAGATCGTTGCGGATTCGATGTCCGAGCAACGTTTTCCCATGATCCTCCTGGGAGCGTTTGCGGCACTGGCGTTGCTGCTGGCAGCGGTTGGAATCTACGGCGCGATTTCGTATTCCGTTACGCTGCGGGTGCAGGAGATCGGCATTCGCATGGCCCTCGGCGCCGATAAAAGGAATGTTTTTCGGCTGTTTGTTGGGCGAGAGTTGAGATTGGTTCTTGCCGGCATCGTGGCCGGTGCAGTCGGCGCACTGATACTAGCGCGAACGCTATCCAGCTTGTCGCACTTGCTCTATGGGATTGGATCGAGCGACCCGCTAACCTTTGCCATCGTGTCGGTGGTGCTGATTGGTGTAGCCGCTTTGGCTGGTTACGTTCCGGCGCGGCGCGCGACGAAGGTCGATCCCATGGTGGCGTTACGGTACGAGTGAGGAAAACGCATGAATGGACTTTTCCAGGATCTTCGTTACGCGGTGCGGCAATTGCGCAAGAGTCCGGGGTTCACTGCCGTGGCCGTGGCTACTCTGGCGCTCGGCATCGGCGCTAATACCGCAATTTTCACTGTGGTGAATGGTCTTCTGCTAAAGATGCTGCCGGTTCGAGAGCCGCAGCAGTTAGTCGTGGTCGGCGACCCTACGCGCGCCAATGGCCGCTCAAACGGAACACCGCGCACGGATATTTTTTCGTACCCGCTGTACAAGGAATTGCGTGATCGGAACGCAGTTTTCACCGGACTGTGCGCAGCTGCCAGCGACCATCGCGTTGAGGTGGATAGCGGTCAAGGTGAACTATCTGACGAAAAAATTCCCGGACGCATGGTGAGCGGAAACTATTTCAGCGTGCTCGGCCTTGAGCCAGCCGCGGGACGATTGTTCTTCGACGCGGATGACACAGCGGAAGGTGCGAACCCAGTGATCGTGCTGGGTTACGAATATTGGCAGCGCAAGTTCGCACTCTCGGCAGCGATCATTGGGAAAGACATTCGCTTGAATGGATATCCCTTTACCGTTATCGGCGTGGCGCCACCGGGATTCGATGGAGATGTCGTTGGCGAACGC
>Ga0073928_10006108_pt1 | contig 16401 bp, 16 predicted proteins | sample PaiPotPPA55metaG_FD_76969 | JGI IMG/M metagenome (GOLD analysis project Ga0073928, IMG submission 76969) | Iron sulfur acid spring bacterial and archeal communities from Banff, Canada, to study Microbial Dark Matter (Phase II) - Paint Pots PPA... ... | reverse complement strand
GTGCGCTTTCTCATCTGCGAGGGACGCGATGTCACCGAGCAGCGCCATCTCGAGCGCGAGGTGGCCCGGCAGCGGGAGGAGCTCGCCAAGCTCGACGAGCTGAAAACGCAGTTCTTCGCCAATATCAGCCATGAGTTTCGCACGCCGCTGACGCTCATGCTGGGGCCGGTCGAGGATGCCTTGGCCGATACCGAGCAGCCGCTGGGACCTCGGCAGCGCGACCGCACCAAGATGATGCAACGGAACGGCCTACGCCTGCAGAAGCTCGTCAATGCGCTGCTTGATTTCTCTCGGGTCGAGGCGGGCAGAATCCAGGCCGTGTATCAGGCAACCGACTTGGCATCGCTGACACATGACCTAGCGAGCAGCTTCCGCTCCGCCTGCGAGAAGGCAGGGCTCGACCTCGCGATCGAAACACAGCCACTGGCCGAGCCGGTCTTTGTCGATCACGAGATGTGGGAAAAGATCGTCCTCAATCTCGTCTCGAACGCCTTCAAATTCACGCTCGATGGCGGGATCAAGGTCGGCGTTAGTGCCGATGGCGACCATGCCGTGCTGCGTGTCAGCGATACCGGCACCGGCATTCCCGAAGCCGAGGTTCCGCTGATCTTCTACCGCTTCCATCGCATCGCCGGCGCACGCGGGCGTACCCATGAGGGCACGGGCATCGGACTTGCCCTGGTGCAGGAGCTGGTCAAACTGCACAAGGGCTCCGTCACAGTCGAAAGCACCTTGGGGCGCGGCACCACCTTTGTCGTGCGCGTGCCATTCGGCAGCGCACACCTGCCGCAAGACCGCCTCGACGGCGCACGCGGTCAGGTCTCCACGGCGACACGCGCCGACGCTTTCGTGAGCGAAGCGCTGCGCTGGCTCCCCGAGGGGATGCTGGTGGAGGGCGATGGCGCGGCCAAGCCGCTGCTGACGCCCGTCGGCCCGGGCGAGGCGCGCGCCCGCATTCTGCTCGCCGACGACAATGCCGACATGCGCGACTATCTCTGCCGCCTGCTGGCCGCCAGCTATGACGTCACCGCCGTCCCTGACGGCGAGGCGGCGCTCGCCGCGGCACGACGTTCGCGTCCCGACCTGGTTTTGGCCGACGTCATGATGCCCCGCCTCGATGGCTTCGCGCTGCTGCAGCGGCTGCGCGCCGATCCGGAGCTGCGTCGGGGTGGGGGCGAGGCGGGCGGCGCGGCGTTTCCGCTTGAAAGGCCTGTTCCAAAGCCATAGGTCTGGTGGCATGAAGCTGCTTTATTTCGCCTGGCTGCGCGCCAAGATCGGCACCGCCGAGGAGCGGGTCGAGCTGCCCGCCGGCGTCACCACCGTGGCGGCGCTGCTCGACTGGCTCAAGGGGCGCGGGCCGGGCTTCGCCGAGGCGCTCAAGGACACGCGCATCGTGCGCGTCGCCGTCAACCAGCGCTATGTCGCCGGCGACCATCCGGTGAAGCCGGGCGACGAAGTGGCGCTGTTCCCGCCGGTGACGGGAGGCTGAGCCCGTGATCCGCGTGCAGCGCGAGGATTTCGATGTCGGCGCCGAGCTTGCCGCCCTCACCCGCGGCAATACCGGGATCGGCGGCGTGACCAGCTTCGTCGGGCTGGTGCGCGATATCGCCGGCGACCAGCGCATCGCGGCGATGACGCTCGAGCATTATCCCGGCATGACCGAGCGCGAGCTCGCGGCGATCGAGGCCGAGGCGCGCCGGCGCTGGCCGCTCGACGCGGTGCTGATCATCCACCGCTACGGCCGGCTCGAGCCCGGCGCGCGCATCGTGCTCGTCGCCACCGCCTCGGCGCATCGCGAGGCGGCCTTCGCCAGCTGCCATTTCCTCATCGATTGGCTCAAGACCAAGGCGCCGTTCTGGAAGCTCGAGGAGACGCAAGCGGGCGAGCGCTGGGTCGACGCCGAGGCGACCGACGATGCCGCCGCGAAACGCTGGATAGCGGAGTAGGCCTGCCTGGTTCCGCTGGCCGAGCTGGGCCGCTGCCGCTTATGATCGCGAGTGGGAATCCCGGCGTCACAACTCTCCGGAGCATTGGTGCAGACTTTTGCGGTGCAGAGCCGGGCCGGGACGCTGCGGCCGCTCAAGCTCCTCCTTGCGGCCGTCATCATCTTGCCGCTGGTCCTGTTCGCTGGCGCCGCCTGGCTCAATTACCAGTGGAGCTTCGAGGAGGCGCAGGCGCAGCTGACGCGCACCACCGACGCCGTCCACGAGCATGCCCTCAAGATCTTCCAGACCAACGAGCTGGTGCTCGACCGCATCGCCGAGCGCTTCGGCGACCGCGATTGGCCGGGGATCGCCTCGGACCCGGCCGTCCATGCCTATCTCAAGCACCTCGCCGAGGATGTTCCGCACGTGGCGGTGCTCGGCTTCATCGCGCCCGACCGGCGCATCGTCGCCTCGAATCTCGACCTGCCGCCCGTCCTCGCCCGGCAACACGACTACTTGCCGGTGCCGCGCGAGGGCGACGAGGATCTGTTCATCAGCGAGCTGAGCCTCGGCAACTACACGAAGCATCCGCAGTTCCTCTTCACCCGCTACAAGCCGAATTCGGCGCGCACGCCGGATGGCGGGTTCGTCTTCGCGTCGATGCGGCCGGAATATTTCCGCGCCTATTACGACGTCGCCTTCGGCAAGGATTACGCGATCTCGATCATCCGCGCCGACGGCGCGATGCTCGCGCGCTACCCGGACGTGCCGCCGGGAACCGTGCTGTCGCCGGAAACCGGCTTCCGGCGGGCGATCGCGGCGAATCCCGAGCGCGGCGGCTACGAGACCGTCTCCGCCGTCGACGGCAACGCGCGTCTGTTCAGCTACAGCAAGGTGGGCTACTACCCGGTCTATGTCGCCGTCGGCATCGATTCCGCGACGGTGACGCGGCGCTGGTGGCAGAAAATGTCGAGCCATCTCGTGTTCGGCGTGCCCGCCACGTTGTGCCTCATCGCCCTCACCGTCATCGCCCTGCGGGGCACCGCGCGCGAGCGCGCGGCGCTGCTCCAGGCGAATGCCGAGGCGCGCCGGCGCGAGGAGCTCGAGGCCTCGCTCTACCAGGCGCAGAAGATGGAGGCGGTGGGCCAGCTCACCGGCGGCGTCGCCCATGATTTCAACAATCTGCTCACCGTCATCATGGGCGGCCTCGAGACCGTGCTCCGCGGCGGCAATCTCGCCGACCCGTTGCGCAAGCACGTGACAACGGCGATGCGCGCCGCCGAGCGCGGCGCGCGGCTGACGCAACAGCTCCTCGCCTTCTCGCGGCAGCAGATGCTGCACCCGGAAGTGGTCGACGCGAACCGCCTGCTGCATGAGTTCGAGACGCTGATGCAGCGCGCCGTCGGCGAGAGCATCGCGTTCGTGTTCGCGCTCGATCGCGGCATCGGCGCGTGCCGCATCGACCCGGCGCAGTTCCAATCGGCGATACTGAACCTCGTGGTCAACGCGCGCGATGCGACGCCGGCCGGCGGCCGCATCACGCTTGCGACGCGTGACGTCTTGTTGTCGCAGGACGCGGCGCGGCCCGATCCCGAGATGGCGCCGGGGCGCTATGTCCTCGTCAGCGTCAGCGACACCGGCACGGGCATGACCCCGGAAGTGCGAGCGCAGGCCTTCAACCCGTTCTTCACCACCAAGGAGGTCGGCAAGGGCTCGGGCCTCGGCCTCTCGCAGGTCTATGGCTTCACCCGGCAGTCCGGCGGTCATGTCACGATCGACAGCGAGCCCGGCCGCGGCGCGACGGTGCGGCTCTACATGCCCTGCGTCGAAGCGCCCGCCGAGCGAGGCGCGGCACCGGCGGGCGAGAGATCGGCGCCGGCATCACCGGCTGCAACCGTGCTGGTGGTCGAGGATGACGAGGCCGTGCGCGAGACCGCCAAGAGCGCGCTCGCGGCGCTCGGCTATCGCACGCTGACCGCGGCCGACGCGACCGGCGCGCTGGCGATCCTGCGCCGGGACGAGCCGATCGATCTCCTGTTCACTGACATCGTCATGCCCGGCGGGATGAGCGGCGTCGAGCTCGCGCGCCAGGCGCGGCAGCTGCGCGGAGATATCAGGGTCCTGCTCACTTCGGGCTACGCCGCCGCGGCCGAGAGCCGCACCGATGAAGGCTTCGCCGTGCTGAGCAAGCCCTACCGGCAGAAGCAGCTCGCCGAGCGGATCGCCGGCCTGCTGCGCGGCGGCTAGGACACGCTGGGGATATTCAGCGTGGGCATCGCGGCGCCGGTCATTTGGCGGATGTGGAGACGGGGCCAAGCCGGCACTGAACCATCGCAGAAATCGACCGATCATTCTCGCCCATGGTCGCCGTCTGCCGCTCCCAAGGATTGCTCTTGATCGGCGCGATCATGCCGCGCGTCGTTTCCGGCTGCGTCGGCCCGAGCTGCGCCAACTCTTGAAAATAGTATCCCGGCGGATCGGCCAGCGCCTTCGAGGCGCCGCCAGCGAGTAGCGCTATTGCAAGCCATGCGGCACGCCGCAGTGCTGCGGCACGACCGGTGCGCCCGATCGCCAACAAATTGCTCATGCGAGGTCTCCTGCAAACTTGCGGCGGCGTCATTGCCGCCCTGCAGATCAGGACCGTCCCTGCCGCCCGATATTCGTCCGAGCAGATCACCCTCTCGTGTGGCGGCCATCCCGTCATCGCATCGAGACTGCGCGTGCGCGCCTTCTCACGTTTCTGCGACGCAAGGCCGCTCGCGGGAAACAAAAGTCGACGCGCACCGATCTTGCTGCGCGACAGCCGCTTGAGTTCGGCGAAGGCAATGTGGCAGCCAGCGCGCTGCGGCGGCGGCTCAAACTAAAATCCGGCGGGTCGTCGGGCGCTTAGGTCGAGGAGGTCCGCGACCGCTTGTTCCGCTGGGCCGCGGCGATCATGTCAGGGCAGCGACGCCTTGAGCTCCGCGACGGTCGAGGGCGCACGATAGTCCGTCATGCCGACCCTCACGGGGCGGCAGACGCACGCATCGAGCAAGAGCGTCAGCGCGATCGCAGCGAGAGCCAGCGCGGTCCTGTAGCGCGTTCTATGGTCCATTTTGTCCTTCTTTCATGCGCTCGAGGCGCATTTCTGATTAACCATAGGGGGCAATATCACGGCGCATCCCCGGCGACAGGCGGAATAGGCAAGGCCGATACCGGGTCCGCTGCGCGGCGGGATGTCGGCGGCTCTCCTTGTCGGCGCTGCGCGAGTCGATGAGATCACCCTAGGACGCGCGGTGGCGCCCCAGCCCGGCGGCGAAGCGGCCGGCGCCGGCGCGCGCCTCGCCGCTCGCCTGCACCTGCGCGCCGCGGCGGAACTCGTTGCGCATCGCCTCCGCGAAGGACAGATCCCATTGCTCGTAGGCGGAGAGTCGATCGCTCTTGAGGCAGAGCGGCGGCAGCGCCGCCAGCTCGCGCGCCAGCGCCTCGGCTGCGGCGCGCGCCGCGCCCTTGGGCACGATGCGGTTGGCGAGCCCCATCTGCAGCGCCTCGGCCGCGCCCACCGCGCGCCCGGTGAGGATCATGTCGAGCGCGCGGCCGTGGCCGACGATGCGCGGCAGCCGCACCGTGCCGCCGTCGATCAGCGGCACGCCCCAGCGGCGGCAGAACACGCCGAAGACGGCGTCCTCCTCGACGACGCGCAAATCGCACCACAGCGCCAGCTCGAGCCCGCCCGCCACCGCATGGCCCGACACCGCGGCGATCACCGGCTTGCTCAGCAGCATCCGCGTCGGCCCCATCGGGCCGATGCCGTCCGCGCTGCGCGTGGTCGGCGCGTCGCGCGTCGCGGCAAGTTTGAGATCGAAGCCGGCGCAGAACGTGCCATGCGCGCCCCAGAACACGCCGACCCTGGCCTCGTCATCGGCGTCGAAGGCGGCGAAGGCATCCGCCAGCGCCTGCGCCATCGCCGGGTTGACGGCATTGCGCGCCTCGCGCCGGTCGATGATCACCGTCGTGACCGGGCCGTCCTTCTCGACGCGGATCGACATGGGTGCCTCCGATGCGGTGCCCCGCGGCCGTCAGGCCGACATCAGTCTATCGCTCCGGGCACGCCGCGGAAACGGCAGACCGGACCGCACAAGACCTTCAGTGCGGAATTCTCATTCTCTATACAGGGAATAACATGCTGCATTCGGATGTCGTCGTCCACGGCGGGCCGCTGCGCAGCGGTCTGCGCCCGGCCTTTGAGTCGAAGTGGAGCGAGCGGGCCTTTTCCCGAATCGAATAACCATCGATAAAAATAACCATCAATAAATGAGTCCGGACGACGATGCTTGCGTCGTCTGGAGCAGGAGAGCATTTGTGACAACCTCACGGCAGTTGACAAGCCAGAGCCTGACGGTGGTTGCGGTCATTTGCGGCTGCTTCGGGCTCTACGGCTGGGCCGTCTTTATCTCGACCTTTGGCCAGGATGGCGCGATCGGCCCTCACCATAACGGGGCGGCGGGCGCGGACTGGATGGCGTTTTACGCCGCCGCAAGAGCGTACTTTGAAGGAAACCTGCCGCTCATTTTCGAGGGTCACCGCTTTACCGAATACCAGAACCACCTTTTTGCCGACTGGCTATCAGCACCGCTGCCGTTTCACCCATGGCTGTATCCGCCCCACTACTTGCTGTTGGTGTTGCCATTCGCGTTGCTCCCCTTCGGCCTTTCCTACGCTGCGTTCATGGTGGTGACCTTCGCCGCCGTTGTCGCCGCCCTTTGGTTCTATGTCGGCCGCGGCCATCAAAGGTGGCTTCAGGTGATCTCGCTGGCGATCTGCCCGGCGGCGTCCTTGAACGTCATCGCCGGGCAGAACGCCTTCCTGACGGGCGCGCTTTTCATCGGCGGGTTTGGGCTGCTGGCGCGCCAGCCCGTCCTCGCCGGCGTGCTGCTGGGTCTTCTCACCTTCAAGCCATCACTCTGGCTGATGGTGCCGGTCGCGTTAATCGCCGCGCGGCAATGGCGCGCGCTTGGAAGCGCAACGCTTACCGCCTTCCTTCTCGTGCTCGCGAGCCTAGCCGTCTTTGGCATCGAAGCGTGGCGCTCCTGGCTCGAGCAAGCGTTCACCCCATCGAGCGATTTCTTGCATAGCTGGCTCCTCGCAGGTCGCCTGTGGGGCCAAAGCATCTATGCTAGCGCCTGGGTGCTCGGCGCTTCCTACGGCGGGGCCAATGCCGCCCAAGCGACCGCCACGCTGCTGGCCGCGATCACCGTCTATTGGAGCTTTCGCCGTCGGTTGCCTGCCGACCTGCAGCTCGTCATTCTGCTCGCGGCGACAACGCTGGCTGCTCCGCACGTCTCCGGGTATGACACCCTGTTGCTTGCCATTGCTGCGACCCTGTTCTTTTCGCGTGCGCTCGAAGCCGACCTGCCGTTACACCACGTTGTCCCGATGCTCGCCGCCTGGCTGTGCCCCATCTTCAATCCGCCGATCGCTCGCGCCGTGGGATTGACGACACCGCTTTTCATCGGCCTCATGATCGCAAGCGCGATCTCCTGCGGGATATTTGCCGACAAGCACCGTGTCGACGAGAACGGCGCCGCTGCGATCACGGCCATCCCCAGGCGGATCGATCACGCCCTCATTGCGGTGCTCTTTGCGGTGATGACGGGTGCGGCGGCGCTCATGAGTATGAACGCCAGCAACAACTACCACGACATCATCGCCGCGGTGCTGTCGAGCGGGCCATAGCCTGGGTGCGGTGAGTGATGGGAGATTTCGCGCCCGGCGACGGCGCCGAAGCAGCTCATCGCCGCGCTGCGGATCGCGTGGTCGGATCGCGTCGTCACGAGCGAGCTCGCGCCTGGTCGACCCGTGGCCTGCGACAGAGCGCAGCGACGACGGCAGCTTCGAGCTGCCCGTCGCCAACCGCGGCGAGCCGATCCCGCGCGGCACGCTCGAGCGCCTGTTCAGCCATATTCGCGCCCCTCCGCCCGGGGACCGGGCCTCGGCCTCTACATCGCCTCTGAAATCGCCCGCGCCCATGACGGCTCACTGGATGTCGCGTCGACACCGGAGGAGACGGCTGTGCTCTCTTTCGCGACGATGCGGCGACTCGGCAATCGAGAGCCGCGTTGGCGAACGGCGGCCGGCAGATCGAATGGCATTTCGCCGACGTGGAGGTGATGGAGCACTTTCGCGAACGATGGGGAACTCAATTTCCGAACATTACTCTCATCCATACCCCACCACCACCGGACAAACCATGAGCCCGCGATACGAAATCAAGACCTATTGGGGCCCGCGCCCAGAAGGTTCGCTCGCCATCGCGCCGCGGATTCTGCACATGCATGAGACGCTGAGCGAAATAGATCCGCTGTTCCGTAGCTGGTCGTGGATCTCGCGGACGAAGGCTATCCCGATGACCTCCTTGACGGTCGAGGAGATTGCCGCGCTGCTTGAGAAAGAGGGACGCAATCTCAGCGACTTCGAACGCGAGCCGATCGAGGATTTCGGCTATTCGTTCAAGACATACAACGACCACAGAGGACCGTGCCAAATCCATCTCGGTGGGACAGCTGGCGCCTATACCGGCAGCGCACCTATGACAATCTGGTAAGGCTCGAAACTCAGGCGCTCGCACCGGCGAATGCAGCTGTGATCAATTTCCGCGCCTTCAGGGCGGCGCTGCTGGTCCTTGTGAAAACGTGGAATGCGACTTGGGCCTATGCCCGTCCTTACGCGCTCGACGACCTTCTGCCGAGCTTCGAGAAAAAACGCGCTACACCAAGCTTTCACGGCGGATGGATCACATATCTCGCCGCGCCGTTCGCCGCCAAGATCGCGCCGCCGCACTCAGCCATCTACGAGCAAGTGACGGGCGGACTGCTAATGACGGCGACGCAAGAAACTTTCCGCGTCGACAACCCGGCGCATGTCGCGGTTGCGCGCGACATTGACGCGGCTCTGGCGCCGCTCAACGCATTGCCCTGGCCACCAGACGCCGCGAGTGGATAGACACGGCTCGAAGGCCGCCGACTGCCTATCGAAGCGGCGAGCCAAGCGTGCAATTCGATTGGAGCGGAGGACCGCATGAGTTTCGATATTTTTGTCATACGTGCCGAGAATGGGCGGGATGCGCCGATTCCGCTCGCGGTCATCGAGCACGCGTTCGGACCGTTCATCAAGTACCGGGAGCCGGCAGGGTGGGAGCTATCGTTCCCCGATGACGGCCGCTCCTTCGTTTATATGAAAGAAGACAGTGACGACGACCATCATTTCAACGTAAACAGACCCGCATCAAGCCCAGAGCTGTGGACGGCACCGCTCGAAATTCTGCGCCAGACCGGGACGGTGCTGTTCTGGCCAGGCGGCGGCGCCATGGTCGCCGATGAGTCATCGATCCCGCACCTCTTGCCTGAGATCGCAGAAATCCTCGGCGCGCCGATCGTTGTGAGAGATGGTGTCGAAATCGTCGAGTGCATCAAACGAAGCTAGCGCCGAGCGAATCCTCGCTGCCGCTCACCCCACCGGCATCATCCATTTGTGGCGGTCTTCGCTCTCGCCGTATTGGATGGCCTGGATCGCGTCGTAGAGGCGCTTCAGCGTCGGGCCGGGCTTCTCCTCGCTGCCGAAGCGCAGCGTCTGGTCGCCGCGCGTGATCGAGGAGATCGGCGTGATCACCGCGGCGGTGCCGCAGGCGCCGATCTCGGCGAAATTCTCGATCTCGTCCCAGCGCACCGGCCGGTGCTCGACGCGCATGCCCATATCCTTGGCGATGCTGCGCAGGCTGTCGTTGGTCACGCTCTCGAGGATCGAGTCGGATTTGGGCGTCACGTATTTGCCGTCGCGGGTGATGCCGATGAAGTTCGAGGTGCCGAATTCGTCGATGAAGGTGTGCGTCGCGGAATCGAGGTAGAGCGACACGGGATAGCCCTTCTCCTTCACCTCGCGGTCGGCGATCATGCCGGCGGCGTAGTTGCCGGCGGCCTTGACGTGGCCGACGCCGTGCGGCGCGGCGCGGTCGTAGCGCTCCTGCACGTAAGCCGGCACCGGCACCATGCCGTTCTTGTAATAGGGCCCGACCGGCATGGCGAAGATGATGAAGGTGTAGTCGTCGCTGGCCTGGACGCCGATCACCGCGCTGGTGCCGAGCAGCAGCGGGCGCACATACAAGGTCGCGCCGGTGCCGAAGGGCGGGACATAGGCGTCGTTCTTCGCGACGATGAGGCGCACCGCCTCGAGGAACAGCTCCTGCGGCGGCGGCACCATGACGAGGCGGTTGGCCGACATGATCATGCGCCTTGCATGGGTGACGGCGCGGAAGCAGGCGACGCGCCCGCTCTTCTGGCGGAACGCCTTCAACCCCTCGAAGCAGGCTTGGCCGTAATGGAAGCAGGTGGCGGCGATGTGGATGGAGAGGCCCGCGCCCGAGCACAGCTCGGGCGCCGACCAGGCGCCGTGGCGGAAATCGGCGCGGACGAAGACGCCGGTGTCGAGGTAGCGGAAGCCCAGTTCCTTCCAGGAGATCGTCGTGTCCATCTCGCTCACATCCGCTCGCTTGGCTCGGCCGGCTCGAACCAGTATAGACCGGTTCCCCCGCGCAGACGCCGTTTGCATAATGCAGCCTGGGCGCCGGACGCCGGGCTTAATGTCGCGTTCGACGTGTCTCCGCCGGCTTTGTGGTCCATTATCGCGCTCACGCGTTAACGGTGCAATGAAAACAAGTCAACATGGCTGACGTTAAATCGGGCGCCAATCTCCTGTTTCTGCGCGAGGAGGAGCTGCGCCAGGGCATCGAGCTCCTCTACTACGCCTATCGCGACTTCACCGCCGAGCCCGACGCCATGCTGGCGCGCTACGGCTTCGGCCGGGCGCATCACCGTGTCATCTATTTCGTCGGCCGCCACCCGCAGATGAGCGTGACCGACCTCTTGGGCATCCTGCGCATCACCAAGCAGAGCCTGAGCCGCGTGCTGGGCCAGCTGGTGCGCCAGGGCTTCATCCTGCAGCGGCCCGGCAGCCGCGACCGGCGCCAGCGCCTGCTCGAGCTCACCGAGAAGGGCGTCGAGCTCGAGCGGCAGCTCTCCGAGAACCAGCGCCAGCGCATCGCCAAGGCCTATCGCGAGGCCGGCGCGCAGGCGGTCGAGGGCTTCCGCAAGGTCATGCTCGGCATCATCAGCAACGAGGCGGACCGCCGCCGCTTCGAGCGCGGCACGCCGCCGCGCGGCACGGGGTGACGCTCGCGGCGGGCTGTGCTACGGCGCCCGCATGACCTGTCGTCGGGGAACGTTCGATCGTGACAAGCCCGTGCGTGATATGCGGCAAGGAAGACTTCGCCTTTCTCGTGCGCGATGGGGAATTCCCGTGGGAGGAATGCCGGGCGTGCGGCTTCGTGCGGATTGCCGGCGCCTTCACGCTGGCCGAAGCCGCGCGCGGCGAAGACGACGCGGCGATGGGCCGCTCCTATGTCGACGGCTATCGCGCCAAATTCGCCTCCAAGATGGCGCGCTCGCGCCGTCGCGCGGCGCGCCTGCGGCGCCGGTCGCGCGGCGATGATTTCCTCGATGTCGGCAGCAATTTCGGCTTCATGGTCGAGGCGGCCGAGCGCGTCGGGTTCCGTGCCGTCGGCGTCGAGGTCAATCAGACGCTGGTTCGCGCCGCGCGAGAGCAATTTCCCGGCCGGACCTTCGTTCCCGGATTGCTCGAGGAGCAGCAGTTCGGGGCGCGGCGCTTCGACGTCGTCTATTGCTCGGAAGTCATCGAGCATACCGCCGACCCCCGATTGTTCCTGCAGCAACTCTCCGCCGTCATGCGACCGGGCGGGCTGCTCTATCTCACAACCCCGCATATCCGCGAATATCGCCGGCGCGGCTTCGCCAGGATGGGTGCCCCGGATCACAAGCTCTATTTCAACAGCACGAATCTTCGCCGCCTGCTGCTCGAATGCGGCTTCGCGAAAGTGCGCGAGGAATTCACCTTCTTCCGCGGCATCAAGCTGTGCGCCTGGCGCGCGGCGTAACGAGGCAGCGATGACGGCGCAGGCCCGGGAACCATGCCCGGAAAGGGCGTCGGCGTGGCGGCGGCAGGTGCGTCGTGCCTCCGCGCCGCGCGGCATGTATACTGGGCCGCCATGGATGACGGCGAGCCGCATCTCCTGGTGGTCGACGATGATTCGCGCCTGCGCGAGCTGCTGCGCCGCTACCTCGCCGACCAGGGCTTCCGCGTCACCACCGCCGGCGATGCCGCCGAGGCGCGTGCCAGGCTCGCCAGCATCGCTTTCGATCTCCTCGTCCTCGACGTCATGATGCCCGGCGAGGACGGATTGACCTTCACGCGCAGCGTGCGTACGGAGAGCCGCATCCCGATCCTGCTGCTGACCGCGATGGCCGAGCCCGAGGACCGCATCAACGGGCTCGAGCGCGGCGCCGACGACTATCTCGTCAAGCCGTTCGAGCCGCGCGAGCTGGTGCTGCGCATCCGCAACATCCTGCAGCGGGTGCCGCAGCCGAGCCTCACGCCGACCGAGTTCCGCTTCGGCGCCTGCCGGCTCGACCTGACGCGCGGCGAGCTCTACCGCGGCGGCGATCCCGTGCATCTGACGACCGGCGAGACGGCGCTCCTCGTGGCCTTGGCGCGGCGCGCCGGCGAGGCCGTCTCGCGCGAGGCGCTGTCCGAGGAGGCGCAGTTCAGCGGCAATGTGCGCACGGTCGACGTGCAGGTGACGCGGTTGCGCCGCAAGATCGAGCGCGATCCGAAATTCCCGCGCTATCTGCAGACCGTGCGGGGAACGGGCTATGTCCTCAAGCCGGATTGACGAGGCCGGGCGCGCGCGGCCGACGCCCGCGCGCCGCGCCGGCGCGAGCCGCGACAGCCACCGCCGCTGGTTCAAGCGGCTGCTGCCGCGCACGCTGTTCGGGCGCTCGCTGATCATCATCATCCTGCCGCTGGTGCTGGCCCAGCTCATCGCCACCTGGATCTTCTACGACCGCCACTGGGACACCGTGCAGCGGCGCCTGGCGACCAACGTCGCCGGCGACATCGCGCTCACGCTCGAGGCCATGCGCTATGCCGACAATCCGGCCGAGCTCGACGCGCTGTTCGCGCGCACCACCGACGCGACCGAGCTCTATTACATGTTCCGGCCGGGCGAGACCCTGCCCAAGGGCGTGCGTGAAGCCGGCAACACCTACTTGGAAGAAGCGCTTGCCACCGCCATCACCGACCGCGTGCGGCGGCCGTTCCAGATCGACGCCGATTTCGACCCGCGCGACATCCTCATCTCGATCGAGCTCCCCGAGGGGGTGATGCAGGTCGCGGCGCCGCGCAAGCGGCTGTTCACGCCGACGACCTACATCTTCGTGCTGTGGATGGCGGGCTCGTCGCTGGTGCTGCTGGCGGTCGCCTCGCTCTTCATGCGCAACCAGGTGCGCGCGCTGCGCCGCCTCGCCGACGCCGCGGAAAGCTTCGGCAAGGGGCGCGACGTGCCGAGTTTCAAGCCCGAGGGCGCGACCGAAGTGCGCCAGGCGGCGGCAGCCTTCCTCAAGATGCGCGACCGCATCAAGCGCCAGATCACCCAGCGCACGGAGATGCTCGCCGGCGTGTCGCACGATTTGCGCACGCCCTTGACGCGAATGCGGCTGGCCTTCGAGCTGCTCGGGCAGGAGGGCCCGGCGGTCGAGGAGCTCAAGACCGACGTCCGGGCGATGGAGCGCATGGTCGAGGGCTATCTCGACTTCGCCCGCGGCGAAGGGCCGGAGCAGCCGTACGACACCGACCTGGCGCTGCTCATCGAGGAGGCGGCGGCCGCAGTGCGGCGCGACGGCGCCGACATCTCCCTGGCGCTGCCGGAGGAGCATGTGCTGGCGTTGCGGCCCGACGCGATGCGGCGCTGCCTCGGCAACCTCCTCGGCAATGCGCGGCGCTACGGCAGCCATATCTGGGTGACCGCGCTCGCCGTGGCCGACGGCACCGACATCCTCGTCGACGATGATGGGCCGGGCATCCCGCCGGCGGAGCGGGAGAACGTGTTCCGCCCGTTCTTCCGCCTCGATGCGTCGCGCAATCCGCAGACCGGCGGCGTCGGCCTGGGGCTCACCATCGCGCGCGACGTCGCCCGCGGCCATGGCGGCGATCTCGCCCTCGAGGAATCGCCGCAAGGCGGCCTGCGCGTGCGCCTGCACCTGCCGAGCTAGTGCAGTACGGTGAAACCTTGCTTCTCGAAGATCGGCTTGGCCGCTGACGATTCAACAAAGCCGAGAAACTTGACGGCGCCGGGGTCCTTGCTGGCAGCGCTAAGGGCGATGGGATAGACGATGGGCGGATGCGTGTCCTCGGGAAACGCCGCGACGATTTTCACGCCCCGATCCGCGGCGGCATCGGTCTGGTAGACGATGCCGAGCGGTGCCTCCTGGCGCGAGACGAAGAAGAGTGCCGCCCGCACATTCTCGGCCCGCGCCACCTTGCCCTCGACCGATGACCAAACGCCAAGCTTTTCGAGCGCCGCTTTGCCGTACTTTCCTGCCGGTACGGTATCGGGATCGGCCATGGCGAGCCGCCCGTCCTTCAAAAGCGAGACGAGCGGGAAATTCGGTTTGATCTCGACGGTGATGCCGCTCGACGCAGGCGCGACTAGAACGAGGCGGTTGCCCAGGAGATTTTTCCTTGTCTCCGGCTTGATGAGATTGCGCTGTTGCGCATAGTCCATCCAGTCGAGATCGGCCGAAATGAATATGTCGGCGGGCGCGCCGCTCTCGAGCTGCTTGGCGAGCGCAGAACTCGCCGCATAGGAGACGTTTACCTTGTCGCCACCTTGCTGTTCATAACCCATGACCGCCTCGTCCAGAGCGTTCTTGAGGCTCGCTGCGGCGAACACCAGGATCTCGTCGGCCATCGCCGGCTGCGCCGTGCCCAGTATGAGCCCCAGCAGCGCCGCGGCGGCGGCGATGCGCAAATGCATTAATGTCCTCATCGATCTTCCCCGTCTGCAAGGCTTCCACGCGTTATATCCCTCCAAATACGACGCCGCGCAAGCTCTTGCATCTGCGTCGCTGCTGGCCCGCCGGGCACATTTCAGAAGAAAAAGTTCCCTTCGAGCGGATGTCCGGTTCTTGGCACCCGACGGAAGCAGGGCATTTGGCGGGGCGGCTTCCCGTTCGTGAGTACGCGTCCTAGCGGAAATCGCGGCTCTGCACGCGGAGGTCTGCGCGTTCGCTCGCCGCGGGGTGCCAGAGGCGCTGGAGCAGCGGCGAGAGGTCGGTGAGGCGCTCGGCTACGATGTGGATGACCTCGCCCTCGCGCTGCACGCGGCCTTCGCATTGGACGAGCTTGGCCGCCATGACGATGCGGCGGAAGCGCTCGAACACGCGGCGCCAGACGACGATGTTGGCGATGCCGGTCTCGTCCTCGAGCGTCATGAAAGATGACGCCGCTCGCCGGCCCCGGCCGCTGGCGCACCAGCACGAGGCCGGCGATTTTGACCAGGGTTTTCGCCGGCGTCGCGGCGAGGCGCGCGTTGGGCAGGATGCGGCGGCGGTCGAGATCCGGGCGCAGCAGCGCCAGCGGATGCTGCTTCAGCGAGAAGCCGACGGCGCGATAATCCTCGGCGACATGCTCGCCGAGGCTCGTCGCCGGGAGCGCGGCGGCGGGTTCCGCCGCCGCCGTGCCCGCGAGCGGCGCGAAGAGCGGCAGAGTCTCCTCGCGAAAGCCCCGCACCGCCCACAGCGCCTGGCGCCGGTCGAGCCCCAGCGAGCGGAAGGCATCGGCCTCGGCGAGCTTTTCCAGCGTGGCGCGGGAAAGCCCGATGCGGTGCTGCAGGTCGGCAACCGAGCGGAAGGGCGTGCCGCCGCGGCTCTTGACCAGCTTCGCCTCGATCTCCTCCTGCGCCAGCCCTTTCACCTCGCGGAAGCCGAGGCGCAGCGCGCAACGCCCGCCCGCGTCCCCGGCGCGGATTCCGCCTGGGCCTCTTCCGCCGTCCTCGCGCAAGCGGGGACCCAGGGACTTGTCCTCGATCTCATGGGGGGCACTGGATTCCCGCTTGCGCGGGAATGACGGCAAGGGAAGCGCCGATTCAATGTCATCGGGCGCCTCCAGCGTGCAGCCCCACGCGCTGTGATTGACGTCGACCGGACGCACCTCGACGCCGTGGTCGCGCGCATCGCGCACGATCTGCGCCGGGGCGTAGAAGCCCATGGGCTGGCTGTTGAGCAGCGCCGCGGCGAAGACGTCGGGATGGACGCATTTGATCCAGGCGGAGACATAGACCAAAAGCGCGAAGCTCGCCGCATGCGACAGCGGGAAGCCGTAATCGCTGAAGCCCTTGATCTGGTCGAAGCCCTGCGGCCGCTCCGGCGGCAGCGCGATCATCACCTGTCCTTCGCCGTGCTCGACGACATCGGCGTAGCCGAGATGGCATTCGCCCTTCCCGGCGCGGCGCTTGCCACGCGTCAGCAGGCGGCAGAGCCGGCCGTAAGCCGCGCGGTCGGTCGGGAAGCACAGCAGGCTCGGCGCGTCC
>Ga0073928_10006106_pt1 | contig 16403 bp, 15 predicted proteins | sample PaiPotPPA55metaG_FD_76969 | JGI IMG/M metagenome (GOLD analysis project Ga0073928, IMG submission 76969) | Iron sulfur acid spring bacterial and archeal communities from Banff, Canada, to study Microbial Dark Matter (Phase II) - Paint Pots PPA... ... | reverse complement strand
CCTCGACACACTCCGCAAGCAAGGCCATGGCATGCTCGACGTATTACAGCGGGCCTTTGCTGGCGATCCTATACAACCGGCTGCCTAGCTGCTGAACTGTCACAAAATTTTAAGGAATAGACATTGTGTCGCGACGTATCTGAAAGCCATGTTGATACACAACATTGCAATTGATCGGTTTTTTGACACAAGCCAGATTCATCCACGCGTTCTAATGCATCAACGCCGGATTCTCTCTGTACTGAGCATGGCGGGTTCCAGCAGGTGCGAGAAGAACAGGTGCAAGCCCAAAAGGGCGGCTAGATCGGATACGTCAACGGCACGCTCTATAGAGGACGCAGTTGATCATCCGTTCGCTGTAGCCTGGTTTTACGCTATTCATATATTCGTACACCTACTTATATGGGTCAATCGAGAAGATGACCCTGATCGCAACAGAATTTATTGGAGGTTTCATCATGAGAAAGCATTTCATCGCCGCGGTAATCATCGCAGCCAGCGCCGCAGTCGCCGCCCCTGTTTTTGCCAGCAGCGGCTACGGTCCCGCACCTCACTACGATCCGATCGCAGGCGCCCCAGCGTCGCAACGCGGTCAAAGTGCCGAGACAATCCACGCGGAAAACACTAACGCCAACACCGGCACGCAGTCGTTTGGTGGCGTGCGGGAAACGACGTCCCAATGGGGTAGCCGTGTCCCGGCTAATGACCCCAATTCGCTCTACTCACGTCGCTAAGCGGAACCGAACAAGGAGTTCACCATGACGCAGCTCGAAAAAGTACTGTACACCGGCAAAACCCACACATCCTCGGGCGGCCGGGATGGCACGGCCCGCAGCTCTGATGGCCGCCTGGACATCAAGCTTTCGTCGCCTGGCAGCACGGGCATCGGCACCAATCCGGAGCAGCTGTTCGCCGCAGGCTGGTCAGCCTGTTTCATCGGTGCAATGGGGCTTGCGGCCGCCAAAATAAAGATCAGTCTTCCGACTGACCTGGCCGTCGACGCCGAAGTGGACCTGGGCACGACTGGCGGCGCTTACTTCCTCCAGGCTCGCCTCAACGTCAGCCTGCCGGGTGTCGACCGCAAAGTCGCCCAGGCCCTGGTGGACGCCGCGCACCAGACGTGTCCGTATTCCAAAGCCACGCGCGGCAACATCGACGTCGTGATTAACCTGGTCTAAGCCGGACCTGTCACGGATCTGGCCTGCCCGTGTTTTACAGCGTAGTTATCACAATCTCATCTACTTTAACGAGGTCAATAACGGCGGCCACTTTGCAGCATGGGAGCAGCCGGAACTCTTCAGTACCGAGATCCGGGCAGCGTTCAGATCGCTGCGCTAACGCGGGTTCATTGCGTAGGCTGTCCGCGGCAAGGCTAGTAGCCGTCGTCGCATTTAAAGAGTGGCTCATTTCCGAGGTCAGCACCCTGTAACTTGCGCAGCTGTACGGATGTGATCCTGGCATTGCATGGCAAGCAGTCACGTCGTCGTGACGTTGACGAGTTCGCGCGATATACGAGTCCGTAAGCGCGGCGTCACGAAGTCAAGGAAAGCACGCAACTTCAGCGGCAGGGGCGCTTGTCCCATATGCACCAGACTGATGGGCGATGACGCCGGCTCGTATGTGTCGAGCACGACGTTAAGTGCGTTGTCGCGTACAGCGTCCGCGACCTGGTACGACAGAACACGTGTCAGGCCAACGCCAAGAATTGCGGCTGCGATAGCCGCCTCGGCCGTATTCACCGCAAGCCTTGAGTGAACAGGCACGGATAGCGCTGACTTGCCGGACCTGAAAACCCAGGAGCGGGCCGCTTCAAGTCCCTCGAAGGTAATGCACTGATGCCCGGTGAGATCGCGTGGCCTGGCGGGTGCGCCATGGGCTGCCAGATAGGCCGGACTCGCACATACCACACGGCGGATTGTTCCGACTCCGGTCGCGACTAGCGCGCTATCCGGCAGTTCGCCAATCCGGACAGCGACATCGACGTGCTCCTCCATCATATGCACGACGCGATCCGTAAGCACGAGGCGAATGTCGATCTCTGGATAGCGCTCGAGAAATTCCGCAACAACCGGCACGACGTGCAGGCGCCCGAAAACCACTGGCGCCGTGACCACGAGATCGCCTTTGGGCGCAGTGTATTCACCCGTCGCAGTACGCTCGGCTTCTCCAATTTCCTCGAGAATGCGCCGGCACGCGGCCACGTATGACCGCCCGGTTTCGGTTAGCGAAAGTTGCCGCGTCGTGCGGTGAAGCAGGCGCGTCTTCAGATGCGACTCCAGTTCTCCAACCTTGCGACTGACCGTTGCCAGCGGCATGCCGAGGCGACGAGCGGCGGCCGAAAGACTGCCCGATTCGACAACGGCGACGAGGATAGACATGGATTCAAGCCGGTCCATCAGGCTCTCTCGCTGGGTGGGAGGATGATTCCTGATATTGCAGGATTCTCTTTAAAAATGGAAGTGTGTAACGTTGGGTCTGTCGCTAACGACATTCTTCTTCAACAGGAAATCGCCATGTCCCGTATCTCCACGCCCGCCACGATTGCCGATGCACCTGCTTCCTCCCAACCGTTGCTGGAGGCAGTCAATAAGCAGTTGGGCGTCGTGCCCAACATGTTCCGGCTTGTCGCCAATAGCCCAGCCGCGCTCGAAGGTTTCCTGAGTCTGTCCGGCGCGCTCGCAAAAGGCTCGCTTCCGGCCCAGACGCGCCAGCGCATCGCGCTTGCGGTCGCCGAAGTCAATGGATGCGACTATTGTTTGTCCGCTCACACCTATCTCGCGAAGAACCTCTCGAAGCTCGACGACGCGGAAATTGCTGCAAATCGCCGCGGCGGTTCGAACGACCCGAAAGCGGAGGCGGCGGTGGGGTTTGCGAAGAAGGTCGCCGAGGCGCGTGGCCGCGTATCGGATACCGATTTGAATACGGTTAGGGCGGCCGGTTACGACGACGCGCAGATCATCGAAATCGTGCAGCACGTCGGATTGAATGTCTGGACGAACTACCTCAACGTAGTCGCCGAAACGGACATCGATTTTCCGATCGTACAGGCACGCAAGGCCGCCTGACGGCCAATCTTGCGCGTGCAAACCGCCGGCGCACTGTGGCGTCGGCGGATGGAATAGGTCTGCTTCAGCCCAAAAGCCTCGTGAAGGGTTAGGCTGCAGTTTCCTTCAACACGTCGGTGGCAGCTTCGCATGCGCCGCGCAGTTGCTCGCGCATCAGGTCTTGCACGCTTTCATCGCCTGCGGCAATTGCATCCTTGATCTTTACCGCCTGGTCAAACGACACGCGCATCCGTCCCCCCCGCGACATTGCTATACGCCGCAGGCGCCGCACCGGCCCGATCAGGCTCGCATGCGTTGCCTGCAGCGTACGATTGTCGGCAAGCGTCATGACGATCGAATAAAAACGGTCGAGCGCATCCACATAAGCGGTGACGTCTTCGGCGACTACACCCGCCCGCATTTCTTCGATTACATCTTCCAGCTGCGCCCGCCCCAGCGCGGTGATGTTCCGCGCGCACAGCTGCACGGCAAGACACTCGAGCGCGGTGCGCACGGTGTAGATCTCCGTCACGTCGCGCAGCGTCACCGAGCGTACGAACGCGCCCACCCGAGCCACAACCGTCACCAGCCCCTCGCGTTCGAGTTGCGCGAACGCCTCGCGCATCGGCGTGCGACTGACGTTCAACTGCTTCGCCAACTGCACCTCCGAGAGCCGGCTTCCGGGCGCCAGCACGCCTTCCACGATCGCTTCCCGGAGAGCAGGCCCGACCACGCCGTCGCTGAGCGAGTCGCTGGATGCATCGACCGTGTGCATCCGCGCGTGATATTTGCGGCCGATGGCATCGAGCGCCCGGTCCGGCACTTCGACGGTTTCTTCCACCGGCGTGCCTTTCGTTGCAGAGGCCATTGACATTCCGTTATTCAGTGAATACGCTGTATACAATAACTACAAAATAATTATTATATAGCAGGAGGCGACTTGCATAACACACCTTTGCCGCACCCGGCCACGATCCACCGGGCCGGCGCGGTTCTGACTTTCACATTCAATCATGCCGGCACCGGCAATGCAGTCATCGGGTCGCGGTCGACGCGATGGCATAGTGAAGCGACCATGCCGGCAGCGCGCGTCTTGCGCATTCCGTATTCGGCGACGTCTCCTGCACACATGGCGAACGCGCCGCCAACGACGCAGAACCCATCCACCGCGAAGTCTCGCGCCTGATCAAGTTAAAGCGCTGTCGCGGTGAATGGCGCGGCGTTTATCGGTGCGGGACGGTTCTCCGCGCCATTGCTCATATCACCAAGTGGGCGATGCCCCGTGCCGGCCGCCCGGAGAACGAGCGCTCCGGTTGCCGCATTGTCGCGTCGCCGCTTTAGCGAGAGCTACCTATGTCACGCGGTGGCCTTAATCCCAGGTTGGAAGTAGGCGATTGGCCGGTGCGCAACTGGCTCCGCCAGCACGTGCATGCTCAGCAATGGTTGAAGAGATATGCTGGAGTCGTGCTGCTCATTGCTGCGGGCATCTTCTGGTCTTATCAATACGCCGAGCAACTCGGCATCGAGACTATTCGCCGCGCGGCGGTCCATCGCATCGATATCTACGACACTGCACTAAAGAGCGAATTGGCACGTTATGCCTACTTGCCGTCGCTCGTGAACCTCAATCCCGAAGTGGTGCGACTGTTGCTCGAGCCCAGCAATGCCGCGCTCACCGGGCGGGTCGATCAATATCTAGCCGCGGTCAATCGGGGGGCGCACTCGGATACTCTGTACATCATGGATGTACAGGGCAACACGCTGGCGTCGAGTAACTGGGACCAGCCCTACAGTTTCGTCGGAATTAACTACGGCTACAGACCTTATTTTCAGCAGGCGCTCTCGACGGGCAGTGGCACGTTCTACGGCTTAGGGGCCGCAAGCAAGGAAGCTGGCTACTTCTATGCCGAACGAATCTACGCCAGCGGAAAGGTCGTTGGCATCGCGACCGTCAAGATCAACCTCAGCAAGATCGAGCAAATTTGGCAACGTGCGGGCGATACGGCAACGATCAGCGATATTCACGGCGTCATCTTTCTATCGACTCAGGACCGCTGGAGATTCAAGTCACTCGGCGTCTTATCGGCGCAAGCACGCGCGGCGATCATTGCCAACCATCAATATGATGCGCCGGGCGCACTGGAACCAGTCGGCTTGATCATGCAAGAACCGGCAGGGGACACGGCCAATATAGCCAGGTTCGCGCCTAAGGCCAATCTGGACCCACACGCCCCGGCTTTTCTAAGATCCCGCTTTTTGCTGTTGAGCCGCCCGGTACCTGACACAAGCTGGACGATAAGCACGCTGTCCGACATCACGCCGGCAGAAGTATCAGCAGTGAACGTCGCCCTTGGGGTCGGGTTGGGAATGACGTTGGTGACGGTTTTTATTTTGTATCTTTTGCAGCGGCGACGGATCATCGCGCAGGAACTTGCGGCCAAGGAAAACCTGCGCCACATGAATGAGGAACTTGAACGCAAGGTGGCGCGCCGAACCGATGCGTTGAATCGAATCAACAAGACGTTGAAGGTTGAGATTTCGGAACGCCGGCGTGCAGAAGCCGTGCTCAAATCCACATTACAGGAGTTGGTCCAGGCCGGAAAAATGGCAGCACTCGGGCAGATGTCCGCAAGCATCACACATGAACTGAATCAGCCTTTGGCAGCGCTGCGGACGTTGTCGTCGAACGCGTTGATGTTCATGCAGCGGCTTGAATTCGACGAGGCGCGGCAAAACCTGCGGGTCATTTGCGACATGACCGAACGCATGGGAAAAATCACCAGCCAGCTCAAACGCTTTGCGCGCAAATCGCCCACTTACCTCGAACGGGTCCTGATCGGCTCCGCCATCTCCAACGCCATCTTTCTGCTTGACGCCCGGATTCGCAGCGGCAATGTCGAGTTGGTGCGCGAAGAGCCAGAAAATAGTGTGTACGCGATCGCGGAACCTAACAGGCTTGAGCAGGTATTTATCAATCTGATTAGTAATGCACTGGATGCGATGGCCGAAGTCGACATCGACCGCCCGGCTCGAGCGCGCGTGCTGACAATTATCGTCTGTGACGAAGCGGATCACGTTTCGATTGGCGTGCGCGATACCGGTACTGGCATATCGGACGAGGTCCGAAGTCACTTGTTCGAGCCGTTTTTTACGACTAAAGACAAGGGCGAAGGGTTGGGACTGGGTTTGACGATTTCGATCGGCATCATCCACGAGTTCGGAGGCACCCTAGTCGCCCAAAACAGACCAGACGGCACTGAATTCACCGTCAGGCTAAGACGGACCACACTGTGAGGAGACGATGTTGTCTAAAAATCTAAAAGTGCTATTTGTGGAAGATGACGCGGCGGTGCGCCTCGGCGGCACGCAAGCACTTCGTTTGAGCGGCCTGGAGGTCCAGTCGTTCGAGCGGGCCGAACATGCCCTGCGTTATATCGAGTTTGGCTTCCCCGGCATTCTGGTCAGCGATCTCCGGTTGCCGGGCATGAGCGGCCTCGCATTGTTAGAGCATACGGTCGGAACTGACGCATCGCTGCCGGTCATCCTCGTGACGGGTCACGGTGATATCCCGATGGCGGTCGACGCGATGCGCCGGGGTGCTTATGATTTTGTCGAGAAACCATACTCGTCGGAACAACTGGTCGACGTATCGCAGCGCGCGCTCGAAAAACGTCGCCTGACGCTTGAACTCGCATCCGTTCGTCAGGCACTTGCGCATCGGGACAATATAGAAGCAAGGATTCTCGGACGTTCTCCGGCGATCGAACGCCTGCGCCGAATGATCCTGGAACTTGCCGACGCCGACGCGAATGCACTGATTCTCGGCGAAACAGGAACGGGCAAGGAATTGGTCGCCCGTTCACTGCACGATTACGGGCATCGAAAGGCGAAGAATTTCGCGGCGATCAATTGTGCGGGTATTCCCGAGCTATTGTTCGAGAGCGAAGTGTTCGGCCATGAGGCTGGCTCCTTCACCGGCGCGATCAAGCGGCGTATCGGGAAAATTGAGTATGCGCGGGGAGGCACGCTGTTTCTCGACGAGATTGAAACAATGCAGATGTCGCTGCAAGTAAAACTATTGCGCTTACTGCAGGAGAAAAAGTTCGAGCGTGTCGGCTCCAACGATCTGCTTGAGATGGACTGCCGGATCGTCGCGGGATCCAAGGCGGATCTGTTGGCGCTGTCTTCAACAAACCACTTTCGCGATGATTTGTACTACCGGCTAGGCGTCATGGTGCTTGAGATTCCTCCGCTGCGGGAACGCCGGGAAGATATCCCCCTCCTGTTCGAGCACTTTGTCGTACGGGCTGCGGCCGAATACAACAGGCCGATACCGGACATCTCGCCAGCGCAAATGCACGACCTGATGTCGCGGCCTTGGGGGGGGAACGTCAGGGAACTACGTAACGTGGCTGAGCGCTTTACGTTAGGTATGCCGACGCGCGTCGACGCAGCCAGCAGCGACGACAATACCGAGAAACCCTCGCTTGAGACCAAACTTAATCTGTTCGAGCGCCAACTGATCGAAGAAGCGTTGCGCGGATGTTCCGGCCGTGCGGCTATCGCGTGCGAGCGTTTGGGCGTACCCAAAAAAACTCTGTACGACAAGATGCGTCGCTTGGGCATCAGTACCGAGGAGTTCAAATGAATTGGTCTGGGTCAGGGCCCGGAAGAGCTCGACCCTATTTCCAGCCATCAAATGGCCGCTTTTCTGGTTTTCCGCAATCAGGCCGAATGAGCAAACGGCAAATGCACCTTAAATCAATAGCTTAGTAGTCGCACAGACTGGCACGCTGCTTGCGTAATTGTTGATGACAATTACGATGACAACGGAGACCCTTGTATGACTGTGCGTGAGAGCGTATCAACGTAGCCGAATCCCTTTCCGCCGCTTAAAACGCTTAGCCGGCCGATCTGTTCCACCAGGCACCGCAGCGTCTTGAGCTGGCACTTCTTTGCAAATTAAATCGGTCTACTAATCGACTAGATTGATGGATTCTTATACCTATAATATTTTGGAGATTTTATGAGACGTCTCGCAATTTCGTGTTTTAGCCTGACCATGCTGTCCACCGCTTCTATTGCCCAGGCCCAAAGCAGTGTCACGCTTTACGGCGAGATTGATAACGCATTGGCGTACTACAACAATGTGGGTCACGCCTCCTTAGTTACGATGCAGGGCGCTGACCTGACCACCAACCAGTGGGGCATTAAAGGCAAGGAGGATCTGGGTGGCGGTTTTCAGGCGATTTTCAACCTGGAAAACGGCTTTGACATCAACACCGGCAAGTTGAGACAGGGTGGCCGCGAGTTTGGAAAGAACGCATGGGTGGGCCTGGCGAGCACCACCCTGGGCACGGTCACGATCGGTCGCCAGTTGGATCCGACGGTTGATCTGGTTCAACCCTTTACGGGCGACGGTTATGGTCCCGCGTTTACGACCCCGGGCGATGCCGACAACAACGACAATACCTTCCGGGTTGACAATTCGATCAAGTACACGAGCCCGACTTATGGCGGCCTGCAGTATGAATTGATGTACGGCTTGGGCGGCGTGGCGGGCAACATATCGTCGCAGGAACTTTCCTCGGCTGCTGTGTCGTACACCAACGGCGGCTTGGGACTGGCCGCTGGTTACATCTTCGCCAAGAACGACGGCCCAGGTGGCCTGGGCACGGCCGACCAGACTCAGAACAACTCCGTCACGCCGCTCTTTGGCAGCGTCCCGTTTGTAGGCTCACGGATGATCACCCACGTTGCAGCTCAGTATGCTATCGGTCCTTTTACCGCTAACGTGCGCTACAGCAATGCGGAGTGGAAGCCCTATGCACACTTCGCGGCATTCAACCGTACTGAAAACTTCAATACCGGAGCGACCTCCCTCGACTACCAGGTGACGCCAGCGCTTGTGGTCAACGTCGGCTACACCTTTACGAAGTCAAGCGGCGCTTCTTCGGCTACGTACAACACCGTTGCGGCAGGCACGGAATACTCCTTGTCCAAGCGTACGACCGTCTACGCAATCGGCGGTTACTCGCATGCACACGGCACCACGTTCAGCGCAGACGGCAATAGCGTCGTCGCTGCCGGCGGTTCGGTGGGTGACCTCGAATCCAGCTCAAGCACGCCAAATCAGGTCGCTTTTATCTTGGGCATTACCCACAAGTTCTGACGACGCATGCAAAAACCGCGAGTGTTTTGATAGCCACTGCCGCGGCGTCTCAGACGGCACGCTCGTCTTAAAAAATTATCCGGCTGGCAAATGGAACCTGAGATTCACGAATACCTTGCAGGCAACTCGCGAAGAATGCGGGTTCTTTCGATGCCTCCGCAAGGCACCACTCGTGCAAAAAACATCGACTGTTAAACCTGAAACAAACAATGGCAGTAATACAAAAAGGATCGAGATGATGTCATACAAGCTAAAGTCGCTCGCGCTGCTCGGCAGCCTGTTTTCTTGTGTCCTGACCGGCCATGTCGGCGCCGCTGAACTCAAGATGATTTCCAAAGTGCAGGTTCCGGGCGCGCCCCTGGATTCGTTCGACATCAGTTATGTCGATCAGAAGACAAATCGGTATTACCTGGCCGACCGAACCAACAAGGCCGTTGATATTGTTGACGGAACGACAGAGAAGGTAGTTGGCCAGATCCCCGGTTTTGTCGGCTTCGACAAGGACAACGATACGGCGGGGCCTAATGGCGTCCTGGTAATCGGCGATGAAGCCTGGGCCGGCGATGGGGATAGCTCGGTCAAGGTCATCGACCTCAAGTCCCAGACAATCGTCGATACGATCAAGACGGGCGGGAAAAACCGCGCTGACGAGATGGCATACGATCCCAAGCACCATGTCTTTCTCGTCACCAACGATGCGGATGATCCTCCCTTCGTGACGCTGATCTCGACCAAGCCGGGACACAAGATCCTCAAAAAGATCGTTTTCAATGACGCGACCGATGGAATCGAGCAGCCGATCTATTACGCACCGAAAGGCATCTTCCTGATGACGGTTCCGGAAATCAAGGGCGACAAGTCAACGGGCGGAATCGCCATGATCGATCCGCTCAAGGGCGAAGTCACGAATGTCATGAAGGTTTCCAACTGCACACCTGCCGGGCTGGCACGCGGGCCGGGAAAGAATCTGGTGATCGGTTGCAACGCCGGCGGCAAGAAGTCGACGCTCAAACCGGTTACGCTGATCGTCAACGCAGATAGCGGGGCGGTCGTCGCCTCGGTTCCCGATATGGGCGCAGCTGACGAAGTGGCTTATAGCGCTAAAAACGGGCAGTACTACATTAGCGGCCGGCAGATGCCGAATGGTCCGGTTCTGGGCGTGATCGATGCCAAGACCAACACGCTCTTACAGAGCATCCCGACGGGAGGTAATGCGCATTCGGTTGCCGCGAGCGACGTGAATGGACATGTGTTTGTACCCCTTCCTAAAACAGGTGGTCCGTGCGGTGGTTGCATCGGCGTCTACAGTACTCAATGAGGCTCATCGTGAGGACAGTTCTCATGAAAATCAAAGCGGGATTTTTAATCGGCGTGCTGCTCGCGGTGATTCAGCCGGCTCACGCAGCGGATCTGGTAGTTTTTTCGGCGGCCGCGCTGAAAGGCGCTCTTGAGAAACTGCCGGAGCAATACTTTGCGGCGAGTGGCGACCATGTCCGCTTGATCTATGGCACCGCAGGCCAGGTGCACGATCGGGCGGTGTCGGGGGAAGCTTTCGATCTCGTCATTGTTCCTCCCACACCGCTGGCCAATTTGGTCGAGCGTCATCTGGTGCAGGAGGGGTCGGAAAGAGACCTCGCTCGCGTGCGACTCGGTATGGCGGTCAAGACCGGCACCGCTGCGCCCTCGATCGGGGATGACCAGGCGTTCGCGCATGTCTTGCTCGACGCTCCGTCGATCGGCATGGCCAATCCGGCAACCGGAGCGACGTCGGGCATCTATCTCGCCAAACTGATTGACCGCCTCGGCATTGGTGACCGGGTAGACGCCAAGATCAAGTACTACGCCGAAGGACAAACCGCTATGGAGGCCATGGCACGGGGCGAAGTATCCGTCGGACTGGGGCAGATCAGCGAAATTAAGCCTGTTCATGGCGTCACGCTCGTCGGGCCTATTCCAGAAGACCTGCAGCTCAAGACGACCTACGCAGTGGGTATCGGCACCAGCAGTGGGTCACCGGAGGGGGCAAAAAAGCTGCTCTCTTATCTCACCGGACCGGCAGTGCAGGCGTCGTTGAAAGCGAACGGATTCGACCTTGTTTCACCGGCGAACTAGCTGGAGCCGGACCTCGTTAGCCATACGCTGCCAGGCTTACCAGGCACTATTATTCAGGTCTACTACTTCAAAGGAACGATCTTGGACAAATCGCGTCGCACTCTCCTTAAAATAGGCACGGGGCTCGCCCTCAGCTCGGCGGTAACCACTCGGGCTGGAGCGACTCCTGCAGCAATCAAGGTTCCCGCAGGGTCAGGACCGGCTGGCAATGCGTTGCGGTTGGTGACCTATCAACATGCCGCCGCAGAAGCGCCGCGCCTTGGTGTGGTGACGGCGCAGGGCATGGTAGTCGACCTCGGCGCGACCGCCCGGGAGTTGGGTATGACGCTGGCCTTCGACCCAGCGAGCATGGTCTCGTTGATAGCCGCCGGGCCCGATGCCATCGCGCAGGCGCGTCGATGCGCGGCCTCCGGGCCAGCGCGTGCGTCACTTGAGCACGTGCGGCTACTCGCGCCGATCCCGGTGCCCGCCCGCAACGTCTACGCTGTCGGGTGGAACTATCTGGAGCATTTTGGTGAGAGTCTGACCGCGAAGCAGGCGGCTCTGCCGAAGCACCCGGTGTTCTTTACCAAGGGCACGCACACCATCAACGGTCCCTTTGACCCCATCCCTTTCAATCCGTCGGTGTCCGTGAAGATCGATTGGGAGGGCGAATTGGCGGTCATTATTGGCAAGCGTGGCGATAACATCGCGGAAGCCGACGCGATGCAGTACGTGTTCGGCTATGCCGTAATCAACGACACGACCGCGCGCGACATGCAGGTCGATCATGGCGGCCAATGGTTCAAGGGCAAAAGCCTGGACGGTCATGGCCCGATTGGCCCCTGGATCATTCCCGCCAGCGACATCGACTACAACAACCTGCAACTGACCACGCGTGTGAACGGTGTGGTGAAGCAGCAAATCAACACGAGTCAGATGTATTTCAAGGTGCCGCGCATCATCGCTGAGCTGTCTGTTGGTCTGACGCTCGAGCCCGGCGACATCATCGCAACGGGGACACCATCAGGCATCGGCGCCGCTCGTAACCCGCCGGAGTTCCTGAAACCTGGCGACGTGATGGAAACCGAAATCGATCGGATCGGCATGATCCGAAATGTGATTCGTCAGGTCACTACCTAGCGGCAGGTGCCGCGAGGGAATAGGGGGAGGTCGCTGCCGGGGCAATTGACCTGGGCGGCGGCCTGATCGACGGGCCGGCATTGGCGTGGTGGATCGCAACGCTGTGCGTCTTGCTTTTTGAGCCGGTTAGTTCGACTTGGCAGTCGATCGCTTATTTTATGAATCGGTAATACCAGAAAATCCTTCGATATAGTTGGACAGTCATAGGGAATCGGAATGAGTGATGTGAGCGATGTGAGTGAGAAGCAAAACGTATTACAGCGACGTCGTTTTTTGCAAGGGGCAGCACTGACCTTGGTCACGACGACTGTGATGCCGATAAGCGCCAGCGCGGCAACCACGCAGATCGTTGCCGAAGATTACTGGGCGCAAAAAGGCGCGGTGAAACTGTACCTGTACCGCAAGCGCCTCGCAGACGGCGCAAACGCAGCTGCGGGCCCGAAGCCGGTATTGTTCCTGGTGCATGGCTCGTCGTTCTCGGGGCGGGGCGGTTTCGACCTGCAGGTACCCGGATCGGCGAACTACTCGTTCATGGACGAGTTCGCAAGATACGGCTTTGACGTCTGGACCATGGATCATGAGAATTACGGCCGTTCGTCCAAGACCGAATCGAACTCCAATATCAGATCTGGCGTCGACGACTTGAAAGCCGCGCTGCCGGTTGTCGAGCACGTGACCGGACAGAAGAAGGTCATGTTCTACGGCCAGTCTTCTGGCTCTATCCGTCTGGGTGTCTTTGCAATGGAAGAGCCGGAACGAGTCGACCGCGTGGTGCTCGATGCGTTCACCTATACCGGGGAGGGCGCGCCCGAGATCATGAAGCGGCGCGCAAACATTGCGAACCTCACGGCCAGCAACTTCCGGCCGACCTCGCAAGCGAGCTTCGACGCCATTTTTTCGCGCGATGATCCGTCGACGGTCGACCCGGCAGTACCGAAAGCCTTGGGTGACTACGAGCTGAAGCTGACGAACCGGACGCCGAACGGAACCTACGTCGACATGGCGATCCACATGCCGATGGTTGACCCCAAAAGGCTTCAGTGTTCCGTTTGCATGACGAGAGCTGAACACGATGGCAATGCGACGGATGCTGAATTACTCGATTTCTTCTCGCAACTGCCGAACAAAGACAAACAATTCTGTGAGATCAAGGGGGTCGCCCATGTCGCGGTGCTTGGCATCAACCGCCACCGTATCTGGCACGCCATGCACGCCTTCTTCACGATGCCGCCGCAACGTACCGCCGCGAGCGGCTGACCCGACTTCATGCGGGCGCGTTCTCCGTCGGCGTGAAAGCGAAGCGGGCGTTCAGGGCAGCCGGGCTGGCGCGCCCTCAGTAGCCGGATCGTAGGGCAGGACCTGCTCCTGTTCGTCGGCCTGGTTGCGCGCGACGATCGCCCGGGCGGGTGTCGTCTCACTGAGATTGAACGGCTGATGGGGGACGCCCGGCGGAATGAACAGGAAGTCACCCGCTTCGTTGATGACCGATTGGCGGAGTCCGGGGCCGTAGCGCGTCTCGACGCGTCCTTCCAGTACGTAGATGCCGGTTTCGTGGCCGCAATGCACGTGGGGCTCGGCATGTCCGCCGGGCGGGACCACCACGAGGTACATGGACAGCCCCTTGGCGCCTGCGCTCAATGCCGAGATGCCCACGAAGTAAGGCAGGCGCTGGCCAGTAGCGATTTCGCGCTCGGGACGCACCGTGACGAGGGACGCTTGCGCGTCGTATGAGCCGTCTTGCATGGAGTGGTCCTCCTTCGCAGTCGCAAGATCACAAGATCAGGTGAAGGCGCCGTCCGCCGAGCCGGTTCGATCCAGTGCTGATTGACGCATGCTTATCGAAGCATGAAAGTGGCGGCTACCTGACGCAAAATTCTACGCCGTCCGCTCCGCCAACAAGCGACAACTTGCATCAGGAATAGCGGATGCCTCGCGCATGCTCCCGGCATCACACATTCGCGAGGCCTTCCGCTCAGCCCGTCACGCGGAACGCGAGATCATTGCATCTTGGCTGCAGTGTCGTGCGTGGAGGTATCGCCCGTTTGCGCGGGCGCCGCCTGTTCCGTAACCGGATGCCGCGGATCATGCAGGTCGGTGGCCGCCCAGCCGCCGCCCAGGTCGCCGAACAGCGACGCCGCATCCAGCAGGCGCTGCTGCTGCACATTCAGCGCGGTCTGCTGACTGCTCAACTGGGTGGCCTGGGCGGTGGCCACCGTGGTGTAGTCCACCGTGCCGGCCTGATACTCGTTGAAGGCAATCTCGGCGCCGCGGTTCGCGTCGCGCACGACCGACTCCAGCACGACCGACTGCTCGGCCAGAATCCGCAAGCCGGACAGGTCGTTTTCCACGTCCTCGAAGGCGGTCAGCACCGTGCCGCGGTAATGGGCGACGGTCGCGTCGTAAGCCGCTTTCGCCGCGTCCACGTCCGCATTGCGAAAGCCGCCGTCGAAGATCGTTTCGGAGGCGCTGCCCCCCAGCGACCAAACGTAGTTGCTCACGTGCAGCAGCCCGGATAACGGCGACTGCGTGAAGCCGCTCAGCGCCGAGAGGGAAACCGTCGGGTAATAGGCTGACACAGCCACGCCGATCGCCGCGTTCTGCGCGGCCATCTGGCGCTCGGCGGTGGCGATGTCGGGGCGGCGCTCGAGCAGCGTCGACGGCACGCCAACCGGCACCGTCGGCAGGGTCGGCATCGCGGTGCTGTGCGGGATCGAAAGCTCTTCCGGATTCTTGCCCACCAGCACGGCAATCGCATGCGCGTCTTGAGCGCGCGCCACGCCGAGCGCGATCAGGCTGGATTGCGCCGTCTCGAGTTGGGTGCGTGCGCTGATCAGGTCGGACGGCGGGATGGTGCCCGCCTTGTCCTGGTCGGCGATCACGTCGAGAAAGTGCTGATACGCCTGGACGGTTTTCTGCAGCAGGTCGATATTGGCGTCGCTGGTGCGCAGGTCGATGATGGCCGTGGCCAGCGCCACCTGCTCGGCGAGCGTCGCATTGGCGAGCGTCGCTTCGCTCGCTTGCGCGGTCGCAGCGTTTTCTTCGATCGTGCGGCGCACCTGGCCCCACAGGTCCGGGGCCCAACTGATGTCGCCTTCGAGCGAGCCCGAGTTGACAACCTTAGCCGCCTTGCCGATCGCGCTGCGCGACTTGGTGGACGAGCCGGTTACGCCGATGGTCGGGAACAGGCTGGCGCGTGCAACCCGCACTTCAGCCAGCGCTTGCTGGTAGTTGGCGTAGTCCTGGCGCACGGTCTGGTTGGACACCAACACCAGTGGTTCGAGCTGGTCGATCAGCGGATCGTTAAAGGCGGTCCACCATTCGCCCTTCGGTCCGGCTGCGGCCGGCTCGGCTTGCGTCCAGCCCGGCAGCTCCGCGTAGGTGGCGGGCACGTTGACTTGCGGCCGGTGGTAGTCCGGGCCGACCACGCAGCCGCTGACCAGCAGGGCCAGCGTCGCGACGGCCAAGGGCCGAAGGTGGCGAAGGTGGCTAAAGTGACTAAGCGGCCCAAGGTGTTTACAGGAAATCGTCATCTTCATGCCTTCGTATCCGGTTGTCCGGGTTGCTCCGAGTTCCGATTCCATGGCAAGCCTGCGGACCACCTGACCAGCTTGAAACGCAAGCGGTCGAGGTAGAGGTAGATCACCGGTGTCGTGTACAGCGTAAAGACCTGGCTCAGGATCAGGCCGCCCATCACGGTGATACCGAGCGGCTGACGCAGCGACGCGCCCTGGCCAATGGCGATGGCAAGCGGCACCGCGCCGAGCACGGCCGCGAACGTGGTCATCATGATTGGCCGGAGCCGCACCACGGCGGCGGCGTGAATCGCTTCCCGCGCCGGCATCCCTTCGTTGCGCTGCAACTGGATCGCGACGTCGACCATCATGATGCCGTTCTTCTTGACGATACCGATCAGCAGAATGATGCCGATCATCGCGATCACCGAGAACGGCGTG
>Ga0073928_10006105_pt1 | contig 16404 bp, 16 predicted proteins | sample PaiPotPPA55metaG_FD_76969 | JGI IMG/M metagenome (GOLD analysis project Ga0073928, IMG submission 76969) | Iron sulfur acid spring bacterial and archeal communities from Banff, Canada, to study Microbial Dark Matter (Phase II) - Paint Pots PPA... ... | reverse complement strand
TTCCAGCTCACCAGTGCTCATGGCTGTCCTCTTCAACAGACCTCCTCCTGGCTGGGAGGTCTTAGTCTAAGGGGACATTTCTAAAAAGTTCGGAAGGGGACATTATCATTAAGTTTCAACAGCTTCTTACCGAGAATTTTGTTCCTCAGGGCCGGCTCACCAAGAAGCTCAGTCGCGATGATCCGCCATATGATCGGTTTTTTACTCCAGTCGCTCGGCCGCCAGGCTTCGGCAAGCTTCGCGTTTCGCTTTGCCCATCCCGCTTTGATGTCCTTGCCCCTTTGTTCGCGCTCTTTGGGATGGTCCGCCCACCAGCGTTTCCTGCCCTCAATCATGAGTTTTTGCACTTCGGGGTTGGCAGCGTTCTTTTGGAGGGATTTAATCATCAGTCCGAGGATTACAGGGTTCTCCCGGTTGCGTTGCCCATGTGCAACCAAACGTTCCTTGGCTTCGGGGTGGTCCGCGTAGAACTTCTGCAGGCTTTTACTTCTCGTTTGGCCTTTTGTCGGATCTGCTGCGGCCTTCCTGATAGCCTCGTTTGTCTTTTCGCGCACTCCTGGCTTGGCCCGACCTTCCGCCTGCGCTTTGAGTATCTTGTCGCGCGCTACGTCCCACCTGGCTTTCGAGGCGTCACTGAGACGTGCGCGGACTTCGGGGCGGGCGAGGCCGTCAGTGATCTTCTTGCGCACCTCCGGCTTGGACCAGGCAGCTTTCATGCTTGCGCTTATTTTTTGGCGCACCTCCGGCTTGGCACGACTTTTCCTGCTAGCGTCGGTTCTCTTTTTGCGCACGTCGGGCTTGGCCCATGTGAGTTTCGCGACATGGGTGCGGCAAAGTCCTCTTTTTGTGGGAATGCCTCCGCAATCCGGCTGCGAGCAGACCTCGCGGTTCTCAGGTGAAGCGCTCGATGTGGTGGACAAGCCCTCGAAGGGAATCGTAAGATTGGTCGACAATTGAAATCTCCTCCGACCCCTTCCGCTTCCAGGCATGAGGGGTCTAGTTTTTTGAACTCACGCGACTATCTGTCTTTTCCCTCACACTCAAGCTCGGCGTCTTCGCCTTCACCACTTCGCACCTCGCAAACAGGGAACGCAGTCTGTCCGAGAGCTTCTCGCCGCGGACCAGCTCCGATGCCCGAGGATTGAGCGACCATCGGATCGTCTTCTCGAAAAGCTTCTTCAGCAGCCGCGGCTGATCGGTCTTTACCAGTGCCAGGCGGAAATTCTCGACCGCGGCGGCATCAATTGATACCGACTGGCCGAAGGTGACCATGACCTCGTAGGCCAACCCGTGCAGGAGTTTTGATTTCTCAGCCGTGCCTGATCCGAAGTCAGAAGCGAGCTGGCGCAGCACTTCGCCCTTCGCGCTCAGCTCCTGCTCGATCTCCGTTGCGGCGAGCTTCGCCTGGAGGAATTTGTCTTTCAGGTCGAGATAATCTTTCGCGATTACCTCGACCTGGGCCGGCGTTGGGGGAGAGGGCGGCATCACGCTTTTGGTTAGGCAGCCTGCTCTTCGGCTCCGATCCGATCCGGCCAGTTCCAGGTTCCAGGCTGATTTCCAGTCGAGAACGGGATCCCGGTCAGATACAAATCGTTTGGCCCGTCAGGGAACAGTTTCGCGCTGATGGAATTGTTCTCCATGGCGCCTACAACGAGTCCCGGCAACTTCTGCCCCACCGTGTAGTGGTGGACGGTGGCGAGCTTTGCGAGTTTGGTTGCGGTGTCCGCATCGACGGTGATCATGACGATGCGGCCAAGTGAAATCTTCTGGTTCACGGGGAGAGCCTCCTGGCGCGCATATTAATCCCGCACTTGGCCGAGATGGAAGTGATTTTGTGGAACACCAGGGCCTGAGCTTCGCCGCCTTCGCCGCGCGGCGCCCGGCTCTGCCGCTTGGCGCAGGGACGCGAAGGCGACCAGGGGGGCTTGCTGCCGGCTCGTGGTCTCTGTGTCTGTGACATAATCCGTGTTCCAGGCACTCAAGTCCTGAAGGAACTCTCACATGCGCTCAAAAGGCTTCGTCTTCTTACTGCTCTTCCTGGCGCGAATGGCCGCCGGCCAGGGTTCTCCTCGCGTGTATTACGTCAACGGCGAGGCGCTGGAACAGATAACAGATCACGACGTGACCGTCACGGTTAGCCTGAAAGAAGAAGACAAGAAGAACTGGCTAACGGTGTACGTGGTGAACGATTCCAATGATGCCGTCAACGTTATTCCCACCGGCATCACACTTCATCAGACCTTGCCAAAGGACGAAGACCTCCGGCTCAAAACGGAGCACGAACTACAGAGGGCCGTCGGTCACGGAGTTTTCTGGGGTCAGGTCATTGCCGGCGTAGGAGCAGGGTTGAGCCGAAATATCAGCACGGTAACGACGAGAACGCCATATGGTTCGGTACAAACGGTAGTGAACACTCCGGACTATGAAGCACAGGCTCGGTGGTTAGCTTGGGCCGATTCTCGCGCTGCCCGCGGGGAAGCCGTTAAAGGTGTTATCGGTCATGACTATCTTCGGGCCACGACTCTCTTCCCAGGTTCCAGGTTCGCAGGCAAATTGTGCTTCACCCGTGACAAGGCATTGAGTTCCGGCACAGCGCGAATCACACTCGGATCGAGGACCTATCAATTTCCTCTTCCTCCTCCGGCATCCGCGCCCACACCGCCCTCGGCTCCGGAGCTGCCGACCGTTGGAGCGTTAACGTCGGCACCTCCGCCTGATGGGGCAACGGCATCGCCAGAAGCAACGCCATCACCCACAGCGACAGCTAGAGCTGGGGTGCTGGGAGTCTCGGGTGCAAACTGGACGGAAGGCGGAGTGAGCGGCGTAGAAATCTTAGATGTAGCACCGGACAGTGCCGCTGAGACGGCAGGTCTGCGCACTGGTTACGTCATTACGGAAATAAATGGGCGACACGTCCGGTCAACGGAAGATCTGGCGGGCGTACTAGCGCAGAACGGTCCAGGCAGCAGGATTGCGGTCGCGTACATAGTCAAAACGGGCTTGGGCTGGATGCCGAGCGAAACTTCTGTCGTTCTCACCAACAGATAAGCACAGGAAAAAGGGGAAGCGCGAACCTCAAATCCGGGGAAGAATGCAACCCTCGGATTTGAAATCCGATGTGCACCCGTAAGTCACTGCAAACCAGGCGACGAAAATTGTAGCTATGGCGGTTCTATGGCGGTCCTCGGGAGTGCCCCGTCGATTCCGTAGCGAAGCACGCTCGCCGGTTTCGGCTTGGGGTCCAGCGGTACGCTGCGCGGAATGGGGGCGGCGGCGGTTCACCGAACGCGCTTTCTCGCGACTCTTTCTGCCTGCCTGCGTTCGCGCTCGCGTCGAGCATAGATTTCCGCTGCCATGTCGAACACTCCCCCCCCCGCGCCAGGAGATTTCGTAGCGCGTTCTTGTGCCGAGCAGGCGAGTGGCGGCATGCTCGGGGAATACTTCGATCACGATCTCCCGCTCCTTGCCGCGGTAGCGCGCGGTCTGGTTGGTGATGAAAGTCAGCCGTGTTTTGCGGTCGGAGAGTTTCAACGCCGGGATCTCCAATGTGGTCAACTCACGCGCGGTAGAGCAGCCGATTCTCTATCGGCGGTTTTGGGCAAAAAGCCCAGTAAAAACGCGGGTCCTATGGCTGTTCTATGACGGTTCTTCTCCTGCTGTAGCCGCCCGGATCTGCGGCCCCCCAGCTCATGCGTGTGAGCATTCAAAAAGGGGAAAGGGACTGCTTTCCAGCCGGCAGTCCCTTTCGTAGCTCTCGCGGGATCTCCGCGACCTTTCACATTTTGAGTTTGCCTCCTTTCCGATGGTGCAGTCGCATTACTTGGCCCAGCGTGCATTGGCCGCCTTCCGAGCCTGCTTCTTACGCTGCTCTGGCGTTTGTACGCTGCTGGGTGCTTTTTTCGGGGCCTGCTCGCCTCGATCTTCGGCGAGTGTTTTTGGTTTTATAGCCTCTTCAGGGAACATCTCTTGCTGCTGCTGATCAACAGCCAGGCGGAGCGCTGCGGATGCGCCCTGCAGCTTACGAACGGCCTCGCGAAGATCAGAGGGATCGATAATTTGGTACCGAGCGAATACCGCAGCCGTGCGGTGCCCGGAGATCGTTTGCGCGACTTTTTGCGGTATGCCGGCGCGGATCATGTTTCGCACTGCAGATCTTCGTAAATCGTGGAATCTTATTCCCTGACAACCCGCTGCGGCGCACGCCTGGCTCCAGCCATCCCTGAAGTCATTTATGTATCCCGTGGTCCCCGACAGCGACCGGCGACGTCCCTGCAAATCGCATGGCCTCGTAAAGACGCGATCGTCAGGATCCTTGCCAGCTACGCACTGCCGCAACAATTCGAAAACTCGGTCAGTCATCTCGACCAGCCTAGGGTCATCATTTTTTGTCGTGCCAGCCTCGAGCACAATGGTTCGCTCATTCAAATCGACCTGGCGTACTCGCATGTTGAGCAGTTCCGATTTTCGCCAACCGTAGGTGTATCCCAACTCAAACATGCTGCGAAGCCATAAGCCGATGGCAGCCGTCGCACGCGCCAGGGCCGGGTACTGGCTTTCGCGTACAAAACCCTTTCTAACGTTTCGCTCCTTCAGTGCCCTAATTTTCGGCATGGACCGGAGCTTTTCTTCTTCGATCGCAAGGTTGAGCATACGGCGCAAGGCAGCCAACTCGCGGTTTATAGTCGCGTTCGCTGCGCCTTCTTTTTGCCTGCCGGCGATGTAGGTCATCACTGCGTCCCGCGAAAGCCCATGCGCCGGCACGTGCGCGAAGACAGCCTTCAGATGCCTTTCCCAGATCGCCTTCAAATTCCTGACGGTCTTACGGCCGTTGACGGCCCAGTCACGCTCGAGCGACTCATAAAGTTCTGCAATCGAAATCATGTAGCATTCCCCTTCCTTACTTCCCATGATCGCTAGGGCTTCACGAACACGCCCCAGGAGAATTTGATCGTCGGTCTCAACAGACCGTGAAACTGCGGCCCAGAGCCACTTGCAAGCATCTTCGCGCTGCGCTACCAGGCCAGCCGCCTGCTTGCCCCAGGTGCTGGCCCAGCGTTCGACGTGGCGCCGTATGGCCGCTCTCAATTGCCCGCGCTTGCGTTTCGCGCCGTGCTTTTCGAGTTCTGCGATTCGGCCCTGCAGCCGGACCAGTTCCTTCTGAGCCTCGAGCCAGTCCGGTGTAGGCTGCAGCGCGCTCATATTTTTCTTTTCGTTTGAAGTTCATACCCGAGCAGGATCACAGGCACTAAGATCAGCCCGGCAAAGACTGCAAGGATGAGAACGTTTCCCATGAGCCTGGCGACGTCTGCGATTTGCTGATAGAGGGGATTTGTCATCTGTGCCACATAGTATCTAAACGTGCCGAATAATACTCTCTACGCCGAAGCGGGTCAAGGGTTATTATTGCGGGGAGATGACTGGGAAACGTGAATTGCAGATCAACGTGAGGATGACTGCGGAAGACCTCAAGAAATTAAAGCAAGCGGCCGATGTCGTATGGCCGGGAGCACCGCTTAGCCGCAGTTCGCTGATTCTCGGGTTGGCTATACGAGCCGCAGAAGATATCCTGCAGAGTAAACCGCGCAAGTCGCGCTAAAGAGGTGAGAGTCGCAGGCTTGTCCATCTTCTCTGGAGAATTGACCACCCCCTCGGCGTTGCTACTCCGCTTTACTTAGTGACGGAACATGCGCACGGTCTCCTGACGCACCGTCCGGCGAAACAAGTCGTTATCTTTCTCGCCATTGAAATGCTGCGTGATGTTCGTGTTGTGGCTGTTAGTATCGCCGCGCTGGTTCGACATGTTGCGCAGGTCGGAATTTGATGTGATCTGGCCGAGGGCCGGGATCCGCAGCAGTTCGGGGCCGCGTTCGCCCACCAAATAACTTATGCCGGGGAAGACGTCGCCGCCGTCGGCCATGAATCCGCCGAAGTCTGGCATAGCTGGGATGGACGGCGCGGCGAAGCTTTTGCTCATCCCATCCAATAAATGATTCGGAATGATTTCTCCGGCTGTGGGCGCTCGGAACAGCTCCGGCCCATGCTCCCCCACCATATAGGTTCCGCCTGGCTTTACATCGCCGCCGGCCGCGCGGAACCCATCGAGCATAATGGCGAAGTCGGGAGATGCAGGAAACTGCGGAAGGTTGACCACGTTCGACATTTGCTGATCTGAGCGGCTTGGCAGCGCAGCGGAACGGCCGAAGGAAGCGTCAGCACCAATTCCCGAGCCGAAGAATGGAGACGTGGCGCCAAGCGCTGAACTCGCGGGTACCGAAGCGCTCGCGGTCATCGCATTCAATTCATCGAGCACTCCGGTCTGTGCAGGTAGGCCCGCAGCGATCGTTCCGCGCGAGGCCGCCGGGTGCATCAACTTCTGAATCTCTTTGAATGTGGCCAGGCCGCCCAGGCTGAGCAGCGAGCCGAATAGACCGCTCGAAGGACTGCGGTGCAGCCAGCGTTCGTAGGATTCATACTGCTTCGCATAACCGGCGTGCGGATCGAATGTCCACGGAGCATTCGCATTCTTGATCAACTGCTCGGGCAGCTGATGGCTGGGGATGATTTCGCCGGCCGCGGATGCTCGAAAGAGTTCAGGGCCGTTCTCTCCGACCATGTACGTCGTCCCTGAGTGGACGTCACCACCCGTAGCCAGCCCTCCGCCAAAACCGGAGAGCATAGACATGATCGGCCCATATACCGCGCTCCCACTCGTGAAATCATCCGTGATGCCGAAATTCTTCGGCATGCTTTCAGGGATGCCAAATGGATTCTTGCCCCAGCTATCACTACCCGAGCCCGCCGCAGCTGCTCCGACCGGAGTCCCCGTCGGAGACGCCGTGACTACGTAGAAGGGGTTGCCCTGGCTCCCGTCAGGGACAACCCCTCCGGCCGGCCCTCCTGGGGGTTTACCGAGGCCCAGCATGCCTTTAACCGCGTCCAGCGGACTCTTTTCGATCCCGGGAAGTTTGGTCACGGTGTGGGCGCCCAGGCCGCCCCTTACTACAGCGACGTACATCGGGTTCGAGTCGGACGTTCCGAGCTTCGCTTCCATGCCCGGAATATGAATGTTGAAATGCGCGGCCAGCTCGCCTACGCCTTTCTGGATTTCCGCCTTGGTGACCTGTTCGGCCAGGCCCTGCAGGATCTTCGCCGGCTGAACTTTCTGTCCGGTCATGAGCTTGGCCAGGTCGCTCTCCGCGCCGTCGATCGCGGACACAAAAGCCTTTGCGATCTGCGCTCCGGCTTGCTGGCCCTGAATGACCAGCTCGTTCATCACCGCCTGATACTTCTCGGAGAAGTTGCCTACCTTGAACGCCGCATCATCCCACTGCTTGAGCGCTCGCTGGCGCTCGTCGTAGATGGCGGCCTCGATGGCCAGCGTGTCCTGGCCGTACTGCTGCAGGACCTCCTTGGCGCGCTGCAGCTTGGCCATTTCGTCATCGTAGGATTTGACGAGCGAGTAGCGGCTGGCGAGCTGGGCATCTGCGGAGCGCTGCGCGTTGATCGATTGCTGCTCGAGCTGAGCATTGACCTTAGCAATGTCATCTAGCCTCGTTTGCGCCGCAGTACGGTCATCCGCCTTCGCCGCGGGATTCGCCAGCGTAGCCTTGGCTTCTTCGACTGTCTGTCCAGGATGCGCTTGCTCCCAGTGGTAGAGCGAGAGCGCAACCTGTGCGCGCCGGACCGCCTCGGCATTCTGGGCGTAGGCTTCATTCAGGCTATCGAGCAGCGGCTGCTCGGTGCGAAGTGCCTCAGCGCTCTTTGTGATCTCCAGTTGGTAATTCTTAATATCTTCGGTGTGCAGCTGCTGCCGGTGAGTTTCAACCGTAGCAGCCTGGGCGTCGACACCTGCTTTCATCTTCGCGAGCGCATCGGCAGAAATATTTAGACCCTCGGTCGGGCCAGCTGCGCCACCAAGTTTCGCTCTCGATGCCGCAAATTCATCCGCAGCCTTTTTCGCGAGATCGTATTCGTCGGTGAGTTCCTTCAGCTTTTGAACGTCCGGCTCAAGCCGTTTGGCGACGAGCGCGTCTTCGATGGCAGAGCCGCCTTTAGCGTAAGCCGCGGTTAGATCCTCTATCGACGCGATCTGCCGTTCGTAGAGCAGGGTTTCTTTCTGCAGCTCCTGGCCGGTTTGAACAATATCTTTCGCGATCTGGCGCTCCGCAGTGAGCGCATGGACGGCCGTCAGCTCCTGCCGCATAGCCGCAGTGAGTTTGCCGTGGGCTTCTTCGAGGACACGCGAGATGATCTGGTCAGCTTCCCCGGAGGCCTGCTGCATCTTCTGTTCGGCCATTGATAGCCCGGTGGCTGCTGCCAGGGCGAGCTGCGCTGCGGTTTCGGCTTTCAGCTTCTCAATCTGCTTTTCGCCGATGTCGGGCTTCGCTGCGGATTCAGCGCGCGCAACTTTCTTGTTGCCCCGATCGATTGTGCTGAGGGTGTTCGTGATTTGAAGTTGTTTCTGAAGCGAGGCGACCAGGGCGTCGTAGTTCTTGACTTCCTCTTTCGTGACCGCACCGCGATGGACCACGATGTCATCAGTGAAAGTTACGCCGGCAAGAAACGCGTCCAGCGCGGACAGCTGATTTGCATGCATCTCTGCCTGTATCTTTTGCGCTTCGGCGAGCTGTGTGTGAAGAAACTCCGCGCCCTTTTCCATTCCCTTGAGGGGGTCAGAAGTTACGATGTCATTGAACTGTGCCCGAATCTCTTCAGCCTGCTTGGATATCTTCTGGTTGGCTTTATCGAAGGCTCCAGTCGTTTGCGAGCCGACGAAGCTCCAGAATTTCGTACTGACAGAGGCCGCATCCGCCGCTGCCTTAGCGTTCCGTTCATAGGCTTCGCTGATTGAGTCAATTGCGCGAACCATCTGTTCGGCATCGTCGCGGGAAATAATGCGAAGCTGAGCTGCGAGGGCGCCGCCCTTGTCCCCCGAGAGTTCGGCGAGCTTCTGACTTATCCGGTCGAGACTGTTTGCGGAAGAAATAGTCTGTTCATTGGTTGCGAGCTGCAGCGCGTGCAGGGAAGCAACAAACTCCTCCTGTTTCTTCTTAGCATCATCGGCGGCTTTGCCGATCCTCTCGAGTCCTTTGACGACAAAATCGAACGCTGCTATGCCGAGGCCAGCGACGACACCGGCGCCGAGTACCGATTGAAGCCCTTTCGCCAAGCTAGGAAATTCCTGGGTGACGATGCGTGTAATCGGTCGCGAGACGTGAACACCGAGAGCTTCATCTATGATGCGGAACGACTCAGCGCCCTCGCGGTTGGTGCGCTTCATCTCGTTGGCGATGCGCTGGCCGGAACCGGAGGCGAAGCCCTCGACCCCCTTCATCTTTTCGAGAAACTCAGATGTATCAAGGCCCAATCGGGCGGCCATTGCTCCGACGTTCAGTGTGCTCATAAGTTGAGTGACTCCAGGCGCTCTCGAATCGTGTCAGCGACTACTTGCACAGCTTCATCGACAGTCGCTTCAAAGGCAGGCCCAAGCCAGGGACGCGGCGGAGTCTCAGAGCTGCCAAATTCAATCTGGACTCCATTTCTTTTGGAGCGTTGGCGTTCCCGGTGAGTGCCCGGCGGTCCGTGGCCAACTTCAACGAAAAGGCCATAAACACCGGGGTTGGTAGTTTGATCTGCCGCCGGAGCCTCGTTGCTATACTTCCCGCGGCGTTGCGCCGTGCGCCGGAAACTCTCGGGATTGAATCCCGGTCCGATCAACACATATCGTTCGCCGCCTTCAACGCGGGCGCGGGTCACGACGATGACGTCAGAGGCTAAACCACCGCTCACGCTGTGAATGTTCGCCTCAGCCTGCGCAGCGATTACGTCGCCGCCTGCTTCCAGAGCTTCCTTCGCGATTGGCCCGGCGACGATCTGCGCGATGCCGTCGAGACGTTTGGCAAGTTCAGGCAGCCCGTCGATGCTGAATTTAATCTCCACTGGCCTCCCGTTCCGGCGCCGGAGCGTTTGGGTCCTCGCCCTGCGCCGGCCAACGTGACGGTGACCGGCGCGCGTCGATGACCTGGCAGCGGATCCATAGGAAATTATGCTACCAAGCTCGGTAGGGAGTAGACCCCTTCGTACTCGTTGCAATTACTTTGGTTCCACCTGCCGCGGCCTTAGGGGGAAGGAAGGGGGGCGGTCAAAATCTCTGAGGATCCTCGCCCTGCGACCGCCCTGCAGCCAGACGCGCATTTTCGCGAAACAGAATTTTTTACCGGGAGGGCCGCGAAACAGAAAACTTTCCCCGGCATCATCCTCCGCGCAGAAATCCTTTGATTGCGGGCCAGCCCTCAGTTTCGCTCTAGTTACCGATTCTCCACTACCGACAAAAAATCTTTTGCTGCGGGAATGTGCGTCTGGCTGCAGGGCGGTCGCCGACCGGCCGGCCTTAGAGATTTGACCCCCTACCCCCCTCTTTGGATTATCTCCCCCGTCGGAGGCCGCAGCCCGAGCCGCATCTGCCCCGCGCGTTCTAATCGTCGGAATCGTGTGAGCCGACCGCGACGGGGAAAACTAAGGTCAAGCTGCTGACCTTGCAGCTTCGCGCGCCGCGCCCGTGGCTGGTGAGTGCGGATCGCCTGATCCAATGACGGCGGCGACCGGGGATAGGAACGGGTTGGGGCAGTTTCTTCAATGAATCACCTTTGCGTTGAACCGCAGTTTTCCAGCAGCTCGCGTGAGCATGTCGTCCTTCATCGTCTCGGCCACTTTTGGCAATCAATTGGATCAGGCGATCCGTGACGTGATTTGCGGCCTCGATGTCGAAGGTGATGAGCGTAAGCGTGAGCGCGACCGACCAGTGAGCGTGTGACGCCCATACGAATCTCGAGAGGCAAGCCCTGGCTGCCAGGCTGACAGAGAGTGCGCGAGCGTTTCTACGCCAACGTTGCTGCTTGGAAGCCGATCTGAGTCCCCTTATCGCCTGTCTGCTGAATCACAGTGGCCATGACTCGCAAGAGGGTCCCCTCTGAATCCGCACGAAAGACGATCGGCACTTTATAAAATTGCTTCCCGACCTGTGTTGGTGAGATCAAAAGAGATTGATCCACCGCTGGGTTATCTTCGAGCCGCGCCGTGATCTCCAGTGCGTTCGTAATCGACTCATCGCCACTGGAAAACATGAAATACAAATTCAGGGTTCGCTGAGTTTTACCGGCGCGGACCGCGAATGCAAAACCCCAGTCGGAGCTCGTCGCAAAACCGACCGCCTTGATATTGGTGTACCGCCGGCTGGCTCTGAGAGGATTATTGGTCCGCGCGACGCTGCCCAGATGGCTATCAGTGATGGTCGCGCTCATCTCCCAAAGTGAGTCCGTTTCATCACTGAAGCTGAAATGAGACCGGTTTCCCCAGTAGTTGAAAAGTTGCGTCTGAATAAAACCGCCCAGCAGTTTGGCGTGAATGCTTTGCGCGAAGTGATCCAACTTGCCTGACTCAGTCAGCGACTGAAAGCAGAACCAGTCGCGCACTCCCTCTTTGCTGAGATCGACCGGAGTCGGCATCGTGCGCTCGAGCAGGCCGCCGGTGCGTGAAGTTCTTCGCCCTGCAAACTGAGAAGCAGCTTCAGCAGCTTCATCTGTGATCACAGCCAAGCTCAGAACGGCGGGATCTCCAATGGCGATCGCCGCGGCCGCTATCCCTTGCGGACGTTCGCGCTGGGTATCTGGAGTGTTTTTCAAGAGTGTCATTTTGGCAATACTAACGCGGCACGTTCGACGAAAGAAAGAGGATTTTGCGTGACAAGAGTTGAAGTGGCGAACTTTGGCTCTCAAACTTCCGATAAAGTCCCTTGCCGTTTCCGCCATGCTACGATGCGGCTGCAACAACTCAGATCCTCCCAAAAGAGACCCCTCTTGCAATTTTTCTCTTCACACGTAGGCTTGGGGGAAAAGGTCTGCCAGCGGCCGCTCGGCATCTTCTGGTTCCACCGGGAATTGAAAGCTGAATTGCCAAGGATCGCTCACAACAGGGATCCTGCGAGGGCAGCCCCGACGAGCGCCGCTGTGGCCATTTCGGATCTGGATAGGGCGACCTGGTCTGTAGAATTTTGGGTCAACGTGGGCAGTTTCGAGGGCGGCGTTGAGGATCTCTCCCAAGTCCTGCAGTTCACCGCGCCGGCGCTGGTAGCTGCGGTTGAACATGGTTCACCTCCAACCGTCGTTGCATCAATAATGGTGCAGACAGGCGCTCGGGTCAATCGTGCTAAACTGCATTTCAAAAGCGGGTAAAGCCAGGTCGCGACCTGTAAATAAGCCCGCATTTCCCGCAGCGACACCCCACGACCCACCCGCACATTTTTTTCAAAGGCGAAAAACTTTCAAATGACCATGGCCGCCGTGTCCTCCTTCCCGAACCGACAACAAGCCACAAGCGATGATGTGGACTTTCTGGCCGCGCGCTACCTCGAAGCAGAGAAAGCAGCAGCTGAGGCCTACCGGATCGCGCTCGACATCGATCAGCCGCACGAGCGGCTCAAGGAGGAGCTCATCCTGCTCTCTGACGATCTTGGGATCCCAACTGAACCGCACACGAAGCTGCTCAGAGGCTCTGCGCACGAAGTTCTAGTGAAGTACTGCGTCGGCAATTTATTGGACCACGAGGCGGTCAACGCATTTGGGAACATGCTGCGGAGGAAGGGCGTTCGTGGCCTATTCTCACAGGTTTTTCAAGGCACAATGCAATGGCAGCTGCGCAGCGACGCCGGGGAATTTCTCAAGCAAGTGAGACTAACTGCCGAGCTTCAGAATCTCTACGATCGGTGCAGACGCGTGGAGCGGACGCCGACGCTCGAAGTGCAGAGAATCCCCGTGTCGCGACCCCTTGAATGTCCCCTTTTTGTCCCCTAACGCAGCGGTAAAGGGTGCGAAAGCATGCAACGGTTGCCCCGTCCAGTGCCAATCTTTTCTTACATCTCATGATCCCGTAATGCCTGCCGTAGCAGGCTTCGTCTGGCTACGAACCAGAAGGTCGGGAGTTCGAATCTCTCAGGGCGCACCATCCCACAAGGGTTTCAGCGGTTTAACTCCCAAAGCAACCCACCCGTGCTACCAGTTTGCTACCGCCCCTCGAAGGTGGCCTCCGCCACAAAGCGCATTGACAAGGGGCTTATTCTGAAAAGCACTCGGAGAGCAGTCAACATGAATGATCGGCCAATGGCTTTCGCTATCGTCGGAGTGGCCTTTGCGGGCTTTCTATACGTCTTTCTCAATCCTGCCGCCATCAAGTCGGCAAACGAAAGACAAATACAGATGGGTCGGTTTCGGCAAGAAACCGATTTGGGTTTTTAGAGCTATTGGTGCTGCTGGGTCCATCATCTGCGGCTTCCTGCTGCTGCAAATCATCCTAGTGGAAATCAAACTGACCCAAAAAGATGAAGTCGTAGAGCGCGCGCGCCATGCGGAATGCGCCTTGCGGTACACCCGCGTCATCCTTCCTTCCTGCGATAAACTCACGGAATAGGGCCGCGCCGTCACAACCTCGATCTCGCACAACGTGTGGATGGCTTATGGTGCTAGACTGTAACAGTCTCTTACACATCCCTCCGTCGTACTCCAACCTAGGCGTCGGTCCTTTGTGCAATCTGATTCGGATCGGAGTCCCACTCTATGCTGCTCACCAGCGCGGGGGTTATCCCCAAATCGCAATTTGAAGAAGAGTCTGCCTTGTTGCGGTGCAAGATCGAGGAACTGAATAGGAACACTGTCCGTCTGATCGCTGAGACTGAGAAATTAGTCCAAGAATCCAAACAGCTATCGACACAGATGAAATCTCTCGAAAACGCCTGCGCGAAGCCAAGGTGGCCCTTAACGCACTAAGTAGGGGTGACACCCGGATTTATCCGGAAACATCCCAAGGTAACCTTTTTTAACCCGCTTTGGCGTGCGGATGCGCCTTGCGGTACACGCCCAGCATCCGGCCAGTTGAAACCCGCGTATAAACAGTGGCCGTTTCCAAGTTCTCATACAAGACGCATTATGACCGGGGACGGCCTGAGAAGACCAGAAAATACCTAACTAGTGGGCCAGCGCCGGTCAATCTCTTTGAGGATTTTATCCGCGCATCGGAATCGGCTTGGCCGGCGAGATGCGCGTACAATGGTGCCGTTTTCGGGATCAAAAAAGGAAATTTAGGTTAAGGAGCATTCCCTATGAAACGCATTCTCGCGATTACCCTCTTATTTACTGCTTTCGCGCTGGTCGCAAGCGCCCAAGCCAAGGATGTACCTAAAGATCTACAACAGACTCTGATCTCGCTTGACAAGGAGTGGGGCAATTCCGGGACCGACACCGCCAAACTGGACAAAATATACGGCGACAACTTAATCGCTGTCGGTACCAAAGGCGAAGCGCAAGACAAGAAGCAGCTGATTGCCGACAACGTAGCTACCAGCGCCGGCGTGCAGGATGCTTCTTACGTGGCCGACGAATATAAGTTCGAGATGCTCAGCCCTGACGTTGTGGTGATGACCCACCGGGGAACTACCAAGGGCATGCAGAATGGCAAAGAAGTCACTGAGTCGCACCGCAGCCTGCATGTTTTCCAGAAGCGAGATGGCCGTTGGCAGGTAGTGGCCAACGCGCAAGTCGCAATTGGAAAGTAAAGCGGATCGACCCTGGACTGGCCGGTTGGAACTTGAAAATCCGCGCCGTCTGAGCCGAGAAACCCCACTTCTCGCAAAGGAGGCGAGAAGTCGGGGACCGGTTGCCTATTCATCCGCAACCGGTCATTAGTCCGACTGTGCGTGGAAAAACCTCACGCTCTATTGCCCACCCCGATTGAAAGTTGGTGCCATCCCCCTAGTCTGCATTCTGCGACGTCCATGCCCACGCAGACCCAGAAGCGAGTTCGACGCCTTGTTCCTGCTCGCAGACGTGTTCACTCAACTGAACCACCCACCTCCGCTCTCAACTCCCGAAGACGGCTCTGAACACCTCGCCTTCAGGCAGTGGACGGCGCTCTGGCAGTCTGTCATTAGGCGGAACCGCGCCAACAGCAGGGCCCGAAGACAACGTAAGCAGACAAACCAGAAATAGCCCCGCCCGCCGAAAACCAATGCACTATGATTCTCCGTCATCCTAGCCAGCACTCATGCGCACGGCAGACGTTGATTTTGCGTGGTGAGACCGATCTGATTGATTCGACCCTCTTAAACTTGGCGCGCTTCGCAGAAGGCAGGATGATTGAGGAAACCGCCGTGCTGTAATTTTGCTTCGGGGTAGGAGGCCTGTTACCTTTGTCGTCTGCGGCCCCGTAGCTCAATTGGATAGAGCATCAGACTTCGGATCTGAGGGTTGGGGGTTCGACTCCCTCCGGGGTCGCCACTATTCACTGAGGAGATTCCCGCCCGGTTTTCAACAAGCCAGCGGCCTGATTCCTGCTAGGGTTGGCCATCCCAGTAATTCTTTCCGACTGGGCGGCAATTCCTACCGAGGACGATCCACAGCCCACTCTTATTTTCAACCACTTGCAAATGGCAAAAAGGGTGCTATTCTCCTTGGCAGACGAAGTGGCGCGCAACGGGGCGCACTTGAGAATAACTTCGGCCAGAGGTTTTCTTGGGCGCCCCTTGCATTTTCTGAGACCCTCCCCAAAAACCACGCTCATCGTCAAGCCAGAACTAGTTTTTCCTGAACGTCCAGCCCCGCCCGGCGCAACAGATTTGCCACCACCGGGTCCTTGAATCGCGAAGCGTCGTATTCCACGCGCACGATCCGCTCCTTCTCATCAAAACGAACCCGGCGGACCCCGTACACCTCACGCATATTGTCTATGGCGCGCATGGCGGCCTCGCTAGGCGGATTGGAATACCGATAGGCGACTTCCATCTGAGTCATTTTTGTCTGAGTCCCTCCATCAGTAAGATACATCAGATTAACTCCTCACCCTGACAGCGAAAAACGGAAGTTGATTTACGTGGCGCTTGAGGGTTGACGGCTGATGACCATGATAGACCCAGTTTGCGGAATGACGGTTGATCCGGCGACGGCCAGAGCTTCGGCCGATTACGACGGAACTACCTACTACTTCTGTTGCGCTGGATGTGCGCAGAAATTCCGGACTGCTTCCGATCACTATTTAAAGCCGCGGCCTGCCGGACCAACCCTGGTAACGCTGGGAGCGCCGAAGCTCGCGGTGTCGTCCGCGCCTGCGTGGGCCAATGTTGCCGCTCCTCCCGCAAGAGAAACGAAATCCCCCGCCTCCGCGTACGTATGCCCGATGTGCCCTGAAGTACGCCAAGAAAAACCCGGCCCGTGCCCGAGTTGTGGAATGGCGCTCGAACCCGAAACTCCCGTAGCGCGGACCAAGACCGAATACACCTGCCCCATGCATCCGGAGATAGTTCGTGACCAGCCCGGGAGCTGCCCCATCTGCGGGATGGCGCTCGAGCCTCGCACCGTCACC
>Ga0073928_10006102_pt1 | contig 16410 bp, 20 predicted proteins | sample PaiPotPPA55metaG_FD_76969 | JGI IMG/M metagenome (GOLD analysis project Ga0073928, IMG submission 76969) | Iron sulfur acid spring bacterial and archeal communities from Banff, Canada, to study Microbial Dark Matter (Phase II) - Paint Pots PPA... ... | reverse complement strand
TGGTTTGCTCCGCGGTGAAATGGGCGCTCAGCGACCGGCTGCAACCGCGGTTGATTTTCGATCTAGGCGGCGGCAGCTTGGAACTAAATTTTTTTCAGCGCGGCGTGCTCGAGCATCGTATGGGCCTGCCGCTCGGCACCATACGCCTCATGGAAACATATTCGATCCACGGCGCGATTGACGAAGACGATGCCAACCGTCTTCGCCACCACGTTCTCTCTATCCTGCGAAGCGCGCTTCCTTCGCCCCCGAAACTTAGCCGCGCAATTGCTGTCGCCTGTGGAGGAAACGCCGAAGCTCTGGTTCGAATCGCTTCGGGACCAATGATCGAACGTATTCCCTCGATCAATGTGCGCCTGCTGAAGGATCAGACTTGGCGCATGTCGGCGCTCGATATACCCGGCCGTATGCGAGCTTTCCGCGTACGTGAAGACCGTGCCGAAGTCATTGGAATTGCTGCCATCATCATCACTACGCTCGCGAAATGGCTGGATCTGCGCACCATGTTGGTTCCCGGAGTCGGCGTTCGCGAGGGGATTCTTCTTGATCTAGTCGCGCAGCAATACTCTGGCGGAATCGTTTCCGACGAAGAAAAAGGCCGTGCCGCCGAAATGCGACAGGGCGCGCTATGGTTCGCAAGTCGGCTCAATTACAATCAACATCATGCTGAGCAAGTGGCTCGGCTAGCGCTTTCGCTGTTCGATCAGCTTCGCCCCATTCACGAAATGGGACCAGACCTTCGGCTCCTTCTCGAAGTGGCAGCTCTGTTACACGACATTGGGCATTTCGTAAACCGCAAGAACCACAACCGGCACGGTGAATATTTGATTCGGAACGGAGAAGTACCTGGTTTGCGGGGCTGGCGATGTGAAATGGTAGCGGCGCTGGTGCGCTACCACAATTCGAAGTCGGAACCTGAGCTTGAACACTCGTCTTATGCTGCGCTTGACGGGCAAAGGCGTCGGCAGTGCCGCCTGCTCACCTCTCTTCTGCGTATTGCCGAGAAGCTCGAGTCCGAGCATGAACAGCGAGTCTCAGGCGTAGATGTACAGATCGAAGGCCACAACGCCATCTTCATGATTCGCGCGGCCGATCGCACGCGGTTGGATCTTGCGGGACTTCAACGGAAAGCGGAATTATTCGAAAGAGAATTTCATTTGAAAACGGAATTTCGTCGCGTGCAAAAAAAAGAAAAAGAGGTAGCCTAACTTATGATTCTTTATCTCGTGCGCCACGGTATCGCCGTGAATCCCAACGATCCTAAATCACCCGCCGAGCCGGAACGGCCACTGACAGCAAAAGGCGTGCAGAAGACGCGCGCCGCTGCGCTTGGTCTCAACGTCTTGGGCATCCAACCGGACGTGATGATCACAAGCCCCTATGTCCGCGCAGCGCAAACGGCGGAAATATTTGCGGAAACTCTTGGATTCGCTCCAGCGAAGATTCGCGTGCACGACGCGCTGAAGCCGGCCGGGAATCCCGCGGAAATCGTGAAGGAAATCGTCAGCCTTCGCGCCAAAGTGGTTATGTGCTTCGGCCACGCACCGCAGCTAGACTTGACCATCTCGCACCTGCTGGGCGCGCGCGGCGCCGTCACCGAGTTGAAAAAAGCCGGAGTCGCTTGCTTCGAGCACACCGCAACTCGCGGAAAATGGAATCTTCGCTGGCTTGTAACGCCTAAAATGTTGCGTCAGCTTGCAGAGTAAACGCGTTGCAATTCCGGCGGCGAAACAGTCTTCAGATTGTGGCCCCACTCCAAACCCTTGTGCCAGAAGATCCAGTAGGATTCTTTGTCGGAAGTTTTCGTACGAAATTCATCGAGCCGGTTCTTACGCTCCTTCTCGATTCTTGCGATCCAGTCCCCCACGATTTTGGAATCCAGTCCGGAAGCTTGTTTTCTGACCAAAGGCCGCAGCACATCCAGATCGTGGACTTCGCCCAGGAGATCCTGCATACGCTTCAGTTCGTTGCTGCTGTGCTCATATCTCTCGGGAAGAAAATTCTCCAGGATGTAACGAAACGCTTTCAACCCGATTCGAAGACGATGCCAGGCCGCTCCGCTTCGGACCCTTCGAGCTCGCTGGTAGAGTTCCACTGCCTCATTTAATTTCGCAAGCGCCAGGCGCTGGAAAACGACGCTCTCGACCGGAAAGAACTCGGCCTTGGGCGGAAATTTTCGCGACCATTTTTTCCAATCTTTGCGGTCAAACTCCGCAAGAGCCTTCTCCGCGTTTTTTTGCTGTTGTCTCTCTGTCTCGTCCAGCACTTTCAGCAGACTCTTGCGCATCGGGTCTTTGGACCCACCCCATCTCTTCACCCACTTCTTCGCAACTTGCGTATCTCTGAGCTCGCCTAGGGCCTGGAACAAGTCGCGCGTGGACTTCTTCAGTTTTTTCCAACTGGGCGAAGGATTCACCTCGCTCAAGGCATCCGCCATAGTCCGGCAGCGCCGGAGCGCAACGCGCAGGTCGTGCACGCTGTCGGAGTCCCACTTATCCCCTACCTTATCCGCCATCTCCGAGACGCGGTTCATCCAAACTTCCAGGCCGCTTCGCTTGACAGGAATGGTGGGGGGTAGAGTAATCGTAACTGTCACAGGATATTCAACATTCCGAAGGGGAGCTTTAGGCGCCCATCCTACACCGGCCCACCGACTTTTTCCAGCACATCAGGCTTTTACCAGCGATTTCGGAACAGTTGATGATGCGGGAGAAGGAAGCCTGGTTGGGCAGGATTTCTTGCGCCACGGCCGGTTGCAACAGGAGGAGCCTATTTTCAGACAGGTCTCTTTCGTCGAGGTTGCCGCTTCACTGAGTTCTTGCGATGTGGAGTGGTGGGATGCGGAAAATGAAGACATCCAGTTTTTCCCCACGATGCATCAGCTGCTGTCGGCAGCACACGGGCGGGAAAGACTGAGCCACAAGAGTAGCAGCAACTGGGCACTGCTGTGCACCCGATGTTTGCCACGGTGGAGGTAGCGGAGTCGGTAGAGTCGTTCGATGGTCAAGGCCAGCATAGTGAGCAGCCAGCCGATCAGCAGACTGTTGGCATGATGATGACAGATATGCTCGAGGCCGTGACGACTCTTGGCGTCGTTGAAGCCCTGGTTTTCGATCTCCCAGCGGCTTTTGGCCATGCGGAATAAAGATTGCGAGCCCACGGTGGAGGATGGGAAATTCGTCAGCCAGTAGGCTTCCACCACCTTGCCATCCGGCTTTTGCTGGCGATAGAAGAACACGCGCACGGTTTCCCAATCGAGCGTTTCCCAAGGATCGAAGTCCTCCGCGTCCCACACCTGCACGCGATCCACTCCATGCTGAAAAACCGTGGTGGGAGGCCCAGAAGGAAAACGTTGTTGGGCGGCAGCCAGTAACTCCGGCAAATTGTCTTTCAGCCGGGCCACCACCCGGAGACCAAGCTCTCCTGCCGTATGCAGGAACGGTGCGGTGGCAAATTCTCCATCGACGACCACATACTGCGCAAAGCGTTTCCCCACGCTCCCGATCACCCGCCGCAGCAAGCGCTGCCCGGCCGCGTATTCGCTATCGCCGGGTCCGTAGGGTTCCCCATCGAAGGGTAGCGACAGGCCGGTTCCCACCACGCTGACCATCACGAAAGAATGTTGATGGCCAAGGATCTGTTTCGCAGCGTTCGACTGCGGCCGACAGAGCTTGCAACCCTGCTGGGTTCGCCAACCCGCGCCGGTGCCGTCGAGGGCCAGGCCGATCCAGCGGCAATCATCAAAGGCCTTGTTGCGCTTGGCGCCGCGGATGAGGGAGAGCAGGGCTTGCCGCGTGGGACCGGGATCGAGCCGCTCGGTGAAATAGCCCAAGGTATCGTCACAGAACGGAGTTGCGATGGAGAGCGTGCGTCGCGCTGAAGAGCGCACCAGCGCCTCGACCGCATGAAAGCTGGATTGGCGGAGGATTTGCCCGATCAACAAGGCCCACAGCAGTGCCTGCGCCGGAATCTGGGGTTGTTGCCGACCGTCTCCCGGATCCTTGAGATACCGTCGGAGGCGAAGACGCCGTGTCACAAAGTGGAGCAGATGACGTGGCGTCGAACAGTTCATTTTTTCTTTTTCTTAGGTTTCTTGCGCTCCAGCACGAGCAGTTGTGCGTTGGCCGCCAACACTTCGCGGACGGCGTCTTGAAACTCCCGTCCCGCCTTGACCCGGTGCCGCACCTCCTCGACCCAATCCTTGGGGATGTGCTGGACCTGCTTTTTCCCCTGAACCATAAAGGTCAGCGACCAGACCGGATGGCCACGGTCATCGGCACAATGACAGGTGGGCTTGCCACAGCGGAGATGGGAAAGGGAGAGCGAGCCCGGGAGGGCATCGGCAGGGATAGAGAAACGCCGTAGCAGCTGGAATTTGCGCTGACGCAATCGAGAAGCGAGTGGTCCATTGCCTCGATGAATCATCTTAATGTATAAATACCATAAGACATACCACAAATCAAGCCACATCTGTGAATGCGAAAATAGGAGTCTACTGCTGAAGGGTCGCCGGAGGGGACAAAAGAGCGTTCTGACAGAGCTACACTGGGCTAGCCCTTGTCAATCTTCCGAAACGGCTGGCAAAGTAAGCAAAGTACGAGAAGGAGTCAAGAGAGAATTGGTCAGCGTGCCGCTTGAGGGACGGCGAAGCTGTCTTCTAACATTTGAAAGCGGATAATTTCACCGTTGGCGATGGTGAGCACGATGGTGTAGTCCGTCTTGATGAGCTTCCCGTTTCGTCTGAGCTTGGATGCGAGCGAACCGAGGATCACAGCTCGACTGTCGCCGGCGAGGATGTCGCGGACATCGAAGCGTATGCGCTCCAGCATGGCGCGTGAGTCATACACGAAATCGATGATCACGGCTCTGCCGGACTTTTGTCCCATCCAGGACAGAACGCCAGTATCGCCCGCTATTTCCCATTCCACATCCTCGCCGAATAGCTGGGCGATCTCGGATGGTTCAGCGCCGCTGGCCATGCGGTGCAAAATTCCTGCGCGAGGTGATGGGTTTCCGTCTGACTCATGGGCTTTTTATTTTTTGTACCGGGGCGCGTGTGCCGTCAACGCTATTCGAATTGAAGTGGGCAGGCGCCTGAGCCTGAACGTCTTCGACGGAATTTACGGTTTCCAGGTATGTCACCAAATGCAAAAGTGTGCAGAACAGTACAGACGGCGGTCTTTCTATTTGGCTAATCTGAAGTAAGTGCAGTGTCCTCCACACGCGAAGAGGCCTTAACGCAGTTCGAAAGAACCAGATCGGGAATGTTCTCGCGTTGAAGAACAGGAGGTGGAAAGATGCTTGGGTTAATCGCTGCAATACTGCTAGTTCTTTGGCTGCTGGGTTTCTTTGCATTCCACGTCACCAACTCGCTCGTTCACCTCGTCCTGGTTGTGGCCCTGATATTACTTGTGCTGCATTTCGTGAGGGGGAGCGCACGCTCGTAGAGCCTTAGCTAGTCGCTCTCACAAAGGTTCCGGAAGGGCGAACTTTCCGTAGCTGCAATTCTGATCCTGGAGGTCAGCGATGATGCGAAAATCAATACTCGGTCTGTTTTTGGGATTGCTTGCAACCACAGTAGTTTATGCGCAGAACAAAGAACAAAGGCGACTGGAAAACACCGGGGTCGTCATGCAGGAAATTATGAATATTCCGGACAACATTCCTCAAGAAGTAATGGAAAACGCCAAATGCGTGATTGTTTTCCCGTCGGTTCTGAAAGCAGCCTTCGTGGTGGGCGCAAGCTACGGTCGCGGGGCGATGGTTTGCAGAACAGGAGAGCATTTTAAGGGACATTGGGGCGCGCCAGCCATGTATGCGCTAGAAGGCGGCAGCATTGGATTCCAAATCGGCGGACAAGCTACCGATCTCGTTCTGTTGATCATGAACGACAGAGGCGCGAGTTCGATCCTGGAAAGCAAAGTGAAGTTGGGCGGTGACGCTTCGGTGGCGGCGGGTCCCATAGGCCGCGACGCTACAGCGGACACGGATGCGTACATGCGCGCAGAAGTTCTCAGCTATTCGCGCACGCGCGGTCTCTTTGCCGGCGTTTCACTCGAAGGTTCCACACTGCGACCCGATGACGACGCCACGGCGGACGTTTATGGCCGCCACCTGACAGCACGGGAAATCGTGCTCGGAGGGAATGTTCAAGTTCCTAAATCCGGACGCCACTTGGTTACAGTTTTGCAGAAAAATGCGCCCTGGAACGAATCGAAAGTATCCGCAAACAGGTAGTCGTTCAGATACGTTTGATTTTGCATGGATGGTGACTCCGAGAGCTCGATGAAAATTGGTTCGCGAGCTCTAGGATTTTTTTTGGTCCGATCGCCTCGGAACCAGCGGCATGTCTGCGCCGTGATTCTACGTAAACGGAAGTTGCGGCTCGTTCCGGAAGTTCAGCGCAACTACTTGGGCAGGACCTCGCGGGCCAATGACTTGCGACACCTTCGCGGATCTCGCTTCGTTTGCGAGCCGCTTCGAACGCCGCTTCACGCGACCGCTAGGGCTTCAACGAGACCCATTTTAAGCAACGTCAGCGTGAGCTATTTTGAGCACGGCAAAAGTTGCACGGTAGAAACGCCGATGCTTGCATCTGGGGCGGAGCCGACTGTGACGGTACACGTGGTGGTATCCGAAGACGGAAAGACACGCACGGCGACTTATTCCGGGAAGATTGCGGACGGGAAAGTAGTTCATACCGTAATGGTCTACGACAAGCGGGAAATCCGAGAGGCTAAGCAAGAGGGCTGGTCCGAGAGCGGGACGCATGCAAGATCAAGAAGCCGCATCTTTTCTGCTGCGCGGGGAAGGTGCGGCACTGTCTTGATGTGCCGTCAGACCGTCTAGGGAATCCGCGAATCCAGGGCATTACAAACTTTGGTGGCAGGGTATAAGCTGTTCCCATGATCGACAATTCGAAAGCGGATCGGTTAGGATCTGGTTTCGGAGGGTCTGACAAGCGTTGCCAGTTTGGGGAGTCGAGGCAAGATCAATGAGCGATCCTAGGATGTACGTGGCGGATGAGCTTATGGAGGATCGGCCTTTTCTGCCGAGGCGGGAGCAGAGGGCGAAAATCGCTTGCGCTTCGCGCGAGTCGAAGGACAGCTTCTTGTTCAATTGGGACGCGAAGGCGCAGTCGCGGCCTGTCCTCGCCTGGAAGGGGAGTGGCGGTCAGATATACGGTTGCTGGGGCGCGACGACAGCTGGTCGGAGCTAGCCGCGGAGAAAAGCGGGAGCGAGCTAAAAAACCTACCTGAACGAAGTCGAGTTGTTCATTTCCCGCCGAATTAAAAGGCTCAATGTAAACCTGATCGAAAGGATGGTTACGCTTCCATTCTTACTATTCATAAATCCGATCGATCTATCTGAGCGAACTCACTGAAACTTGTCTGCTTCGGTGGAAGAGGCGTCACCTGATTATTGTTGGTGGACGCAGGGGCGGAGGTTGGCGACTCAAAGTCCTCTGTTGTGGAGTCGAAGTCCATCCGAGCGCGTTATTTTCCTTAACAGAGATGATTTGTCTCCAAGTCGGAATGCCAGGCTGACTTCCGAATATGAATTAAGGCCGCCCCCGTGCTTGCCGGGGAGGAAAAGCTGACGGACGTCCATTTACCTGGCTGGAAGCCGTGACTGACCCGCGGTCCGCCGCGGCGCGGCTGATGTCGAGGCCAAGGATTCGGGTTTCACCCGCCAAACCTACGCGGAGCATCTTCACCGAGCTAGGTCACCTTGGAAGCTTGGCAAGCTCCCCCGCGACCTGCCTGTTTCGAAGGCGCTACCGTAGAAGGTACCCTCGTTTCAGCGAGACAAGGGGGACTTATGCCCCAAAGGCGAAGCGGACACGCTGGACGGTAAGGTCTTGACGAAGCGTTTATACAGGGTTTTGAAACGGTGGAAATTGTAACTCCCGGAGTCACGCAATACTCTTTACTGCGTGCAGCAGGAGGCGGCTTGGACACGCTTAAGAGTAGGTCGAGAACCAATGTTCCCGACGTGATGCGGGAGTGGGTCTTTGAGGCTGCCTGGATTGCGCATCAACAGTGCTGCTTCTGGTCGTTGTTTGTGATGCAGGACGACGAGGTTCGCACTCGGGAAAAAGAAGGTGAGCTAGCGTAGCACCGGCTGAAAAGCTTTCAGAGCTGTAGAACTACGGTTAACGCTTGAAAGGAGACTTACGATGCTATTGCTCATCATCATTTTGATTTTGTTGTTCGGCGGTGGCGGCGGTTACTACGGTTACTCGCGGTGGGGTGCGGGCGGCGGGCTGGGAATTCTGGGCACAGTGCTGCTGATCGTCTTGGTGCTGTACCTACTGGGGGCTGTCCGGTTCTGAGGGGATTTTCACGGGTGTATGAAGCGAAGGGCGCAGGAGGTTGGGCGCGCTTCCTCTCTAGCTTGACATAAAGGTGGTAGCGCGTGCGAGCATGCGCAAATGCTGTCCGGCGATTTTGTTTGCAACACGAATCGGCGAAGGGGGCAATTATGAAGCAGAGCAGCAAAGATCAAGCAGAAGGCAAGTTCCACGAAGTGAAGGGTAAAGTGAAAGAGAAGGTTGGGCAGGCCACCAATAATCCAAACCTGGAAGACGAAGGCACGACCGAAAAGGTGGGCGGTAAGGTTCAGAAGAAGGTCGGCCAGGTAGAAAGAGTTTTCGAGAAATAGTTCTGCCGGCGTTGACCTTTCTTGGGCCTCAGAGCCGCCACAATTTCAGATTTGTGCAATGTGGTGCGGGCGTTCGTCCCGAGCGCGTAACGTCCGCACCACAAATTCTTAAAACCGCGTTGCGAGTCCTTCACACGTTATGACGCCGCATCAAATCTCTTCTCAGATATGGCCAGGAACAAAATTTCTTGGAATAAAAGTGATGGATGCGGGTCGCGTGTTTTTAATAATGGCGGTGGTGTCATTCGGCTCGATCCGCGTGCAGAGTCAGCAAAACCCAGGCACCGGGTCGCGTCAGAATCACATGAATAGTGAAAGTGACCAAGCATCTGCGAGAGCTCAAGAACAGAATCTGCGTAAACCCGAAGTGGACAAAACGAACTCTTCGGGAGCGGGCGTGCACGTCAATCCTACTTCTGAAAAGTTTGCGGCGACTATGGTGGGGGACAGCGGCGAGGCAAAGACGGTGACGCTGGCGACGGATGGGGCGCTTACGATGGGCGCGGTGGTTATTAATAACCCGCAGTTTTTTGTGTCGAGCTCGACTTGTGGCGGAGCCGTCGCTGCCAACCGCACGTGCGTGATTGAACTTAAGTTCAAGCCGGCGCAGATCGGGGCGCAGAAAGGGTTGTTGACCATTACGGATTCCGACAAATCTAGCCCCCAGATGGTCTCACTGACAGGAATGGGAATTTCGCCAGCTTCGCTGTCGCCGCGCACTACCGTTTTTGACACGGAAGTGAATGGGGTGACGAGCCCGAGAAAGACAATTACATTGACGAATCACTCCGCTTCCAAGATTACGGACCTGAGCGCGGGAATCGGCGGGACGAATGCGGCCGACTTTGCGTTGATCCCGGAGAGCGCGTGCTCGGATACGCTGGAGGCACATGCAAGCTGCACGTACATGGTGACGTTTACGCCGTCGGCACGAGAGGCGGAGACGGGCACGTTGAGCGTCATTGACAATGGCGGAACGCAGACGGCGGAATTGAAAGGGAACGGAGCAGGGATGAAGATTAAAGGGGCGTTGGCATATGGCACGGTGGCGAATCCGGGGACGAAAATTTTGTCGCTGACGGTTACGAATGAAGGGGCAATGCCGGTCGCGGTGGGTTCGCCCGTGATAAGCGGGTCGAACGAGGCCGTGTTCGGCATAGTTCCTTACAGCGCTGGGCCGACCGTTTACAGTTCGTGCGCGAACGGCGTCGTGATGTTGACGAAAGGACGATCGTGCACCATTTCGGTGCAGTTCTCTCCGCCGGCGCGGAGCGGGAAAGTGTTCAGCGCGACGTTGAATATTTATGAGAGCGATGGGAAGACACCGAATACGGTTGCCATCTCGGGGAAAAACTAGGTCACGAGAACACGCGGCAGCTCTGTGGAGGCCTGTGCATGAAGAACAGGCGAACGGAACTTGGGGGGCGTTGTAAGGCTTGCTGCGGGATGGCAAACGAGAGAGAATGAGCGCCGTTGTGCGTATTTCTACTTACTCGATCTTGACTTGGGGAGGATCGCCGTGGCTGATAATCAATCGTCGGAGCAGAAGAGCAGTTTGGTAATTCGAGTGCCGCTGTCTGCGAATAGTTTTGCATCCATCTATTATTCGAGCAGCGATGGGATGCAGATGACCGAGCGTGAGTGGTGGCATCTGAAACAAGTGGTGGAGCTGGCGAGCAAAGTTTTCGTGAAGCAGGAAGAGAGAGCGCAAGCAGCGTCCGCCGGCGCGTAGTTAGTTCACCGGCTTGCTGCGGCTGCACGGAGCAATGGGAGCTGCAAACTAGCAACGGCGTTTCTCGGTTGCATAGGAGCGCGCGTCTTAAGTGGCGACCCAAAACCGGCACAACTCCTTCGAATCGGTGGGTGGGCATGAAGCTAGGGTCGAAGTTGGCAGGTTAGAGGTCTGCGCGAGGTCAAAACGCTGACGGAGGCGCACTGAGATGCGCTGCTGCTATTGCTTGCTGGCCAATGCTCGCGGGTCTTTTACGTCTGCACGCATCTCCACGGATAGAACACGGTATTGTCTTTCTTTCTGATCGCCTTCCGGGACGCGCAAGTACAGTTTATCTTTTTGGATGCGGAACTGCACTGCTTCGCCGACCGGTAACAGGGCGGGATGTTTGGCCTCCTTGGGGCGAATTTTGTACGTGATGCGATCGGTTTGCATCACATACTCCTGGCATAGAACTTCCTGGACATTTTTGTGGCCTGAGTCTGTGCCCAGAATTTCGCCAGTCACCGATTTAGCATCGTTTTCCTCGTGCCGCACTTCGTGGACTGCATCGAAAGCAGCACACCTCTCTCATATGAGGGCGGGTCTTTCGCCAAGGCGAGCGGCGCAACCATCAAGACGAGCCCAGCTAGTGGGCCAGCTAATTTCATCTCAAAGCTCCTTGAAGGTGATTGAACAACTCAGCCAGCCCAAAGCGGGAAGGAGTGCGGAGCTGTCTCGACTTCGGGGAATATTGCAATCTGCATTCCACGCTATAACCGTCATCCTCTCAATGCAGTATGAAGCAATTGCGCTGTGGAGGTGAACGGCGCACGGGTGAAAATGTACCATCTTGGCCAGGACATAACCCAATATTCTCGGGAACTTCCCATACACCCTGGGGGTGTCGGTAAATCTCAAAATTCCGGAGCAAGGTGGTTCGGAATTTACAAAAAAGTGACATTTGGGAGACACGCCGCAGACAAAGCGCGGACATGCGACGAATATATTTCGCGTACATGTGGGAGCTGTGGGAGCGCGGGTTGAGGGCTGCTACTTCCAGGATCAGGCTGCCACGCCAAGGAGATCTTTCATGAAGACTGTGAAACGTTTGACCGAGCGATCGTTTTATTTCCCGGGGTGTCGCCGGCCGGATTTCGGGTTTCTGCTAAGCAGGGCGGTTGTGATGGTGGCGGTGCTTATATTGATAGTTACGGCAGCCAGCGTGGCGCGGGCGCAGGAGAGCGATGGGCCTACGCCATTTCTTCCAGCGCAGGTCCATCCTGTTTCTACTGTGCCGTCGAATGGGGACGTAAATCCCTACGGTGTTGCGTTCGTGCCACAGGGATTTCCAACCGGAACAGTGAATCCGGGCGATATCCTGGTTTCGATTTTTAACAATAAACACAATTTGCAAGGCACCGGAACAACCATCATTGACGTTCCGGGCGGCACCGGCAAGGCCGTGAGCGTGTTCTTTCAAGGCAAAGGGCTATTGGGGCTGAGCACGGCGTTAAATATTTTGCGAAAAGGATTCGTGTTGGTGGGGAACTTTCCCTCGCCGGACGGAACTTGCGGGCACGCGCGCGACGGCTCGATTCTGGTGATCAACAGCAGCGGGCAAGAAGTTTCGGCCATCGCGGACCCGCTGTTCATCAACGGGCCGTGGGACTCCACATTGTACGACCAAGGAAACAAAGCGAAGTTTTTCATCGCCAACGGGCTGACCGGGACGATCGTGCGTCTCGATTTAATTGTTAGCTCTACCGGCGTGACCGTGGACGGAGCAACGGTGATTGCGTCGGGATACTTGCACCAGTGCGATCAAGTGACGTTTGTGGACGCTCCCACAGGACTGGTGTACGACCCGACGATCGACGTTTTGTACGTGGCCTCGACAACGGACAATGCGGTTTTTGCGGTTTCTGGTGCGGGCAGTGCAACCACTGACAAGGGCCGCGGCAGAGTGGTGTACGCAAGCACGAAGCGTCTGCACGGTCCGCTGGGGATGATCATGGCGCCGAATGGGGACTTGATCGTCAGCAACAATGATGTGATCAACCCAGATCCGACACAGCCGAGCGAGTTGGTAGAATTCACGACTACCGGAAAGTTTGTGAAAGAGATATCGGTGGACGCGAATTTTGGTGGTTCGTTTGGATTGGCGGTGGAAACCCAGGGGAACATCGCCCATTTTGCCGCGGTGGACGATAACGTAAGCATTCTGCTCGATTGGCAATTCCCGCTACCGTAACGGTACTCTCAGTACGCGGTGTCAAGTCGCCAGAGGGAACGTTGCAGTCTTTAGTGGAGTTCTGCGCCTCCGTTAGCCATCGCTGACGGGGGCGCAGCTTTTACACGGCGAACTTCGAACAACCATCTAATAAAATAATCCATGGTGGTGTAAATGTAGTTGAAGTTGGCGGAGGGTTCGCTGTATAACACCGGGGAGATGGTATCCAAGCGTCCAACTCGCAACGGGCTGCGTTTTGTTTTGCTGGTGGCTCTGTTGTTCAGCGGGCTCGTCCTAGCTGAATTTCCGGAGCTGCTGCAACTGAAGGATGACACTTCGAACGACTTCACAGTGCTGATCTCACGGCAGGAGGTTTCTTCGGGGAATCACACGGCCAAGTCTGGGTCCACTCCGGCTGGAATTCTCGTACTAGAGCGGAGCACTCACCTTTCCGCTTCCGCGTTTGTGGCGCTTTCGTTTTCGGATCCCGCAGGTCAATCTTCCATCGATTATCTGCATCTGCTCTGCGTTCATCGGACGTAAACCTCTGCTCCTTTCCTGAAGGCGCGCTTCACATTCTTTCACAAGACCAAATTGAAATATTCGTCGAATTTATTCGCGACGAGAGGGTTTTTCATTTAGGAGTCCTTCACAACAAAGGAGCAGGCACGCCATGAAGCTTCATTCAATCGATTCAGATCGAGGGGCTCTCCAGAAGTTTTTGCAGGATTTGATTTGCGATGCAGGAAGTCCGCAAGAGGTGGATGTGTTGGTGGAAGCGCTGAATTCGTTGCGGGGTTCTGCGGGTTTTGGTTCGGAAGCCGAGCTGGAACAGCGATTCAGGGTCGAACATGGTAAGGCGGACGGTAAAGCGGAAGGCAAGGCCAACTAGGATCCCGGTTGTTTTTCGTTTGTCCGGCAGGAACTGCGGGCGAAGCCGCTGTTATGGCAGCGGCTTCGCCCGTGTTTAGCAAACGAGAATAACTACTTCGGTTTTCCGCCTCCAGACGAGCGCGGAGCAGCCGGAGCCTGCCTCTGCTGCAATTGCTGCGCCTGTTGCGTATGCCGTTGCTGCATTTGCTGAGTTTGTTGGGCGTGTTTTTGTTCCAGTTGCTGGGTTCTTGCTTCACTGACCTGCTGTTTTTGGACCTGCTGATGTTCCTTGTCCTGCTGCGCCTGTAGTTTCTGTCGCTCTTGTTGCTGCTTGCTGTAGAGTTTTTCCTGTTGCTGTTGGTATTTTTGATCCTGCTTGGCGTTACCAGTGGTTGGAGCAGTCGGACGTTCCGCGGGAGGCAGATCTTTCGGATGGGTGTAAGTCCGAGAGCCATTGGACTCTGTCCGGGCGTTCGCCCCGGCGCGAGCGGTGGATTCTGTCCGGGCATTACTCTCCGCGCGTCCGCCCGAGCTTCCTCCTCCAGCACGAACTACGTGAGGGTCATTAAATGCTCCGGCCTTCGGGGTCGCGGCAATTGGCGGCGCGCCGTGGTTGACGGATGCATGCAAGTCGCGGTTTGTACGAGCGGTTTGAAAGTGTTGGACTTGATCGCGAACTGGGGGGATATGCCTTTCGTGCGCTGCAGCTTCCTGCTGAGTAGTAGGTCGCGCCTGCACACCGCCGGGGCCATTGAAACTGACACGCGTGTTATTGCGTACGTCGACGTGCTCGGTGTAAACATTGTGGATTATGGTGACATCCACACGGTTGATCTCCGTATTGTAGAAGAAATGCCCGCGATCCCAGCGTCCACCGTAATAACCGTCACCGAAGTAGCCGAATCCATAGTTGACGCCCCCGTAAAAACCTACTATTGGTCCCCAGAAGCCGGCGGTTAAGACGAAGCCGGAACCACCCCAGCCCCAATACGGGGGAGTCCACAGGAAGCCGACCTCGGGAGCTAACACCCAAGTACCCGGCACCCAAAAGTAATCGGAATCGTCGGTGTCATAGTCCCAGTAGCCGGGCGTCCAGATGTAATCCTCGCCGGGGCAGAGTGGTTGGTCGTATAGGGGAAGCTCTGGCGGCGCGATGTTCACCACGACGCCAACGGCAATTTGTGCGTGAAGAGGTACTGAAGTTGCCATCAATAGGATTGCAAGGTATAGAGAACCAACGTAAAACTTGAAACGCATTTGCTTCCTCCTGGCCGGTTTTCCTTCGCTTACCCCGGTCCTGAGGACCTACGTGGGGCTGCGCGGATTAAGCGGCATATTTGCACTTGGCCCAGTGGAACCTGATCCGAACTGCACACCGGGGTGGCCTAGCAAAGCATAGTTGCGTGAACCGAGCCATACACGAATCATTGTATTCGCCGGAAGGCCGAACGGCAGAGCAATTGAGCGTAGCGAACCGCATAGAGCGCGAGCGGAGCTTAGAATATTAATTCGCGGCATTCTATTCGTAGCGGAGCGCGATCATGGGATCGACCTGCATGGCGCGGCGCGCGGGGATGTAGCAGGCCAGGAAAGTTATGACACACATCAACGCGCCGATGCTGCCGAAGGTGACGAGGTCGGCTGCGCTGACGCCGTAGATGATGTTAGACAAAAGTTGGGCCACGCCAAAGGCTATCGGCAGACCGATTAGCAATCCTACAAAAGTGAGAATCAAGCCGCGGCGAAGGACGAGTTGGAGAACATCGCGCGGTTGCGCGCCCAGCGCCAAGCGAACGCCGATTTCGTGCGTGCGTTCCGTCACGGCATAAGCCATCACGCCGTAAACTCCGATGGATGCGAGCAGAAGCGCCATGATGCCCATGAGAGTCATCATGGTGGCGACGTAAGAGAGTCCGAGCAGATGATTTTGGATCACTTTTTCAAAAGGCAAGATTTCGAAGACGGGCTGATCGGGGTCGATGCGCATGATCTGGCTGCGCGCGGAGGGGGAGTATGAAGACGGATCACCATCGGAGCGAATGCTGAGAAAGACTAAATCAGTTGGCGATTGCTGGTAAGGCATATAGACCGTAGGCATTTCTTTGCGGTCGTACGGTTCGTAGTGGACGTCCCCGACAACGCCCACGACCTGGGCCCACGGCGTTTTGGAATCTTCCGCGCCTACTTTGATGAACTTGCCGAGGGGATTTTCTCGTCCGAAAAAGCGCCTCGCAAAATCTTGGCTAATTACTGCGACGATAGGCTGATCGGGGCCGTCGGATTCGGAAAGAAAACGCCCCTGGTGGAGAGGGATGTTCATGCCGCGGAAATAATTCGGGCTGACGGAGTTGATGTTTATGGTGTCGTCTTCGCCGGGCTGTTTCTGGCGGCCTTGAATTGAAATAGGTTCACCATCTTGGTCGCCACTCGAAGGAAGCGCGGCAGCGACGATGGAGGTTTTGACGCCGGGGAGAGATTGCAGGCCGTCGAGAGCGCGTGTGTAGAAGGCCACGCGTTGTTGCGGCGTTTTGTATTTTGAGGGGGGTAGGCTGACGCGCATAGTCAGCACGTTTTCGGGATTGAGATTTGGATTTACGGTGAGCAGGGCGCGGACACCTTTGGTCATCAGGCCGGCGCCAACCAGCAAAATCAGCGAGAGGGAAATTTCGGCTACGACAAAAATGCTGCGCAGGCGTTGACGCGATTGACCGGCGCTGCTGGACCGGCCACCCTCTTTGAGATCTTCGTAAACGTCGAAGCGCGAAGATTGGAACGCGGGCGCGAGACCGGAAACGATTCCCGCCAAAAATGCGACCGCGACGGTGTACCAGAATACGTCGGTTTCAAGGCGCACGTGACGCCAGTAGGGAAGAAATTGCTCAACTTCGGGCGGCATGTAACGACGGATGGCGTCGATGCCCCACATCCC
>Ga0073928_10006101_pt1 | contig 16411 bp, 14 predicted proteins | sample PaiPotPPA55metaG_FD_76969 | JGI IMG/M metagenome (GOLD analysis project Ga0073928, IMG submission 76969) | Iron sulfur acid spring bacterial and archeal communities from Banff, Canada, to study Microbial Dark Matter (Phase II) - Paint Pots PPA... ... | reverse complement strand
GTTTTATAACCGCCGGCGCCTGCACAGCTCGCTCGGTTACCGTTCGCCCATTGACTTCGAAACCCAAAACAATTAACTAATGTGTTACACAACTTCTGTGTCCGTTTTTTCGTGGCAAGCCCATCAGCAATTTTATTGCGTTGATAAATCCAAGGTGGCTGGCAACGAAAACGAATTTGGACCGTCCAACCGCCGCGCTTCAAGAAACACTCAATCCTAAGTATTTCCGATTGATACAGCTCGAAGCAGCACTGGTTTTTTTGCTGCACGGCTCAATGATTTATTTCTTCAAAATCCCGATTCTGCATTATTTAGTGGTGCTGTGTGGCTTTGGATTCATCTGGTCAACCTTGCAATACATCCATCATTACGGAACGCCGCGCGATGTGCAGAAGGGCGCATGGAACCTGCGGACATGGCGGATTTTCAATTTAATCTGGCTTAACCATCATTGGCATCTTAATCATCATTTGTCACCAACAGTGCCGTGGATTTATTTGCCCAGCCTGCAACCCGAAGACGCCAAACCGATTCCATTTTGGACGGCGTATTTTAGGCAATGGCGCGGGCCGCGATTCACATCGGAACGAGTAACCAATCGTCATGCTGGCAAAATCGTCAGATAATCTGGCTGTCGAACTCAAAACAGTCAAAACGGAGTTGAATTCAACGGATGTCCGTTGGAGCGGTCGGCTTTTGATGCTGTCACTGAATTTTCTGCCGTTAATTCACGTTCTCTTGATGATGGGACTGCTGTTGATACCTTATGCACATTGGCCGACGCGCGTTGGAATCGCTCTGGCCGGCCTGTATTTGTTTCCGCCGCTTGTAGCGCGATTGATTTTATTTCTCGTCATAATTCCACAAGGTCGCATCGCCGTCGGCAGCAAAGATTTTTTTTGCTGGTGGGCATTGTTTCAACTCCAAATCATTTTTTGCCGTCTGCCTGCCTTGGAAGAAATTTTGCGCCTCATTCCGGGAGTATATTCGCTTTGGCTGCGGCTGTGGGGTGCGCGTGTTGGCCGACTCACCTATTGGTCGCCGGGAACGACGATAACCGACCGCTCTTTTCTTTCCATTGGCAATGATGTGGTTTTTGGCGCGGGCGTCCGCTTGAACGCACACGTTTTAGCCAAAGATGAGGCTGGGCGCATGGAACTATTATTGGCGACGTTAAAAATCGGAGATCGGGTTGTTGTCGGAGGCTATTCCCTATTGACCACCGGGACGGAAATTTCTTCCGATGAAATCACACGCGCCTGCCTGCTCTCGCCGCCTTTTTCCTTGTGGAAAGATGGCAAGCGTATCAAACAGAAACAATCTGCTGAATTTGAATAACACCAAAACCATCACCTCATTTTCGATTGTTAGCCGCTTGCGATCCGAGTTGGCATTGAAACTCATTCTGCTGGTCGTGTTGAATGTTTGGGTTTATGTGCCGTATCTTTTTTTACAGCGGCATCATTTCTTTCCGGCGACGAACATGACATCGAGCTTTTTCGACCGCAGGATTTCTTTTTCCGACAAGGCGGTCTGGCTTTATCTTTCGATTTATCTGCTCATGCCAGTCGGCCCGTTCCTGATGAACAGTCGAAAGCAAATTTTTCGTTATGCGATTGGAATTGTTCTTATCAGCCTGTTTGCAAACATTATTTTTCTTTTCTGGCCGACTTTCTGTCCGCGACCAAATTTTGGCGGAACGAATGTTGCCTATCGAACACTGACCGCAATTGATAATTCCTTCCATGCGTTTCCCTCACTTCACGCAGCTTTCGCGGTTTATTCGGCATTGTGCGGAGGATTGGTTTTGCGCGAAATCGGCAGTCGCAGCTTTTGGCGAATCAGCCTGTGGTTTTGGGCTTTCCTGATTTTATACGCGACGTTGGCAACCAAACAGCACGTCGTTGCCGATATAATTGCTGGAGGCGCGCTTGGATTTGGAATTTACGCCTGTCTATTTAAGGAATGGATTTCCATTTTCAACAGAAAACCGTCGTTGCAACCTGTCGCCATCAACTTAACCAAGCCACGTTCAACTATCCTATGAAAACAAACCAAATAATCATCATTGTCGCCACAGCCGTTTTTTGTTGCTGGAACACTGTCGCCCACGCCGATGAAGACGCCGACCGCACCGCGCTACGCATGATTCGGACGAATTATGTAGAGGCCGTTAATTCCGGCGATTTGTCGAAAATCAAAAATGATTTGAGCAAGGAAGTGACGGGAGTGATGGTGACTGGCAAAGCAGTCGAGGGATACGATGGGCTCGTATCATATTGGAAAGAGATTCAGGACCTCATTGGAACTGGCGGGACGTATCATGTGGCCGTCAACGTGGACAAAACAGATTTGTTTGGCGATGTGGCGGTCTCTCACGGAACCACCGATGAAGCCGTTCGACTGCCGAACGGAAAGGAACTGGATTTCAGTGCGTTCTGGACAGCTGTGTGTCACAAAGAAGATGGCACATGGAAAGTTGTCCGCATGGAAGCAACCATGAATCCGATTGATAATGTTTTCGTCTCGTTGCAATTAAAAAAAGCAAAGTTGATTTACGGGATTGGCGGTCTTGTCGCCGGAATTTTATTGGTTTTGGTGATGCGATTTATTTGCTGCCGAAATTGCAGCCAAAATACGTCCAAACCGCAGTGATCAGAGTTTAATGGTGCTATCTGCACCTATAAAACCGAGCGTGCCTCGCGCTTCAATTATATGGCTCGCTCGCGCCGTCAAGGTCGAACGCTCCTCTACCCCGCGTTTCCACCTTGACTGCACTCGCTTCGCCGGGAGGATACGCGCTTAGGAAGGCACGCTTGGAGTGTGCATCTGGTTTCAAAACTCATCGGCAATTTCAAACATCACATTAGAATGTTGCGAGGCTGCAAACTATCTGGTTTTCATGGAAACAATTTTGACCTATTCTCGGCCTGAGATGCACTTGCCAATCAATATTGATGACGTTCTGCACGGACAAACCGTAGAGTGGGAGCGTTTGGAATTTAAGCAAGGCTGGAACCCGGAGGCCGTCCTGCACACGATGTGCGCCTTCGCCAATGATTTTCACAATCTGGGCGGCGGCTACATTCTCATCGGCGTGGCAGAGAATCAGGGACAGCCAATTTTGCCACCGACGGGACTGCTTGCCAGCAAAATGGACGCCATTCAAAAAGAGATTCTGGAAATCGGACATCGGATGCAGCCACAATATCATCCGGTCATTGCGCCATACGTCGTCCAACAAAAACATATTCTCGTGTTGTGGTGTCCAGGCGGGCAGACCCGGCCATACAAAGCGCCCGTGTCATTGGCAAAAGGCAACCGCGAGTTCGCCTATTACATTCGCAAAGGCTCGGCCACCGTCAGAGCCAGGCATCAGGAGGAAGTCGAATTGATCAGCTTGGCCGCCACGGTTCCTTTCGACGACCGCATTCATCACAGCGCCTCGTTGAACGACCTCAAACTTTCGCTGATTCAAAATTTTCTGCGCGAAGTGGGCAGCGATCTGTTGGGCGATTCCAGCACGATGGATTTTGCCCAGTTGTGCCGCCAGATGCGAATTGCAGATGGCCTGCACCCGTTGAATGTCGGCCTGATGTTTTTCAACCCGGCACCACAAAAGTTTTTTCCTCAAACACAAATTGATGTGGTGCAGTTTCCCGATGGCCCCGGTGGCGACACATTCACGGAGAAAACATTTGCCGGCCCATTGGACGTGATTCTGAAAGACGCATTGACATTTTTGAAAAACGCCGTGATTCAGGAGCGTGTCGTGAAACACAGCGACCGACCGGAAGCCGACCGCTTTTTTAATGTGCCCTATGCAGCACTGGAAGAAGCAGTGGTAAATGCGGTTTATCACCGCAGCTACGAAATCCGGGAGCCGATTGAAGTCCGGGTTCTGCCGGATGAAATCACCGTGGCCAGTTATCCGGGTCTGGATCGTTCCGTCAGCATCAAGGAATTACAATCCGGGCGCTTTGCCACGCGGCGGTATCGCAACCGGCGCATTGGTGAATTTCTGAAAGAACTCAGTCTCACCGAAGGCCGAGGCACTGGCATTCCAAAAATGTTGGAAGCACTGCGGGCCAATGGTTCTCCGAAACCCGTGTTTGAGTCTGATGACGACCGGACTTATTTTCTGGTGCGCCTACCACTCCATCCTGAATTCATCAAAGAGGCCATGGAGCGGAAACTTCTAGCGACCGGACAAGTCACCGGACAAGTCACCGGACAAGTCACCGGACAGGTCGCGGCAAAGGTTCTCCAATTCTGTGAACAGGCGCGCAAGGCAAATGAAATCCAATTATTAATTGGCGTGAAGCACCGCGAAACGTTCCAAGATAATTACCTCAAGCCGCTCATGGCCAAAGGCTGGCTGGCAATGACAATTCCAGACAAACCCCAAAGTCGGTTGCAGCGTTACCAGACCACGGAAGAAGGGAAGAAATGGTTGATGGGCGCGACCAATCTGAAATCAACTTCATAAATTTGAGATCGGCAAACGGACACCAAAACGGACACCAAAAGGATTAAAAACGATACGGACGGATAAAACCGATTTTGCTTGAATACCCAATGAAATCAGGCATATTAGAGGTGCAACAGCGGGGAAATCTGGCCGATTCCGACCCTCGCCTCCAGCCGTAAGTAACTGCGCTGTCAAACTCCACGAGTCTCCCCGGCAAGGCCGGGGGGTTCCCGATCCGAGTATATCAATCCACTTTTTTCACACGTAGCTGGGGTTCTGGTCCGATTTTCCCCAGCCAGCTTGATTCCCGCCTTACTGCGTGACTTGGGACGCCCTGCCCGGCGGGCCTCCGCCGTTTCCGCTTGCTTTTCGAGTCCCGTTGGGGTTTGATTCGGGGACGACCAAGAAAGAAAAAGCCTAAAATGCCGGCCTCGCCCAATTTCATTGCACCGGTCGTAGTCACCTCGCTCGTGGCGTGGCGGGTTTACAGCCGCGTGCGGCGCAACATCGGCAAGCAGGAGGTTCAGCCGAAGCGCCTCATCGCACGTCTGGTCATTTTCGGGGTTGTCGCTGGCCTGATCCTGCTGGTGTCGTTGGCGCATCCAGCCGTGCTTCTTGGTTTTGGGGTCGGAATCCTATTGGGAACGGTGCTCGCCCTGGTGGGCCTCAAGTTGACGCATTTCGAGAGGACCGCGGATGGTCATTGCTACACGCCTAATACTTATGTCGGGGTCGCCCTTTCCATATTGTTGGTCGGGCGCATCGCCTACCGCCTCACCGTCCTCTATTCCGCTTCGCCGTCTACTACAGGCCAGCCGCCGCCTGGATTCGCGCGAAGCCCCCTGACGCTGGCGATGTTCGGGCTGCTGGTCGGTTACTATTTCGTCTATTATATCGGTTTATTGCTGCGCTGCCGCAAAATGAGTGCGGATGCAGTGCAATTGGAAAAAGTGGTTCAACAATAATCTCGTTTGCTCGCCACGGGCAAATCCTTCCCTCGCAGGAATTTCGGCCGCCACTTTCGCTCTTCGCCTGAGGATTCGCCAAAATTTCAAAACTCCAGCTTCGCGTCCGCCAACCGGCGCTCGATCTCCTCCAGAATCCGCGCCTCATCTTCGAGATTTTTCGCGGCGAAGGTCACACTGAAGCGCAGATACGCCCCGGCATCGTCCCAGGGCACGGTCGAGATGAGTTTCTCCGTGATGAGCCATTGCGAGGCTTCTTCGGCGTTGGCGAATTGACGGCGCGCGCCGTCCTTGCCGCTCGCCGACTTAGGCGCCTGGACATACATGAAAAACGACCCTTTCGGTTTCTTCGCCTGGAAACAGGCCCGCCGCAGCACCCGCACGAGGCCGTCCATTCGCCGGGAGTATTTCGCGGCGATTTGCTCCGTGATTTCCGGGTGGTCGAACCCGAGCGCCGCCGCGTGCTGAATCGCCAGGAATTGCCCCGAATCGGTATTGTCCTTGAGATCGCCGTAGGCCCGCACGAGCAATTCGTTGCCCGCCACGAATCCGCAACGCCAACCGGTCATGTTGAAAGACTTGCTGGCCGAGTGGAGTTCGATCCCCACCTCCTTCGCGCCGGGCGTCGCCAAAAAGCTCAGCGGCCGGCCTTCGAACACCAGCGCCGCGTAAGCCGCGTCGTGGATGACCACCAGTTCGCGCGCGCGCGCGAACTCCACGACACGCGCGAAAAACTCCGGCGTCGCGCTCGCGCCCGTCGGATTATTCGGATAATTCAACACCAGCACCTTCGCCCGTTCCAGCACCGCCGCCGGCACGGAGTCAAGGTCGGGCAGAAACCCGTTCGCCTCCGTCAGCGGGAGATTGTGTACCAGACCGCCGTAGTATTTTGCGTGCGTGCCGAAGACCGGATATCCCGGTATGGTCATCAATACGCAATCTCCTGGATTGATAAGCACGGCAGGCAAAATCGAAAGCGCGGCCTTGCTCCCAATGGAGTGGAGCACTTCTGTTTCGGGATTGATGCCCGCGACCCCGCAAACGCGTTCGAGGTAGCGCGCCGCTGATTCTTTGAGGACCGCGTCGCCGTTGTCCGCGTAGCCGCGATTCGCCGGCAAGCGCGCTTCGACGCACAACTTCTCGACTACTTCCGGGAAGGCCATTTCGTCCGGTTCACCCACGCCCAAGTCGATGATCTCCGCGCCCGGATGGGCGGCCATGGCCGCGCGTTTGGCGCGCTTGATCTTTTCGAACTTATAAACGGTGCTCGACTTGCCGTAATTGCCGCCGCCGATGCGCTCGGCGAAAAGGTTCTGAATGTAGGATTCAGGCATGTTCATTTGAGAGTTTGCTTCACTTGCAAATCGGCGATAAGACCTTTGTCTTTGCCGCGTTTTTTGTAGGTCCAATAGCCCCACGCGTTGCCAACGACGCTGCCGAGGCAGGCGGGTGTGTGCCAAAGCCAGCGGATGTCCCGGTCGCGGAGCGCGCCGCTCGCCGTGTGCCAAAGCGGGCCGAGAAACGTCACGCAATAAAGAGCCGCCGCCCACAGCGGCACGGCCGGCTTTTCCCGCATCCAATTCACGGGCATCTCCTCCTGCACGCGCTTGAAATGGACTGCGGCGCGGCGGCGCTTCTGGACGAATCTCCACAGCGTCGGGACATAGTAATGATGAACGCCGCGCCCGCGCAGGCGCAGCCATTCGCGCTTGCCTGCGCGCATTAAATGCAGCGGCACGTGCGTATCCTGAAAATGCTCGCTCGCCCGCACCGATTCCAGATCCGAGCGGCGAAACATGAAGCCGTTCGCGCCTAGCGGATAGGCGAGTGAATCGCCGGGCAGCCTCCAGCGTTCCACTTCGCCCTGGACGCCAGCAAGCACCGGGTTGCGGCTCATCACCCAGGCGACGGGATCGCTGATGTGCAGCAGATGAGTCACGTATGCGCAAAAAGAAGTCATTTTCCGCGACGCCGGATAGTAGGCTTCGACGCCGAGCGCCTGCGGGTTGGCGGCCAGCGCCTTCACTGCGAGTTCGATGTAATCCGGATGACTTATCTCGTTATCGGCGTCCACGAATACGATGTAATCGCCGGTTGCCTGCCGCAGCGCCAACCGCTTGCCTTCCTCCATGTTCTTGCCGTTATCATACAGGACGATTGCGCCATAGCGCGCCGCGATTTCCCGTGTGCGATCCTTCGAGTGCGCATCGGCGATAATGATTTCGTAATGATCTCGCGGCCACGTCTGCCGGGCGATGGACGCCAGGCAATTGTCCAGCAGCGCCTCCGCATTGAGCGTCGGCATGATGAAGCTGATTCTGGGCAAGGGATCCTGCGGCATAATCTCCTAAGCCTGATTGACCGCCTGCACTGCCTTCATGCATTTTCCAGCCATTCGGAGAGCTTAATCAATAGCACTTGGTTACGAAAGGCTAGGGTTTGCGCGCCTTCACTACCAGGAAGTGGCCCCGATTTCGGACCCCTGCCCCTTCCAGCATCCGGCTGACTGCATCGGGCAGCGGCAGGATGCTCACCGACCGCGCATCGGTTTCGAAACCGGTGGCAACGAACAATTCCTTCGCCTGCCGCACCGTCATCACGCGGACGTGGCCCGTGATGCCGGAGTAGGCCGGAAGATCCATCGGCACCACCTCCGGAAATGGCTCCTGATCGTGAAGCCCCAGCGGATTGCCCAAATAACGGCCGCACACTTGCATCAGAGAAAAAGGCGTGAACCCCAGGCACAACGCGAAACAGTTGAGCAAACTGCTCAGGTTCTCCGATGCAATGACCGCCGTGCCGCCGCGCTTGAGCACCCGATAGGCCTCCTCGACGAACATGCGCGTGTTGTGCAGATGCTCGATGACCTGCGAACTAAAGACCACGTCGAATTTGCCGTCCTCGAACGGCCAGCGCCCGTTCAAATCGCAGCCGACGACCTTTATTCCGAGCTTCTCGGCTTTGGCCTGCCGCGACGCCATGCCTTCGACGCCGTGGAATTCGCGCGGCACTTTCTTCAAGTACCGAAATAAAAAATCGCCATCGCCGCAGCCGACGTCCACCAGGCATTCGGGCGCCAATTCGGCCACTGCCTGGCCGATCCAGTCATCGCAACGTTTGAGGCCCAGGGCGCGCTGGCGGTCTGCGTAGCGCTGAATCCAGCGGAGCATGAAATGATTAGCCATGCTCCGTCACTTCGGCGCGGCGGGCTTCGCGGGAATGCTTCTCAATTTGATGTTGCGAAAAGACACCTGGCCGTGATCGCCTTGCAAGGCGATGTAGCCGATGTTCGATTTGGCGAAGTGCGGCATCTTGCCGAATTTGCTGCGCGCCACCCGCATGTTGAAATCGTCGCTGCCCAGAACATATTCGAAATAGGTCATGCCATTGATTTCGTGGACGCATTTCGAGGGCGAGACGATGAGGCGCACGTGGTTCCACTCGCCCACCGGTTTGGTGGCATCGATCGGCTTGCCGGTCTTTGTGTCGGTCGGTGGCACGTAGAGGCCGTAGAGCCAGCCGCACCGGATCGGGTCCTCCGCAGCCTTGTTGTCTTCGAGCTGAAACTCGGGGCCGGTGGCCCAGACCCGGTTGCCTTCGTCGGTCACATGGAACATGATCCCGCTATTGCCCGCCTCCGAAATATTGTAATCGAGTTGTAGTTCGAACCAATCGTATTGGCCTTCGGTGACGATGTCGCCGGCCTCATGAGGGTCGGCGCAGACCATCGCGCCGTCTTTGATTTGCCAGCCCGCGCGGACGCCCTCGTGCTTGAAGTTATGCCAGCCGTCGAAGTCCTTGCCATCGAACAGCAGCTTCCACCCGGCGGCTTTCTCCTGATCGGTGAGCGTATTGATCTTTGCGTCCTCGGCCGCCGCTGGGCGCAGAACACTAATAATACCAAGGGCTGCCGCTATGTAGAATATGCGTTTCATGCGGCTCCCATGCTGTGCCCGCGCAAACCTTCGGGCAAGACGAAAACGGCTCGCCGGATGGATCTCGACAAACCGCTGTGGTCATGGAAACTTTGGTTTTCCGGTAAATTCAGGACGTCAATGAAAAACGCAAAAGCGGTTTCGGCATTATTAATCCTCGTTTCCTGCACGCCGGCGTTTGCCGCCAGCGAGGAACAAACCAACCAAACTTTCCGCATCAGCTCCGGCGGTTCGATCGTTGTGGATGTGGACCCCGGTACCATCGACGTGAGCACGAACGCGGCCCCGGGGGAGGTTGCCGTGAGCGCGTGGCGCCGCGTCACGCGCAAGGACAAGCAGGCCGAGGAAAAATTTCTGCGCGATAATCCCGTCCAGTTCACGGTCGATGGGAATACTTTGACGGTCCGGTGCCGAAACAAAGAGGAACACCGTTGGTTCGGTTTTCGGGCGAATCGCAATGAGGCCAAATACACGATTCGCGTTCCGGCACGGTTCGATGCCAGGCTCAACTCCGCGGGCGGCGGCATCGAAGTGAACGACTTGTCCGGCAGCGTGAACGCGCACACGAGCGGCGGCGAGCTTCGGTTCGCGCGTTTGCGCGGGCCGTTGGACGGCGGCACTTCGGGCGGCGCCATCCGCGTCGCCGATTGCGATGGGACGATCAAAATAGGCACCAGTGGCGGCCGAATCGAAGCAACTGGCGGCGGCGGTTCGCTGGACGGCGACACCTCGGGCGGGAGCGTGACCGTCAGGAATTTCGCCGGGCCTGCGTCCGTCGAAACCAGTGGCGGCGGAATAACGATCGAGAACGTCAAAGGCAAGGTGAGAGCCAGCACGTCCGGCGGCCCAATCGAGGCCGCGCTATTGTCACCGGTTCCTGGCGAGGTAACGCTTTCAACTTCTGGCGGCAGCGTGACGGTCAAGGCACCGGCCAGTGCGGTGTTCGACCTGGACGCCGAAACCTCGGGCGGCGGCGTCACCTGCGACCTGCCCGTGACCGTGCAGGGCAAGATGGAGCATGACCATTTGAAAGGCCAAGTCAACGGCGGTGGTCCTTTGGTGGTTTTGCGCAGCAGCGGCGGAGGCATTCATGTTAGAAAGGAATGACGGCCGCAAGAAGGCAATAAAAGCATGAAAACAAAAATTTCGTCTCGTAACTTTTTTCACGCGATTTCGACCGGCGCTGCGTTGAGTCTTACGGCCGGCGTCCTGTCCCCGGCGCGAGCGCAAAACGCAGCCGCTCCGGCGCCGGTGAAAATCGCGCCGTTGAAATATCGGCAGCGCGCGCTCCCCAATGGTTTGAAGGTCCTTTCCATCGAGAACCATCAAAGTCCAACCGTGGCCATTCAGGTCTGGTATCACGTGGGGGGCAAAGACGATCCCGCGGGGCGTTCGGGGTTCGCGCACTTGTTCGAACACATGATGTTCAAATCCACGAAGAACCAGAAAAGCGAAAACTTCGACCGCTTGACGGAGGACGTGGGCGGAGCGAACAACGCTTTTACCCGGGAAGATGCGACGGTTTTTCATGAGACGGTTCCCTCAAATTATTTGGAGACGCTGCTCTGGGCCGAGGCCGACCGCATGGCCAACCTGAGCCTCGACGAACCGAACTTCCGTTCGGAACGGGCGGTCGTCGAGGAGGAGTACCGCCAGAGCGTTCTTTCCCGTCCTTATGGCCGGCTGGGGCTTTACGTCGAGCAGCACTCGTTTGCGGCGCACCCCTACAAGCGCGGCGTCATTGGGTCCATCGCGGACCTGGATTCGGCGACTCTCGAAGATGTGCGGAAGTTTCACGACACGTATTATCGCCCGGATAACGCGACGTTGATCGTCTCCGGCGACTTCGACCCGGCGCAACTGGATGCCTGGATAGACAAGTATTTCGGACGCATCGCCAGGCCCCGCGCGGAGATTCCCCGAGTCACGGTGACCGAGCCGGCCCGCGCCAAAGAAGCGCGCTTTGACACGACCGGACCCAATGTGCCGCTGCCCGCGACGGCCATCACCTACCTGTTGCCACCGCGAAAAAGCGACGATGCGGACGCCCTGCGGGTCGCCGAAGTGATTCTGGGACGGGGCGAATCGTCACGGATGAATCAGTCGCTGGTGTACCGCCAGCAAATCGCGGCGAACGCAGACGCGAACGCTGATTTGCGCGATGACGCCGGCTTGTTCGACGTTACTGTCATTACCGCCGGCGGAAAATCGCCGGCGGACGCCGAAAAAGCGGCCCTGTTGGAACTGGACAAGCTCAAGACGGAACCCGTGTCGGCCGCGGAGCTGGATAAAGCACGGAATCTCCTGCTTTCCGATGTGCTGGAAGCGCGGGAGACCGCCGAAGGCCAGGCATTCGCGTTAGGCGAAGCGGAGGTCAGCTTCGGCGATCCGGACCGAGTCAATACCGACATCGCCCGCTTGCTGGCCGTGACCGCCGCCGATGTTCAGCGCGTCGCGCAGAAATATTTCACGCCGGAGAACCGCGTCGTCATTCGCTACGAGAATGGCAAGGAGGAACAGGGCGGACAGAGCAAAGCGCCGAAACCCGCCCCACTGGCCGCATCCGAGGCATTTACTCCGCAGGAAATGCCGCCCGCCCCTGCCGCTCCGCGCCCCGTGACCTTCCCAACCCCGATAGAAAAGAAACTGCCCAATGGCGTGCGCGTCGTTGTGATCCCGCGCCCTGGAACGGGTCGCGTCAGCGTTTCGGCGGAAGTCAAAGCGGGCAGCGTGTTCGACCCCAACGGCGCGGCGGGTCTCGCGGATTTTACCGCGTCGTTGCTGACGCGCGGGACGAAAACACACACCGCACCGCAGATCGCCGAAACCGTCGAAGCCCTTGGCGGCTCACTTTCTTCCGCGGCGAGTTGGGACGCCGCCACGGTCAGTTTGTCCTCGCTCTCGTCGCGTCTGGACGATGCCCTGCCGACATTCGCGGAAGTTCTGCGCTCGCCGGCCTTTGCCGCCGAGGAAATAGAACGCCTGCGATCCGAATCTCTGGACGGCCTCGCGGTGTCGTTGCGCTCGCCGGGCACACTGGCCCGCTTGACGGCCGCCCGCGTCGTCTTTGGCGACAGCAGCTATGGTCATTCGCCAAACGGGACGCCCGAAGCGATAAAATCGTTGGACGCCCAGGAAATCAACCGTTTCTACCAGAGCCGCTATCAGCCGAGGAATACCGTGTTGGTTTTTGGCGGCGACATCACCATGGACGCCGCCTTCGCGTTCGCCGAGAAGTATTTCGGCGAATGGAAAGTGCCGCGTGTGGCCGCGCTGCCTGCGCCGACGGCCGCTGTGCCGCAAAAAGGCGGGCGGGTGGTGGTGGTTGACAAGCCCGATGCGGGCCAGGCGGCGGTTTGCGTCGCCCGCCCGACGATTCGCCGCGCCGACAAAGCCTATGTCGTCGGGCGCGTGGCCAATGGAGTGTTGGGCGAAGGATATTCGGCCCGATTGAATCAGGAAGTCCGCGTCAAGCGCGGCCTGTCCTACGGCGCGGGCAGTGTCCTGGGGTCGCGCAAAGACGGCGGCCTTTTCTCCGCGTCCGCGCAGACCCGCAATGACGCCGCGCCGGAAGTAGCCGCCTTGATGAAAGCGGAACTGACTCGTCTTGCCGCGGAACTAGTCGAGGCCTCCGAACTCATCCCGCGCAAGGCGGCGCTCTCCGGCAATTACGCCCGGGGCCTCGAGACGGGCGCTGGCCTGGTTTCCGCCGTCGCTTCCCTGGTGGCCTGTGATCTACCGCTGTCCTCCTTGAACGACTATCTCCCGGAAGTGCAAAAGGTCAAAACTGCGCAGATTCGGCGGTTCGCTGAGAAAAATCTGGGAACGGATGACGCCAGCATCATCATTGTCGGCGACGGCCGCCAGTTCCTGCCGGAGTTGAAGAAGCGATTTCCAAACGTCGAAGTGATCCCTTTGGATAAACTCGACCTGAACAAAGCCGGGTTGTCGAAATCTTAGAGACCTTTCTTACTGGGCCGCAACGTCTTTCCAGGCACGCAGCAAGGGCGGATGCCGAACATTCGGACTTTGGACTTTGGACTTCGGACTTTAGACTCCGCACATGGTCGAGGCATCCTTTGCCGATGCGGCGTTGGTGTTGTTCGCGCACGGCTCGACGGTCGATGCGGAATCAAGCGCGCCGGTTTATGCGCACGCCGCGGAGCTGCGTGGTCGCCGCTGCTTCGCGGAGGTGCGCGAGGCCTTTTGGAAACAGGAGCCGCGGCTCGAAGAAGTCGTGGCAAACTCGAAAGCGCCACGCGTTTTCTTGTTGCCGCTGTTCATCAGCGAAGGCTATTTCAGCGAAGTGATCATTCCTCAAGCGCTCGGCTTTCGCGCCGAGGTCGAGGGCGAATTCTCTCGCTGGCAACAGCGCGGCGGCCGGACGTTGTTCTACTGCCGACCCGTCGGCACGCACGACAGCATGATCGAGCTGGTCTTGGCGCGTGCGCGCGAGGTCGTCGAGAAATTTCCTTTCCCGCGCGCGCCCAGCCCAAAAGATACGACCCTGTTCATCGCCGGCCACGGCACCGGCAAGAACGAGAACTCGCGCAAGGCCATCGACAGGCAAGTGGAACTTGCCCGCGCTAGGAGCCTGTACGCTGCCGTCGAGGCCGTGTTTCTCGAAGAAGAGCCGCGCATCGGGGCGTGTTATGAAATCGCCCGCACCCGGAACATCGTCGTCGTGCCTTTTTTCATCAGCGACGGCATGCACGCCCGGCAGGACATTCCGGTGCTGCTGGGGGAACCGCATCGCGCGGTCCAACAGCGGGTCACGCTCGGTCAACCCACCTGGCGCAATCCGACTGAGCGCAAGGGCCGGCTTGTTTGGTGCGCCTCCAGCGTCGGCACCCATCCGCATGTGGCGGAGGTGATTTTATCGCGGGTTAAGGAGATCTGCGTCCAGTCGCGTTCGTGAACGCAACTGGAGCGGATTAGTCCTTGTTCGCGCGACTCATTTTCCTGACGAAAAGAAAAGCGCGGACGACCTCGTCCGCGCTACTTGTGGTTCACCAACCAACCAGTTCCGCCCTTGCGCTATGGTTGATCGCCGGGCGGGGCGGGAGGCGGGGAATTTTGATCGGAGGACCGCCCACCGGGACCGGGCGGGTAACCGGGATCGCCCGACTCACCGCTCCGTTGCCCTGCGCCGCGGCCGCGCGGGCCGCCTGGACGCGGGGGGCGATATTCATCGGGCGTGAGTTTGCCATCACCATTTTTGTCAAGTTTCTTCAAAGACTCGGACGCTTGGGCAATCTCGTTCGAATCGATGATGCCATCGCCGTTGAGATCGAGCGCAGCCACGATCGGCGGTAATGGTGGGTGGTTCGTGCCGCCGCCTGGGCCTTGCGGACCGGCTCCGTCTGGCGGCGGCCCGCCACGGCCACCGGGATGGGGCGGCATGTACTCGTCGGGCGTGAGCTGTCCGTCGCCGTTCTTGTCGAGCGTCATCAGGGCCGCCGGCGCATTGGCGATTTCGTCCGCGTCGATGACGCCGTCGTGATTGGTGTCCAGCGCCATGATGATGGGCAAAGGCGGCGGGCGATGTCCATGCCGTCCGGGTCCGCCCGGCGGTGCGCCGTCGGGAGGCGGACCGTCCGCAGGTTGAGCTGTTGTCACCCAGGCTGATGCAGCGAGCATCAGCGCGGCCACGATGATTTTGCACGTAGTGTTCATTTTGTTTTTGTTTTTTTGTTTTTGATTTGGGGCGCCCCAACCGCCCCCATTAACCCTGGTTCCCTGTGGTGAACCACTTCCCTGTTTCCCTTTGGCAAACCATTACCCTGTCTCCCATGGGTGAACCGTTGGAGCGCCGAATTGTCTTCATTTCAAGATATTGGACGGCGGGCACGTTAAGGGTTTGTGTGGACTGGACCATGAAATCGTTAAGGAGGTGTAAAACTTGCCAGTGCTCCCGGCAGCAAGGCTTTCTTTTCGAAGCGCGCATCCGTCAGGGTCTTCAAGAATGCAACCAGCGCTTTTTTGTCGGCGGCGCTCAAGGGAACGCCGCCGTCCGGATGCTTGGCGAGGTTTGGATCCAGCGTGGCGCTGCGCCTCAGGCCCGTGCAATAGTGTTCGACGACCTCCTCCAGCGTTCGGAACCGGCCATCGTGCATGTAGGGCGCGGTGACCTCGACGTTGCGCAAAGACGGTACGGCAAACTTGCCACGATCTGAGTCTTTGCCGGTGATCCTGCCGCGGCCTAGATCCGAAAATTCGGAATCCAGCCCATTGTTCGCGAAGCTCTGGCTCTGGAACAGCGAGCCGCCGTGGCAGTGAAAACAATCCGCGCCGTATTGTCCGCGGCGTGGATCGTACTCGGTCGCGAACAATTCGAAGCCGCTCTGTTCTTCGCGTGTAAATTCGGCTTTGCCATCGAGCACGCGGTCGAACTTCGCATCGAACGAGGTCAAAGTGAGCAGATAATTTTCGATGGCGAGCCCGATTTTTTCCGGGGTTATCTCCCGCGAGCCGAACGCGCGTTCGAATGTGGCCGGATAGCCCGATGAGCCTTGGTGCGCTCCTGGGCTTTGCATCTTCGCGCACACATTCGTCGCCGATTCATCCATTTCCGAGTGATCCTCGATCGGCATCAACACCTGGGCGCGGAGCGACGGCGCGCGGCCATCCCAGAAAAACGAACTTTTCCAAGCAAGGTTGAACAACGGCATGGCGTTTCGCGCCCCGGTCTGTCCCCGCACGCCAAGACTGTAGCGCCGCGAATCCGAAAACGCTGCGTCCGCCTTGTGGCAGGACGCGCACGAAATGGAGCCGTCCTTCGATAGAGCCGTTTCACCGAAAAGTCGCTCGCCCAATTCGACGCGTTCCGCAATGAGCGGGTTATCGCGCGGGAGATCGGGAATCGGAACACGTGCGCTGATCTGTAGAGCATAAGGCGTGCATTTCGCCGGCAGACATCGCGGCTTTGGCTGGATGGCGGTGATTTCCGCCTCGGACAAGGCGCTGACTTTGCGCCCGCGAAAAGCGCCGGGCAGATTGGCGACGAGCGCGGCCGACAGCGGATCGCCGTCGCGCGAGTG
>Ga0073928_10006100_pt1 | contig 16417 bp, 14 predicted proteins | sample PaiPotPPA55metaG_FD_76969 | JGI IMG/M metagenome (GOLD analysis project Ga0073928, IMG submission 76969) | Iron sulfur acid spring bacterial and archeal communities from Banff, Canada, to study Microbial Dark Matter (Phase II) - Paint Pots PPA... ... | reverse complement strand
TACTCAAATAGACCTGGTTGCGCCCCTCTACCTTCGCCATACATTTCAGTGTTCTTGAACCGCCCGATGTTTGGGCGGCTTTTCTCTATCACGCTGTCGCTTTTCCGTCCTGCGTGGTTGGCGATAAATCGCGTTTACACTCTAATGACCAGCGGTCAAAACGTGAAATCGCCTGTTTGCGACAACAATGCTCCTATGCGGTGCTAAACAACTGATCCAAACTGCTCAGACTCCACTGACTCTACCAGCTAGACTCTCGATTATGAAGGTAGAAGTGGAAGCAGCAGTGCCAGCTGAAAAAGCGATTGTATCCATCAAATCCGGCCAACTAGCGATATCCTCTGGGACGATCACCGAAAACAGAAAGCCCACCAAGTTCCGTCGCAACAGTCAAGTCCACAACGGTTCACAGCTGCTCTGCAAGGAGTGCAACCCGCAAGCCGAGTCTGAACAGAGGCGGATTAGGAATAAGGAGTTCGGAAAGAGAAGAAACTGATTCTTGCCCTAGCAGCAACGGCAGCGAAACCCTCCCCTTGGAAGCTCACTCCGTCTTGGGATTATCCTCGCCGTACCCAGCTCGTACTTCTAACGACCGACGGCAATTCTCAGTTAGTGTAATCGCCTGGTTACGTAAACTAACGTCTAGTAGCCGACTACAATGGAGGTCATGAGGGTCCCCCTCTGGCTCAAGGTCGCCACTCAATGGACATGTGAATGCCCAGATCCAGCCTTAACGCGGATCAGTACGGCGTGGAGTCGAACGGTACTTAACGAAAGGAATCACACATGAAAACGACCCGAATCGTGACCCTGGCAGTGCTGATGGTCGCAAGCACATGGGCGCTGCACGTGCTATGGGCGGAGCAGGTGGTGAACATGCCGGCCAATGAAAATCGAGTGGAGCAGTCCAATATGACGAACGAAAAGGTGATCATGCTGATCGAAGCAAAAATTCAGCCGCAGCGCCGCGCTGAGCTTGTCGAGGCCGCACGCCAATACCTGCCGTTGGTGCGGGCCGAGCCGGGGGTGGAAGCGTTTTACGTCACGGCACGAAAAGACGATCCCGATACATTTGTTTTCTACGAGATTTACAGGTCGCAAGCAGCACAGGATTTCCATCTGCAGCAGGACTTCACTAAGAAATTCCTGGCGACACTAAAGAGCGCGCAGGTCGGAGACCGAGTGCGGGCAAATCTCGTCGAGCTGGCCCCGGAAGGACAGATGCACTCCAATTAGGGAGAGTTGCATTGCGTTGGGGTTTTGAGTGCTATCGCCTGTTTTCGTCATCTGACGAAAGGATCGCACGTTCTTAGAGAAAAACTCAGAATTTGAGGATCGGAACCAAGTGATCGCAGGTTGTTGCGCGCACCGTTGTTGAAATAGACTGAGCAAACTGAACAACCTACCTATACAGGAGGGAACCATGGCCATCAATAAAGTCTGGCTTATCACTGGCGCAGGCCGCGGCTTGGGCGCGGACATCGCCAAGGCGGCTTTGGCTGGCGGCCATCAAGTCGTTGCGACGGGTCGCAATACTGACAAAGTGGCCAAGGCCCTTGGAAAATCCCCCGAACTGCTGATCGCAAAATTGGACATCACCAAACCTGCCGACGCAGAGTCCGCGGTTAAGGCGTCCCTTGACCAGTTTGGCCGCATAGATGTGCTGGTCAATAATGCAGCAAACTTTTATGCAGGATTCTTTGAAGAATTGTCGCCGCAGCAAATCGAGCGGCAGTTGTCGACCAGTCTAGTCGGCCCGATGAACGTGACCCGCGCCGTTCTGCCGATTATGCGCAAGCAGGGTTCAGGACTCATAATCACGATCTCATCGACGGCTGGACTCATCGGTTTTGAGTTCGGCACCGCCTACGCCGCATCGAAGTTCGGCCTTGAGGGGTGGATGCAGTCGATGCAGCCTGAGGTCGAACCGTTTGGTATCAATACGATCACTGTCAATCCGGGCTTCTTCCGCACTGAGCTTCTCACCGAAGAATCTACAAATTTCGCAGAGCGGACCATTGAGGATTACAACGAGCGCAGAGCGAAGCAAATGGAATTTTGGAAAAGCTACAACGGCCAGCAGTCCGGGGATCCCGCCAAACTTGCGCAGGCATTGATTCGGATCTCCGGTCAGGAAAACCCGCCACGGCGCTTCATTGCAGGTGCAGACGCGGTTGCCACCGCAGAGCAAGTGGCCGCAACCCTTCGGCAGCAGACTGACGCTTACCGTAAGCTGTCATCTTCCCTCGCATACGACGATGCGGCATGAGCAATTGCCCGTTTGTCTCGCACGGAGCAATGACTGGTGAAACATCCCGATTACACTCATTGACCCCTGTCACACGGTTTTGTTCTTTGAAAAGCTCTGCTATGTAAACCCTCCCCCTATCGATCCGAGCAACCTTCAAACGTAATCGACACGTTTGGGGACTGCGGTGACATGTTGATTTGCTGGATAGAAGTACGGTAAGTGTATGAAACGATTAGGCCGAATGGATCACTATGCCTTGATCCGCGCCCTTTAGCGATGGCTATGCGACACCGTTCCGATGTGTTACCGACCCAGTTGCGATGTAATTGCGACGGTCTCGGGAGTATCTTGGGATGGCATTAGCTGTCTCTATCCCGGCCCGTTAGCCGAGGAATAAGACGCGGGTGTGAATCCAACGAGGACTTGCATAATCGCGGAACAATTGTCTGCAATCCGGACAGCGCTACAACGCACCGGTGGCGAACTGTTGAGGATAGAGTCGGGTTGTTGCCCGCCGACGCATCCTAGAGGCTGCAGCACGTCGGAATGTCACTTACGAGAGATAGCAAAAGCCATGCCGGGGCGTGGTTGAGCATCCGGCGAACTAATCCGGCAGTAATTCATACTCGATCAACGCTTCCTCCTCTGCTTCCCTTTTCCTCATTTTTTCGAAGCTTTGCTCAACCTCCTTCCGCGCTTTGGCCCGTGCGATTTCCATGTGGAAGGGCTGCGCTTTCCTTTCGTAAAACCTGTCAACGATTGTGGGAGCACCCGGAGAGGTTGGTTCGAACGCGCTGGCTCTGGTTGTCGGAACGCGAGACGCGGCCTGGGAACGAGCGAACCCGTCATTGTCGGAGTGCTCCAAAGCCGAGATCAGGTCGGCCACTGCGAAGTACCAAATCTCTGCCGGGTGCAACGGAGTCTCCGTAATGCCTGCCAAGAGGTCATCACGACCTTTTCCCGTCAATGCTACGTCGTAATGCTTCTGCAGGTAGGCTTGGATCTGACGACACAGTTTCTTCGCCTGCACAGTTGTCGGTAATTGGCGTCCGGTTTCAGAACCGGAAGCAGTTGAAGTTAAAACAGGAAGAGTGGGGGCCTCGTTTTCTCTGACTTCTCTCTTACTGATAGATGGGCTATTAAGTACTATTCGTGCGTACTGGGGTTCACTGTTTTGCGAACTGGGGTTCACCCCTCCCGCGAACTGGGGTTCACTCCCCCGTGTACCGGGGTTCGCCCCTCCCTCGGGTGAAGGGGCGCACTCTGGTTCGCTGTTTCCTGGGAGCGAACTGGGGAGGTGGGCCATGTTTAAGCGGTAAATCGTCGTTGTGCGTCGTCCACGCCCACCGGTTTTTGCAGTCTCCGCGACGATGATGCCCAAGCGCTCAAGCTGACGGACTACCAGTTGGGCTCCTCGACGTGTCTTGAGGCCGGACTCACCCGCTATGGTCTCCATTGCAGGGAAGCTATTTCCGCCAGTTTGGTCGGCATGGTGCGCGAAAGCATGGGCTACAGCTTTCTGCGATGGGGTGAGATTACGCAAATTTATAACAAACTTAGTTGCCTGAAAGCTCATGGCGTTCCCCGCGATACCTGAGTTATTTTCCACCGACCACTGACTGTAAGATTTAGTTCAGGGTTCCTCATTTTCTCTCCTTCACAAATCCTCTTCCCATCGCCAGGTGCGGGCGGCAGGGCCAACTGAAAAACTAATCTTGTGACTGGTTTTCAATCTGTGGTTTTGTCTTGCGGCGTGGTTTGGTCCGGCGCGGCGACAATGCTTGCGATCCCGGTCCGACCCGGCGACGGTCAAGCCAAGCGTTCAAATCCGACGAGCCAAACTCGAACCTTTTATAACGTCCAAAAACCAAGCAAGGAATTTTGTCCGAGATCCGCGTTCGACATTGTTCACGAATCCAGGAGAGAGGTAATTTCAAACGAGCCGCAAGTTCGGGCGCGTCGATTATTTCAAACACTTGTGGCGGAGCAGCAGCAGGTGCACTCTGCACGGAGATTTTCCTTTAGAGGAAAGCAGCCAGATTTGGCTACTTTTTTCGGCGCTGACATCACCCTAGCGGGTACGCACCATGCCCGGTCCTGCATTTAAACCACCAACTACCCCAATTTACCCATTTATCCGGAATGAGCGGCGTTGATGATCGTGGATGCGTGCGGGAATCAACCCGACAGAAGATCGACTCTCCCGTCGTGGTGGAACGTTCTCTGGGCATCCTCCAGCGTTCTACTCGGGGCGCGATCTACCTACTATTCTACAGTGATGTGAGTAGGAAAGCAAGCAAAAAGTGGCGCTGGACGCGGGTTTTCCGTCCGGTTTCCGGACAGAAAATGATCGTATTGGAATATGTATGCCTATATGGTATCATATACATCATGAAACGAACAGCTCTGTATTTGAAGACTGAACAGATAAGGAAACTGCAAAGAATTTCGGACGAAACGGGCGCACCCATAGCGGAATTGGTTCGGCGAGCCATCGACCTTTACTTGAAACAATGGAGGACAAAATGAAGCAGGCTGGCTATGTTTTTCGTAAAGGTGATTCCTGGTTTATTCGCTATCGGGAGTCCTTGGTCGAGGGCGGGGAAGTGGTCCGGAAGCAACGCTGTAAAAAACTCTGCGCTGTGGCTCCAGAGCACGCCCGATTGAAAAATCCTCCGCAAAGTGTTTTGGAGTTGGCTGAAGAACTGTTGTCGCCGCTCGCAAAAGCCAATCCGGAAAGCACGCAGACTTTGAGTTCATTTATGGAGCACATCTATTTTCCGTGGGCCGAGACGCAGAAGCGTGCCTCAACGATGGCAACTGACAAAAATCGTTGGGACAATCATCTGAAGCCGCGTTGCGGGCTTGTCCGGCTGCGGGAATTTCGAACCGTGATTGGCGAACAAATCATTGCGGAAATTGCCCGTCAGAACGATGTGAGCCGAGCAACATTGAAACAAATGAAAAGTCTGTTGTCCGCTGTGTTTACTCGCGCCAAGTGTCTCGGACTACTCGATGGGATCAACCCGATGCAAGGTGTCAGCATTCCGAAGAATGTCCGGGGAAAGGCGGTAACATTCGCGTATTCGCTCGATGAGATCAAGACCATGCTGAGTGTCTTGCCTGAACCATCAAGAACCGCTGTGGCCGTCGCAGGCTACTCTGGCTTAAGGCGTGGAGAAATTCAAGGTTTAAGATGGTCCGACTACGCGGGAAAGCAGTTCAACGTCGAGCAGTCAATTTGGGAGGGAATAGCGGCGGACCCGAAGTCGCAGTCGAGCAAGAGCGCAGTACCGGTTATTCCCGTGTTGGCGAGAATCCTTGATTACTTCAGGTTGAGGCAGGGCGACCCATCGGACAGTCGTCCGATATTCCGTGCATCGAACGGTTCGGCACTGCGATTGAACAATCTCCTGCGGTCCCAAATCTTGCCCGCGCTGAATCGATGCAAGGTGTGTGCGAAGTCGGAGAATGACCACGAGAAGGCGGAGTATGGCACGGATGGCATGCTTTCCGGCGCGGTCTCGCAACCAACTTGCACGACCTGGAAGTTGACGACAAGACGATCCAAGCGATTCTTCGCCACAGCAACATTGCTGTCACGCAGAGTGCTTACATAAAGACGCTGCCGAAGCAGACTGTTGAAGCCATGGACAAATTGAATACGAAGGTTGCCGCTGGCGAATCCGTTCAGTGAATTGTGCAACGAGTGTGCAACGACTGCACCTTAGATGAGCAGTTTATGAAGTTAAAAATATGTAGAATCAACTAGATGGGCCCGTAGCTCAAACGGATAGAGCATCGGATTTCTAATCCGGCGGTTGCAGGTTCGATTCCTGCCGGGCCTACCAGATTTTCAATGGACTAGGGCCGCATGAGGCGCGGTTCCAGTACTACCGAGACCCTGCGGCGCGCCGATAAGCTGGCCCTCTGGGAGCGCATTCGCGGCCTTTCGCGCGATCAATTCGAACCCTTTCGCACGAGCGCTTTTTTCCACTGCCTGGAGCCGGGCGCGGGCCGTAGGCGGATTCTTGGCCTGCATCTCAATCTGGCCAAGCGTGAGGGAGGCCTCGAGCTGTAATCGAAACAGGCCCAATTTACGTGCCTGCGTAAGTGCCTGTTGAGCGGCTTTCCCGGCCTCCCCAAGTTTTTTTCCGGCTGCCATGAAGTTGGCATGATCAAGCATCACGGGGATTCGAACCGTTACATCCTGGCTTTTTTCCGAAAGTCGGACTGCTTCGGCAATGGCTGGGCGCGCCTCGTCTACTTTTCCTTGTTGAAGAAGGGACCTCGATAACACAGATTGTGCAAAGATCTCCTGATCAGCGTAAGCGTCCGCCCGAAACGCCTCGACCGCCGTTCGGCTGAGCTGTTCCGCCTCGGCTCCTTTGCCGGAATCGCAGTCTAATTCCGCCAGCGCCAGGCGAGTTTCGGCGGCATCGCTTTTGTTTCCAAGTTGCTCTTGCAGGGAGAGGCCGTCAAGATAAGCCCGATATGCTTTATCCGCCTCTGCCTGCTGTCGAAATACCCGCCCCATTTGAACGAGGGTAGAAGCGTAAGCACCCTTTCCGCCAATTTCGTGCTGAATAGTCGATGACTGTTGGTACATCTTGTAAGCACCGGAGAGGTCTCCCTTTTCGAACAATACGTCTCCGATCGCCGTAAGGGCCTCCGCCGCGGAGCCTCGATGCCCCACCTCGTTAGACAACGCGAGCGTCTTCTGATAATTGACGAGGGCATCGTGTAACTTCCCTTGCACACGCAAAAGATTGCCAGTGTTGCCCATCACGCCCGCCATTCCATTCTTGTCGCCTGCCTTCTGGTAGCTACGGAATGACTCGTCATACATCCGTCGCGCGGTGGTGAAGTCACCTTTCTTGGCAGAAATCAGGCCAAGATTTATCAGTTCTCTGGCTTGACCCTGTTCATCGCCAATGGCCCGCGTTATCGTCAAAGCTTGACTGTAGAGCTTCTCGGCCGCGGCAAAATCCCCTTGATTGATAGGAACTTCAGCCATGGTGTGCAGGGTTTGCGCTAAAGCGCCGCGGTCTCCCGCGGCAGTGTAGATCTGCCTCGCTTCTTCGCAGGTAGACTGGGCCTTTTCGTTTTCGCCAAGATTTGCCAAAGCCCGGCACTCCCTGGTCCGGGCTCGAGCCACCAGGAGCGTGGCGCCCCGTTCCCCTGCTTCTTGTGCCGCGAGGTCTGCCGCGTCGCGGGTGAGTCTGTCGTCCCCGAGCGAGGCAGCGGCCGCTGCTCTGGCTAGATCGATTCGCGGATCGCCTTTTGCCTGCGCTCCCAAAGCACCCAGAGTGGCCAAACCCTTTAATGCATCTTTTCCTCGGCCGCCAGAAGTTTCGACATTCGCCAGCTGCAAGCCGTACTCGAGATTGTCCGGAAAAAAGCTGAATAACGTTTGATAGGCTTCAATCGCTTTTCCCCAATCCTTACTCGTTTCATAGAACCGGGCCTCGACCAGCAGGTGCTTCTCGCGCGAGAGATTGCCCGCTCCATCCAAGGCTGTCTTTGATTCCTGCCGCCCGTTAGCGTCGTAGCCGAGGGATGACCACGCCTTGGCGAGCGCAGCGTGCGCAAGTGGAAAGGCGGGATCGGCAGCGACGGCGCGGCTGAGTATGTCTCGGGCCGAAAGCGCATCAAAAGCGCTGATCTTGGCGAGTCCTTGCGAATAGAGCCGTATGGCCTCCGGATTCGACGGCAGCTCAGCCCTTAAGCCTGCGGATTCGACTGGAGAAGGCGGCGCAAGTCCGAACTGCCCGCGCAGGCGTGATCCAACCTGCGACGCGAGGTCGGTTATGGCATTCTCAGTGCCCGTTTCCGAAATGGCAGCGGCAGTTTGCCCCGTGGCGGAGTCTTCGAGGCGAAGGTCGAGGCGAATCTGGCCCGTATCTTTTCCCTGGGCGAGATACGATCCGAGAATGATGAAGTCGCTTGCCAGGTTCTTACGAACTTGCGGCAAAGCGGCGGGGGGCAGACTTTCCACATCGGATAGACCGAGGTCGATCTTCGTACGCGCGACGGTCTCGGCTGGCACGGTGCGCAGTTGCTCGCCGGCAGCAAGTTCGGCGGTCAACATCTCCGAGAGCGCGGTTGAAATCCAAGCCGTGTCCTGGCGGTGCGAAAGATTCTTAAAACCTAGTATCGCTACCGACGGACGCATCCGAACGTGGACGTTACTGGATTGTTGCTCGTTCCTCTGTTTCCATAATCTGCGCGCTTCCCATGTGCCCAAACCGGCGGCCACGGCGAGTATGAGTATTGCGGTAGCCAACGACTCCGTATGCCGATGGACAAATTTCCCGCCGCGGTAGAGGAGAGTGGGTTTACGAGCTTCAATCGGCATGCCCGAAAGGTGCCGCCCGATATCCTTCGCGAAGGCTTCCGCGGACGCATAGCGATGCTCGGGCTCCTTGCGAATTGCCTTCATCACAATGGTGTCGAGATCGCCTCGCAGGCGGCGCGGCAGCTCTTCTGGCCGAATCGCTCGCGCTTCACCAATCAGCTGAGGGGTGATTACGGTTCGGGTGCTGCCATCATGAGACGGTCTTTCATCGATCCGGCTAACCGCCGCACTCGGCTTCTCCGGTACTTCCTCGCAAACGGAACGCTCGATTTCCAGAGGCGAATCGGGCCGGACCCGATAGGGGCGATGGCCTGTCAATAGCTCGTATAGCAAGATTCCAAGCGAATAGATATCCGTGGCGTTTGTGACGGGTTCCCCACGCACCTGTTCGGGACTGGCGTATTCGGGCGTCATGGGCCGCCAATCGGTTCGGGTAAGCGGCACGTCCGGGGACCATTGCGGGTTGAGCACCTTGGCGATGCCAAAATCCAAGAGCCGGGCCACGCCTTCTCTAGTGATCAGGATGTTGCCGGGCTTCAGATCACGATGGATGACGAGGGTTTCGTGGGCATACTGCACTGCGAGGCAGACGGTGCGGAACAACTGCAAACGTTCGGCAATGGACAATCTGTGAGTGTCGCAATATTCGTCGATACGAACACCCTCGACGTAATCCATGATGAGATAAGGCAAGCCCTCTTCGGTGCTTCCGCCGTCGAGGAGTCGCACGATGCTGGGGTGGTCGAGGGCTGCGAGGGCCTGACTTTCGTTGCGAAAACGCCGAAGGACTTCATCCTTGTTGATCCCCGGCATGAGCATTTTGATGGCTACTCGTTTCCGATACTGGTCGTCGGCACGCTCCGCCAGATAGACGATCCCCATACCGCCATGGCCGCATTCGCGGATGATTCGATACGCCCCGATTCGTCTTCCCGCGATTGCACTCGACCGGGCGGATAACAGATCAGCGGCAGGACAATCCTCAAGGAAAGTGGTAGCGCTGTCGAAGCTCGACAGCAGCGATTCTATTTCGGCGCGCAGAGAGTCGTCGGCACCGCAGGCTTGGCGCAGAAAATCACTTCGCTCCTCGGGGTCTCGCTCCAGGGCGAACGCGAACAGCTCTTTTACCTGGTCCCATTTTTCAGGCATGTTTCGGGTCGCCTTTGCGCAGTTCACGCGCAAGCCACGCTTTTGCCAGGTTCCAGTTACGCTTAAGCGTCGTGCGGGAAACTCCGAGAACCCCAGCCGACTCTTCAATGCTTAAGCCGCCGAAAAAACGCAACTCCACAAGTTGGGCCTGCTGCGGATCGAATTCGGCGAGCCGGGTCAGAGCTTCATCCAGCGCAATGACGTCCGCCGCCTTGCCTTTGGAAACTCCGGCGGCTTCTTCCAGGAAAACTTTCTCAACGCCTCCGCCGCGCTTTTTGGCGTCATGGCCACGGCTGTGGTCAACCAGGATGCGGCGCATCAGTTGTGCCGCGACGCCCATGAACTGCTCCTTGTTCTTCCAATGAACTTCTCTTTGATTGGCTAAGCCCAGATAGGCCTCATGCACCAGGGCGGTGGTCTGTAAGGTGTGCTCACCGCGCTCCCGCTGCAAGTAGTGAGACGCGAGACTGCGCAGTTCCGAGTAGAGCAGCACGACCAACTCGGCCGCTGCTTTGTCATCACCGATATCGAGTCCACTCGGGAGAGTGGCTACATCTTTTGGTGGATCCATAACCACCTTGTACATGACCACAGGAACCGCTGGGGCGCGAATGGGCACCTACATCGCGATCATTTGAACTTAGTAAATATAGAAAAAGATGATGCGAGGGAGGGTAGGAGCTCGCGAGCATTCCAACTCACCCCGAAAGATCGCGATCTCTACGGGCGGAAGTATATATCCGGTCGATTGCAAAGAAAAGGGGGGAGTCCTTTGTTTTGGCACATTTGGAGGATGATGGTGCGGAAAAGCCGAACTGCCTGCGGCCTCGACAAAAGAAATGTGGCCCTTTTTCCGTGGTTTCTTCGCCTTATCTAGATAGAGGCCGAGTTTGGATCGTGGGGACGGAAGACGGTAAGTAAAACCTCAAGGTTCGCGATCTCAGCAGCGGCGCTCAAGAAAAACTGACCGAAAAAGGAGCATCTATGAAACGGATTACGAAACAAATCTGGACGCGCCATCTTTTTGGGAGTGGGATCGGGCGCGAACACCTATCTGAAATTCAATCTGTCCGGTCTTCCCGCCGGTCCCAGTGTGAGCAAGGCTACGATCAGCCAGTCACTAACTTTGAACTTAAGGAAGAAAAACACATGAATAACCAAACCTCGATTCTTCCAAAGTCGCGCCTAGCCCGGTTCGCGATGGTAGCGGTACTTCTGTCGTTAATACTCGGGGGCAGTGGCGTGGGGTATGCTGACGAAACTTGCTTTAGCGAGTATATTTCCGGCTCAGGGCCGACCTTGATGGACATATGCATCTCGGACACCGGCAACCTCGTGAAGTTTGTGTCCCCTGCGGGTTTCGAACAGGTCGATATATCGACGGGGGAGACCACTCCCGACGGCTACGCGATTTGCTCAGGCAGCATACCGGGAAGCTGGGACAGAGGTTTTGACTCGGCGAATTTCAACTCCCCCACGGTCATCCAGCCCCACGGATCTAACACCTTTCCCCTGACCATCATCAGAGACACCACAGACGGGCGCTTTCGGCTCACGCAAAATTTTTCGCAGGATGTTCCCGATCTGCAGGTCAGCATTACGATGAAGGTCACAAGACTCTCCATCGCCGATTGCAGCCCCAATTGCGCAACCACGCCGGTCATTCTCTCGCGCTACTTTCAGGGTGGTGTCGATAACGCCGTTAATGCTGCGACCGGCTACACTGACCGCACGGCAGACTCCGTGTGGGTAGACGTTGAAAACCTCGCCGGATGTGGGGGCTTGTGCAACGGGGGGCATGGCTTGATGCTGACCGGCCGACCTAACTCGTCCGGGCCTTTCACCACGGCTCACCTTATTCTCAACGCCGATCCGGCCGGGTGTGTCCCGGTTTTTTCCGGTCAGCTCACCACCCCCACCAATCCTCCGAACAACAACAACTTCGCCAACTACGTCGCGGTGAGGGGACTGGTTGGCTATGACGCTGCTCTGCCCAAGGTGGGCAGCAGTATGACGGGCACGGTTGTTTACAAGCGATTCTAGAAGGCTCTCACCTACGCTGCGCACCGCAGCAACATACAATCCAGGCGAGGAGGGAGCCGGAAGGCGCCCTCAGCGCCTGCTCATAAAGCCGGATGGCATTTATGTCAAATGTTAAACCAATGGGGGTCTACGCCTTTGTTTACGCCCATTTGGAGCATGCGGGCGCCGAAAACTGGAACCGCCGCCGGCTTACAGCAAAGAAATGTGGGCCTTTTTCCGTTGTTTCTTCGCGTTACTAGATAGAGGCCGGAAATTGGATCGAGGGGATGGAACGCAGTCAAGGAAACATCAGGTTCGCGATCTCTAGGGCAGCGGCACTCTTGTCCAATTTCAACTCAAGGAGGATATATGAAAGAAAACCAGTGTTTTTCGCGCTTCTCGTTGGCTCTTGGCATTTCGCTGGCACTGTTTGCCAGCGTCTGTTCTGCGCAGTGGACCTCCAGGGGTCCGGTTCCACGGCTTGGGCATTCCGCCGTCCTGGACACGGCCAAGGATAGGATGATCGTTTTTGGAGGATATACCTTTACTCCCGATTCTCCGCCCGCTGCCCACTTCAACGATGTGTGGTACTTGACATCAGCCTTCAGCACCAGCCCAAACTTGACCTGGCAAAAGGCAACCACTGCGGGAACCCCTCCAAATCCCAGAGGCGGCCACAGCGCTGTGCTTGATTCCGTGAATAACCGCATGATGGTTTTTGGCGGTTCTGAAGGATTCGCAAACCCGGTTGACAACGACGTTTGGGTCTTAGAGAACGCGAATGGGGTCGGCGGGACACCGACTTGGGTGAAGCTCAGTCCATCGGGACCACTGCCTACGGCCAGGTACAATCATTCGGCCGTCTACAACCCCACCTCGAACCGGATGATCGTTTTTGGGGGGAATGACGGCAGCAGCGTAGAATTCCACGACGTTTGGGTGCTTGAGAACGCCAACGGCTTGGGCGGAACTCCAACCTGGATAAATTCCGTTCCTCAGAGCTCTAGCCCCATTGCAGCCAGGGAATCGTTTGCTGCTGTCTACGACGTCACGAACAACACCATGATCGTATTCGGAGGCTTCAACACATTTACCGGCACCTTCTACAGCGACACTTGGACTCTGTCCGACGCCGATGACACACCGTCCGGGCTGTGCAACGGGGCGGCATGCTGGTCGGGACCTCTGAACACCAATGTTTTTCCACCTCCCTCGCCTAGATTTGGCCAGACAGCTCTCTACGACCCCAAGAGCAACACCATGCATATCTTTGGTGGGTATGACGGTACGAATATCCTGAACGAAGATTGGGTTCTCAGCGAAGCTAACGCGCTATCGGGCACCTGGAGCAAGGAATCGCCCGGGGGAATAGCTCCCCGTCCGAGACTTGACCACAGTGCTGTATATGACTCGTCCAACCATCGGATGATCATCTTTGGCGGCGAAATAACGACAGCGGGAGTCTTGACCGATACGGTTGCAGTTCTCAGTAACGCCAACACCCGATGAGCTCGGAGTCTTGCACGAAGGCGTCGGAATCGAATTGATGCTGATTCTGGCGCCTTCTTTGGCTCGCAGCAATAACTATCCTCTGGGCAACTACGTCTACGAGTTTTTCGACGATTGCTTTGCGTTTGACGGTGCCGGCACAGTGTTCTATCCGGGATCGACATTGTTCTCCACCTACGTGATCACCATGGTTGCCGATGATGGCTCGACCGTCATTTCGAGTCCCACGTTCCACGGTACCGCCGGAAACCAGGGTAAATATGGCATCTGGCTCTCCGACTATGGCTGCGCGTAGGCGGGCGGTTACACGCCGTAGTCGCGCTACTGTTCAAACTTGTTCGCATCTCAGGGCCTACCAGGTTGGTAGGGTTTTTTCCCCAGCAGCGAGCTTAACGGGAAATGGCAACGGAAATCGCCGGCAAAAGCGGAAGTAACTTTATATGTCTCAACGCCGCGCAGCAGCGCGTTGTAGGCCATTCCCGATACGCTTAGAAGAGTGCTTTTTGCTAAACCGCCAAGATCACTCTTATATGTTTCTTCCAACACTTTGAGCTGTGCAATGGCTCCCAGAGCGGCCATCGTTGTGAGGCAATCCCGCATTCAGGGTTAATGCCTGGCTGGGTAAAGCAGGTCCACAGGGGGTCGCACGTTCGTGCCATTCCCCAGGTGGCGACAAAAACGTAGAGTAGTGGTGAGCAGACTTCGGGGGAGGGCTGTTCGACGAGCGTCCGATGACTCTAACCGAGTCCGGACGCTTTCGTTTTTTGCGGCGTATTTGGCGCCCTCCCGCAAGCTTGCGGTGGATTCAGGTTTTTGGTTTCGGCTTCATCATCGCCCACTCCTTCTCCGTCAGCTCGCGTCCCAATGCCGTGAACTCGCCGGCGCCTTGCAGCCACTCCCCGCCATCCATGGTCACGACTTCTCCATTTATGTACCCGGAGCCATCGCTAACCAAAAATGCGGCCAGGTTGGCAAACTCTTCCATTGTTCCAAACCGTCCCAGAGGAATTCGTTTCTTCACCGCTTCCTCCAATTCCGGACGCGGCAGCAGACGCGAGAATGCACCCTCGGTCGGAATCGGGCCAGGCGCGATGGCGTTCATACGAATCCCGCGATTGCCCCACTCGACTGCGAGGCTTCGCGTCAGCGCCTGCACGCCTGCCTTCGCCACCGCCGACGGCACCACATACGCCGAGCCCGTCGTCGTGTATGTGGTGGTGATGTTCAAGACCACGCCTCCTCTCTTTGCTGCCAGCCAGCGCCGTCCGCACGCCATCGTCGTATGCAGCGTGCCCATCAGGACGATACCAATCACCGACTGAAACGCTCCCAATGAAAGGTCTTCGGTGCGCGCGAGAAAATTTCCTGCCGCGTTGTTCATGAGCACATCAAGAGGACCTTCGGCCCAGATGGAGGCGATCATTTCTTCGACGGCTGCCGCGTCCCGGACGTCGCGGGGATGGGCGTGGATCTTGCCGCGCGTACGCTCGCGCAACTCCTTTTCAGTGGCCGCGAGAATTTCCTGCCGCCGTCCGCAGATATAGACTTCGGCGCCCAATTGCAGAAAGCGTTCTGCCGTAGCTTTGCCCAAACCGGTGCCGCCGCCGGTGATCAGGATGCGCTTGCGCTGGAGCAGATCGTTCTGGAACATGGGTCCTCCTCTGAGATGCCGCGACGATTGTAAACGGACAGGATTGCTGGTGGAGCGACGGGCGCCCCGCCCGTCACCCCAGCCGGGCGAGGACGCCCGGCTCTCCACTATCTAGCTTCGATCTAGACAGGTGCCGAGTCGAGTGTCTCGACCGCCCAGCGCGCATGTTCCGCGACCACCGGGTCCGGATCCTCGCAGAGTTTTTTTAAGGTCGGCACAAATTTCTTGTCGCCGCTGTTCCCCATCGCAATCACCGCATTCCGCCGCAGGCCGGAAAGCTTCGCGCGCTGGATTGGAGATCCGCGAAACACCGCCCGAAACTCTTCCTGCTGCATTTCAGCCAGCCAGTCGAGCGCGGGATTCACCAGCCCCTCCCGCGCCTCGAACTCCGCCGCGGAAGTCACGGGCGCCTTGCGGTTCCACGGGCAAACGTCCTGACAGATGTCGCATCCGAAGACGTGCCGTCCCATGCCCGAGCGCAGATTGTCTGGAATCTCACCCCGCTTCTCAATGGTCAGGTAGGAGATGCACAGCCGCGCGTCCAATTCTCCGGGCGCAACGATCGCCTGCGTTGGACAGGCGGTGATGCAGCGCGTGCAAGTTCCGCAGCGATCCGGTGCAGGCAGGTCGGCGGTGAGGTCACCTTCCGTGAGATCGTCTTTCGTGAAATCGAGCGAGGTAAGGATTACGCCCAGAAACAGCCACGATCCAAGCTGCTGGTTGATGATGCACGTGTTCTTGCCGATCCATCCGATGCCAGCGTATTTAGCGTACACGCGCTCGATCAGCGGGCCGGTGTCAACGTAGGAGCGGAAGTGCAAGTTGCCAGTGCCCAGCGGCCAGTTGCCAGTGGTGTCGGTAAGTTCGCGCAATTCATCTTCGACCTGGCGCAGGCGGCGGAGGACGGCGTCATGGTAATCCTCACGGGCCCAGGCGTAGCGCGAAATCCAGCCCCGGCCGGCCTCTTCCGGCTGTACCTGAGTCGAGTACGGATGCGCGGTGTTGTAATTGATGGCGCACACGATCACGCTGCGCGCCCAGGGAGCGACTCGAGCGAGCGACGCGCGCCTGAGTTCGCCGGCCTCAACGCGCGCTTCCATGTATTTCATTTCGCCGTGCTTTCCATCGGCGATCCAGGCGGGAAAGACTTGCAACTCGGCGAAGTCGCGGACCGGCGCAATGCCGCAGAGATCGAATCCGGCGTCGCGCGCGCACTGCTTGATGCGGGTTGGAAGGTCGGAAAACAAGGGGGGCAGTGCCTCACTGCTAGTTTCAACTGCTGGATGAACTCATATCTTCAAGAGGCTACCACTTTCGCGGCAAGCGAAGCGGCCCGCTACGGGGTTCTGAGCGAAATCGCCTGTGGCTGTTGAAAAACTCGGAATTTCGGAAACTAGGGCAAATTTGGGGGATGGAAAATGTCTAGGCGACCCGAGAAGATCGTTTGTAGGGCATCCTGACGCGATTTTATTTCTGC
>Ga0073928_10006097_pt1 | contig 16419 bp, 17 predicted proteins | sample PaiPotPPA55metaG_FD_76969 | JGI IMG/M metagenome (GOLD analysis project Ga0073928, IMG submission 76969) | Iron sulfur acid spring bacterial and archeal communities from Banff, Canada, to study Microbial Dark Matter (Phase II) - Paint Pots PPA... ... | reverse complement strand
GGAAGTCACAGATACCGGCTCCGGAATTCCAGCAGAGAATCTACATCGCATTTTCGATCCATTTTTCACCACGAAGGCCACCGGGCGGGGCACCGGACTGGGTCTTTCGGTGAGCTACGGAATCATCAAGGAACACGCGGGCAAAGTTGACGTCCGCTCGACGCCGGGCAAGGGAACATCGTTCCGGCTCGAATTCCCCGTGGCCAGGAAAGCCGTCCATGCCTAGAGGAACGATTTTAGTTGTCGACGACGAAGATGAAATCCGCGAAGGGCTCGAAGCGCTTCTGACTTCCGAGGGATTCGACGTATCGAGCGCGGGAACCGGCGAAGCGGGGCTTCAAAAGCTCGAAGAGCGGCCGTTCGATCTGATGCTTCTGGACGTGAGCCTGCCGGACCGCAACGGCCTGGAATTGCTCCGCGAGATCCGCCGGCGCGATCCATCGCTGTCTATCATTTTGATTACCGCCTACGGCTCGATCGAAATGGCGCGCGCGGCCTTCAAAGGTGGCGCGCAGGATTACATCACCAAGCCATGGTCGAACGACGAGCTGGTGGCGCAGGTGTCGCTGGCAATTGAAGGGCACCGGCTGCGCGAAGAAAACGTCCAGCTCAAGCGCGCGCTGAAGCAGCGCTACAACTTTCCCAGCATTATTGGCAAAAGCGAAAAAATGCTTGCGGTGTTCGACCTGGTGACGCAGGTGGCGCCGTCGCGTTCCACGGTGCTTATCAGCGGGGAGAGCGGAACGGGAAAAGAATTGATCGCGAAAGCCATACATTCGGCTTCCACGCGCGCGGACAAGGCGTTCATCCCCGTCAATACGGGATCGATTCCCGTTGACCTGCTTGAATCGCAGCTTTTCGGGCACGTAAAAGGCGCATTTACCAGCGCGGTGGCATCGAAAAAGGGACTTTTTGAAGTTGCCGACCAGGGCACGATTTTCTTTGACGAAATTTCGACTATCAGCCCGGAAACGCAAGCCAAGCTGCTGCGCGTGATTCAGGAGCGCGAGTTCATGCGCTTGGGCGGCACGGACACAATCAAGGTGGACGTCCGCATCCTGGCCGCGTCGAATGAAGATTTGACGAAGCTCGTTCGCGAAGGCCGCTTCCGCGAGGATTTGTTTCATCGCTTGAACGTGATCTCGTTGAAATTGCCGCCGCTGCGCGAGCGCAAAGAAGATATTCCGCTGCTGATCGACCGTTTCCTTGACCAGTTCTGCCAGGAGAACGGCAAGCCTCCGCGCGCGTTCACGAACGGCGCGATGAAGCTGATGATGGATTACGATTGGTCGGGCAACGTGCGCGAACTTGAGAACGTGGTGGAGCGCGCCGTGGTGCTTTCGACGCAGGAAACCATGGATGTCGATCTGCTGCCGGAAAGCGTGCGCACGCGCGAAATCGTCCGGGGCGTGCGCCTGCAGCTCGCGGAATTTCTGCCGCCGATGGCCGGCGAGATTGGCATGCGCGGAAACACGCCATCGCCGTCGCTGTTCGAAATTCTCGAAGAAGTTGAGCGGCGAATCATCTGCGATATGCTCGAGCGCACGAACTGGAATCAGACGGAAGCCGCCGAGCGCTTTCAGATTCCGCTTTCGACGCTGAATCAGAAAATCAAGCGCTTGGGCATCGAAACTCGCCGCCGAGCGATGCCGCTTCGGGGCACGGGCGTCGGCTACGGCGATCCCGCCGAATTTGCCGCCGGCAAGTAGGAGCAAGATTCCGCGAATTGTGCCACATTGCGTGGCACAAGCTCTTCCGGTCATCGCGCACAGTTTTCTCCTTGGACGTCAGAATCTGCGTGCGCTCCAGCCATGAGTCGAACCACTCCTGACGACGGACTCCACTGCATTGCGAACAGCGCAATTTCGCGCAGCAATTTGTCACAAATTCGGCTCGGGCGGCGTTCTTGTGTTGTGAGCGCACAGAGTGAAGTTGTGGCGGAGATGACGGCGCACGAGACCGGATTCGATCTCGAAGCGATTTTTCGCGCGCAATACGGGCGGATTGCCCGGGTGATTGCGAGAGTGGTGCGGGATCACGCGCGCGCGGAAGAGCTCGCGGTGGAAGTGTTTCTGAAATTGTGGCGGAACGAGCAAGCGCAGGGTGATAACGCGGAGGGCTGGCTATACCGCGTGGCCGTGCGGGCGGGTCTGGATGAACTGCGGAGGCAAGCGCGGCGAGCGCGGTATGAAAGCCTCATCGGGTTCGTCCGGGGAACGCCGACACCCGAGGAGATCCACACCGCGACGGAAGAGCAGGAGAGAGTGCGCTTGGTGCTGGGCGCCGTCGAGCCACGCCAGGCGGAATTGTTGCTGCTGCGCAGCGATGGCCTCAGCTATGAGGAGGTGGCGTCCGCGCTAGAGCTGAATCCGGCATCCGTGGGAACACTTCTAAGCCGCGCGCAGCGGGCGTTCCGCGAGGAGTACATAAAACGTTATGGCGAATAGCGAGGCGAACATGAATCATTGGGTGGACGAACATCTGGCGATCCTGAGTCCTGATAATGAATGGCAGCCGAATGTGGCGCGTGGGCTTGCGCGGCTTCGTGAAAGACGCGGGAGCAATCGCGGGAGAAGCTGGAGTTGGATGGCGGCGGTGACGATGGCGTCGGTTGCTGCTGTGTATGTGTGTTTAGTTGCTCTGCCGGCTCCGCGAGCTTTCGCGCAACGCTGCCTGGATTGCTCGGTTGCGGTCTGGCAGAGCCTGACGACGGCGTCAGGCGCAGTGGTTGTCAGGACGGACGTGAAGCCCGAGGCAGAGCGCAAGATGGCGCCGGATTTCACGTTGAATGACGCATCGGGCAATCCCGTGAAGCTTTCAGACTTTAAGGGCAAAGTGGTTGTTCTGAATTTTTGGGCTACGTGGTGCCACGGGTGCAAGACGGAGATTCCCTGGTTCATCGAATTTCAGAAAGCTTACGGCGACCATGATTTCGCGGTGCTGGGCGTCGCGCTGGACGACAACGGCTGGAATTCGGTGAAACCCTATGTGAAAGAAAAAAATGTGAACTACCCCGTCGTGGTGGGCAGCATGCAGATCTGCGACTTGTTCGGCGGCAGCCACGGGCTTCCGATGACGTTCCTCATCGACAAGTCCGGCCGAATTGTTTCGAGACACGACGGCGTGGTCGATCGAGAGGGATTCAAGCGCGAGATTGAAGGGCTGCGCAGCGAGAAAGCAGGCAGCTAGCTGCACACAGCGAACGGCACCGGTTTTTCAACAACTCCGACAAACAAGACGATCAGGAAACTAGCGAGAGGCTGACGATCTTTTCGAGGATGCGGTAGGGAGCTTCCTGCGGGGTTACGAGAGCGCTCGGCGGAATCAGGAGCGTCTGCTCGATGGCGTATTGGCCGGACATGGCGGCGTGCGCAACTCCGTCGGTAAACACAATCCAGGTGGCCAGCGGCGGAAATTCCATTTTGATCTTCGGGCAATTCTGCTGGAACTCTCGATTCTCTTTCAAATAGTCGTGGAAGCGCAGCATGAAGACGTCGTAAGCCGTGCGGCCGGATTTGCTGAAGCCCAGTTTCTCGGCAACGCTTTGGACCGCGCGGCTTAAGTACGAATTGTCCTCGGCGATCTGGCGCAACCCGGCGTCTTCTGCATACTGCTTCGCAAGCGTTTCAAAACTGTCGGTGGTGTTCCAGACGCGCGGCTTCGTCAAATTCAGATTTGAAAATACGCGCAAGATGCGTCCGCCGCGAGTGGGGCGGCTCGGAAACGCATCCACGTGCAGAAGATCGTTGCGCTTGTGCAGTGGAAGCGAGCGGCGCTCTTCTTCAATGGGACGAAAGCTCGCGAAATCGACAATCCACTTGCCAGCGTAGGGCGAGAGAAATTTTTCTAGAAAAGCGATCACCTGCGCGCTGTAGTTTCGCAGGATCGATTGAATTCGCGCGATCGTCGCGGCGTCGCCAGAAACGCCGCGCAGCGTGCCTTCCGCCGGACGATACGAAACATTCTTATGAAGCCGCAACTCCGTCCATGCCTGCGCCAGCAGGAATTCGCGGTCTTCGGCGGGAAATGAAAATGGGAAATCGCGAAAGAGAAGGAACTGGCCGCGTTCAAGAAGATCGCAATAGGAGCGCGCGCGCGCGTCGCGCAGCTCGGGACGCACCCAGCCCGCGCCTTGTTTGTAATCTTCCACCAGAACCCACGGCGCCTTCGGCATCGCCATTCGTTGCTCCTCGTCCTCGTTTAGGAGCTGGTCTGCGGAACTTTTGTAGGAATCGGCCGCTTGTAACCTGGAGGCATCAGCGCCGTAGACAAATCGAGGCCGGAAAGATCGACGCCATCGAGATTCGTCTCGCGCAAAATCGTGGTGCGCATGCTGGCACCCTGGAAATCCGCGCCGCCCACTTCTGCGTTGCGGAGATTCGCAGCGCCCAGATCCGCGCGGCGCAATATTGCAAGGCGTAGATCGGCGCGGAAGAGTTCGGTGCCTCCCAGATGCGCTTCGGTGAGGTCCGCGCCGCTCAAGTTCGCCTCGGTCAGGTCTGCTTTTCGCAGATCTGCTCTCTTCAGATTTGCCTTGCTCAGATCGGCGGAAGCGAGCTTCGCTTCGCGGAGATTCGCGCCTGCCAGATTCGCTCCCTGAAAATTCACAAATGCGAGGTTCGCCTTATACAAATCGACGCGAGAAAGATTCGCGCCCGCCAAATCGGCGCGCGTGCCGCTTTCGTCGCCGCGCACAATCCTCTGATGCGCGGCTAGTATTTCCGAGAGCAGCTTGCCTTTATGACGAACTTTGTTTGGGGATTTCAGACCCGCTCCTTTGAAACGCTCGCGATTCCCACCGCAAATCTCGCAAGGTGTTCGGATGTAACCAATCGATTTTACTCGAACTGGGAATCTACGTACCGAACAAAGATTGTGGTAACTTGCTTGCCATGCACCTTATTGAGCGGCTGAAAGCGCGGGCCCGGACGCACCCGCAGAGAATCGTTTTGCCGGAGGGCGAGGACGACCGCGTGATTGAAGCGGCGTCGCGCGCTGCGGCGGAACGTTACGCGATACCTACTTTGCTGGGCCGCGCCGACGCGATTCGCAAGTCGGCAGCACGCCTAAGCGCGAAACTGGACGGAATCGAAATCCTGGACCCAGCGTCGAGCCCCCGCGTGGACGCTTACGCGCAAATTTACGTTGAGCGTCAACGCGCGCGCGGCACCACCCTCGAAGAAGCGCTTCAGAAGGCGCGGCAGCCGCTTTATTTCGCGGCGTTGCGCGTTGCAGCGGGAGAGGCGGACGGCACCGTGGGTGGCGCGGCGAAGTCGACTTCCGACACGGTTCGCGCGGCCCTGCATTCGATCGGGCTGGCCGCCGATGCGCGGCTCGTCTCCAGTTTTTTCCTGATGGTTGTGCCCTCGCGCAACGAAACGGCGTTCGGCGAAAACGGCGCGATGCTATTTGCCGACTGCGGCGTGGTGCCCGATCCTTCGGCGCAGGAGCTTGCGGAAATTGCGCTCGCGACCGCGGAAAATGCGCGCGCATTTCTGGAGGTCGAGCCGCGTGTGGCGCTGCTGTCTTTTTCGACGAAAGGCTCGGCGACTCATCCGCGCGTCGAAAAGATCCGTGAAGCGTTGCGCATTGCGAAAGCGCGCCGTCCGGAATTGGCCATCGACGGCGAGTTGCAAGCGGACGCCGCGCTCGTCGCGGAGATCGGCGCCGGCAAGGCGCCCGGTTCACCGGTTGCGGGACGCGCGAACGTCCTCATTTTCCCGGACCTCGACTCGGGAAATATCGCTTACAAACTTGTTGAGCGACTGGGCTGGGCTACAGCGCTCGGTCCCATATTGCAAGGCCTCGCGAGGCCCGCGAACGACTTGTCGCGGGGCTGCTCGGCCAGCGACGCTGCAAACGTAATTGCCATCACCGCCGTTCAAGCGATCGCCCGCAAGCAAGCGGCTTCCACATCCGGGAACTGAGCCGCTTCATGCGCTCGTGCAACCCTAATTTCGCTTTCCGATTCTCACGACGTATCCGTCGCTCAATCATATTCGCCTGCTTGATCGCTGGGCTTTCGACAAGTGCACCCCGCGCAGCTGCTCAGGTAACCTCCGATTCGCCGCAGGAAGAAGTCGTCGCCAATCTTGCCGCAGGGCGCGTGGTGATCGCGGTTTGTAAAGACGCGATCCTTGTCGGCACGATCGAAAACCCTATCGAGGCGCAGACTCATCCCCCGATTCCCGTTCCACTCGGAAGCAGGCGCATAGGAATAATCCTTGGCAGCGTGCACTGGTTTTCGCCGTCGTCGCAGCTGGATATCGCGCGACTCGACAAAGAACTGCCGCATCTGCGGAGCCAGGCCGTTGCCGAGACGCCGCGTTTGCGTCAATCGCAGGCGGGTGCGGAAGCCGCGGATATTGAATCGATCGGCCAGGGCTTGCGTGACCGGCTGAGCGAAGTTGTGAAGAGCCTACACGCCAATATCCATTTGCCGGCGAGCGAACCTCTCGCGCAATTGATTGTTGCCGATTACCTCCCCGCCTATGGGCCTGAAATCTGGCAGGTCACCTACACGCTGGAGCAGGCTCCCGAACACGGCGATTACTGGGACTCGCGCGTTCCGCGTCCCCGTTATCTGCAATTCTGGCCGCCGGAAAAGGGCCAGCCGCATACGCTCGTCGATTTCCATTATCCTCCGGAGGACAAATCGCCTTCGCTGATCGACCTGCTGCGCGTCAACGACCCGCGCCTCGAGAAAATCCGCGCGTCCGACGCAAAAATGAAAACGGTTGCCGACTTGTTTGTCGCGGGAGAAAGCGGGAAGGTGCTTGCGGCAGACGCGATCCAATTCCTGAGAGCCGCTTTTAATGCGATCGCATCGCCAAAAGACCGCCTAACAATGGCAGTCATTGCCGAAGAGACTGGCTTCGCATGGATTCTCCCTCCGCCGGCCGAACCGAAGAAAGCGGGTCAAGAAAAAGAACGCGAACCGGGCGCGCCATCGCTTCTGGCGCCTCCCGCTCCGCACTAATTCGAAGAGAATGACTATTTCGGGGATTATTTTCTGAAGCGGAATAGTTCCAGAGCGCGCGGACACGGGAAATCCAAAACTTATTCGCGCTTACTTTTTTTCGGCCATCTGCTGCTTCAAGCGGACATTCTTTTCGGCTACGGCTTTCGCCAGGTCTTCTTTGTGGGTCACAAGCTTCCGCGCGATTGCGGCATCCGACAGGCCTAAGATTTCAGCAGCGAAAATTGCCGCGTTCACAGCGCCGGCTTTATCGATTGCCATGGTGGCCACCGGGATTCCGCCGGGCATCTGCACGGTTGCAAGCAATGCGTCGAGGCCATTTAGCGACGTTGTCGCCATGGGGACCCCGATCACGGGCAACGTCGTGTTCGCTGCCATAACACCTGCCAGATGCGCCGCTGCACCGGCCGCCGCTATTAAGACCTTGAGTCCTCTGCTGAGGGCAGACGTTGCGTATTCATGCGCACGCGCCGGTGTTCGATGCGCCGATAGCACTTCCATTTCGTAAGGGATGCCGAATTTGCTGAGCGCCTTTCCCGCCTCGCTCATCACTGGAAAATCGGTGTCGGAGCCCATTATGATCCCTACGACTGCTGCACTTTGATCGACTTTTGCCACCCCGCCTCCTGTAATCCCTAAGGTTCCGCGGCTCCTACGGAATCTCCACGGCGACAGCTGCCAGAACTTCAATTCGGTCGCCGCGCCGAATCTTTCCGCCTTCGAGGACCCTGCAAAGCCAACCGCGCTGTCCGCGCAGCTCTTGCTGCAGCCCCATCCGAATTTCGTCCATGCGAGGGCAGGGATCGCACGGAACTGTAATTTCGAGCAACCCCTCCCCGACGCGAATTCGCTGCCCTTCGGCGAGCGCCTGGAAGTCGATTCCGCGAGTCGTGATGTTTTCCTTCACTGCCCCAGGAACAATTCCGAATCGCTCCAGGGTTTCGGAATCCATCAACAGCACTTGGCGCTTGCTGCCTTTTCGACCGTGAATGCAGCCGCGCAGCCCCTTGTCCTCAATCAGTTCGGCTTCGTCCACCTCCCGCATAGGAAATCGATGAACGAGACACACGAACACGTTGGTAACTTCAGCCATTTCCACTCTCCCCCGCGGCAATGCGTTTGCCGACAGCTGACCTACCTACGTCGGTGCGAAAGTGGGCGCCATGGAACGATATATTACTAAGTGCGTCGTAGCACATCGTCGATGCACTCGACAGGCTCTCGGATCTGGAGCCTACGCCAATGACCCGACCGCCACTTGTGTAGTATTGTGATTGATCTTTGCGCGTCGCGGAGTGAAAGACAGTCACTCCGGCACTTTGCCCAAATTCATCCAGCCCCCGAATCGGGACGCCAATTTTTGGCGTTCCAGGGTAACCTGCCGACACCAATACCACGCATATGCTAGCGCCGGGGGTCCATTTTGCGGTCAGGAAGCCGAGCCTTCCGCGCGCAGTCTGTAAACAGCCTTGAGCCAGATCAAAGTCCACGCGAAGCATAATCGCCTGCGTCTCGGGATCGCCAAGGCGGCAATTGAATTCGAGAACCTTGGGGCCAGTAGGCGTCAGCATCAAACCAAAATAAAGGAAGCCGCGATACTCGATGCCATCCCTTTTGAGGCCGGCCAAAGTCGGCCGGACGACATTATCGAGGATTTGCTGATCGAGTTCAGGGGAAAGCAGCGCGTCGGTGGAATAAGCACCCATCCCGCCGGTATTCGGGCCTTCGTCGCCGTCGAATGCGCGCTTGTGATCGCGCGTCGGCGCCATGGAAATGAAATCCTTGCCGTCCGTCAGGATGATGTAGGAAAGCTCCTCGCCCACAAGTGCCTCTTCAAGAAGCACTTGTCTACCGGCGTCGCCGAATTCTCTTGCTGTCATCAGGCGGGTGATAAATCCGGCGGCTTCGTCCGGCGATGACGTGACCAACACGCCCTTTCCTGCGCACAATCCATCTGCCTTGATTACCAAAGGCCAATCGACGGAGCGAAGGGCCATCAGCGCGTCCACTTCCGAATCAAAGATTCCGTAAGTAGATGCTGTGGGTACGCCGTGGCGCTCCATGAATTGCTTTGCGAAAACTTTGCTGCCCTCAAGCTGCGCGGCTCTCTTCATGGGACCCAGAAGCGCTAGCCCGCGCTTCGCGAACTCGTCGGCGATACCGAGGACCAGGGGCTGCTCGGGGCCGACAATCGTGAGGTCCGCGCCGAGGCGCGCCGCCAGCTCCGCGGCAGCGTTCACATTTTTCGGATCCAGCGAAACGCACTCGGCATCATTTTCTATTCCGCCATTGCCCGGCGCGCACCACACCTTTTCAACTCCGCTGCATTGCCGCAGCCGCCACACCAAAGCGTGCTCCCGTCCGCCGCTTCCAATCACTAGAATTTTCATCGCGCTCCGTTACGAACGAAGAACGATACGGCGGCGCGCAAGTTACGTCAACAGGAGTTCAGCTTGCCCTAATTCCGCAAAAGTGTTTTCATCGAACGCTGCTGCTGTTTACGCGTATTGACGCTCTTGATTCCGATAGCGAGCCGCACATCCGCGCGATGCACTGGGATTTCGCACTCATTTTAATTTTCCTCGGCGCGGCCGTGCCGTTGTTGGGCCGGCGGCGCATTCGCCAATTGATGGAGGCGCCGCAAACCACGAAGATGGACCGTTTGACGCTGTATGGGTCGACGGTTGCGTTTCAGTGGCTGGCGACCGGAGTGATTCTGTGGCGCGCTGCGGCCCACGGAATCCGAGCGGCACAGCTGGGACTCTTAATTCCGAATCCGGCGCTGACTGCCGTAATATCGGTCGTCTTGGCTGCGCTTGTATTCGCTAATCAGATGTTCAGTTTGCGACGCCTCACGGCTAAGCCAGCTGAAATCAATGGCATACTCCCGCAATTGGCGCTCAAGCTCTTCCCCCAGGACGATATCGAGCGTCTCGTCTTTTTCGGTCTTGTGGCGACGGTGGCTATCTGCGAAGAGTTGATCTATCGCGGCTTCGTGCAACGCGTGCTTGAGAGCTGGTCCGGCGAACAGATCTTTGCGGGAATTCTTGGGTCGGCAGTGTTCTTCGCTCTAGCTCATCTGTACCAGGGAACCCGAGGTCTCGCGTCCACATTTCTGATTGGACTTTTGTTTTCGGTCATCCGCGCATTGACGGGGAGTCTCCTCGCGCCAATAGTCGCTCACTTCGTTGCGGACCTAACGGTTGGGTTGGTGGCCCCCGGACGCTTGCGAAACACCTTGACTGCTATATAGGTAGGACTATACATATAGTGACGACTATCTCAGAAATTCGCACGGAGCTAAAGCCGTACAACGTAGAGGCCGACACGGAACTTTGCGAGGCGATTCTAAGATATGTCACTCTGCTGCTTAAATGGAACAGGCGCATTTCGCTAACGACGATCACTGACCCTGTCGACGTGGTGAGATTCCATTTTGGTGAGAGCTTGTTTGCGGCATCAACTGTGCCGATTCGAGGCGGTCGGCTCGCCGACCTTGGCTCGGGCGCTGGCTTTCCGGGATTGGCTCTCCGCCTCGCGGACTCCGGTCTTAGCGTTACGCTGATTGAATCGAACTCCAGAAAGGCGGCGTTCCTTTCCGAGATCGTTCGAGATCTGAAGTTGGATCGCGTAACGGTGTCTCGCGCCAGAATGGATGAGTTGGATTCAGCGGAGACTGGATTTGATTTCGTTACTGCTAGAGCGCTTGGTCAGCACCACGAATTGCTCGCCTGGGCAAGAAAGCGGCTTTCTCTTGATGGAAGGGCGATACTGTGGCTCGGCGAGGACGATTGCGAGACGATCTCCGGGGAATCCGAGTGGAATTGGCGTATGCCGATCCGCATTCCTAGTTCGAAGCGAAGGTTCCTTCTCGTCGGGTCACCAAGACCATGACGAATAACGAAGCGATGTTCCACGTGGAACATCAAGTTCTTGAGTGTTCCACGTGAAACAACTTGCAGCAGACAAAAAATCTCTGTTACATTCGCGAATCTACTGGGGGAATTCTTGTCGGCCCGAATCATCGCCGTAGCTAACCAGAAGGGAGGCGTCGGAAAGACCACCACCGCAGTTAATCTTGGCGCCTCCATGGCCGCGGATGAACAGACGACTCTGGTTATCGATTGCGACCCCCAAGGCAACACCACGAGCGCCCTTGGTTTCCCGAGAGATCCCGCTCGCAGGACGCTCTATCAGTCGCTGATTTTGGCCGAGCCCATTGATCGCATTATTCTTCGCACGCAGGTGGAGGGACTCGACATTATCCCTTCTGATAAAAACCTCGTCGGCGCGGCAGTGGAGCTTGTCGGAATGGAAAATCGCGAGTATCGGCTGAAGGCCATCCTTCAGGAGCTTCGCGAGCGCTACCGCTTCATACTAATTGATTGTCCGCCGGCCCTCGACCTTCTTACGCTCAACGCTCTGGCAGCCAGTGATTCAGTGCTGGTCCCGATTCAGTGCGAGTATCTGGCTCTTGAGGGAGTATCGGAACTTCTCGACACGCTCATGCGTCTCCGCCGAACGATCAACCCCACGCTTGCCATCGAGGGCATCCTACTGACCATGTACGACGATAGGACTACGCTCTCAAAGCAGGTTGCCGCCGATCTGCGAAGCTTCTTCGGATCGCAGGTCTTCGAGTCGGTAATACCCAGGAATGTTAGGCTAGCCGAGGCACCCAGCCACGGTAAGCCCGTGATGTTCTACGACATAAATAGTAAAGGTGCCGAAAGCTACATTCAACTCGCCAAGGAGGTTATCGCGAATGCCCAGAAACGCCTTGGGCAAGGGTCTCAGCGCGCTGATTCGGGAGCCGGAGCAGGTGAGTCCGCCGCAAGCGCCGCCGCAGGCGCCGGCAGCGGCAGTTCCACAAGCTCCTCCAACGTTCAACCCACCACCGATGGCCACGACGGCAGCGGCAACAGCGGCGGCACCGGCACTTAGCGAAGGGCTCTTTCAGATTGACATCGATTTGATCGACCCCAGCCCTTTTCAGCCGCGCACAAGATTCCGCGAGGAAACGCTCGAGGAATTGGCGCAATCGATACGCTCCAGCGGTATCGTGCAGCCCTTGGTTGCGCGGCGTATCGGCGGGCGGCACCAGCTAATTGCCGGCGAGCGCCGTTGGCGCGCGGCCCAGCGAGCGGGACTTCCGCGCGTTCCGGTGATCGTAAGAAACGTACCGGAGGAAATGGCGCTCGAGATGACGCTGGTGGAGAATCTCCAGCGCGAGGATCTGAATCCCATCGAGCAGGCACATGCTTTTCAGCGTCTGACGGATGAATTCAATCTCACACAGGAAGAGGTAGCGGCACGCACAGGCAAGGACCGAGCCACGATTGCGAACGCTGTTCGCCTGCTTAAACTTGAAGAGCCAATCCAGCAGCTCCTTGAGGATGGACGCCTAAGCGCAGGCCATGCCCGCGCGCTTCTCGCAATCGCCGATTCACCGTCACGCGTGGAACTTGCGCGGCGCGTCGCGCGTGGGGGAATGACGGTCCGTCAAGTTGAACGCCTGGCGTCGCGGGGAACCATTCAACGCCACAGCCCGACACCACTCCAGACCGATCCAAACACGAAGGCAGCGCTCGAGGATCTGCAGCGTGAATATTCAACCCGAGTCCTGCTGCATCCGAAGCGCGGCGCTAAGCCAGGGCAGTTAGTCTTTGAATACTACGGCGATAGTGATTTGACTCGCCTGTACGATCAACTAATGGGAAAATGAGTCTAGGTAACATGCTACTTCAATAGGAGTTGTCTTGATGGGCTGGTTCGATCGCAAACGCGCCGAATCCGGAGAGTGGACCGGCTTCCTAGAGAAAGGGGTCAAGTTGGATGGGAAGCTTGAGTGTACCGGTACGTTCCGAGTCGACTCCTTCGTGAAAGGAACGCTGGTTTCCGATGAGATCCTGGTGCTCGGTGAAAGCGCCACTGTGGAAGGCGAGATTTCTGGAAACTACGTGATTATCGCTGGGCGCTTCGACGGAACTATCAAAGCCAAAGGGAAAGTGGAGATTAAAACCAGGGCCATCGTTACCGGCGAGATTCACACCCCTTGTCTAATCATCGAACCAGGAGCCGTGTTCGACGGCAAGTGCCACATGCTGTCTGTCACGCAAGCCTCGAAGCCCGTTACGATCCCAATTCGTTCCGCGGCTCACGGCTAACAGTCCCAACCAAAACATAAGGTCACGCGCTGTACTTTCCAAACGCGGGAATCGCCGCCGAACACTTTTTCAAACCGTCCTCGATTAGTGCGTTCTGGTCTTCGTGCGGTACCGCAGACGCCTCCGCGGCTCTGTAAAGGCGTTCCGCTTCGCTCGGCCGATTCAGTCTGTCAATATTAATGCGCGCCGCCGCGAGCAGCGCCTGCACGGAAACGCGTTCGGTGGGATTCATCTCGGCCACGCGCTTGTATTCGGACGTAGCGCGGTCCCAGTTGCTTTGCGATTCGAGCCACCGGCACAACTCCATCCATACGCCGCGCGAAATCTTCTCGCCACCCAAATTTGAAAACTGCTCGTAATAGTTCCACGCCGTTTGCAGGTCGCCCGAAGCCACGTTCAACCGGCAAAGAGTCGCCAGAGTTTCCTTCTCGCGGTCGAGATCCTGCAACTTTTCGTACGCGCGCAAGAGAAGTTCGTGCCCGTCGATGGAATCGGGCTTATCCGCGACCAGTTGCTTCAGCTCCGGTATGGCCGCGTCTGGCTTGTCGCCGCCGATAGACTCGGAAGCGCGAACAATTCGCGGGTCGACGACCAAAGAAACCTTCGCCTCGATCGCCTGATCCGCTGCGTGCTCGAGGCCCGTAGAGCGCAGCACCACAGCGCCAATCATCCCAAACGCGAAGCCGCCGATATGCGCCCAGTACGCGACGCCCGCATCTACGCCATACGAGGCCGCGAGCGCTCCCCAAAAAACCTGAATCACCAGCCACAGAGGAAGAATGATGTAGGCCGGCACCAATTTGTACGCGCGGATCAAACCGAATCCCCAGATCCACATCAGCTTGATTTTCGTGGTCGGGAAGCGTGCCAGGAATCCGCCCATCAGTCCAGCAATCGCACCCGAAGCGCCTACGCACGGCACAAAACTATCCGGGAAAACCGCGCCCTGCACGAGCCAGGAAAACACGCCCGATACGAGATAGAAAATCGGGTAAACCACGCGGCCCCAGGCGTCTTCGAGAATCGTGCCGGCCAGCCATAGGAACCACATATTGAAAATAATGTGCAGCCAGCCGCCATGGAGGAACTGCGCCGTGATGAAACTCTTCATCGTTGGGTGATAGGAATGAAACGCATAGTTCCACGCAAGTGAATCGCTGTGGAGCGCGTCAAATTTCCCGCTTAGGTCCACCGCCTGCGACTGGACGTCTGTCGCGGTCCATTTCCCCTGCTGCATCTGCGCGTCCCAAGCGTCGAAAGGGCGCTGACGCACTCCCGCAAGTGTCGCGTAAGGTTTCGGGTGCTGGCGCTTGAACGTTGCGACCATTCGGGCGGCGTCCCCGGTTATGGGAGCGTCAGGATAATGCGCGGTCAACAGAAGAAGGTGCAGTTGAACCTGGCCGACTTGGGCTAAGTCCGAGTCAAGCCGCCCGTAGGTTGCGAAAAAGACGACGAAGTTGATGGCGATAATTGCAACTGTGACCCATGGCCAACGTCGTCCCCGCAAATTTTCATGCGCTACCGGTATAAGCATCGCCTGATTCCTGTACTTCAGCGGCAATCGTGACGCGCACAGACACTTCGGCTATCGTCAGGCCGCAGCCTGCCGCATAATGTGGCTCTTACAATTGTAGAAGTGCCCGCGGGAACCGCAGCAACAATGTCAGGGCTCGATGCAAAAGGGGTAATAGTACTTAATTTCCCAAATTCCCATCCCGTGCGGAGCGCAGCTCTTCCACGCGTAGTCGCGTCGAACTCTGGGGAATGTCGGTCCGCTAATTTCAATCTCGCGGGAGAATCACGAGCAGGCGCTATAATCTTGTTTCGAAATATCGTCGGAGGACGCATTGCCTGAAACCATTAAATTGACCGCCACCGCCAAGTCCGCCGGCTGTGCCGCCAAGCTGAGTCCGAGCATTCTTGACCGGGTACTGAAGCGGCTCCCGCAGCAGCAGGATCCAAACGTTCTGGTGGGATTTGAAACCAGCGACGACGCGGCCGTCTACCGGCTAAGCGACGAATTGGCGCTCGTTCAGACAGTCGATTTCTTCACGCCCATCGTGGACGACCCGTCGCTATTTGGCCAGGTAGCCGCAGCGAATTCGCTGAGCGACGTCTACGCAATGGGAGGGCGTCCAATCTCAGCGCTCACGATTGTGGCGTTTCCCGCCACTAGCTCGCCCGAAATTCTCGAACAGATTCTGCGCGGCGGCCTGACAAAAATGACAGAGGCGAGCTGCACGGTAGTAGGCGGGCATTCCATCCGCGACGAAGAATTGAAATTCGGCTACGCCGTTACCGGCCTGATAGACCCCCGCCGCATCTGGAAAAACGTCGGCGCGCGCGCAGGGGATGTCTTGCTCTTCACCAAGCCAATCGGCACAGGAATGATCTCGACCGCGTTGAAGCAAGACCACGCGGAAGAAGCATGGGTGGAAGCCTCGACAGCCTCGATGACGCGCCTCAATCGCGAAGCCGCAGATGCGCTGCACGAAATCGACGACGCGTCAAACAGCGGCAACAATGGCTCCCCAGATAAAGGCCGTCCCGTCCACGCGGTTACAGACGTCACCGGCTTCGCCCTTCTCGGCCACGCGCGCGAAATGGCCATTGGTAGCGGAGTTTCCATGCGCTTGGATCATTCGCGCGTCGCGTATCTGCCCGGCGCGATCGAAGCGGCGCGCGGCGGATTCTTTTCCGGCGGCCTGAAGAACAATCGCGAATTTATCGAGAGCTGCGTCGGCTTCGCACCGGCAGTAGCCGAAGAATTCCGCGCGCTTTTCTTCGATCCGCAAACGTCGGGCGGCCTGCTGGTTTCGCTCGCGCCAGAAGCGGCAAAATTCGCGCTGGCTGCATTCGAGCGCCGCAACATTCCCGCGCGCGCGATTGGAGAAGTGATCGCCAAGCGCTCGCCGCTCATCGAAATCGTCTAGCGACCGGCAATCGTGTACACTTTCTCGTCGTTGTTCTCGTCTCGGTTCTCGTTCTTGAATCCTTCATGGACACCGTAACCCACGGAATCGTCGGCTCGCTAATCGCCAAGGGGTACTTCTCAGAAAAACACGGACGCGTCGCAACTTTTGCGGCCACACTGGGAGCGATTTTCCCCGACGTGGACGTAGTCAGGGAAGCTTTTTCACAGGATCCGCTGGCGGTGGTGAGATTTCATCGCGGAATCACGCATTCTTGGATTGCGTTGCCCTTCTTCGCTTTGATTTTCGCCTGGCTGACGCATCGAATTGCGCGACGGCTAGGCATCGAAACGCCCTCATG
>Ga0073928_10006096_pt1 | contig 16421 bp, 12 predicted proteins | sample PaiPotPPA55metaG_FD_76969 | JGI IMG/M metagenome (GOLD analysis project Ga0073928, IMG submission 76969) | Iron sulfur acid spring bacterial and archeal communities from Banff, Canada, to study Microbial Dark Matter (Phase II) - Paint Pots PPA... ... | reverse complement strand
TCAATGAGGCACTGGAAATTGCAGCGGAAATTGCCGATCAGGAAAACTCGCCCATGGCTGCATCCCGCATCCGCAGTTTGAAATGGTCGGACAACTACATAGCGCCAGCTTCATTTCACGGGATCGTATCGCTGACAAAACCCGCATAGGGCAGGCCCTTCCTTGCGCATCAGCTACCCTGAAAGGGCGAATAGAAAGCGCACGCTTGTGCAAACGCCTGGTTACAACAACTACCGCTAGACATTGAGCCAGCAGACGGGACTTTCTCCTACTACTGCAGCCTCGCGTACTCCGCTTTGGCTTCCTTGAGGATGTGGATGTCGGGGTCGGCGTCTTTCCAGAGCGTGAGAAAGTCGTGGTAAGCGGCCTTGGCTTTGGCTGTGTCACCTTGCAACACGTACGCGCGGGCAAGGCCGAGATGAGCAAGCGCGGCAGTAGTGCAATTAGAAACCAGGCTGCTATGGTCGAGGAATTTCTGGAATTCTGCCTGTGCATCGTTGCCCTGGTGTCCCGCGAGATACGCTTCACCTCGAACGTACACCGGCCAGAGACACGCGTGGTCCACAAAGGTGAGAGTCTCGCCAAGCTCAGTCGCGGTGGCAGCCTCGAGCGATTCGATGGCTCGACTTGGTTGGTTGTGGTCAACCTCAATTTGACCGCGAATGGCAGGAAGCCAATATTCTTTGACCAGGGTATCCGAGCTGTATTCCTTGGCGAGGTTACTCGCCAGCTTCTCGGTGCCTGCCTCGCCACTGATCGCGAGAGCCAGCGCCACCACCGCCTCAACATCCCGTCCCGATGCGAGTTGGAGCGCTTTCCCGGCCTCCTGCCGCACCATCGTTGCATTCCCGAAGAGCGCTTCGCGAACAGCCGCATTCGCTTCCCAATCCGCGGGCGCTTCCTTCAAACCAGATCTTTTTGCAGCTTCAACCGCGCGAAGTGACAGCTCTCGCGCCCTGGCGTCATGGCCGTAGTACGCCTGTGTATCGGATTCAAGCGAGGTCATGAGGTCCTCGATTGTCTTTTTGTCCGCCGCCCAGGAGATTTCTCGGGCCATGGCTGCTGTATCGCCACCAAGGAAAGCCCTCAGATAAGACGCTTCATGGAGGTCAATATTATCTAGCTTCCGGACCTGGGCCTCGCGAATAGCGGCCTGTGCCGCATCATCACGGCCAAGGGCAAGGTTCAGTGATGCCAGGTTGCCGTAGAGGACAACATCATTTGGCTGGAGCCGAATGCTTTCCACAGTCTCCGCGGCCGCCTTCCCATATTGTCCCATCGCTGAGTGAATAAATCCCAAACTCAGAAGCGGCAAATAGTCGCGCGGATAGGATTCATTCCACAGCTCATAGTCCTGTTCTGCCGCCCGCAAATCGCCCGAACCTACCAAGTGGTAGCCAGCAGCAATCTCCAGCTTCTCGCGCTCACTGGTCTGTTCCCGCAACGCGTACGCTTTCGAAAGATACTCTCTTCCCAGGTTGGTTTCTCCGCCCGCGGCATAGCTCTGGCCCAGGCGAGTATAGGCAACGGCAAAATTCGGGTCGAGCTCAATTGCGCTCTTGTAGAACATCACGTCTAGTCCGCCTCCTCTCTCCATGCCACTCTTAATGCCAAGGCTGTAGGCCCGGAGGGCCTCCAGCGAGCTCGTGGTTGCCTGCTCAAGCGATACGTCGTATTTCTTAATCGACGCGAGCGATTCCCCTAGCTCGCGCCGCATGGTTCCCGCCGCTTCGTCCAGCGCGCGCAGCACTTGTCCCTTGCCGTCGGCTCGCGCTTGCTCCTCGGCCAGCGTTTCTCCATTTTGACAATTGATCGCCTTCAGTCCCACAACGTACTCGCTCCCCATACTTGCGATTGATCCGCCAATGTAGGCTTTGACTCCCGTGCGCTCGCATACCTCATGCGCTACCTCGGGTGTCAGCGGCGTGTTCACCGGCCGCTGCATTAGCCGCAGCGTCGACGACACCATTCGGTCCGAGGCGAGACTCAGAAAAGGAGATTGCCGCAGCGAAACATCTAGCGCCTGCCTGAGGGTGTCATCGAATACCGGGTCGCCGGTCGTATTCGCAAAGTCGGCCAGCAAGACCGTATCTTTATCGGTCAGCGCAACCGCCTTGCGCGTGTGGAACACCCAGCCGCCGGCTGCCAGCCCGATAACAATTGCCGCAGCGCCAGCTATCACCGCCGGCTTGTACAGGCGGGTTCGCCTTGGCGTCGCTGTCGAAGCCACGGCTGTACCTCCTGATTCGCTGTCGCGTTTCAATCGCTGCAGTTCGGCACGCATCTCGACCGCGTGCTGGTAGCGCAGTTTGCGGTTTTTTTCGAGGGCCCGATTTATGATTTCTTCGAGCGTTACGGGAAGGTCAGGATTCAACCGCACCGGCGACACCGGCCTGCGATCCAGAATCGCTTCCGCAATCACCCCAGTGGTCTCACCCCGAAAGGGCAGCACACCGGTCGCCATCTCGTAGAGCACCACACCGAACGAAAACAAATCGGTGCGAGCATCTAACTCTTCGCCCCGCACCTGTTCAGGTGACATGTACGGGATGGTGCCAATCGCCATACCAAGTCGAGTAAGCTGTTCCAGTTCGGTCGCCGTGGGCATCGCCGAGACGTTCACAGCGCCGCCCTTGGGTGCCAGTTTCGCCAGGCCGAAGTCGAGAATTTTTGCGTGTCCGCGCTCGGTGACAAAAATGTTGGCAGGCTTGATGTCCCGATGAATGATTCCCTTGCTGTGGGCTGCATCCAGTGCGTCCGCAATCTCAATCCCCAACTCCAGCATTTGCTCAAGCGGCAGCGGTTTCCCCGCGATGCGGTTTTGCAGCGTGGCGCCTTCCAACAACTCCATGGCGATGAAGGTCTGACCATCCTGCTGCCCGATCTCATGGATGGTGCAGATGTTGGGGTGATTCAGAGCAGAGGCAGTGCGGGCCTCGCGGCGGAACCGTTCGAGCGACTGCGGGTCTCCAGCCAGGCCCTCCGGCAAGAATTTCAGTGCGACCGGGCGGCCTAGCTTGATGTCCTCCGCCTTGTAGACCACACCCATCCCGCCGCCGCCGAGCTTCTCTACGATGCGGTAGTGCGAGATGGTTTGGCCGATCACTGGCGCGAATCTTACTTGGGCGAAACTGGACAAGTCAATGAAAGCCGTGGTGTTGGCAGTGTGTCGAAAGGATTGTTGTTGAAATATCCGATTACACTCAAAACCCTTCCCTTGGGTTGGCCGGGGTCAATGAGATAACGCCTGTTTTCAACAGCTACGCTAGGTCGAGTATCATACGTCGTTGATGGACGGAAATGTCACTGGCTGCATGTCTGCGACCTGCACGGCGCAATAAGGTGTGACCACTTAGTAGAGAATGCTCACAAAACGATTTCCGCCAGAGTCCCGCCTGCTCGTGGGAACGAATCCGGGAACGGAACTCGTTTCCGACCGCTCTAAACGTGCTCAACCGTTCCCCAGATGCTTGCTAAGTCCTTGATTCTCCGTGTCTCAGCAGAGTGTGAGGATGGCACTCTACCGCTGAGTTAAGCGCCCACTAGGGAAGCCATATTGTAGCAAGGAAAATCACTCCAGGGGCGCACCGTGCTCCAGACAGACCTGCGCGGAGCCAGTGTTGTCTGACCGAACGATTTAAGACACGACCAGACCGTCCGATTGACGTAACCGATTGACGTAACCTCGACGAACCAGCCATTTGGGTCTAGAATGCCGGTAGCATTTAATATGCGTCAGGCTCTATCCGCCGAGTTGCGGAGGGGCACTGGAGGACAAAGTGAGTCTCACTCCGATTGGCGCTCCGCGCCAGAAAATCACCGTTGCACAACTCCGCGAGAAAAAACTTCGACACGAACCCATTACCTGCCTGACCGCCTACGACTACTCGACGGCGCGGCTGGTGGATGAAGCCGGCATAGACACGGTGCTGGTCGGCGACTCGCTGGCCATGACCATGCTCGGTCACGAGAACACGCTCTCCATCACGGTGGATGAAATGCTGCACCACGTTCGCGCGGCGCGGCGCGGGGTCACGAACGCTCTGCTGCTCGCCGACATGCCGTACGGCTCATATCACGTGGGTGTGGACGAAGCGGTGCGCAACGCGACCCGCTTCGTGAAAGAGGGCGGGGCGGAAGTGGTGAAAATCGAAGGTGGCGAAAAGCGCGCCGACCTGATTCGCCAGATCATTGACGCCGAAATTCCCGTCGCCGGACACATCGGCCTGACTCCGCAATCCGTGAACCGCATGGGCGGATTCAAAGTTCAAGGCAAGTCTCTCTCTGAAATCGAACAGCTTATGCGCGACGCTACGGCGCTCGATCGTGCCGGCGTGGCCTGCATTTTTCTCGAAGGAATTCCGCGCGAAGTTGCGGACATGATCACCAGCGAAGTCTCGGCGCCGACCATTGGCATTGGCGCAGGGCCGGGATGCGATGGCCAGGTGCTGGTGATCCACGACATTCTGAACCTGACTTTCGGGCCTCCGGCAAAGTTCGTGCGCCGCTACGGAGACGTCGCCGCCGAGATCACGCACGCGGCGCAGGCTTATCGAGCTGATGTGCTGTCACGAAAATATCCGGCAGACAACGAGTCGTATCATCTTTCGCCGGACACGCGGCAGGCTCTGGAGACTCTGCTGGAGCGGAAGCGGGCGATGCGCGGACGGCGAGGGCAGATTACGGCGGTGGAGTAGTTGTGGTTATCGGATGATGTGAATTGGGACGTTTAGCTTCAAATTCTTCCACGACTTATCTGTCGTATATACCGGGGCATCGAGCGCCATTGCCAAGGCCAGACACGCGCGATCTCCCAAGGAAAGGCCGAGGTGTTTGGTCCTCGAAATTAGATCGCCCGCCACTCGGGCGTGTTCCGGTTCAAAGGTAATGGCTTCGTCGATGGGACTGTTGGCGTCCTGCCAAGCCACCTCTGAGGGCCAACCTCGACTCACCAGTTTGGCCTGTACTTCGGCGAGATTCACGGTACTTGCCACCGCCCCGGCGAGCAGTTCGTGAGTCAGCTTTTTGTGTCCCGGTTCCGCGTTCACGACCGCGAGGATCGCCGACGAATCCAGCACCGCCTTATTCACGCTTGGCCGCCTCACGTCGCTCGGCGATCAATTCGTCGGCCAATGAAACCCCGCGAGGTATGTATTTTCTGGCGTTCCGCTGCGCCCGTGCGATGCGGTGTTTCAGTGTCGTGAGCCGCAATTCGTCGTCTTCGAGGCGCAGGATGACTTCGTCTCCTGGATTGATTCCCAGAGCTTTACGAAATGAAGCCGGGATGACCAGACGGCCGTTTTCGTTCAAGCGGGTTCGGGCTTCGACTTTCATTGTCATATTATAGCAAGTATGACAATATATAATATATATGTCACTTACGGTTAAATATGGCAAATGGTCGAACCAGCGAAACTATGCAAGGCTGGTGCCGGACGGGCGAGGACGCCCCGTCCCTCCACGTCAAACCTAGCGCTTCAATCCCAACACTTGCAGCGTGACATCGTCCGGGGCATTCGGCCCTTCCTTCGGGCCGTTGACCACGCCAAAGCCGCCGCCGTTGTCGCGGGCGCCGTAATCCCACATGTTCCAGCCGATGTTGTAGCGTTCGAGGGTGGTGCGCACGTCGTGCAGCCAGCGTGCGCGGTCTTGCGGCTCTGAGACTCTGCGGAAGACGCCGAACTCGTTGCAGGTAAGCGGCAGGTTCCAGTGCTTTGCCCATTCCGCAGCCTGGCCGATCTCGATATTCATGCGGTTCGCATCCCAGTGGTCGAGGCCGTAGCGCAGCACGGTCAGCCGGTTCAGCGGATCGGGCTCCGAAGCAGCGACTTTCTGCGCATCGTCGAAGGTCGCCGGATATGCCAGCTTGCTCTCGAAATGCCAGTAATTCGCACCCCAGGTCGCGCCTTGGTGCGTGAAGGTGTGGGGATCGTAGAAATGGAAGTTGTAGATTACGTTGTCATCGGGGAGCGGGGTCATTGCTACCAGGTCCTCAACGTCGGACCAGTTCGCGCCCGCGGCAATGATGGTGTGCTGCGGCGCGCCTTCGCGGATCGAGTTTGCAAGTTTTGCCTGCACTCCTGCCCAGCGATAGCGGTCGCGGAATTCCGGCTCATTCAGCACTTCGAAGAAGATCATGTCAGGGTCGTAGCTGGAATAGTGCCGTGCAATGGCCCGCCAGTAGTCGGAAAACTGCTCCACGGATTCATCATGCTGCACCAAGCGCTGCTTGAAATCGCTGTCCGGATGCATATCGATGATGACAGCGAGGCCGTGGTCGAGAATCATCTTTACTGCTGCGTCGAGATAGCCCAGGTACTCCGGCGGGAGATGGTCTGCCATATTGTGGCGCATCATGGGCTCGGGATTGACGCTCAGCCGCACATGATCGAAGCCCATGGACTTGATCAGCGCGATGTCATCGGCAGTGACCCAGCCTACGAGGTGTTCCTTGGTATATCCCTTGGGATCGTAAACCTGGGCGAACCACTCGCTGAGATTGATGCCGTGGCGAAGGTGAGCCGCACGACGCTTCGCCAAAGAGGTGTCGGCTTGAGAGGAGGAACTGATCGACATGCAGATTAGGACTGCGAGAAGCAGACTGGATTTGCGCATAAGGTTCCGAAAAGCAGTGGCCAGCGGTCGGTGGGCAGTGGGCAGTAAGACCATCGTGAACGTTCCCACACAAAACAAATCGCACATGGCGACCAGGGATAGCCGGTTCTTGCTAATGATTCTTACGACTGACCACCACCGACCCCTGGTCCCTGACCACTGCTTCTAACTCAAAATTGGCAGCGCCCTGACCCGCTTCTTCGTCGCCGCATACATCGCATTGCACAGCGCTGGTGCGAGCGGCGGCACGCAAGGTTCTCCGGCTCCGCTCGGTGGTTCGGCGCTAGGCACGAAATGCGCTTCGACCTTGGGCGCCTCGTTCATGCGGATGGGCTGATAGTCGTCGAAATTCCCCTGCACCACGCGGCCCTTATCGATCGTGATCTGGGCCCGCAGCGCATTGGTCAGAGCAAAGATGACTCCGCCCTGAATCTGCTGTTCGAGTATGTTCGGATTGACCACTCGGCCGCAATCAATCGCCGCTACTACCCGATGCACGCGCGGACCGTCTTTTTCCATGGAAATTTCGACAACGTCGGCGGCGTAGGAACTGAAACACCCGAAGCACGCAATCCCGCGATAACGTCCGGCGGGGAGCGGTTTGCTCCAGTCAGCCTTTTCCGCGGCCAGCTGCAGGACTCCGCGCATGCGCGAGGTTCGCCAGGTTGTGTCGAAGTACTTGATGTCTTGGTCCTTGGCAAGCAGGTGCAAGCGGTATTGGAGCGGATCCTTTTTTGCGGCCGCGGCCAGTTCGTCAATAAAGCTCTCACTAGCAAATCCCATTTGTAATGCGTAGACCGAACGCATCCATCCCAAAGGCACTGGGGTTTCAGTGGTGACCGATTCCAAGGAAACATTCGGGATCGGATAGACGAAGGACGCTTCGTCGGGAAAGTCGCCATCCACTCCATTGACCGGCGGCGAGCCTTTTTGTCCATTGATGGAAGGGCCAATGATGCGGTGAGTCAGTTCCACTGGCCAGCCGCTTGCATCGAGCGAAGCGCTGAGCTTATGCAGGCTAACAGGACGGTACATCGAGTTGCGCATATCGTCTTCGCGCGTCCAGACAACTTGTACCGGCGCATTGATCGCCTTTGAAACCAGTGCGGCCTCGACCGCGTAGTCATGTTCCAGGCGGCGGCCGAATCCTCCACCCAGCAGAGTGATGTTTACTTTGACCTGTTCGGGCTTCAGGCCGACGAGTGGAGCGACTGTGTCTCTGCAATCCTGCGGCACTTGCGTGGGCGCCCAGATTTCACACTCAGTTCCGCGGAAATGAGCCACGCAGTTGCCCGGCTCCATGGGAGCGTGGGCCATGAACGGGAGTTGGTAGCTAGCTTCAATCTTCTGGCCGGTGGCCTTTGAGACACCGCCCGCAGTGAAAAACTTCACCGCCTTGCTCTCGTCGGCGTTGCGAAGAGCATCGAAAATGACGGCGGAATTCAGATCTTTGTTTGCTCCTTCGTCCCAAGTGACTTTCAGCGCGCGACGGGCTTTAATTGCGTTCCATGTGCTGTCGGCAACTACGGCAACCGCGGAGGCGCCGATCTTCCCGACGAAGCTTACACCGGGAGAACTTTTCGCGGCGGAGTCGTCCACCGCGCTGACTTTTCCTCCAACGATCGGGCAGCGCGCCAGCACTGCGTACTTCATTCCTGGAACGCGAAAATCAAGTCCATAGATCGCTGAACCATTTACTTTTGACGGCGTATCCAGCCGCGTTAGAGGCTTGCCCACAATTTTGAATCCGCTCGTCTTGAGCTGAGGAGTATCGGGAACCGGAAGTTTTCCTGCCTTCGCAGCGAGAGCGCCATAACTGAGCTTGCGGCCGGAAGTCGAATGCACGACGAAGCTGTTGGCCGCCTTGCAAGTTTCGGGTTTCACCGCCCACGCTTGCGCCGCTGCGCTGATCAGCATTTCGCGCGCTTGTGCTCCCGCTTTGCGCATGGGATCCCACGTGGTGCGGACGCTGGCGCTTCCGCCGGTAGTTTGATCGCCGAACAGTGTGCTTGCTCCGGCCTGCTCAATCGTGATCTGCTTCCAGTCGGCCTCGAGTTCTTCGGCAAGGATCATGGGCAGCGAAGTGCGCACGCCCTGACCCATTTCTGAGCGCGCCACCACAATGGTGATTTTGCCGTCGGGCGCAATCGTGAGGTACGCATTGGGGGAGAACGCGGCTTCAGCTTCAGCAAGCGCTTGAGCTGGCAGATAGAAGCCAATCATCAACCCGGCTCCGGCCGCAGCCGAGGTGCCTAGAAAAGCCCGACGGGAAAGGGCGCTCATTGTGCGCCTCCCGCGTTGGCGGCACGGTGAATCGCTCGCTTGATCCGCTCATAGGTGCCGCAGCGGCAAATGTTCGCCGACATGTATTCATTGATCTCAGCGTCGGAAGGATGCGGCGTCTTCGCTAGCAGTGATGCAGCGGCCATGATCTGCCCGCTCTGGCAGTAGCCGCATTGGGGGACGTCTTCGGCAATCCAGGCTTTTTGCAGCGCATGAAGACCGTTTGCCCCGAGGCCTTCGATGGTCTTGATGTTCTTGCCGGCAGCCTGAGAAACCGGAAGAGTGCAAGAGCGGGTCAATGCGCCATCCACATGTACGCTGCATGCGCCGCACAGTCCTGCACCGCAGCCGAATTTGGTTCCGGTCAACTGCAGAGTGTCGCGCAGGACCCACAGCAATGGAGTGTCGGGCTGAACGTCAACGCTTTTTGCGATGCCGTTTACTTTAAGAGAAAAGGTTGGCATGGTTTTGGGGAAGCCGGAGAACATCCTAGAACAAATCAGGGAAAAGGAAAATGGGAGGGCAAAAACATTTAACGCAGAGTAGGCAGAGATGGCAGAGAAAAAACTTTGCTACACGCTCGCGGCTACAATCATTTTGAACGACAAAGTGAGGAACCGAGATTCAAGCATTTCTCGGCGTCCTCTGCGATCTCTGTGCTCAAAGAGTTCGCTCGCGGCTACTTTGATTCCTGCAGTTTTTCCCCTGCTAACTGTGCGGCAGGGCTTTTCGGATCATCCTTCTGGATTTGTTCGTACTGCTTTTTGGCGTCTGCATTCATGCCCGCCGCCTGGTAAGTTTCCGCCAGTTGGATTTCTGCTGCCAACTTTCCTACCGTCTCCGAAGGTTTGTCCATGAGTTGCTTGTAGAGGTCAACCGCGTCTTTGGTGCGGTTAGAGTTACGGTAAACCGAAGCCAAGGCCATTTTTGCCAATGCCGAGAGGTCGGAATTGTGACTCTCGGCCACGGCTTTCAGTTGGCGCTCAGCGGCAGCGTTGTCTCCCAGGCTGGCCGCAGTCACTCCCAGGAAATATCGCGAAAAATCCGCCGACCGGGTATGCGGATACTTGTCGACAATCGCTTGAAATTGTTTGTGCGCCTCTGTAGCGCGCTCTTGGGCGGACGCGAAGCTGGGATTCTCGGGTTGCGCGGGCATCCCGGCTGGACGCACCGGCGTGTCGAGCATCCGGACCGCCTTGCCGAAATCCAGGCTGGCCTTGTCGTCCTGCTGGTCGAGGTAATACCAGCTTCCTAGAGCCGCAGCAACCACCACCACCAGCGCGATCGCGCCAGCGATCATCTTGTTCTTGTGCTCGACGGTCCAATGCACGGTCTGCTCCGCCACTTGAATCGTGGTCCGGCTGAATCTGTCCTGTTTAAGTTGATGACGGGTTTCTGCGCGCACGAACGTCCCTTCTACTTGGAGAGGATTCGGAAGATTCAGTTTATCAGAAGCGGAAGGCAGCCATAACCTTTAGCTGTTGGGCCTGCTTCGCGCAAGTCTCGATGAGAAGGTGAAAGCTACTTGGACGCCTCTTCCAGGATCCCCTTCTCTAACTTCTCTTGGCACTCTATGCAGTGGCGGGTCCAAGGCACGGCTTCCAAGCGCTTGGGATTGATCTCTTTGCCGCACGAGATGCACTCCCCAAAGCTCCCTTCGCGGAGCCGGGCCAAGGCAGTCTCAACCATGAGCAGGAGTTGGCGGTCGGCGTTGCTCTGGTGAAAAAGGAATTCCTTGTTGTAAGAACTGGCGGCCTTATCGGCGATGTCCTGGGCTGTGTCCTCGTCGGCATTGCGGCCGTCCTGTTGCGTACGAGTGACCATGCGCCGCAGATCCTGCTGCCGCGTTTCCAGCCGCTTCCTGAAATACTCCAACTTCTTTTTGTCCATCTACCTATTCCAGACTGCCGGACGTTCGTGGAATCGTCGGGCGTAAAAGTTAAACGGGAATCATATGCGCCTAAATTAAGATGCGTCAACTGGTGTTTGGGCTTCAGGTTCTGTGTCAGTGTCGTCCCTGAAGGGGACTCGTTCATTCCGCCTGCGCTCCCAGCACTCACCGTGCTGGACTAGTTTGATGCTGTCGGGTTGCGAGTGGACTCGTTTGTCGTGCCGAGGCAAAGCCTGAGTTATTTCAGCAGCGGTTCCGTCATGTTCGCCAAGGCGTACCCCATTACCGCCATGCACGCTGCGTTTTCGCGCAATTCCTCGGGAACAACTTTGTCCAGCGTGTCGGCTGGGGTGTGGTGGTACTTGAAATAGCTAAGGCCGTTTTGCCAAATGCCGAGCACGGGTACACCTTTGTCTGCAAGCGGCTCAATGTCCGTTTCCGGCGAGTCCGGCACTCGTTCGAGCAGGTTGGCACCAAACATCGTGAGTACATCCTGGATCGGCGACAATTCTTGCTGCGCGGCCTCGCTGATTTTGGCGTGGAAGCCCAGCGGATGCTCCGCTCCCAGATCGCTCTCCATCGCCGCCACATGGTCCCCTAGTTCGGAAGCATGGTCTTTGGCGTAAACATCTCTTCCGGTGGCGCCCATCTCTTCGTTCATCCAGGCAATGACGCGAATCGTCCGCCTGGGATGCAGGCGCAAGCGTTGAATCAGTTCCGCGGTTTCCATCGCAACCACCACGCCCGCACCATCGTCGATTGCGCCCGTGCCCAGGTCCCAGGAATCCAGGTGTCCGGAAACGATCACCACCTGCTCCGGATGCTCGGAGCCTTTCAGGTCGGCAATCACGTTGTAACTCTGCACCTCCGGCCCCACATGAGTGGGGAGCGACAAATGAATGCGGACGGTGCCGTGGGAAGCCAGGCGCGCAATCAAGTCGGCATCTTCGGCGGAAACCGCGCCGACAGGGATGTGGGCGTCTGCGCTCCATCCGGTGTGCGGCAAGCGGACTTCTCCATCTCCTGCCGAACGTACCATAGAAGCTACCGCCCCCAACTCAGCGGCGGCGAGAGCGCCCACTCCGCGATATCGAACTGCCTCGCCGTAGGCTGAGCCAGCGCGCCCGGCGGCCGCTTTGCGGCTGTCGTAGTGGACATCCCATAAGACAATTTTGCCGGCGATCTTTTCTTTCCCCAAAACTTTGAATTCGTCGAAATCATGGACTACGACGACCTCTCCCGTGATCCCACCCTCGGGGGTCGGCGCATTGCCGTATAAAGCGGTGATGTAGATTTTCTGCGTGGTACCCGGCACTTGCCCGGGATACTCGACCAGCTCCGCGGCATCGTTCCCACGCAGGAAGCGGCGGACGGGGACGGGTTCGAGATGTACCTCCAGTCCAAGCTTGCGCAATTCGTCAGCGACGTAATGAACGGCGGCATCTGCTTGGAGCGAACCTTGTGGCCGCGGACCGATGCTGTCAGTCAGATGTTCGAGTTGCCGGTAAGCGTAGTCATCCTGCAGCGCGGCATCGCGAATCTGAGCCAGTTCGTTTCGGAGCGGCGGCGGGAAGGCACGAGTCGCGGCCTCAGCTTCCTTGGGCAAGGAGTTCCAGGGTTTCGCTTTTTGTCCCTGGGACAAAGCTGGAATCAAGAACAGGAAAAGGAACAGAGGGAATCGAGCGCGCATGGCCACCTCAACCGGGATTTCTAATTTTCCTTTCTAAGGTAACATCATGAGCACAGGCTTGCCTTGCCCGAAAGCCGCAAGTTGCGCGGTGGAAAAACTGAAACTCGAATGCTAAGTTCCGGCAGCAACAGGAATCTCTTGCGTCCCACCATTCGGTGGCGTCTGGCACTTGCCGCAGTCTCGATTGGGCTTTCAGGGATTTTGTCGGCACAGCAGCCGCCGCCACCGACTACTCAAGAATCCGGCTACATGCGGGTGCTGGTTCGGCCCACGCATCCGGCGGTTTTCGACGCCCAGCATCGCCCCATCACCGCGGGAGGCTTTGTGAATGGCGCGCCGGTGGTGTTTGAGGACGTCACCCATCAGTCGGGCCTGGATCAATTCCACCATCAATCGGGAAATCCGCCCAATCTGAACATTTTGGAAGTGGACGGCTCCGGCGTCGCACTGCTCGATTATGACAACGACGGCTGGCTGGATATTTATCTGCTGAATGGGTCCACGCTCGACGCGTACAAGGGCAAGGAGCGTGCGCCGCGGGCCATGCTGCTACACAACAATCACGACGGCACCTTCACCGATGTTACCGAAAAGGCAGGCGTCGCGAATGAGCGCTGGGGATTCGGCGTTGCCGTCGGCGACTACGACAATGACGGCTGGCCGGACATTTATGTTGCCAATTACGGCAAGAACCGTCTTTACCACAACAATCACGACGGCACGTTCACCGACGTGGCGGTGAAAGCCGGCGTGGCGCTGGGCGACTGGTCCACTGGCCCCAGTTGGGGAGACTACGATCATGACGGCCGCCTCGATCTATTTGTTCCCGGCTATGGCAAGTTCGACGTGGACCATCCTCAGAGCTGCGATTTTCAGGGAACCCAAGTGGCGTGCGGCCCTCTAGGCTTGGTGGGAGAGCACGACCATCTCTTTCACAACAACGGCAATGGCACGTTTACCGATGTGAGCGTCAAGGCGGGTGTCTCCGATCCCAAAGGCTACTACGGTTTCGCTTCCACATTCGTTGATGTTGACGATGACGGCTGGGTGGATTTGCTGGTGGCCAACGACTCTCGTCCGAATTACCTGTACCGAAATCGGCACAACGGCACCTTTGAGGATGCCAGCTATCTCTCCGGATTTGCTGTGACCGAAGACGGACGCTTGATGGCGTCCATGGGGATTGCGGTTGGCGATTACAACCGCGACGGCAAGGTGGACTTTTATGTCTCCAATTTTTCTGATGATTACAGCGTCCTGTTCCGCAATGATGGCAACGGAGTTTTTTCCGATATCACTGTGCGAGCAGGGCTCGCCGATCCGACTATCCCGTTTCTAAAATGGGGCACTGGCTTCCTGGACTTCGACAATGATGGGCTGCTCGATCTTTTTGTGGCCAACGGGCATGTGTTTCCCGTGGTGGACAAGCAAAATTGGGGAACCACATGGGCAGAGCGGCCGCAACTGTTCCGTAACCTCGATGGAGTGAAATTCCAGGAGGTACCGCCGGCGGTGGGAAGCGGCTTGGCCGATGTGATTCCGGCCCGGGGGGCGGCGTTCGGAGATTTGTTCAACGATGGGCACATCGACGTTGTGATCAATAACCTCGATTCAACGCCAACTCTGTTGCGGAATGTGGTTAAGAACGGGAACCACTGGGTGACACTGAAGTTGATTGGGGGGCCGAAAAGCCCGCGGGACGCAATAGGCGCGAAAGTCTTCGTTACCACCGGGGCAGTGCGGCAGCGCGCCGACGTATTCAGCGGCGGGAGCTACGGGTCTAACTCCGATCCGAGGGTGCATTTCGGTCTGGGCTCCGCAACCAAGGTGGACAAGGTTGAAATCCAGTGGCCGAGCGGAGCCAAGCAGCAGATCACTCTGCCCGGAGTGGATCAGCTCTTCACGGTGGATGAGACTCAGGGTCTGAAATAGAACTTCATGGCACGCTGTATCCGGCAAAAAAGTGGCCCCATTGCTGGGGCCACAGTTCAAAAGAGGCATTGGCAGGAAACTCAGGACAAGATGCCGCTCCCGCTAAGCAGGCGGCATGGTTCGAAGGGTCGAGAACGATGCAAGAAGAGGGTCGAGATCATACTTTGTACGGCCTCTTTTCGTAGGAGTGAAACTGCACTTGCCCGGCCAAACCCGCTGGGCCGGCGGTACGGAACTCGTCCGATCTATAAGTCATTGCCCAGAAAAGATTTGCTGCAAGCTTACTCAGTCGCGGGAGCTCGCGTGCGGCTTCGACCGAAGCTGCACATTTCTGCACATTGATTGCATGGGGATGGGCTATGCTGGGCCGGGCTGGGGAACTTTTGGAGTTGCGCGGACGTCTTATCTGTCACAGCTTATCTGTCACAGCGGCTCTGTTAAGCTTGCGCTAACTGAGTCTTGGGGAGGCATGAATGCGCCGCCTGTCGGCTGTTACCGTTATCTTCCTTCTTACATCTTTGCTGAGCGCCCAGAGTCCCAGCGCACTGAACCCGCCGCCTCCGCAGACCGCACGCCAGGCGTTGATCGAAATGTTCTTTGGCACCGCAGCGAACCATTTGGAGAAGCATCTTCCCGATGTGACGCGGAAGACTTTCAAGAGAATGGACTCTGGCAACGGCCAGAGCTTCCTCGGCGACCTTTCCAGCCTGGCCAGCCAAGCCAAAGCAGGCGGAGCTAAGTTCGAGAGCTTCGACGTTGGCCCAACTCTGTTATCCCTCGATGAGCAATCCGCCGGGATCGGTGACTTGGCAGGAGCAGCAGGGCAGAAGGTGGAAATCACCGTGGAGCGGGATGATCTTATCGGTGACGAAGACCAGATCGAACTCGCGCTGCATATGACACGGAACGGGAACGAAGATACAACTTTGCCGTTCATCCCGCGCTCCACTTTCACCATGAAGATGGAATCGGACGTGTGGCGCTTACATGAAATCAGCGTAACCGCGCGCCTGCCACTCACCGACCCGGACTTCCTGAAGAACATCGAGGAACGGCAGCGCAGCCAGAATGAGCAGATGACGATCTGGGCAGTACAACAGGTGACATCCGCTCAAAAAACCTACAACTCTGGACATGGCCGCTTCGCTTGTACCCTCACGGCGCTGGGAAGTGGAGGCAAACAGCCGACCAGCGGGCCTACCTTCTTTGATCCTCAGCTAGCCAGCGGAAAGAAGAGCGGTTACATCTTCGCTATTTCGGGATGCGACGTATCTCACTACAAGATCGTTGCAGAGCCGGAACTGCCAGACTCCGGCCAGCGAGCATTTTGCTCAGATGAGAGCGGCACCATTCGCGCTGCCGCCAAGGGCAAGGCAACCACTTGCTTGGCCAGCGGTGAACCGGTGCAACAAGGCAATACTTTATATGCTCCGCTCGCGGATTGAGGCTTGCCGCGCGATATCGAGATAATCTCTCTGCCTGCATCCAATCTCGTATAATCGTGAGTTTCTGGTAAACCAGAATAGATCCGCGGAGGGCACTTGAGGCGTTGGGCATGGTTTTGGTTGGGATTGTTGTCGGGTTTGGCGTTCTTTCTGGTTGACTGTGGCGGCAGCGGCAGCAGCACTGCCCAACTGCGTATTCTTCTGGCTTCGCCCGACGCTCCCAAGGTCAACGTTCTGGTGGATGGCAAGTCGGTGGTCGCGAATCTGGCTTACGGGAATGCCACCGCTTATATCTCGGTCCAGTCAGGCTCACGCCATGTTCAGGTGGTGCCGGTTAGTGGCGGATCGCCAATTTTCGATCAGACGATTTCCTTTGCCTCAAGCGCCAACCTGACCCTGCTGCTCACCGGACCCGCCGCCAGTATTCATCCGGTCACGCTAACTGACGGCGGAACCACTAGCGTGGCTGGCGACGGGCACGTGCGGGTAGTCAACGCTTCAGCAACCATGGGTGCGGCGGACGTTTACATTGTTCCAGCGGGGAACAGCATTGTGGGAGTCCAGC
>Ga0073928_10006095_pt1 | contig 16421 bp, 16 predicted proteins | sample PaiPotPPA55metaG_FD_76969 | JGI IMG/M metagenome (GOLD analysis project Ga0073928, IMG submission 76969) | Iron sulfur acid spring bacterial and archeal communities from Banff, Canada, to study Microbial Dark Matter (Phase II) - Paint Pots PPA... ... | reverse complement strand
TCGGCGCCGGGGTTCGCGACGGACACTCTGAAAAACGTCGATCTAACTCTCAATGCCACGCTGACGGCCAATCTGACCCTGGCGGTTGGCAAGGTGGGTACCACGGTGGAGGTCAGCGCCAGCGCCGTCACCATCGATACCACCACGGCCCAATTGCAGCAAACCTTCAACAGCGAACAAGCCCTCGAGTTGCCCCAGACCGGTAACAACGCAGGTTCCGGCGTGTACAACCTCGCGTTGCTGGGCGCCGGCGTAACCACTTCGGGCGGCGTCGGCCAAGGTTTTGGCCCGGCGGTCGCCGGCCAGCGGCCCGATAACAATTCGTTCTTCCTGGACGGCGTGAGCAACAATAACTATTACAATCCCGCACCGCTGGTTTATGTCTCCACCGATGCGATCGCCGAATTCTCGTTGCTGCAGAACCAATTCGCGCCGGAGTTTGGCGGTGGGTCGGGCGGCATCTTTAACGCCTTGGTGAAGAGCGGCACCAACGAGATCCACGGGTCCATCTACGAATACCTGCAGAACCGCAAACTCAACGCGGAGAATGCGCTCGATGCGGTCGCAGGTTATACCTCGAATCCCCGCTACGACAACAACAGGTTGGGCGCCACCATCGGCGGACCGGTCATCAAGAACAAATTGTTCTATTTCGGCAACTTCGAATACAACCCCATCGGCCAGTCCGCGGTGGCCGGAGCGCCGCTGATTGCCCCCACCTCGGCGGGCTACTCCATACTGGGCAGCCTCCCGGGCATCAGCGCGACGAATCTGGCCCAATTTCAAAAGTACGTACCCGCGGCCGCTCAGAATGATCAGCCCTCCATCACCGTACAAGGCCAGGCGATTCCCGTAGGCTCCATCTCGTTCAGCAATCCCGTTTACACTAATAATTATGATGCGCTTGTGTCGCTCGATTACAACCTGAGCGACAAAGACCAGTTGCGCGGGCGGTGGGTCTACAACAGGCAGTCTTCGATTGTGCCGGCGCAGGTGCCGGCCTTCAACGCGTCCCAACCGAACAATAACTACGCGTTCAATTTCTCGGAGTTTCACAACTTCTCGCCGACGCTGCAAAACGAGTTTCGTGTTTCGTTTAGCCGCAACGTGAATGCGCTGCCGGGTACAGACTTGAAGTTTTCCGGGCTGGACGCGTACCCCGTGATCACCATCGATGAGCTGAACGGCTTGACCTATGGCCCCGTCGGCCCCTCCGGTTCCACCCAGGATCTCTTTCAGGTGACCGACAACCTGAGCAAGGTTTGGGGCAAACACACGCTGAAGTTCGGTGGCACTTTCATCGACATGATTGCGGCGAACTACTTCATCCAGCGGGTAACCGGAAACTATGAATATACATCACTCAATCTGTATCTGACAGATCAGGCGCCGGACGTACTCGGAGAGCGCAGCGCGGGGGCCACCAGCTATCCGGTAGGTTTCCTGCAGTTCGCCGGGTACGCGAACGACGATTTCCGCATCCGTCCCAATCTCACCATCAATCTCGGATTGCGGTATGAGTACGTCACGGTGCCGGTGGCTTCCCGCTATCAGGTCTTTAGCGCGCCCGCCGACGTTCCCGGCAAAATCGTCTTCGACAGGCCCTACTACGATCCCACCAACTTCGCGCCGAGAATCGGCTTCGCCTACGCGCCGGGTAAAGCAGGCGCGTGGGCCATCCGCGGGGGTTTCAGCCAAGCTTATGACTTGGTGTACTCGAACTTGACCTCGAATGCGGCGCCACCCTATTTCCAACAAACCAATGATTGCCCGGGTGTTCAGTGCGCCCCCACCGGTTTCCTGGCCAGCGGCGGCCTCCCGGGAACTGCCAAGCCTTTGCCCACGAATCAGCCCGATGCCCTCGCCGTAGTCGCCTCGTATATTTATGGCGGCAAACGCCCCTACGGTCTGGACTGGACCTTGGGCGTGCAGCACGTTTTCTGGCAGAATTACACGTTCGAAGCACGCTATGTGGGCACACGAGGCGTGCACTTGTGGAATCAAACGCGCCAGAACATCTTCCCGCTGGTGTCTGCCTCCCGATACATTCCGACCTTCTTGACGGTGCCGGACGCGGCTACTCTGGCGTCCTTGACCACCACACTGGGAGATATAAAATCCTATATCGTGCCCGGCGGGACCCCTGATAATCCCAGGAACGATCTGGCCGTCTATGGCTCGCAAGCGAACATCGTCGGCTACTCGCCACAGGCCTCCTCGACCTATCACGGACTCGCGCTACAGTTGAACCGGCGCTACTCGAGTGGCTTTTCTTACATTGCCGCCTACACCTGGAGCCACCTGGAGGATGACGCTACCGCGACCAATTTCTCCACCTACCTCACGCCGCGCCGCGCTCAGGATTTCCAGAATCTCAAGGCAGACTATGCCAGTTCCGCGCTCGATCGGCGCCAGCGCTTCACCTTCACGCCCATCTATGAATTCCGGCCGTTCCGGGACGGCAACTGGTTCATGAAGAATCTCGTGGGGAACTGGAATATCTCCGGCACCTACACCTATGAAACGCCCGAATTCGCCACCGTGCAGAGTGGTCTGGATTCCAACCTGAACGGCGACAGCGCGGGCGACCGGGCCATCGTCAATCCGGCCGGCCAAGCCAACGTCGGCTCGGGGGTAACCGGCTACAATTCGGCGGGGCAGATCGCCACATCGAGTAGCTCCATCGTCGCCTATGTGGCCAATAATCCCAATGCCCGCTATATAATCGCGGGTTCCGGAGCGCTGGCCACCGGTGGACGCAATACATTCCCCCTCCATCCGATCAATAACATCGATTTCGCTCTCAAGAAGCGGTTCAACTTCACCGAGCGGAAAGCGCTCGATGTCGGCGCACAAATGTTCAACATCCTCAATCACCCGCAATTTACCGGCGGCTATGTGAGCGACGTCGCCAGCATTGGGTTTATCGGTGCGCGCAACGACCTGGTTCCCAGCGATCCTCTGTTCGGGCGATTCGATCAGTTCTACAGCAGCAATTCCAGGGTCGTTCAGGTGTTCGCTCACATCACCTTCTAAGGAGTTAGAGTCACTCCTATAGGGCAGACCATCGTTTTTGGGTGGTCCGCCCTTTTCGGGACTGGGCAGGCAGCGCGCATGTCTCGAACCGCCATCACCTTCCCTAGTTGGCTGATTCTCACTCATCGCACGCTGGGTGTTACTTTGTGTCTGCTGTTTTTGGTGTGGTTCGTATCGGGCATCGTCCTGATGTATTGCCCCTTTCCTGCCGTGGAACCGGAGAATCGTCTGGCGCGTGCAGCTTTCGCGGCCGGATTCACATCACGGCGGGGCACGCCATCGCTGCCTCCAGTGCCACCACGATCAACAAACAACATCATCCTCAAGGGTGGCACGAGCCTTTCGAAGGGATGGAACCTGATCCCGCAGTTTTCAGAAGACACTGATATCTTCCTCGATCCGCTCGCCTTTCAGCCGCCGCTTGGAGGAGAGCTATAGACCGGGAATTGAAGAAAATGCGCGATGCTGTCGCTGATCACCCTGCCTTGGCTTTCGTCGGCGGGTAGACCATTGGCGGATTCGGGCGGAACGATCAATTCTCTTACGAGCAGCGCTTCGGCGGTCCCGGAGAAGTCGCAAACCGCGTGCTCCTCGAAGCGGGCGCAGCCAGCGGTCGCGAACCCACCGAGGTGGTCGAACTCAACTCCTACCTCGCTCAATTCCTGAAAAGCCGAGCTCTGTCGCTGGGCGCAAACGACGAGGCGCCGTTTTCATTGCGGCTGTTGCACTTCCGCCGCACGTTTGTTGAGAAGATGTTTGCCATCCATGGCAAGGTCGAGTTGCTCAAACGCGATCGCCAGCCGCTGGGCACCTATGCACGGCATTATTACGACCTGTTTCGGTTAGCCGGGCAGGCCCAGGTCATCGCAATGCTCAGCTCCGCCGAGTACACCGCGATCAATGAAGACTACGATCGGATCAGCCGGCAGCATTTCCAAAGAAGCTACTTCTACCCGGATGGCATACGCTTTGCCAACAGTGACGCCTTATTTCCGCCGGCGGAATTGGCAGCAACAATCGCGGCTGAATACGAGGCGCAGTGCCGCATGCTCTGATATGGCCGGCATCCGACCTGGGCCGAAGTCCAGGCCAGATCTCCAGGCCAGATTGCTGGAGCTTCGGGCGTTATTATAGAATTGCCGTGGGACTGCCGCATGTATGTCCTTCAATTTCTGAAGCCCGCCGCTGAGGGGGTGTCGAAAAGGCTGAGGTGGAGTACCGGCTCGCCGTCAGCGGCGAGTTCTGTAATCGAAAGGTCTTGGCGTCGGACTGGAGGGGTCCCTGCTGTCAATAGGCAGCGAGCTTACACGAACTCAGAGTGATGCGTTATGCCAGTACAGCTTGCCCACTTGGGTGAGGACATTGTCCATGCAATAGTATTGAAGCTGGGACGACACTCGTTGGACTTGTGTCCGGGTTTCAAAGATCAAAAGCTTGTGGAGCCGATGGCGTTGGATGTCCCACTCAGTCCATATGCGGGTGTCGCATTTTGACGACGCAAGCCGGATCGACATGCTCCTGCACTTGGAGGGTAATCGAGGATACCTTTCGAGATTAAATTAGGTTCAACGCGTCTAACCCGGGCGCGGGCAGCGGTTGCAGTGAGGCGATCCAACGCAGGACCGGCTCGATCAAGTCGTGGCGGCCGGGCGGATACCAGAGCGCGAAGATGCCGCTACTCCCGAGGAATTGCTGCTTGGCGAAGAACTCTTCGTCCGCTGTCGGCTTTTCGACGATGGCGAGATGGTGCCCGTCTGCGGCATGTTCTAGCGCTTCCCGCAGCACGTCCATGGTGCGGTCGGGGCCGAGACTGCAGCCGATAAACAGCAGCGTCCGTCCCTGGAAGAGGCGGCCTAACCGAGCACGGAGGCCCTTGGAATCGCGCGGCGCGTAATTCTCGTCGTATTCGGTTTTCGTCAGGACGCGGGCAGTGCGCTCGTCGGCATCGCCATGGGGTTTGAAAAGGAACCGCTGGTTCCCGATGATGGCCCGGCTGATGGAATGTACTTGCGATCCCCAAATCACCTGGTCGATGGGCGCGTTCTGCGCTTGAAAGACCCGCTTCAGAATGCGGTCGAAATTCGTAGTGACCACCGGCCCGCCAGCCGGCCCGCCGGTTAATTGGGGCAGCGTTAGCACGGGCCAGCCAGTGTACATTCGCGCGACTTCCGCTCGCCAAAGGTATGCGCGAGGCGGCGGCTGAAAAGCTCGGGCGACAAGACTCGCTCGACTGTCTCGGCCGCTTCCTCATATTGGTTGGCGGCCAACAGTGCGGCGGCGGCGATAGGCTGATCCGGCGTCCCGCGTTACGATACTACAACTTTCTGAAGAAGCCTGCGCCGCCGGTATCGCCTTGCGGTCGGCGTCCGTTTGGCTGCACGATAACTCGCCGCTTGGTTCCTGCATCGTGCATGGCGGGTAGCGGTCCATAGACATGGGGCTTCCCGCCAATCTTCACGATGTTCCCTGAAATCGTAAAATCCCCCGCCGCTTTCCGCATTACAGGTGTCGGATGCCAACACTGGCATCCCACACCAAGAAAGTAAGAGGAGATTTGAGATGAAGACAAGCTTAAAATCAGGGCGGCTCGCCGCCATGTTGTTCCTGGTAGCCTACGGGCCAGCTCTCAGCCGAGCCCAAACGTCCGAAACGCGTATTAGCCGCTTGGCAGGCCACAAACTCGCCAGCGTAGCCGCGCCCCGTGCCGGCCCGTCGGCCTCCGCCGCGCTCCAACGATATGTGTTCGGCCGAGCCGATTTGGCCGCTGGGAATGGGCCTGCGGCCGTAGTCCTTGGAGCATTCCAAACCGGAGGTCCGCTGAGCATGGCCGTCAGCGACAGCGGGACGAACAGTGTTTCCATTCTACTCGGCAACCCCGATGGCACGTTTCAACCTGCCACGACTTACGCCACCGGACAAGCCGGTTTGGGAGCTATGGTCACTGCGGATTTCAACGGCGATCACAACCTCGACCTCGCCGTCGCCTTTGGAAACAATACGGTAGTCATCTTTCTGGGAAAGGGCGACGGCACCTTTCAGCCCGCGATGAGCTACCCTACCATCGCAGGGTCCGACACCCTGGCCGTTGCCGACTTCAATCGAGACGGCCACCTGGATCTGGCGCTGGTCAACGAAATCACTAACACTATCTCCATCTTACTGGGCAACGGCGATGGCACTTTTCAACCACCATTAATCTATGGCACCGGCAACGTCCCCACCTCTGTAGCCGCCGGCGATTTCAACGGCGACGGGATTCCGGATTTGGCTACCGCCAATGAGGAAGGCCCGACCATTTCGATTCTGCTCGGGAACGGCGACGGCACTTTTAAGCCGCAAGTAGAGTACGCCACTGCTAATTTTCCGTACTCCCTGGTGGTTGCCGATTTCAACGGCGACCATAAACAGGATGTCGCCACTGCCAACGTGGGCGCCAACTCGATTTCAGTACTCGTTGGCAATGGGGACGGCACCTTTCAATCACACGTGGAGTACGCAACCGGAAATGGTCCTGAGAGCCTGGTGTGTGCGGACTTCAATGGCGATGGCAAGCCGGATCTGGCAGTTTTGAATTCCGACGATAACACTGTCTCGGTGCTACGCGGCAATGGCAATGGAACATTTCAAAAGCACGTGGACTATGGCACGGGCCTTTCGCCTATTGCGCTGGCCGCCGGCGATTTGAACGGGGACGGCAAAGTAGATTTGGCCATCGCCAATGAGGGTGCGAACACGGTCACGATCCTGATCGGCGAGGGCAATGGCGCGTTTCAAGGCCACGCCGACATCGCGACCGGCCAGGCGCCTTACGATGTGGCCATTGCGGATCTGAATGGCGACGGGAAGCCCGATCTGGCCGTCACCAACGGCGTTAGCGATTCCGTTTCGATACTCTTGAACGAGGGCGGTGGTAAGTTCGCCGCACATGTGGACTATCCCACCGGATTTGGCCCCTTCGGCTTGGCCATTGCCGACCTCAACGGGGATAGCCGGCCGGATTTGGCCGTGGCAGCCACCGGTTCAAACGCGGTTTCAATACTGCTGGGCAACGGGGACGGCACCTTCCAAACTCAACAGCAATACCCGACGGGTAACTACGACCTTGGGATTGCAGTGGGCGATTTTACCGGCAGTGGCGTTCCGGACCTGGTCACGTCCAATTTCGGCAATGTCAGCGACTCGATCTCCATTTTGCTCGGCACAGGCACCGGCGCCTTCCAGCCGGCAGCGAATTACGCGGCGGGAAACCTTCCCGAGTACACTGTTAGCGTCGACTTTAACGGCGACGGCAAGCTGGACCTGGCGGTTGCCAGCTATGAATCGGGGGTAAGCATTCTCCTCGGCAATGGCGACGGCACTTTCCAGCCCGCCGTCAGCTATGCTGCCGGCCCTAATTCCTATTGGATAGCGGCCGGCGACTTCAATCAGGATGGGAAGCAGGATCTGGTGGTTCCCAATTCGGGCGCCAATACGGTATCCATTCTGCTCGGCAATGGGGACGGCACTTTTCAGACGCACGTGGACTATCCGGTCGGCATCGACCCGAATGCGGTTGCGATCGGGGATTTTAATGGCGACGGAAATCCGGATTTAGCCGTGAGCAATGCCGCTTGCGGCTTCCTGATGTCCACGTGCCCTCGCGGTACGGTATCTATCCTGTTGGGCAATGGCGACGGCACATTTCAACCCAGCGTCCAGTACCTGGTTGGGCTTAGTCCGGTGGGGCTGGCGGTTGCGGACCTGAATGGCGATGGCTCGGCCGATCTCGCGGTGGCCAATACTTTTTCCAACTCGGTTTCCGTGTTGCTCAATCTTCCGGTGATTTCCGTTTTTCCGAACACGATCGCTTTTGGGAACGAGACGGTGCACCACAAGAGCAACGCGCAGACGATCACGATTGGCAACCCCAGCGGAACGCCGTTCGACATCGCCAGTATTAAGATTGGCGGCGCTAATCCAGGGAATTTCGCCGAGACCAGCACGTGTCCGGTCTCGCCGTCCACGCTGGCATCCGGAGCCACCTGTTCCATCACGGTTACGTTCACGCCCTCGGTCACGGGCGCGCGTAGCGCTAAGATCGAAATAACCGATACGGTGTTGGGGAGTCCGCAGTCTCTCATGCTGACGGGAAATGGCACGTAACCACATGTTCTGACAACCGGCGTGCGCCGCTGGTATCACCCTTGCAGTCCTTAACCGGCTCGGGCGCAATACCCCTACGTTTCATTCCATGGCGAAGGCCCCATCCGCCAGGCCGCCTTTCAGGCGGTCGGCTTCCAGGGGGCTTCACCCTTATTGCGGCATCTGGTGTGAGGCAAGCTCCTCCATAGCGCCTGCGCTTCTGCGGGCGCTTGCTTTCGAATGATTCAAATGCCCCGAGGAGTCGGGACACGGCACGCCACGGGCGTGCGCCACGCGCTGCTATCGACTTTCAGTCGCAACCGCCCAAGTCCGGAGTTTCCGAAAATCCTTCCACGGTTTACGCATTACCGGGTGGATGGATTTCGGTTCATCCGGAGCGCCGCCCGGATACAAGAAGATCCAGCGGCGCCACTAGACGCCTGCCGCGGGCGCGCCGTCTGTGAAACTCAGCAGCGGCCTGTTGACGGTGGTGAGCTGGAGCGACAGCATCATCGTGGCCGGCACACCCCCAGGACTAGCTGCAGCCAGCTACTTGCTCACCGTGAACAACGGCCTGGTCGGCGCCTTCGTTGCCGCTTTGGACCCGAGATTTGGGACCAACACCAGCCTGGCTGTGGCGGGCAGCGGGGCAACCTGTACACTTGGGCAGGTCATGCTGACCGCGGGAGTCGTCGCCAACGGCATTCCAGCTACCGGCCAACTCCTGCCCATCGCCGGCAACACGCCGTTGTTCACGCTCTTGGGCACGAACTACGGGGGCGACGGCGTCACCACATTCGCTATTCCGGATCTTCGGAGTGTGGCGCCCAACGGACTTACCTATACCATCTGCAACCTGGGTGTCTTCCCGTCGCCGAGCTAGCTGCTCAGCAGCGCCCGAACGGCCCCGTGTATAATAGCAAGAGCGCCTTCTGCGCGCCAGGGGGCGAGTTTCGCTCGCCGGCAGCCTGTTCCCATGTTCGACAACCTATCGGATAAATTACAGCGGATCTTCAAGAACCTGCGCGGTGAGGGCAAGCTCACGGCGGAGAACATGGAGTCCGCTCTGCGCGAGATCCGGGTGGCGCTGCTCGAAGCCGACGTCAACTTCAAAGTAGTCAAGCAGCTCATCGAGCACGTCAAGGAAAAAGCCATGGGCGAGGAGGTGCTCTCGTCGCTTTCGCCTTCGCAGCAGGTCATCAAGATCGTGCGCGATGAGCTGATCAAGATCCTGGGCAGCCACGAATCGAAGCTGCGCTTCGCGAACGAGCCGCCCAGCGTGATCCTGATCACGGGGCTGCAGGGCTCGGGCAAAACCACGTCGACGGGCAAGCTGGCGCGCTGGCTGTCGAAAAACGGCCATCGGCCCATGATGGTTTCGGTGGACGTGTACAGGCCGGCGGCGCGCGAGCAGTTGCGCGTGATTGCGCGGGATATCAACCTGCCGATTTATGCCGGCACGCCGGAGGAGACGGCGGTGGCCGATCTGGCGCGAGGGGCGCGCAAGGAAGCCGTGAACACCGGCCGTGATGTGCTGCTGGTGGACACTGCCGGGCGCCTGCACATCGACGACGAGCTAATGGCCGAGCTGCACCAGTTGAAGGAGATGCTCACGCCAGTCGAGATCCTGTTCGTGGCCGACGCCATGACCGGGCAGGACGCGGTGAAGTCGGCCGATGAATTTCACAAGCGCCTGGGCATTACCGGCATCGTGCTCACCAAGATGGATGGCGATGCGCGCGGCGGCGCGGCGCTTTCGATCCGGCATGTCACCGGCCAGCCGCTCAAGTTCGTGGGCGTGGGCGAGAAGTTCGATGCGCTCGAGCCGTTCTATCCGGATCGCGCGGCCTCGCGCATACTCGGCATGGGCGATGTGCTGTCGTTTATCGAGAAGGCCGAGGAGATTATCGACAAGAAGCAGGCGGTCGAGATGCACCGCAAGCTGGTCGATAACGAATTTACGCTGGATGACTTCCGCGATCAGATACGGCAGTTGAAGAAGCTGGGGCCGCTCGAATCGATCATGTCGATGATGCCGCAGGTGGGCATTCTGAAAGATCTGAAGAACGTCAAGGTAGATGAAAAGGAAATCACGCACGTGGTGGCGATCATCGATTCGATGACGCCCAGGGAGCGCAACAATCACATGATTGTGAATGGCAGCCGGCGGCGGCGTATCGCCAAGGGGAGCGGAACCACGGTGCAGGAAGTCAATCAGTTGTTGAAACAGTACTCGCAGGCACGTAAGATGATGAAGAATTTTTCGGCCGGCGGGTTTCTCGGCAAGAAATTGAGCAAGATGAAGCTGCCGGGATTTTAAGAGCGCCGGCAAGAGTGCCGGCGCAGCGGGCAAGAGTGCCTGCGCCACAAGAAGGAGTGTGCATGGTAATGATCCGTTTGGCGCGGTTTGGCGCCAAGAAGAAGCCGTTCTACCGTATCGTAGTTATCGAGAAGGAGCGCGCGCGCAATGGGCGGCATTTGGAAGTAGTCGGACACTACAACCCGCTGACTGATCCGGCGAAGGTCGACCTGAATCGTGAACGTATAGACCATTGGACGAAACACGGCGCGCAGGTGTCTGAAACAGTACAGCGATTGCTGAAAAATAACCCGGTTGCAGCACCAGAAGCGGCGGTTTGAAAGCTGATTTACTCCGCCCTTTGCTAACATGAAATTGTTGGAGGCGCGGGGTGATGAAACAGTTGATTGAGGATATCGCCAAAGCTCTCGTGGACATCCCGGATGAGGTTAATGTGCGGGCCGTCGAAGGCGAACAAGTTACGGTGCTGGAATTGAGGGTAGCACCGACTGACTTGGGCAAAGTAATCGGCAAGCAGGGCAGAACTGCCCGCTCCATCCGTACTATCCTGGGCGCTGCCGGAATGAAATTGAACCGGCGGTTTACCCTGGAAATCCTGGAGTGAACCCGGACCAGGATTGGGTGACGGTGGCGCTGCTGGGCCGCGCGCGCGGCAACCGCGGCGAACTTGCCGCTATCTCTCTAAGCAAACCCGAACGCTACGAGAACCTGCGGGAGGTCTTCCTGTTTCCGGAAGGCTTGCGGCAGGAAATAGAAGAGTCTTGGTTCCATCGCGGCCGGCTGGTTTTGAAGTTCCGCGGCGTGGATACCATCTCGGATGCAGAGCGGCTGGAAGGGCGCGAAGTGCGCGTCCCTATGAGCGACCGAATGGCGCTGGAGCCCGGCGAGTACTACCAGTCGGACTTGATCGGCTGCGAAGTGATCGACCGGGGCAGTGGCGCTTTGCTCGGACATGTGACAGGATGGAATGCCGGGGGCGGGGCCGGCTTGCTGGAAGTTGAAGGCGGATTGCTGATCCCGTTTGCACGGTCCATCTGCGTGGCCATCGAGCCGGAAGCGCGGCGCATCGTGGTGGAATTGCCGGACGGATTGAAGGAACTGAACCAGGCGTGATTTTTCATGTGCTCACGATTTTCCCGGAGTTCTTCCAGGGACCGTTCGAGCACGGCGTGATCAGGCGCGGCCGGGAAGCGGGTGCGCTGGAGGTCAGGATTCACAACCTGCGTGACTTCACGTTCGACCGGCACAAGACGGTGGATGACAGGCCGTTCGGCGGCGGCGAAGGCATGCTGATGAAGGCCGAGCCGGTGTTTCTGGCGGTGGAGTCGATTTTCCCGGAGCCGCAGCCGGGCCGCCGGACGGTGCTGCTTTCCGCGCAAGGGCGGTTGTTCGACCAGGCGGTGGCGAACGAACTCAGCGGCCTTTCGGAGTTGCTGCTGATTTGCGGGCGCTATGAAGGGGTGGACGAGCGGGTGGCCGAGCATCTGGCGGACGGCGAGCTGTCCATCGGGAATTACGTGTTGAGCGGCGGCGAACTGGCGGCGGCGGTGGTGATTGACGCGGTGGCGCGGCTGCTGCCGGGCGTGTTGGGCAACGAATCCTCGGCGGTCTTCGAGTCGTTTCAGGAGGCCGGGCATAGCGGCGGAGTGCTGGATTGCCCGCAGTACACGCGTCCGGCGGAGTTTCGCGGATGGAAAGTGCCCGAGATATTGCTGAGCGGAAATCACGAAGAGATCCGCCGCTGGCGGCGGCAGGCCGCCCTGGAGAAGACCGCCCGGCTGCGGCCGGACCTGCTTCAGTCATAGAATAGTAAGATATAGGACTACAACATGACCAACCCCCTGATGACGAAGTTCATTAACAAGAACAAGCGCACGGATACCCCGTCGTTCCGGCCGGGCGATACCATTCGCGTACACGTGAAGATCAAGGAAGGCGACAAGGAGCGCTTGCAGGCTTTCGAGGGCACGGTAATCGCGCGCAAGAACACCGGCATGGGCGAAAGCGTTACGGTGCGCAAGGTCAGCTTTGGCCAGGGCGTGGAGCGCATCTTCCCGGTGAATGCGCGGGTGATCGACCATATCGACGTGGTGAGGACGGGGCGGGTGCGGCGCGCCAAGCTCTACTATCTGCGCGGATTGAAGGGCAAGAGCGCGCGGCTGAGAGAGCGCGAGTAAGTCCAGCCCTTCCATGCGGGCGGTACAACCGGTAGCCACATATCGCTGCGAAGGGACGCTGGAGCGTGAGCTTCGCGCGCGCGGCTTTGAACTGGTGGCCGGCGTGGATGAAGTGGGCCGCGGCGCGTTGTTCGGCCCGGTAGTGGCGGCGGCCGTGATCCTGTCGCCAGCGCGGCCGGTGCGCGGCCTGAACGATAGCAAGCTGCTGGAGCCGGAGCGGCGCGAGGTGCTCGCCGAGCGCATCAGGGAGCGAGCCGTGGCGTGGGCCGTGGCGGCGGTGGATGCGGCCACCATCGACGCGATCAATATCTATCAGGCTTCCCGCAGGGCCATGGAGATGGCTGTCGCGCAGCTTGCGCCCGCGCCGGATTTCCTGCTGGTGGACGCCATGCCGCTCGGGCTGCGCACCCCACAACGCGCGCTGATCAAGGGCGACGCTCGCTGCCACGCGATTGCCGCGGCGTCGATTGTCGCCAAGGTCTGGCGCGATGAGTGCATACGAGTGTGGGATCGCATCTTCCCGGAGTACGGCCTGGCCAGCCATAAAGGCTACTCCACCCCGGAGCATGCCCAGGCGCTGGCGGAACACGGCCCGACGCCGCTGCACCGGCTGAGCTACGAACCGGTGCGCGCCTGCGCGCTGTTTCCGGTCGATTTCGATGCGCAACTGGATCTGTTCGAGGCCATGGAAGCCGCCTCATGACCGCCGACCCGCCAATCCCGGTCGAGGCGCCGCGCTACCATTGGTATCACAAGCTGTCGGCGGTAATCTTCATTGCCTTCTGCCTGGAAATGGGGATGTTCCTGCTGATCTTCCCGTGGTCGGAACTGTGGGACGCCGGCTGGTTCAGCGCGATGCCGCTGGCGTGGCGCGGCGTGTGGGATAGCGCCTATTTGCGCGGCGCGGTCAGCGGCCTGGGGATACTGAACCTGTACATCTCGCTGGTGGAGATCATTCGGCTCCGGCGCTTTTCGCGGCGATAGCTCAGGCTGCCTTCTAAATTGGCCGCCGATGAACGCGGATGAACGCCGATTTCGGATGAAGCCGGGACTCGATTGTCCAGTTGTTTCGTGGACAATACTAGTTGTGGTGCAGCACCATCAACTGGTTCGGACGGAGTGCTTCCGTCGCGTAGGTCTGGCCGTCCGAGTCAGAGAACTCGACCAATACAGCCTCCTCTCCGTCGCGCTCAAGGTGCTCTACTACTGTGCCTAAGTGACCCTTTGTAAGGCGTGCGCCGGGCAGGTCCTCGATCAGGGCGACGGGCGCCAGTATTGGGATTTGTCTCAACTGGGTATCCTTTCACTCAGCCAGCCATCGCCCGCGCGGAGGCCCCTGCCTCCGCGTCCGGCAGCGGGACGGGGGCGTCCCGCGCGGTCCAGGGGAACCGCCCCACGAATCGGGTTCAGCGGCGGCGGTTGAGTCAAGGGGAATAACGTAACAGGTTGTCGACCGTGGAAAATCGGCAGACCGGTCACTAATGCCCGCGGTTCAGACAGGTCCCAAAGTAATGGTACTCCTCCAAGACTCCTTTCTTAACAGTAGACTGCGATTTCAGTATATGATTGGGTGAAATGGCGGGGTGCCGTGCAATCGGGCGACTTTACTGTTCTCCTTCAGCGGTGGGCCAACGGCGATAAGCAGGCGCTGGATGCGCTGACGCCAGTCGTGTATGCCGAGCTACGGAAGCTGGCGGCATCTTTTATGCGCCACGAGCGGCCGGGGATCACCCTGCAGCCTACCGCGCTGATCCACGAAGCTTACCTGGAGCTGGCAACCGGCGCTCCGCCGGATCTACAGAGCCGGGCGCACTTTCTGGCCGTCGCGGCGCACGTGATGCGGCAGATTCTGATCGGGAGCGCGCGGAAGCATCGCGCGCTGAAGCGCGGCAGCGGGAATCGGGTGGAGTTGCAGGATGACGTGGCGGTTCCAGCGCAGCAATGCGAGGAACTATTGGCGGTGGATGAGGCTCTGGAACGGCTGGCGGAGCGGGATGCGCGCAAGGCCCAGGTGATCGAGTTGAAGTATTTCGGCGGGCTGACGCGGGAGGAGATCGGGGTGGCGCTAGGGCTCACGCTGCCTACCGTGAAACGGGATCTGGCGCTGGGCGAGGCTTGGCTGCGGCGGGCGTTGGGCGGCAGTGTGGCAGAGGCGCAGGCATGACCCAGTGGACCCAGGAGCAGTGGCAGGAGCTGGAGCAGCTCTTCGCGCGCGCCGCCGCATTGCCGCTGGAAGAACGCGCCGGCTTCCTAGAGCGAGCGTGTCCCTCCGAAGAACTGCGGCGGGAAGTGAGTGCGCTACTCGAGCACGCTAACAACGGCCTGACCGCGGCAGGGTCGGCGATTGCGGCCGAAGCCGCGGAACTGGCGCGGGAGGCCGATCCCGACGAGAGGCTGATCGGCGTACACCTGGGGCCGTACAAAGTAGAGGCCATCGCCGGGCATGGCGGCATGGGGGCGGTGTACCGGGCGTCGCGCGACGATGCGGAGTTCCGCCAGCGGGTAGCCATCAAGCTGGTGCGGACTGCGGCGGCGACCCCCAGCACACTGCGGCGCTTCCGGCAGGAACGCCAGATCCTGGCGCAGTTGTCACATCCCAACATCGCCCGGCTGTTGGACGGCGGCTCGACTGCCGACGGCGTGCCGTATCTGGTGATGGAATTCATCGAAGGGGAGCCCATCACGGCCTGGTGCGAGCGCCACGCGAATGGCGTGGCGCTGCGGCTGCGAATGTTCCTGCGGGTATGCGAAGCGGTCGACTTTGCGCACCGCAACCTGATCGTGCATCGCGATCTGAAACCCGCCAACATCCTGGTAACCAAAGACGGCACGCCCAAGCTGCTGGACTTCGGGATCGCCAAGCTGCTGGATCCAGCGGCCGAGGATCAGGGCATCACCATGACCAGCCTGCCGCTGATGACTCCGGACTATGCGGCGCCGGAACAAGTACGCGGCGAGGCGGTTTCAGCGGCGACGGATGTCTATTCGCTGGGGCTGATCCTGTACGAGACGCTGACGGGGCACAAGGCTCAGGAAGTCACGGGACACACGCCGGCCACGGTCGCGAGAGTGGTGTGTGAGACGGACCCACCGGCGCCGGCGGCGCTGAAGCCACAGCTTGCGGGCGACCTGGACAACATCATCCGCATGGCGATCCGGAAAGAGCCGCAGCGGCGCTATGGCTCGGTCGCGGACCTGGCTGGGGACATCCAGCGGCACCTGGAGGGTCGTCCAGTGGTGGCGCGGCGGGACCGCCTCACCTATCGGGTGGCGAAGTTCGCACGGCGGCATCGGCCGGCGGTCGCGGCGGCCCTGGCGGTACTGGGGAGTCTTTGCTGCGGGCTGATTCTGGCATATTGGTTGGGTGAGCCGACCCGCCGGCCGCGCCTCTTGCGCGTGTTACAGATCACGCAAACGGGCCGGGTGGAAGGCGCCAGCGGCGTGGTTACGGACGGCAAGCGGCTATACTCCACCGAACGGCTGGGAGGACGCTGGACGTTGGCTTCGGTTTCGGTGGATGGGGGAGTCACCAGCCCGATTCCACTGCCGGAACAGTTCTTCCAGCCGGACCTCGAAGACATTTCGCCGGACCACAAATCCTTCCTGATGACTGCTGCTGGAAAAGAAGAGGAGAGGCCGCTGTGGGCCATGTCGCCGCGGTGCTCGGTTCCTTACGTCACCTGCAACTGGATGCCATCCTCGACCCTACTCCCAGCCGCCAGCGCGATCTGGTCATCGCCATGATTGTGGCTCGCATCATCGAACCG
>Ga0073928_10006094_pt1 | contig 16422 bp, 12 predicted proteins | sample PaiPotPPA55metaG_FD_76969 | JGI IMG/M metagenome (GOLD analysis project Ga0073928, IMG submission 76969) | Iron sulfur acid spring bacterial and archeal communities from Banff, Canada, to study Microbial Dark Matter (Phase II) - Paint Pots PPA... ... | reverse complement strand
CGCGATAGCCGCCGGCACGCTGATGAACATCCTCGACGGCAGCATCGTCACCGTCGCCATGCCCTCCATCCAGACCGACCTCGGCTTCTCCTCGGCCGGTCTGAGTTGGGTCATGAACGCCTACCTGTTGGCCTTCGGCGGCCTGCTGCTCTTCGCCGGGCGGCTCGGCGACCTCCTCGGCCGAAAGCGCATGTTCCTCGGCGGTACGGCGATCTTCATCGCGGCGTCCGTGTTCGCCGGGTTCGCGACCTCGCCCGGCCTGCTCGTCCTCGCGCGCTTCCTGCAGGGCGTCGGCAGCGCGGCCTCGTCGGCGGTGAGCCTGGGCATCCTGGTGACGCTGTTCACCGAGCCCGGTGAGCGTGGCCGGGCCATCGGCGTGTTCTCGTTCACCGGAGCGGCGGGCGCTTCGATCGGCCAGGTCCTCGGCGGGGTGCTCACCGAGACTCTCAGCTGGCATTGGATCTTCTTCATCAACCTGCCGATCGGGCTGGCGACGCTCCTGCTCGCGGTGCGCACGATTCCCGCGGATCGCGGTATCGGCGCAAGCGGTGACGTCGGCACGGCTGCCGGTGTCGGCGGTATCCGTGGCCTGCGGGCCGGCGCCGATGCGTTGGGCGCGGGCCTCATCATCAGTGGCCTGATGCTGGGCATCTACGCCGTGGTCGGGACGGCCGTCCACGGATGGACGTCCGCGCACACGCTCATCCTCGGGGCGCTCGCCGCGGTCCTGATCGTCGGCTTCTTCATCCGGCAGGCGACGGCGGCCGTCCCGCTGATGCAGTTGCGCATACTGCGCTCGCGCAACGTCATCGGCGGGAACCTCGTGCAGATCCTGATGATCGCGGCGATGTTCGCCTTCCAGATCATCGTGTCGCTCGCGCTGCAGCACGTCTACGGCTACGGCGCGGCCGCGACCGGACTGGCCATGCTCCCCGCGGCGGTCATGATCGGTGGCACGGCGCTGCTGCTCTCTGCCAGGCTGATCGTGCGCTTCGGCCGACGCAACGTGCTGATCACGGGCTTGCTGATGCTGCTCGGTGCGCTGCTCCTGCTACTGCGGCTGCCCATCCACGCCGACTACGTGACCGACCTGCTGCCCACCATGCTGCTGATCTCCGGTGGCGGACTCGCGATGCCTGCCGCAGCCGCGCTCGCAATGTCCGGAGCCCGCGAGGAAGACGCCGGCCTCGTCTCGGGGCTCTACAACACGACCGCCCAAATCGGATCCGCCGTAGGCGCGGCAGTACTGACCACGCTGGCAGCCTCACATACCGGGTCGCTGCTCCGACAAAGTCACCCCGAAGCCGACGCGCTGCTCGTCGGCTACCGGTTCGCGTTCGGGGTCGGGGCGGGCCTGCTGGTCGCCGCCATCGTCGTGGCGGTCCTCGTGCTGCGGCCGGAGGGGGCAGCACGAGCGGAGGGGGTGGTACGGGCGGAAGGGGCAGTGCAGGCGTAGGGATAACAGGCCCGCAAATAGGGAGACGGGCAGACGAGCGGGCAGGCTGGCAGGCAGACGGAAAGCCGCTCGACGAACTCGCCGGCCCGGCTCCGCTATCCGCAGAGCCGGGCCGAAGCAGCCGTACTTATCGAGAGCCGGGCCGAGGCAGCCGTACTTATCGAGAGCCGGGCCGAAGCAGCCGTATTTGTCGCTCGCCCTATCTCAATTGCAATTTCAATAGTCGCTCAGTAGTCGAGCTGCAGTTGCCATTGCTGGTTGAGGCCACCGGTTGAAGGCCACTGAACCACCTCGGCGTCCTCGGTCAGGGAGGACCCGCTGACGCTCGCGAGCAATCCGCTGTTTCTGGCTGTGAACGTGTAGTAGCCGTTGCCTTCGCTCGTGAGCAGCCACTGCTGGTTCGTGCCGCCGTTCGCTGACCACTGCTCCAGCTGCACGCCCTCCGCGGTCGAGGAGCTCGGCACGTCGAGGACGAGTCCACTATTGACGTTCGTCAGCGTGTAGTAGCCGCTGCCTAGCGAGGTGAAGCGCCACTGCTGGTTGGTGCCGCCGTTCGGGACCCACTGGATCAGCTCGCCGCCGTTCGATGTTGAGGCGCCCGAGATGTCCGCCATCATGTCGCTGTTGTGGTTCATCAGGGTGTACGTCGCGTTGGGCTCGGCGACTGAGACGAGTTCCCATTTCTGGTTGGCGCCGCCGTTCGCAGGCCACTGATCCACGGTGGCTCCGTTCGCGGTGGAACCGGCCGCGACCTCTGCTACCTGGCCGCTGCTCGCGCTCATCAGTGTGTAGGTGCCGTCTCCGTTGTTCTGCACCTGCCATTGCTGGTTCGTGCCGCCGTTGGCCGCCCATTGATCCAGCTGCACGCCCTCGGTACCCGATGCGCCGGGGACGTCCAGGACCAGGCCGCTTGCGGCGTTCTCCAGCACGTCGTTGCCGGTTCCCGTGCCGAGCAGTTGCCACTGCTGGTCCGCTGCCGTGGACGCCGTCGCCTGCACGATTCCGGCGCCTGCCGAGGTGCTCGCCCCGGCGGTCGCTAGTGCGAGGCCGCTGTTGGCGTTGAGGATCTGGTACGTCGCGGCTACCGGGTTGGTGCCGACGGGGGTGACTGAGAGGTTGGAGAACTCGTCGGTCTGCCAGCCGTCTATGCCGAGTCCGACTTGGCCGTGGCCGTATGAGCTGTCGGTGACGGAGCCGACCGTGCTGCCGTTGATGGCTGCGGTGATCGTCGATCCGTTGAACGTCAGCGCGAGGTGCGACCATGTGCCCGTGCCGGGTGCGGCGACCGTTCCGGAGGCCAGGGTGGTCAGGGTGCCGTTGTAGTCGTTCTTCACGATCTGCCAGGCACCGGTGTTGGCCAGTTGCAGGTAGTACTCGTCGATTCCGGCTACTGAGAACGGATGCTGTGTGCTCACCCTGCCGAGCAGTTGGACTGCTCCCGCCTGGCTCATCAGTGCGTCCGCTGAGACCGTGTAGTTCGTCCAGCTCAGGTCACCGATCGTGGTGTACGGGTTCGACGCGTTGTCCCAGTTGATGGGTTCCTGCGCGGCCATCTGCTGCACGCACTGCCCGCTGCGCCCGCCGCTGCACGGCTGGATCTCGAAGGATCCGTTCTGGTCGGACAGGTACTTCGCCTCGCTGCCGGTTGAGTAGCCGGCGAACGAGTCGGTGTAGGGCAGGGCGAGGGAGGCCTTGGCTGGTGAGGCAGCGGTGCCCTTGCCCTGGCCGGTGGTCGTCGAGACGGTGTAGATGTAGCCGGGCTGCAGGGTCAGCGTGTATGTCCCGTTCGTCGGCGTGATGTCCTGGCTGTGCACGAAGTAGTCAGCTGGGTTCTGCGAGTTCAGGTTGGTGGACCAGACGTGCACGGTGCCCGTGGACAGCCCTCCGGAGACGGTGAACGTCGCGGTCTGCGCGGCGGTTGCGGTGGTCGTTTCCAGGATGGTCGAGTAGTCCGAGCCGTTCGTCGACTTGAGCGTGACGTACGAGCCGTTCGACTCCGCACCGCCGAGGTAGCCGCTGCCGGCGTTGAGGAATTGCCAGCCGGGCGAGGTGAACTGGGTGACTTGTGCGGTGGCCCAGGTTTCCGCGCCGACCTCGTACGCGCCGGACCATGGTTGGTTCGCGATCATCAGGCCGGTCGTGTCGTATCCCAGATTCGGGTAGATGGCGGCGACGAGGGGCCAGTTGATGTAGGCCGTCATGTCCGCGTCGGTGTAGCCGCGGATGATCGATCTGATCATCGCGGGGGCGCCGGAGTTCGTGTCCTGCGAGCCGTTCTCGCTGGCCCACAGCTGCTTGCCGGAGCTCAACGCGGCGCTCGTCGTCGAGCAGGTGTCGGCGCTGCCGCCGTCACCGCCGCACGGATAGTGGGCGCCGATGATGCCGACGGCCGAGGCGAATGTCGAGTTGCTGTCGATGTCGCCGGCAATGGACCAGTCCGAGTCGGCTCCCACGATCGTCACGCCGGAGTAGCCGTCGGCGTTCAGGGTGCTGCGGAGCTGCTCGTACCAGGAGATGTTGTAGCCGCGCTCGTTCCAGCCGCCGAGGTAGTTGACGGTCAGGCCGTGGGATTTGGCGCAGCCGAGCCAGGCGACCAGGTAGTTGATCATGTCCGTGGACCAGAAGTTGCCGCCGCCGATCCAGCCGGGTGCGCCCCAGGCCAGGCCGTAGAGCTTGATGCTCGGGTCGAGCGCCTTGGCCTGCTCCATCAGCCACCATTCGTAGCCCGTGTTGCAGTTCACGGTGCCGGCGGTGTGCTCGATGCTGGACTCTGAGCCGTCGGTGGAGTTGGCGTCCCCGCCGATCTCGACTTTGAGGATCTGCAGGTCAGCGCCGTATCCGGGCTTGAAGAGGTAGTTCAGGATCGCGGTGCGCTGGGCTGGCGGGTAGTCGATCAGCAGGCGGGAGTTTCCGCCGCCGCCGCTGATCGCGCCGATGCCGTCGAAGGTCCGGCCGGCGGAGGTCCCGTTGACGCTGATCGCGGTGGTGGTCGCGGCGTGTGCGGGGGACGGGACGGTCAGCTGAGTGACCGCGAGCGCCGCGGCGGCGAGGCCGAGCGCGGCGACGCGGAGGTGGGTCAGTCGTCGTATTCGCATGGGGATGTGTTCCTCGTGGGTGACGGCCCGGGGGCCGAAGGCAGCAGAAACGGACGAGGCCGAACACAGATTTACGGGGCATTACGACAATTTCCACCGTTAGTGCACATCTGCTTTCCGCTCCTGTCAAGCACGTCCGGCCACCCGAACCGAGTTACTCCGTCCCCACCGGCTACTTCGGGTCGATGAGCCCTGCGATGGGGTCGCCGTCCACGTCCCGTACCAGGTCGAGCCAGCGGAGATACGCGGATTTGAACGGCTCCTCATCCGCTCGTACCGCCTCGAGCAGGGCGTCGGCCGTCGCGCGGGCGGTGTCGATCACCTCGCGCGGGTAGCCGTAGCGCTGCTGGTGCTCAAGGAACTCGTCCTCGTCGTCGATCATCGGGGGTCGGCCGTCGCGGAAACTCAGCACGTCCAGGTCGAGATCGATCAGCGTCACCTCGTCCGCGGCCGTCCATTCGGCCACGGTCGTGATGTCGCAGTACACGTGCAACCCGTCCGGCTTGGTGAGGAATCTGCCGGTCCACCAGTCTTTCCGGCGGATCAGCTGCACGCTCGCGGCCTTGGCGATGATCGGCCGCTCCACGCCGCGCGCCATCTGCTGGTTTCTGCCCCAGCCGAGCCAGATGCCGTGCTCGTCCTCGCCGAGGTGGCGTACGACGCTGTGCCAATGCAGTGAGTTGTCATATTTCCGAAATGTCAACCGGATCAGTCCTCCCATACCGGCGAGCGTATCCGGGGGAGCGGTCGAAATGCTCTTGCACGTGGTGGCCGGCAGCCCTAAGCTCGCACCACGTGCCGCCCGAACAGCGGCACGCAACAGCCTGGGTCGGAAGAACCGATGCGGGATGCCGGAGTCGAGTAGCGAGAGGGAGGTGAGCCCGATGGCCGTCACTGACTACACCGTGCACGTCGCGCCCGCCTTCGCGGCGGCGCTTCGCTTCGAGATCCTCCCGTACGCATCGACCCGGCAGGGCTGAGCTTCAGCAGATCAGCGGCCTGCCGGAAGTAGACGAATCCTTCCGAAAGGCAATGGCTTGAATTCCGCCGTCTTCACCGACCGGCGTTCCGCCGGTCACCCGTCCCTCGCCGACCTCGGTTGGCGCACCGAACTTGAATCCGACTTCGGCCCGTACGCTGCCACATGCGTTCCGGGTCGCGTCGCGCGCGTCGACCGCGGCCTGTGCGACGTACTCGTCGCCGACACCTCAGGCACCCGGACGATCCGGGCCGATTGGTCCGCGATCAGCGATCGCGATCCCGTCCGCAACCCCTGCACCGGCGACTGGGTCGCCGTCGATCTCGATACCCAGAATCAGCCTGTCGTCAAAGCCCTGCTGCCGCGGCGCACGGCCGTCGTGCGCGGCGGAGTCGGTGAGCGTTCCGACGGTCAGGTCCTCGCGGCCAACATCGACCACGTGGTGATCACCGTGTCGCTCGCCGCCAAGCCGGATATGGCGCGAATCGAAAGACTGCTCGCCCTCGCCTGGGAAAGCGGCGGCCGGCCCGTCATCGTGATGACCAAGGCCGATGTCGCCTACGAGCCAGAGCGCCTGGCAGAGGTTGAGGCGGCGGCGCCCGGCGCGACTGTGCTCGCCGTCAGCGCCCTGACCGGCGACGGCATGGATGTGCTCTCCGCAGTCCTCGCCGGTTCGAGCGCGGCGCTGATCGGGCAGTCCGGCGTCGGAAAGTCCACGCTCACCAACGCGCTTGTCGGCACCGAGGTAATGGCCACCGGTGACACGCGTGACGTGGACGAGAAGGGCCGGCACACCACGACGACCCGAGAGCTGATTTCGCTACCGGGCGGCGGCGTGCTCATCGATACGCCCGGATTGCGCAGCGTCGGCCTTTTCGGCGGCGAGTCTGGCCTCGCCCAGACTTTCTCGGATATTGAGGAGCTCGCGGAGGACTGCCGCTTCGCCGACTGCGCGCACGTGTCGGAGCCAGGTTGCGCCGTCCTCGCGGCGATAGTCGGCGGCTCGCTGCCGGAGCGCAGGCTGGAGAGCTACCGGAAGCTCCTGCGCGAGAACGAGTGGATCGCCTCGCGCACCGACGCGCGACGGGGCGCTGAGCGCAAGAAGGTATGGAAGCAGCGGGAACGCGCCTCCAACGCGGCCCGGCCGTGACCACGGTATTCCGTTAAACCCCCACTGTCAGACTCGAACTTTAAGGTAGAAGCATGACTAAGTTGACGAATGCTCAAGTGCTCACCGGCAGCGAAAAGGACATCCTGCAGGTGAGCATCGACCGGCACCGGGACGCGGTGCTCTGGAAGTTGGCGGGCTTGAGCGAGGAGCAGTTGCGCAAGCCGCTCGTGCCCTCGGGTTCCAGCCTGCTCGGCCTGGTCAAGCACCTGGCCGCGGTGGAGTACGGCTGGTTCTGCGAGACCTTCGGCGTTGAGACGGAGCCGCTGCCGTTCGACGATGACGATGAGGAGGCCGATCTGCGCCTCGAGGATGATGAGTCGGCCGCTGACATCCTGGCGTTCTACGGCCGGGCGCGGGTCGCCGCCGACAAGGTGATCGCCGAGCACGACCTCGATTTCGTCGGCAAGTCCTGGTCCGGCGAGGCGGTGTCGCTGCGTTGGGTGCTCGTGCACATGATCGAGGAGACGGCGCGGCACGCGGGCCACATCGACATCCTGCGCGAGCTGACCGACGGCGTGATCGGTGACCACAACCGGCCTGCCTCCGCCGAGGGCTGAGCTTGAGTTCCAGCCGAGCCTTTGCCTGAGCCCGCGGCGATATTCGATTGCTTGACGCAGGCTCAGGCCTCGGCTGGAACTCAACCGTGCTTTCAAGATCCCGTCGATGTTCTCGCTGCGGGCCTCGAAGGGCACGTAGTTGATCGGGTTTCTACTTCCAGCCTGCGGTTACCCATGTCGGGTCGGAAAAGTAATCAGAGCACTGCGCGTGCCGTGTCATGCGTGCATCTGGACGTGCGCTCGCGTACGCTGCGCACCGTGCCTCGTACCGCGCTCAGTCTCGAAGGACCCGCCGCTCTGCCGGCCGGGCGCACCGCGCTCGCCGAGGGCTTCGCGGCGATCCGGGCTGAGCACGAGCTGCCGGGGCGGTTCCCGTCCGCCGTGCTGGACGAGGCGGGCGCCGTGATCCGGGATCTGCGCTCGGCCGGTCTGGACCAGGTCGACGGCATTGCCCGCGAGGACCGCACCGATCTGCCGCTGATCACCCTGGACCCGCCGGGCTCGATGGACCTGGACCAGGCCATGGGGATCGAGCCGCACGGCAGCGGGTTTCGCGTCTGGTACGCGATCGCCGACGTCGCGGCCTTCGTCCGGCCAGGGGGCGAGCTCGATCGCGAGGCGCATCGGCGAGTGCTGACCTGCTATATGCCGGACGGCCGGGTACCGCTGCATCCGGCCGAGCTGTCCGAAGGGGCCGCCTCGCTGCTGCCGGATCAGGACCGGCCCGCCGTGCTCTGGTGCGTGGATGTCGACTCGCATGGCGCCAAGGTGGCCGTGGACGTACGCCGGGCCCTCGTGCGATCCCGGGCGAAGCTGGACTATCCGGCGATGGAGCTCGCGCTCGCCGAGGGCACCGCGCCCGAGGTCATCGATCTGCTGCGGGTGCTCGGCACGATCCTGGAGGCGCGCCAGACCGCGCGCGGCGGTCTGCTGCTCGATGTCCCCACCCAGCAGGTCACCTCCGCCGAGGACGGTTGGCGGCTCGCGTACGCGGTGCAACGCCCGATCGAACGCTGGAACGCACAGATCTCGCTGCTCATCGGCGCGGCCGCGGCGCGGATCATGCTGCGCGGCGGCGTCGGTGTGTTGCGCACCCTGCCCGAGCCCTCGCCGGTGACGCTCCGTCGGCTGCGCAGGGCGGCCAGGGGGCTCGGTGTCGCGTGGCCGGACCGGCGCAGCTACCAGCAGCTCATCAGTAGCTTGACGCCGGATGATCCACATCAGGCGGCGCTGCTCTGGGAGGCGACGGCGCTGCTTCGCGGGGCCGGATACACCCCGTTCGACGGCGGCCGCCCGGCCCAGACCCGGCACAACGCGCTCGCCACCGACTATGCGCACGCCACCGCGCCGCTTCGGCGGCTTATCGACAGGTACACCTCGGCGGTGTGCCTCGCCCTCGCGGCCGGGCAGGAGGTGCCCGACTGGGCGCGTGCCGCATTGCCCGAGCTGCCCGGCGAGATGGAGCGCGGTGAGCGGGTGACCAAGGCTGTCGACCGGGCCTGTGTCGATCTGGCCGAATCGGTGTTGCTCGCGGACCGGATCGGCGAGGATTTCACCGGCGTGGTGCTCGATCTCAATGATCGGATCGACTGGGATCAGAACGGCAAGCCGGACGCGGGTACCGTGATGCTTCGCGACCCGGCGGTGATAGCGCGCCTCGACGGCCACGACCTGCCGCAGGGCACTGAGGTGCGAGTGCGGCTGACGAAGGCCGACGTGCAGAGTCGCAAGGTGTACTTCGACTGGATCGACGCGGAGTAGGGATGCGATGCGGTACGGCGTGATCCTCCCGGGCGGCAGTGCGCAGCAGCAGCTCGAGCTGGCCGTACTGGCGGAGGCGTGCGGGTGGGACGGAGTGTTCGTCTGCGAGATGACGTACGGCGTGGACGCGTGGTCGCTGCTTGCCGCCGCGGCGGTGCGCACGTCGCGCATTCAGCTCGGCACGCTGCTCACGCCGCTGCCCTGGCGGCGCCCGTGGAAGCTGGCGAGCCAGGTCGCGACCGTCGACCAGCTCTCCGCCGGACGAGTCGTCCTGACGGTCGGGCTCGGCGCGCCCGACGTGCTGCTCGGCACCAAGGAGACGACCGACCGGCGGGAGCGCGCGGAGCGGATGGACGAGGGGATCGAGCTCATGCGCACCGTCTGGTCGGGCGGCGCGGCGTATCAGGGTAAGTACTACGAATTCACGCAGGATGTCGGCGCCGATGGGGTCGGCGGCTTCCGGCCCGTTCAGCAGCCCGTGCCGATCTGGGTCGTCGGTGCGTGGCCGAGGCCGCGGTCGATGCGCCGCGCGGCGCGCTGCGATGGAATCGTGCCCGAGTACCACCTCGGCGGCCGCGAGCCGACGCCGGATGATGTGCGCGAAATGCGTGCTTGGCTGGCCGAGCACGGCGCGCACTCGGATATCGACGTCATCGCGGAAGGCGAGACCCCGGCCGACGACCCGGCTGCCGCGCGGGCGCTCGTCGAACCGCGTGCCGAGGTCGGGTGCACATGGTGGCTGGAGACGCGGTGGCAGATGTCCGCGGAGTCCGAGGTGAGGCTCGATGAGACCCGCGCGCGAATCCTGGCCGGCCCGCCGCGCGACTGACGCTCAGGCCGCTGCTTCCGTTTCTGCTTCGCTGTCCAGGCTCACGGCCATCCACAGCACGAGCTTCGACGGATCGGAGAACAGCGGCTCACTGCCTCCGGTGAGGGTGAAGCCGTATCGCTCGTACCACCGGAGCGCAGAGAGGTTGTCGTCGACCACGCCGAGCCGGAACTGCGGGCGGCCTTCCCGTCGGCAGTAGGCGACGCAGGCATCGAGCATGGCCCGTCCGACGCCGCGGCCACGGGCCTTCGGTGAAGTCCACATGCTGATCAAGAGGGGTCGCCTGTCGTGGTCTTCGGGGAAGCAGATCGAGCACATCCCGGCCGGTGAGCCGTCAACTGAGGCGATATACCGCGGTCCCGCGTCAGGACGGCCGTCCCACCAGGAGCGCCAGTCCTCTTCGGTCTTCGTGCGTGCCATCGCGAGGGTCTCGCCGAAGGCCGTCGGCGAGTCGGCCAGGGCCTCGAGGCGCAGGTCTCGCCAGAGCTCCCAGTCCGACTCCGGTACCTCGTTCACGCGCACACCCACGCCGCTGCCCTCGCCGCCACTGCTTTCGCCGTTGACCATGGCGGTCATTGTGTCGAGAGTCAGCCGGGCCGGGCAACGCGATTATCCGCGCTTTCGGCGCTCTGTCAGCGCGGCGTACCGGTAAACGTCCCGAATGCCGGGTAAAACTCAAGTTGTGAAGATCTCCGGCAGCTGGTTTCCGCGGCTGGGGACGGCCTTGGCCGGAGCCCTGGGCTTCCTGCTGTTTCCGGCGCCGGACCTGGGGGTGCTCGCCTGGGTGGCGTTCGTGCCGCTGCTCCTGCTGCTTCGGGCGGCGCAGACCCGGCGCGAGGCGATGCTGCGCGGCTGGCTGGGCGGCATCGGCTTCATCTTCGCGACGCTCTACTGGCTGCTGCCGAACCTGATCTACTTCTATCCGCTGGCCGTAGCGGTGGTGGCGCTGCTGTGGGTGCCGTGGGGGTTGCTGGTGTGGGCCGTTCTACGGCCCGGCCCGCCGGTGGTCACCCGGCCCATCGCCCGCACCGAGCCGGGCGGGGAGGAGGAGCCGCGCCCGGCGCTGGTGACGCGGCCGCCCGGGCGTCTCGGCTGGGGACGCGGACTGCTCGCCGTGGTCGCAGTGCCCTCGGTCTGGGTGCTGATCGAGACCGTCCGCTCCTGGAAGCCCTTCGGCGGGCCGTGGTCGATGCTCGGCGCGAGCCAGTGGAACCACCCGGTCGAGCTCGGCCTGGCCTCGGTGGGCGGCTCGTGGCTGCTGAGCTTCGCGATCATGATGGTGAACACGTGCCTGGTGCTGGCGATCACCGCTCGGATTCCGGTGCGGGCAGGGGCGGCGCTGCTCGGGACGGCGGCCGTCGTCGCCGGGCCGCTGTGGTTCATCGCGCACCCGCTGCCGGCGGCGTCGAGCACGGTTCCGGTGGCCCTCGTCCAGGTGGGCGTCATCCACGATCCGCAGGCCAGGGACGAGCAGGGTATTGCGATCACGAGGGCCTTGGCGGGTACGAAGGTCGGCCTGGTCGTGTGGGGCGAGAGCAGCGGCTCGAACGGGCTTTCCGGCAATGTCGCGGACGAGCAGCAGCTGGAGCAGCTGTCCGCGATCCTGAACGCGCCGATCGTCGTCAACGCCGATGACACGCTTTCCAACGGGAACACGGAGAAGGTGAGCTACCTCTACACCGAAGCCGGAGCGAGCGGACAGTATGCGAAGACGCGGCTGGTCATGTTCGGCGAGTACATCCCGTTCAGCGGTGAGCTGCATTGGCTCACCAAACTGACGAAGGCGGCGGGCGTGAACCTGGTGCCGGGTACCGGACTGACCATATTCCAGGCGGACAACACCGCCATAGGGCCCCTGATCTGCTTCGAGTCCGCGTTTCCCGACATGGCTCGCAACGAGGTCAACCTCGGCGCGCAGATGCTCGTCTACCAGTCGGAGGACACGACCTTCCAGGGAAGCTGGGAGCCCGCGCAGCATGCGAGCCTGGCGGCGGTGCGTTCGGCAGAGACGGGCAGGCCCTCGGTGCAGGCGTCGTTGGCCGGAGTTTCGGCGGCCTTCGATGCGCAGGGACGCCAGCTGGCCTGGATGTCGAAGAACGACGTCGGTTCGATCGTGGCGCAGGTGCCCTTGCAAGCAGCGGACACGCCGTACGACCGGTATGGCAACTTCGTTCCGATCGTCTGCGCTGTCTTCGCGGCGTTCTCCGTGCTCGCCGTCGTACGTCTGGGGCTGCTGAGGAACCCGATCGACTGAGCTCGACCGGTTCACTTGGCGGGCCAGGCCGCGGTGCGCAGGGGCCGCTGCGCCTGGGCGAACAGCGTGACGGCCGCGATCGCGGCAGCGGTGCCGAGCAGCAGCGTGGCGGGGGAGAAGAGCTGCAGCATACTGCCGCCGAACGCCGAGCCGAGCGGCATGCCAAGGGCCATGAACGTCGTCGCGGCGCTCAGTACCCTGCCGCGCTGGTGGTTCGGCACCTGCTGCAGGATGAGCACGTCCACGAGGACCACGGCGGACGGTATGACGAATCCCACCGCGGCCATCCACCCCGCCATCCACAGCATTGGACTCAAACCGCCGCCAAACGGAATCGCCGTCATCGCACACGCGAGTGCCAGCACCCCGCCGAGGAGGCCGAGCAGTCGACCGGGGTTCATCAGCCTGTGCAGCTTAGGAATGAAGGGCGCGCCGAGGATTCCGCCGGCTGCGAAGCAGGCGAGGATCAGGCCGATGTAATGAGTGGGCACACCCTCGTGCCGGGCCTGCAGGATCAGAACCAGGTCGAGCGGCATGGCGACCAGGTTGAGCAGCATGACGAACAGCAGCGTCGCCCGCATGACCGGGTGGCGCCAGATGATGCTGACCCCGGCGAAGAAGCCGTCGTTCCCGCCGGCTTCCGGCTCTGATGCTCCTGAGGCGTCGTGGCCCTCGTTGACCGTGTCCTGCGACGCTGCCGCGGGCTCAGGCTGGCTCTCGAAGCGCACCGCGTAGGCACAGAGGGCGGATGCGGCCATGCCCGCTGCGATGACGGCGAACGCGAGTGATCGATCGTACGAGTAGAGCAGAGCTCCGACCGCAGGTCCGAGCAGTTGCGCGGCGTTGCCCACCACCTGCTGGATGGAGAGCACCTTCGTCAGCTCGGAGGCCGGTGCGACCAGGCGCAGTGCGAGGGTTCTGATGCTGCTGAACGGCTGGCAGACGCCGAGGACCGCGGCGATCGCGTATACCTCGGCGAGCCAGACGTGCCCGCTCGCGAGGGTGACGGCGAGCACTGTGGCCGCCGTGGCCCGGACGAGCTCGCTCGTGATCAGTATCCGGCGGCGGTCGTGGCGGTCCACGAAGTTCCCGGCCGGTACCGAGGCGCACAGCATCGCGACGAACTGGATGGTCCCGAACAGCCCGGCCAGCAGGGGCTTTCCGGTGAAGCCGAGTACCAGCAGCGGGAAGACGACGTCGGCGACCGCGAGTCCGAGGAACGAGCTGAAACTGCCGGCGTAGAGGCTCTGGAGGGCGTGGTCGCGGCGCGTCGGGCCGGTGGGTTGTAGGGCCGTGTCGAGCGGTTCGCTCATGGTCGTCGTCATCTTCAGTCCCTGCCCCTGGATCGTGCTATATCGGAGGCCGCGTTTGCGGCTCGAGCATCATTCACGCATACGTGAATGATGCTGTCAAGAGAAATGGTTCGGATTCGTGTACCATTTGGACCATGGCGAACCGCAACGACTCCCAGGCCCCCGCGGGCGAGAACGCGGCCGATACTGTTCCCGCGGGCGTGCTGCCGCAGGTCGAGGAGTCGCTCTCGCTCGGCCCGCAGAGCCTCCCCGACGTCCTCGAGACCCGCGTGGTCGAGGACGCGGAGATGATGAAGGCACTCGCCGACCCGTTGCGCCTCAAGATCATGCGCGTGCTCGGCAAGAACGCGACCGTCGAGCCGCGCATCATGACGGTGAAACAGCTCGCCGAGGAGCTCGGCGAGCCGACGACCAAGCTCTACCGCCACATAAAGCAACTGGTGGCCGTGGAACTGATCCAGGTGGCCGAACTCCGGCTCGTCGGCGGCATCGTCGAGCAGCACTATCGTGCCGCGCAGGCCTCGATCAGGCTGGAAGTCGGCAATTCCCCCGAGGTCCGCGACACACTGCTCACCGAGGACACGTTCGGCGTGCTCGGAGCCGCGGTGGAGGATTTCTGCAATCGGTACGAGGAGGCTCTGCGGGCCGGCCGGACGTACCTGGGCTCGCAGGAGTGCCTCGACAACCCGCCCCATGTGCGTTCCGTCGGGCTGTTGTCGGACTACCGGATCCCCCGTGCGAAGGCGGTCGACTTCGGTGAGCGGCTGCATGCGCTGGCGGAGGAGTTCACCAAGAACCAGGACACGGACGGCGAAGACGCTGTCGACGTCAACATGATGGCCGTGTTCTACGCCACGGAGCCCAAGCCGGCAGACGTCGAATAGTCCGACCCTGTCGCAGCCTGGAAACTCGGAATCGGAAACTGTCGGTGGCCGCCGTCACAATGGCCACAACCGAGTGAGGGGCGGCAGCAGCATGAAGGTCGAGATCGAGCACGCGGCGTTCCGCGACATCGTCGGCCACGCCGCGAAAGCCGTCGCGGTGCGCCCGACTCCCCCGGTCATCGCCGGAATGCTTCTTCGTGCGGAGTCCGACGCCTTGCACACCTCGGCCTTCGACTTCGAACTCGCCGTTCGCGCGAGCGCCGCCGCCGCGGTCGGCGAACCCGGGGTGGTCCTCGTGTCGGGCCGGCTGCTCGCCGAGATTACCCGCGCGCTGCCGAAGCTCCCGATCACCTTGACGACAGACGGCACCCGGCTCGTGCTGAACTGTGGTGCGTACCGGTACATCCTCGCCTGCATGCCGCTCGACGAGTACCCGTCGCTGCCGGACTTCCCGCCGATCATCGGTCGGGTCGAGGCCGCCGCATTCGCCGACGCTGCCGGCCAGGCGTCGCTCGCGGCCGACCGCGACGAAACGCTGCCGTTCCTCACCGGCACCCGACTCGAGTTCGAGCCCGAACACGTGCGCCTCGTCGCCACAGACCGATACCGGCTCGCCGTGCGCGACGTACCGTGGCGCCCCGAGCCCGCACAGCAGCGAGATCCCGCCGTAGACAGCTCCGCCCTCGTGCCCGCGCGCATGCTGCTGGAGGCGGCAAAGCTGTTCACGCCGGGGGAGCAGGTCGAGATCGGCCACAGCGAAGGATGCCTCGGACTGTCGGCGGCCGCGCTCGAGGTGACGCTGCGTCAGCTGGACGGCTCGTTCATCCGCTACGCGCAGATTTTCCCCGAGCAATACGCGGGCTGCGCGATCGTCGAGGTCGCGTCGCTGGTGGCGGCGCTGAAAGCGATCTCCCTAGTCGCGGAGCGCAACACACCGGTGCGGATGGAGTTCACGACCGGGCAGGTCACCGTCGGCGCCGGATCCGGCGACCAGGCCGTGGCGAGCGTGACGATCGACGCCGGCTACGACGCCGCCGAGCCCGTCGCGATCGCCGCGAACCCGGCGTACCTGCTCGACGGCCTCGGGGCCCTGGGCACGCCGTACGCCGCGCTGCGCTATCCCGAAAAGGGGCGGCCGGTCGTCATCAGCGGCCTGAGCTCGCCGGACGCCGAGCCGGACGAAGGATTCCGCTACCTGTTCATTCCAGTACGTTCGGGGGTGTGATTTCGCATGGCAGGACCTGGGACGGTGTCGGCCGCTATGCAGTCCGCAAGCTGATCGCGCTGGTGGCGGTGCTGAGCGTCTTCGTCGGCGGGCGCTGGTTTGCGTTCTCCGTGCAGGATTTCGGCACGCCCAGCCCGGCCGCACGCTCCACAGGGCACGACGCGTTGTGGCTCGGGCATGCGTGGGTCGGCGGCGGCGAGACCGACGCGGACATCGACCAGTTGGCCGCGAGCATCCGCGGCACCGGTATCAGTGACCTGTTCGTGCACGTCGGCCCGCTTTCCGATGACGGCACCCTGAATCCCGCGAAGGCCCCGGCGGCCGCCTGGTTCACCGCCGCGGTGCACGCGCGAATACCCGGCGTACGAGTCCAGGCGTGGCTCGGCGACGAGGTGCTTCCATCCGGCCGCATGAGCCTCGAGGATCCGAGTACCAGAGTGCGCATCGTGGCGTCCGCGCGTCAGGTGCTCGCGCGCGGATTCGACGGCGTGCACCTCGACCTTGAGCCCGTGGGCGACGCAGACCCCGGATACCTCGCCCTGCTCGGCGCACTGCATCCCGTGGTCCACGCGGCCGGCGCGGTGCTCTCCGTCTCCGCAGAGCAGGTCGAGACGCTGCCGGGGACGCGCTGGGCCATGGAGGCGGCCGAAGGACATTCATCCTGGTGGTCGGCAGACTACCTGCACCAGGTGGCTTCCCGGGTCGACCAGATCGCGCTCATGACGTACGACACCGCGCTCTGGTCGTCGAGTGCTTACTCGGGTTTCATCCGCGACGAGACTGCCGTCGCCCTCCGCGCAGTTCCTTCCGACGTCGCGCTGCTGATCGGTCTGCCCGCCTTCCACGATGCCCATGACCTGGAGCATTCCTCCTCGGCCGAGACCGTGGCGGCGGCGGT
>Ga0073928_10006093_pt1 | contig 16424 bp, 10 predicted proteins | sample PaiPotPPA55metaG_FD_76969 | JGI IMG/M metagenome (GOLD analysis project Ga0073928, IMG submission 76969) | Iron sulfur acid spring bacterial and archeal communities from Banff, Canada, to study Microbial Dark Matter (Phase II) - Paint Pots PPA... ... | reverse complement strand
GACCGGCACGACACCTTCGCCCGCGAGCAACGTCTCGAAGCCGCGGAGCGTGGCCTGCAACCCGTCGCGCAGATGCGCGCTGTCGTCGAAGCGCAGCGCCCGCTCGAGGTTGTCGATCACGGGCAAGAACTTCGCGATCAGCGCGCGGCGCGCGTGCGCGAGCCGCTCGTCGGCGATGCGAAGCGCGCGCTTGCGGACGTTCTCGATCTCGGCGCGTGCGTACTGGAGTTCTTGGTAGCGCTCGTCCGCGAGCGCCTTGGCCGCCGCGAGTTCCGCGGCGGCCGGTGCGGCTTCATCGGACAGCGGAGCTTCCGCCCGGGGCTCGTCGCTTTCGCTCGGAGCCGCGGGCGTTGTGGCTTCGGTTTCCATCGGCCTTAGACCGACTCTTTGAATTCGGCGTCGATCACGTCTTCGCCGTGCGGCGCCGAGGCCTGACCCTCGGTCGCGCCGTTCTGCGTGGTGCCGTCGGAAGCACCGGCGCCGGCTGCGGCGCCCGTCTTCTGGTAGAGCGCCTCGGCGAGTTTGTACGACGCCTGTTCGAGCTTGTCGGTCGCTGTTTTCACTTCGGCGGCCGTGCCGTTTTCGCTGACCGTCTTGAGTTCCGCGAGCCTCGCTTCGACGTCGGCTTTCGCGCCCGCATCGAGCTTGTCGCCGATCTCCTTGAGCGATTTCTCGGTCGAGTAGATCAGGCTCGAAGCGCGGTTGCGGACCTCGGCCTCTTCCTTCTTGCGCGCGTCTTCGGCGGCGCTGGCTTCGGCTTCACGGACCATCCGGTCGACTTCTTCCTTCGAGAGGTTGGTCGAAGCGGTGATCGTGATCGCCTGTTCCTTGCCGGTGCCAAGATCCTTGGCCGACACGTTCACGATGCCGTTGGCATCGATGTTGAAGGTGACCTCGATCTGCGGAATGCCGCGCGGTGCCGCGGGGATTCCCTCGAGGCGGAATTGGCCCAGGCTCTTGTTGTCGCGCGCCATCTCGCGCTCACCCTGGAAGATCGCGATGTCGACCGACGTCTGACCGTCTTCGGCGGTCGTGAAGACCTGCGATTTCTTCGTCGGAATCGTCGTGTTGCGATCGATGAGCTTGGTGAAGACGCCGCCCAGCGTCTCGAGGCCGAGCGACAGCGGCGTGACGTCGAGCAGTACGACGTCGCGAACTTCGCCCGCGAGCACGCCGGCTTGAATCGCCGCACCGATCGCGACGACTTCGTCGGGATTGACGGATTGGTTGAGCTGCTCTTTGCTCGTGAGTTTCTTCACCAGTTCCTGAACGACGGGCATGCGCGTCGAGCCGCCGACCATGACGATCTCGTCGATCTGCTTGACGTCGATCTTCGCGTCGGCGAGCGCGGCCTTGAACGGGCCGACCATGCGGTCCGTGAGATCGCTCGTGAGCCGTTCGAAATCGGCCCGCGTGATCGTGAGATCGAGATGCTTGGGCGTGCCGCTCGGGTCCATCGTGATGAACGGTAGATTGATCGTCGTCTGCGTGAGCGTCGAAAGCTCGATCTTGGCTTTCTCGGCGGCTTCGGTGAGCCGTTGAAGCGCCTGCTTGTCGCCGGAGAGATCGATGCCTTGATCCTTGCGAAATTCGCCGACGATCCACTGTACGAGGCGATCGTCGTAGTCGTCGCCGCCAAGGTGCGTGTCGCCGTTGGTCGATTTGACTTCGAAGACGCCGTCGCCGACTTCGAGGATCGACACGTCGAACGTGCCGCCGCCGAGATCCCAGACGAGGATCGTTTCGTTGCCTTTCTTCTCGAGGCCGTAAGCGAGCGCAGCGGCCGTCGGTTCGTTGATGATGCGCAGCACGTCGAGGCCGGCGATGCGGCCCGCGTCCTTGGTCGCCTGGCGCTGGGCGTCGTTGAAGTAGGCGGGCACCGTAATGACCGCGCGCGTGACCCGATCGCCGAGGTACGTCGACGCGTCGTTCACGAGCTTCTGCAGGACCATCGCCGAGATTTCTTGCGGCGTGTAGTCCTTGCCGTCGACCTTCACTTTGAAATCGGTGCCCATGTGGCGCTTGATCGATTTGATCGTGCGCTCGGGATTGGTGACGGCTTGCCGTTTCGCAAGCTGGCCGACGAGCCGTTCGCCGGTCTTGGTGAATGCGACGACCGAGGGAGTCGTGCGGCTGCCCTCAGAGTTTGCGATGACGGTGGGCGTTTGGCCCTCCATCACGGCGACGACCGAATTGGTCGTGCCGAGGTCGATTCCGACCACTTTTGCCATAGTTTTGAACCTCTTTCCGACCGTCGTGGACCAACTGCAGGCTCCGGACGCTGGCGCATCCGCGGAGCCGCCCGGGAGCGGGCGCTCGCGCGCTCGATTTCCCGGCTTCGCCTTGCCGCTTACCGATGATCAAGGGCGCCGCCTTAGAGCGGCGCGTAGTGATTTCCCGTACCTAAGATACGCTTTCCCAGCCGGTTGGTTTCGCCCGGTGATAAGGAAAGACCGCGCTCGGCGGGCCGGCGCGGTCTCGAGCGGGCGGAAGCCGCTTCAGGGCTGCTGCTGTTGTTGCTGCTGCTGGTCTTGGTTCTGGTTGGGATCGGGCTGCTGCTGCGGCAGGACGTCGCCGACGTCGGCCGGGCGCTCTTGAACCCGGATGGTCACGAGCTTTTTCACGCCGGCGCTCCAGACTTCCATGTTGATCGTCGAGCCCGGTTTGGTCTCTTTGATCGCCTTGACGACCTGGTCGTTCGTGATGACGTCTTGGCCGTTCACTTTCTGGATCACGTCGCCCGGTTGCATGCCGGCCTGATCGGCCGGGCCGCCGGAAACGACCTGAGCCACCGCGACGCCCTTGCCGCGATAGTTCAGCTGCACGCCCACGTCGGGGGTGACCGTCTCGAGCTGCGCGCCGATGAATCCCGTGTTCGTGCCCTGGTGAACGCCCGGGCTGTTCTCGAGCGCGGCGACCTGTTCGCGAACGGTGTTGGCCGGAATCGCGAAGCCGATGCCCTGGGCGCCGGCCTGCGGATTGGCCGTTGACTGATTGACGCCGATCAGCCGCCCTTCCACGTCGATCAGTGGGCCGCCCGAGTTGCCGGGGTTGATCGGGGCCGAGGTTTGCAACAGACCCTTGAAGCTGATCTCGCCGCCGCCGGTTTCGGAACCGATCGTCTCGTCGCGGTTGAAGCCCGACACGACGCCGAGCGAGACCGATTGCTTCAGCTCGAACGGCTCGCCGATCGCGATTGCCCACTGGCCGGCCTCGAGTTTGCTCGAATCGGCGATTTCGACGGGCGGCGGAACTTTGGTATAGTTGTCGACTTTCACGAGCGCGAGATCCGCGCCGATGTTCGATGCGAAGACGTGCCCCGGTACGCGATCGCCGTTCTGGAAGACGACTTGGATCGACGAGACGCTCGACCCGTTCGGCGGCCGCACGACGTGGGCGTTGGTGACGATCATCCCGCCGTCCGCCGTGCGCGAGTAAACGAAGCCCGATCCCGACGCGCGCGCCCGGTAGCGCTGGATGCGCTCGGGTCCTTGCTGGCCGAAGAACTGCATGAACGGGTCGATCGGAACGACTTGCTGGCCGTTGACGGTGACGTTCAACGCGACGACCGAGGGAGCGACGCGCTTGACGGCGCTGACGATGCGGCTCTGGTCGTCGCCGCTGGTTACGAGCGGCGCCGCGTAGGCGTTCGGCGGCGTGTTGCCGGGGCCGGCGACTCCCGCGAAGTGCGTGCTCGCGTAGAGCATCATCGAAAAGCTGCCGACGATGGCCCCGATGAGGCCGACGATGAGGGTCGGCAGGACGCGCATTTTCTGCATGGTTCTCGTTCGGTATCTCCTAGACTGCGGTTTGGTTCGGCGGCTACGTACTCGCGGCCGGCGCGGAAGTGTCGCCCCCGCGAGTAAGGATTATCCGTCAGCGGCGGCGGGCGAAGCAAGGGGGGCGTTCCCAGCTTCGGCTACGGATTCGGCCGGCCCGTCGCTCACGACGACGCCGTCGCGCAACCGTATAACGCGCCGGGCGTGGCGGGCCGTTTCAGGATCGTGGGTCACCATGATGATCGTGCGCCCGTCCGAGTTGAGCTGCCGGAACAGCGCCATGATTTCGGCGCTCGTCGTCGAGTCGAGGTTGCCGGTCGGCTCGTCGGCGAGCAGGACGGCCGGATCGTTGACGAGAGCGCGGGCGATCGCGACTCGCTGCTGCTGGCCGCCCGAAAGCTCGCTCGGCTTGTGGGAGCCCCGGTCGGCGAGGCCGACCTCCGCGAGCACCCGCTCGGCCTCACGGTCGCGCCGGCCCTGGGGCACGCCGGCGTAGAAGAGCGGCAACGCGACGTTCTTGATGGCATTCGTGCGCGCGAGCAGGTTGAAGCCCTGGAAGACGAACCCGAGCTTCTTGAGACGGATCGCGGCGAGGGCGTTGTCGTCGAGCGTTCCGACGTCGGTTCCGTCGAGGGAGTAGGTGCCGGTGGTCGGCCGGTCGAGGCATCCGATGAGGTTCATCAGCGTCGACTTGCCTGACCCCGAGGGCCCCATGATGGCGACGTGCTCGCCGCGCCCGATTGCGAAGCTCACGCCGCGCAGCGCGTTGACTTCTTGCGTGCCCATCTTGTAGGTCTTCGTCACGTCGCGTAGGACGATCGTATCGGCCATCGTCACGTCGATTCGCGGCGGGCCGTTCGCCGTCCGGCAATCGGTGCGGAATCCCCGCCGTTCGCGGAATTGGCTTGATTGAAAGGGAAATCGCATCCCGCCTGCGGACCACCAGCGACGCGAGTATGATTTCTATTCGGTCGCGCCGTTCTATCATCGGCACGCGTTTTGGCGCGGCCCTGCTCGTCGCGGCGTTCGGCACCCCGTTCGTCGCGAGCGCGACGGTGTTGCCGTACGACGGCGTCGTCGACGACATCGCGGTCATCGCAGCCTGCGGCCTGTCGTACGATACGGTCGCGAAGACCTACACACCGGCAGTCACGTTGCAGCCGAGCGCGGCCGGCTCGCCGCAAGCCGTTCGATTTACGTTCTATGGACCGAGCGGTCAACAAGTCGGCGCGCAGACCATCGTCGTTCCGGCACAACTGCCGGTGCGTTCGACCGCTCCGCTGCGGGCGTTTACGTTCGACGTGCCGTTCGCCGTCGTGCACTGCGACATCGAGCCGACGGTCGCCCAGGCAAGCACCGCGTCACCGCCCGGCGGTAGCGGAGGCTCGGGTGGCGGAGGCGGCGGCGGTACCGGCATTCTTCTCGGCATCCTGGGAGTCGGCGCGCTCGGCGCGCTCGCTGCGGGTCACGGCTCCGGCGGCGGCGGTGGGCCGCCGTCGAGCGGCCCCACGATCACGCCGACGCGCGTGCCGACCGCCACGCCGTTCGTAACCCCGACCCCAACGGTGACGCCGTCGATCGTCCCGTCGGTCGTACCATCTATCGTGCCGTCGATTCTGCCGTCGGTCGTTCCGTCGCTGTCGCCGGTACCGTCGATTCTGCCGTCGATTCTCCCGTCGATCTTCCCGTCGCCGACTCCGACGCCGGCGCCGACCGACACGCCGGCCCCTTCGCCGACGCCGAGCCCGACCCCAACGCCCATCATCATCATTACGACGACCCCGACGCTAACGCCGAGCCCGACCGACACACCGCCACCGACACCGACACCATCGCCAACGCCGTCGCCGTCGCCAACGCCGTCGCCAACTCCGTCGCCGTCGCCAACTCCGTCGCCGTCGCCAACTCCGTCGCCAACGCCGTCACCGTCGCCAACGCCGTCGCCGTCGCCGATTCCGACCGTAGCGCCGACGCCGTCGCCGTCGCCGACCGACACGCCAACGCCGTCGCCGTCACCAACACCATCAGCGGCGCCGTCGCCGACCGACACGCCGTCGCCCTCACCAACACCTTCAGCGGCGCCGTCGCCGACCGACACGCCATCACCGACACCGTCGCCATCGCCGTCACCAACGCCGACGCCGTCGCCGAGCCCGAGCGCGTCGTCGCCACCAACGAACCCGCCGGCCCTAAAGCCGCCGGTCCCGCCGGGCCGTCCCAGAAACGGCCTCCCGCCGGTTCCCGCGCCCGTTCCCGGCCGGCCGCCGCGCTGATCGCGGGTGAGCGACTACTCGTAGCGTAGCGCTTCGATCGGATCCAAACGGGCCGCGCGGTACGCGGGATAGGTTCCGAAGACGAGCGTCACGAGCGTCGCGAACCCGACCGCGATCGCGACCGACTGCACCCATGGGATCGCCGGCACCACGCCCGAGATCGCAACCAGCGCGAAGCGGTCGACGAGGCCGCCGAGCGCGACCCCGATCACCAGGCCAATTCCGCAGCCGACGAGCGAGAGCAGCAGCGCCTCGATGAAGAACTGCGCGAGCACCTGCGAGCGGGTCGCGCCGATCGCTTTGCGCACGCCGATCTCGCGCGTGCGCTCGGTGACCGATACGAGCATGATGTTCATGATGCCGATGCCGGCGACCACGAGCGAGACCGCGCCGATCAGCGCGACGACGAGCGTGAGCACCGCGAAGATACCGTCGACCGTTGAGGAGAACGATTTGCGGTCGAAGGTTTGGTACTCGGCGCGGCCGGCTTTCGCGGCTTTGAAGTACTGAACGATCGCGACTTCGGTCTGCTCGATCTGGTCGGCGTCGCGGACGAGAAATCGCGCGGCGATCAGCGGCCGCGTTCGCAGATACTCGTGCTCGAACGTCGTGTACGGCACGTAAACGTCCCCGCCGAAGTTGACCGGAATGATGCCTTGCGTCGGCGCGCCTTGAACGCCGACGATCACGAAGCGCCGTTCGCCGACGCGCAGGCTGACGCCGTCGGGGTCGCCGCCGCCCGGAAACAGGCGCTCGTACGCGCGATGGGTGAGCACGCAAACGTGGGCGCTCGTCACGACGTCGTCGTGCGCGATCGGGCGGCCGTAGACGAGCGGAATCGTCGCGAAGCTCACTTCGGAATCCGCCGAGAGCCCCAACCGCGCGTGGTCGTGGCCGACCGACATCAAGCGCTCGACCGAGCCCGCCGGTATCGCGGCCGCGACGTTGGGAAAGAGGATCTTCGTCCGCTCCAGGTCTTTGTATTTTATCGCAGCTTTGAGTATGTCGGCTTGGCGCGTGTTCGGGAACACGTAGAAGCTGCGGTCGTTGATCGAACCGAGCACGCCGGTAACGGCGCCCGAGAGGCCTTTCCCGAGAATTTGAATTGCGATGACCGCGGCGACGCCGATGATGAGCCCCGTGATCGTGAGGATCGAGCGCGTTCGGTTGGCGAGCAGCACGCCGAGCGCCTCGGCGAAGAACGGCCCGGCCTGGCGGAAGATCTGCACTGCGCCTAGGACCGCAACGCTTCGATCGGATCGAGCTTGCCGGCGCGGATCGCCGGATACGTCCCGAACACCACGCCGACGAACGTCGAGAACCCGACCGCGATCGATACGATCGTCAGCCACGGGACGGGTGCCGGTCCCAGGATGTTCGACACGACGCCGTAGGCGAGCAGCACCGCGAGGACGCCGAGCAGCATTCCGGTTCCACCGCCGATCAGCGAAAGGATCACCGCTTCCATGAGAAATTGGGTCGTGATGTCGCGGCTGCCCGCGCCGATCGCCTTGCGGATGCCGATTTCACGCGTGCGCTCGGTGACCGAAACCAGCATGATGTTCATGATGCCGATCCCGGCGACCAAGAGCGCGACGCCGCCGATTGCCGTGAGCCCGTAGCCGACGACGGCGATCGTCTTCTCGAACGCGCCGAAGAACGCGTTGAAATCCTGAACGCGGTACTGCGCGCGCGGACCGTGCAGGTGCCGCAGCGTCGCCGTCACCGTATCTCGCAGCTCGTCGAGCGACACGCCCGGCTGTGCCCAGACGTTGAGCGAATCGAGCGGTCCGGGCGCCAGCTCGTGGAACGTCGAGTACGGGATCTCGATGTACTCCGACGCGCCGACGCTCGAGAACAGCGAGGCCTTCAGATCGTCGTACACGCCGATCACGCGAAAGCGCACGCCGTCGATCCGCACGAGCTGGCCGAGCGCGCGCCCCGAGTCGCCGAAGAACCGCCGTTCGAGCGATTGGCTCATCAACGTGACGTGCGCGCCGGTCACGACGTCGTCGTGGTCGATGCGCCGGCCCTCGTGCAGCGTCAGCGAATCGAAGACCACGTCTTCTTGCGCGGCGACCAAGCCGATGTAATCGATGCCGTTGGCTTTGATGTGGTAGTTGCGGCCGTAGTTCGGAAAGACGTAGCGCACGGCGCCCGGATCGGCCGACGCGATCGTGGCGGCGTCGCGATACTGGATCTGCGCGGATTCCGGATCGTCTTGGTTGGGATCGACGTCGACGAGGTACCCCGGATCGCCGAACGCGTTCAGCGATCCGGCGATGCCGGTGGAGGCGGCGTTTCCGATACCGAGTACCGCGATCACCGATGCCGTGCCGATGATCATGCCGAGCATCGTGAGGATCGAGCGCGCGCGGTTGCGCCAGATGGCCTCGAGCGCTTCGCGCGCGTACGCCGCGTAGCGGTGCATTCTAGCGCTATTCGTTCGTCGTGACGGTCGGCGAAGAACCGGGCGTCGGCGTCGGCGCGGGCTTCACCAACCCGTCCGGCGTTACGTCGGGATTCTTCTCGGCGACGATGGTATCGCCGTCGCGCAGACCCGAGTTGACGATCGTATCGGTGTCGTTTTGCGCGCCGAGCGTCACGGTCGTGCGTCGCGCCCGCCCGTCGCGCACGACGAGGATGTAGGTACCCTTTTCGTCGTGGCGGACGGCATCGGTCGGCGCGGTGAGCACGTGTTTCTCCGCATGCGTGATGATGTCGACGTCGGCCGTCATTCCGTCACGCAGGAACGGGAGCCGGCGATCGAGCGCGATCGTCGTCAGCACCTGTCGCGACGTGTTCGCGGGATCGTCCGAGCGCTGCGCGACCGGTGAGATCGAAACGACGTGCCCCGGCAGCTTCGTGGTGCCAAAATCCTCGCCGCTCACGATCGCGCGTTCGCCGATCCGAAGGCCGGCGACGTCCTGCTCGTCCACTTTGGTGCGCACGATGAAATTCTCGTCGGCCGCGAGCGTGAACAGCGCCTGGCCTGCGACGACGCTGTCGCCCGGCTGAAGTGGCCGCAGCGCATCGCTTGGTTCGGCGGCGACGTTCTCGACGACGCCTGAAAACGGCGCGACGATCCTCATCTTGCCGGCCTGCTCCTGCGCGAACGAAAGGTCGGCTTGCGCCCGGCTCGCATCCGCGCGCGCCGCTTCGAGATCGCCCGCCTTCGATTCACCGGCCGCTGCGCGCGCCGCATCGAGTGCCGCTTCGGCTTGGCGCACCGCGTCGCGCGCGGAACCGACGCGATCGCCCAGCACCTGGCGTTCGCGCGTCAGCGTGCCGCCGAGGATCGCGCGCTCGCGGTGCGCCTGATCGTACGATACTCGCGCTTCGTCGTACCGCGCTTGCGCCTGCATCAGCGCGTCGCGCGAGAGGCCTTTCTGGTCGTAAAGGAACTTGTCGGCATCGTAGGTTCGCTTGGCTTCGCGCAGGTCGGTCGATGCTTTCGCAAGCGCGGTGTCGGCCGCGAGCCGTTGTTCCTCGGCCGTGTTCGCGCCGTAGCCCAGGCCCGATTGGGAACCCGCGACGAGATCCTGCTGCGCTTGGGTCAACTGCTCGCGCGCCGCAACGAGGTTGGCTTCGGCTTGCAAGACGCTCGAACGGTTCTGGTCCGGCAGCACGGCGTTGGTCTCGGCGACGGTTTGCGTCTTGGCTTGCGCCGACTGCAGCGTGGCTTCGGCGTCCTGCACGTTGGATGCGACCTGGGCGTTGACGATCGTTCCCAGCAGCTCGCCCGCGCTGACGCGGTCGCCGGCCTTCACCACGATCTGGCCCATGTTGCCGCCGACGCCGGCGGGAATGGTGACCGTGCGCGGCAGCTGCACGACGCCGGTTTCCGGAAGCTTCGTTTGAAAGTCGCCGTAGTGAACGGTGCGCTCCAGTACGGCGATCGGCGCGGCGCCGCGCCGGAAGAACAGGCCGGCGACGATGACGAGCACGATTACGGCGATCACGATGATGGTATTGCGGCGTCGGTTCATAGGCCTCGCAGGTCCACGGCGGCGGTGGTATCGGGCGGCGCGAGCGCGACCCGCAGCTTGATGAGGGCGGTGACGTACGCGACGCGCGCGGCGAGCAGATCGTTCTGGGCCGAGAGCGCGGTCTGCTGGGTTTGGCTGACGTCGGTGAACGAAATAAGGCCGTTCTTGTACTGGAGTTGGGCGATCCGCGCCGTTTCCGCGCCGAGCTGGGCCGAGAGCTTTGCGAGCCGCAGCTTGTCGGCAGCGGCCGTCAGGTTGCGGCGCGCCGCGTTGACGTCGGCCTCGACGGAATCGTACGCGTTGTAAAGCCCCGCGAGCGAGGAAACGATCTGCGCGCGCGCCGCGTGGTGGGCCGCCGCGCGCTGGCCGTAGTCGTAGAGCGGGACCTGGAACGTCGAGAGGACGTTGAACTGCCAGAAACCCGGCACGTGACGGTTGACCGGCGGCAGCAGAACCGGTGGCGGAAACAACACCGTCGGGAAGAGCGCTTTCTCCGCATTGTAGCTCGCGATCGCCGCGGCGTTGCTTTGATCGATCGAGCGTTGTTCGTCGACGAACTGCGTCGGCGAGACTTGGCTTCCGAACGAGCCGTTGATCGTCACGACCGGCCGCAGATCGTTGTCGACCGCGGCGTCGCCGAGCTTGGATGCGTCGAGTGCGGCGCGCGCCTCCGCGATCTCGGGCCGGTTCATCTTCGCGATCGTCGCGAGCTGGTCGGCCGGCGTCGCCGGCACGGGCGGTTCGGGCAACGTCTGGGGAACGTCGAAGATCGTCGCGGCGGGCGCCCCGATTTGCACCGCCAATGTCTCGCGGTCGTTCTGCTCGGCGGCCCGCGCGCTCACGAGCGTCGATTCGCTGCGCGCGACCGCGACTTGGGCCTTCAGCACGTCGACGCCGGCGATTCGACCTACGCGTTCTTCCGCACGCGCGGTATCGAGCAACGCGCGCTCGTAGGCGAGGTCGCCTTCGTCGAGCGAGACGGCACCGCGGTCGGCAGCGAGCGCATAGAACCCGTTGGAAACCGCGATCGCGGTCTGTTCTTCCTGACGGCGCAACTCGTACCGGGCGTTTTCGGCTTGCTTGCGGGCTTGCTGCGCGGTGAGCTGCTGGCCGCCGTTGTAGAGCGTGTACGTCGATTGCAGCTGCGCCGTGTTTTCGGAGAAATTCGTCGCCGGAGCGATGCCGAATTGCGCGAACTGCCCGGGCTCGTTCGCCGATTTCGCGAGCTGGTTCTGCAGCTCGCCGCCGAGGCTCGGGTACTGGCCGGCTCGGGCCCGGGTGAACGCCGAAGCCAGGTTGAGCGCGGTCGCTCGCTGCGCGAGCAGTGCGGGCGCGTGGCCGAGCGCATAGGCGACGGCGGCGGGCGCATCGAGCCGCAGCGGGCCGCGATTTCCCGGCGTGCCTTCAAATGCTCCCGGGGCGAAGACGAGCGGCGGCGCGGTCGCCGCGGCCAGCGCTTGCAGCGTTCCGCCGGCCGGCCGGTCGTGATGTGCCGCCGGTGCCGACAGCGGAACGGCGCACAGCACCGCGGCCGCGGCCGCTGCGAATGCGCGTGCGCCAAGACTCATCGGGCGAAGGGCACCGCGAACAGCACGCCGCCGAATGTGACGATCGCGGCGATGACGTACGACGGCACCGCACGCAGGCCGGCGATCGTGCGCAGCCCGAGCGCGAGCAACGCGAACGACCAGATTTGAAACGGGTTGAACGTCCCGAGGAACACGAGCAGCTTCGGCGCCGCGCCGGGCGCGAGCCACGCGAGACTCGGTACGACGCGCAAGACATCCGATTGCGACGTGAAGTCTTCGGGGCCGCGCAGCGCGACCAGGATTCCGACGATGAGATAGCCCACGCCGAAGTTGATGATCGCGACGTTTGCGGCCAGTGAGAACAGCCGCGCGAAGTTCGCCGAGCCGCGCGATATCGCGTTGCCGACGAGTAACACGAGCGCTGCAAGCGCGATCGCGATCAGGACGATCAGCGGGTAGAAGACCCAAACCACGCGCTGGACGGTCACGGAAAGATCGGTGATCTGCCGGATTTTCGCGGGCGACATCCCGGCCATGTTGGGATCGGTCGCTGCCTGGTGCGCGATCGTTGCGGTCGCGATGTGCTCGCCCGCCGGAACCACCAAGAACGAGCCCACCATGCCGACGGCGGCGGTCAGCACAAAGGCCCACAGCCAGCGCGGCCGCTCGCGCAGCGCCTCGAACGCGCCCTTGGGCGCGCTCAGCGTATCCCAGACCAGAAGAAGACCGCTCCGGCTTTGCGGCACGGCGTCGACGCTCATGGAGTCCTCCCACAGATGGTACAAAACGGGCCGCCGTCGAGTTTCACGGCGAGAACAAAAACGCCAAAGCGAAATCCAGCGCGAACGCGATCGTGAGCGCCCAGGTGAACCGGACGCCGGCGAACACCGAGAGCCCGTAGGCGACGAGCACGAACGCCCAGGCGTCGAAGATCGTGAAACGCGACAGAAATCCGAGTTCGCGGTCGTTTCCCGCGGTCGCCAGCAGCCCGAGGTTGTCGGGAAGCGCGAGCGCAAACGCACGCTGGTCCCGGTAGCTCGCCGGGGCTTGGACCGCCACGGCGACCACGTGCGCGAGGTCGCCGAGCGCCGAAACGACGCCGCAGTTGGCCGCTAGGGAAAAATACCGCATGAACGGCGCCTGCCGATCGCGCGCCCGGGCGGCCGCGGTCAGGACGGCCCCGATGACCAGGGCCGCGACCGGCGGCAGTGCGAGCGCCTGAAAGCCCAGGACCAGGGCAACCTCTGCTTGGGTCGGGCGCGGCGCGCCGCGGTCGGCCAGGTGGACGATCGCCGGCAGCACCAGGTACGCCGCCACGAGCTCAATGCCGATCGTCACGGCGAGCGCCGGCAGCCACTCGTTGGTCCGGGCAATCTTAAGGAAGGCTCGGCCCGGCGCCACGACGATGTCGAGCGGAAGCGAGAGCCCGGCGCGGGCCGGTTGCTCGGGTTCGGGAGGCAAGGGAAGGTCGGGCGGCGTCACGTTGGCGGCTGTTCGCGCTTGGGCATCGGCCCCCGTCTTGAGCCGGGCGGGGCGCCCTTAACCTTAGAGGAGCCTGGCAGTCCGAGCAAAACCAATCCTTCGTTAGGCGAAAGTGACGGAGCCATCAGAGGTCGTTGCTAAGCGCCTACATCTCAAAAAACGTGTTCGTGAATGGGGCTCTCGTAGCCGTATTCTGTATGCGTCCATAACAAACACAGAGGCACATATGATCTCGAAGGCGTTTCAGCTAGGGCGTCGGCATGTTGCCGTTCGCCTCGCAGTCTGTGCGGCGCTCATGATCTCGTTGCTCGCGCCGCTCACCGTCCCCGTCTATGCGGCCGGCGGTCAAGTCGGCAACATCCAAGGCAACGTCATCGACTCCGCGTCGAAGGCGGGCATCACCGGCGCGACGGTCAACATCGCGGCCCCGACGGGCAACTACTCGACCAAGACCGGATCCGGCGGATTCTTCAGCTTCCTCGGCGTCACGGTCGACACGTACACGATCTCGATCCAGTACGGTGGATACGACACCGTCCAGCAGGCGGGCATCACCGTTACGGGTGACCAAACGCTCAGCCTGGGGAACATTCCCGTCCAAAAGACTCTTCGCACGATCGTCCGCACGACCAGCCGCGCGCTCAACGGCGCGTTCCAGCCGACGCAGACGATCGACTCCTATACGATCAGCGGTGCTCGCCTCGTGGAAACGACCGGTAAGACGGCCACAACGAACGAGAACAACCTGCTGCTGGCCGTGCCGGGCGTGACCCTAACGAACGCCGGCACGCCGACGATCCGCGGCGGCAGCGCCCACGAAGTCGGCTATCAGTACGACGGCGTCACGTTCACCGAACCGTTCCTCGCGAACAACGGTGGCGGCGAAGCGGTCGGTTCAGGCCTCTTCAACGGCATCGGCAACGTCCAAGTCGTCGAAGGCGCGGGCGATGCGACCCAGGGCAACGTGGGTTCCGGCGTGATCAACCTCGTTCCGAAACGCGGTTCATACCCGTCGTTCGGATACGTCGACGCCGAAATGGGCGGCCCGAGCTACTTCCATCAGTTCGCGCTCGAGTACGGCTTCGCGACGCGCAACGACTCGCTGTCCGACTACATCGCGTACAACGGCCAGCGCCTCGATCCGTACCACGGGTACTTCAATCAGAACGCGGCGCAATTCGGAAACTATTTCGGAACGCTGTACCGCGCGAACGATCAGTTCGTCAACAACCTCGTCTTCAAGTTCGGCAAGAATCACAACCAGCAGTTGCAGTTCTTGTACTCGAACCTCTCGTCGGTCGGCGTGGGCAACTACGGCGGCTTGACCGGGCTCTACGGCACCACGAATCCGAACGGCCTTGCGTACTATCCGTACGACGTTTCGCCTGACGGCACGACGCTGGGATCGGCCCAGAGTCTCCTCGCGCTCGTCGCAGGGTACACGCCGGCCCAGTTCTCACAGCTCATCGCGCTGTCGCCGGGCGTTCCGTCCGCCAACATCGCGCCTTCGGGACCGCAAGTGGTCGACTCCCTGCAAACGCGGTTCCTGAAGTTCGAGTACGACAACAACTTGACGCCGTCGACGTACCTCGCGCTGCGCTACTACAACTGGGAACAGCTCGACTACAACGATACGTCGTTCAGCAATGGTCCGGCCAACGGATACGTGGCCGGCCTCGGCGCGCAAGGCGGCATCGGTCTGCCGGTGTGGCAGCAAGTGGGCGGTCCGACGGTTGGAACGAGCCTCGACATCACGCAGCAGTTCGGGTCCAAGCTCACCGTTACGGCCAACGGACTTTACAACATCGTCGAACCGGTTTGGAACTCGGAGCAACCCGGGCTCGCCTTCTTCGGCTTCGGCGGCGGCTCGGCCCAAGGTCCGTCAACCGCCGACTGGCTGCCCGGCGGCTTCATCTACACGCACTTCTGCGGGTCGACCGTGTGGGCGACCGGTGCGCCAAAACCCTCGTGTCTCCCGCGACTGCCGTCATGGGGCATCGACTACGAAGGCGACAAGTGGCAGAACTTCGGAATGGGTTTGCGGCTCCAGTACGCGCCGGTCAATTCCGTACGGCTCGATCTGGGCACGCGGTACGAGGGACAGAACGAGCACTGGAGCGGCCAGCTCGACAACTTCGGTCAAGGCGTACCGACGGCGACCGTCAACAATCCGTTCGCCGTTCCGAACAACTACTTCACGAACAGCTTCCTGCTTCCGCGCGAGTGGGAACCGCGTGCCGGCATCACCTGGGAGGTCAATCCCTCGACGTCGGTTCGCTTCGGCTACGGCCGGTCCGCGGTGTTCTCGGTTGGCCAAAACGGCGGCACGCCGTTCTACGCAGCCGGGCTCGCGCCGTACATGAACATTCCGGCGCCGGCCGGGTTCACGTGCGGAATCTTCGGCCGTGGCGCCGGCTACGCGCAGTTCCCGTGCAAGAGCTACGGTGCGGCGCTCTACTGGGCTGAGGACAACGTCGAATCGCCCGACGCCGGGTTCACGCAGCCGGCGATCTACTCGAACTACGACCTCAGCTTCTCGCACCAGTTCAAAAACGGCTGGGGCACGCGGCTGACGCCGTTCTACAAGCTCGGAACCGAACTTCCGTCGTTCTCGCTGATCACCATCCTGCCGGGTGGCAACGAGATCTTCGGCACGTCGAACCTCGGCTTAAACCGGACGACCGGCGTGGAATTCAACCTGACGACGCCGGAACGTCCGACCGGCATCAACGGGTTCTTCTCGGCGACGTACCAGAACGTGCTCAGCACGACCCCGCCGCTCTCGATCAACGAGACCGCGGTGCCGCTGCTGTCGCCTGCGACACTCGCGCTCGGTGACGTCTATCGGGCAGGATACGTCTCGCCATTCTCGATGCGAATCGGAGGAACGCTGAACACCAAGGGCGGCTTCAGCGCGACGCCGATCCTGCAGTTCAACGTCGGCTATCCGTACAGCCTCGGCAACCTGATCGCGGCAAAGCTGTCGAACGGCTCGTTCGCGAACGTTCCTCAGGTCAACTTCGGGCCGGGACTCAATCAGCTGACCGGTCTGCAGAGCCAAAACGGAGCGGAGTTGTCGACCAACTACTACGATCCGGCCGATCCGGGAACGTCCGCGAACCCGAACATCGCCTTCACGCGGGGAACGCCCGCATCGTCGGCGACCGGCGGCTTCCTGTCGCATTCGAACCTGACGGGCAACCTGACGCTTCAGTACAAGCGTTCGGGGAACACGATCGGCGTATCGATGGCGAACTTGTTTGGCAACGCGTACATCAACACGGTGCCGGCGATCAACCCGTTCTACCAGCCGGTGGCGACGGGGCTGTCGGGGCCGCAGAACAACGTCAACAACTGCTCGGTCACGTTCGG
>Ga0073928_10006092_pt1 | contig 16436 bp, 15 predicted proteins | sample PaiPotPPA55metaG_FD_76969 | JGI IMG/M metagenome (GOLD analysis project Ga0073928, IMG submission 76969) | Iron sulfur acid spring bacterial and archeal communities from Banff, Canada, to study Microbial Dark Matter (Phase II) - Paint Pots PPA... ... | reverse complement strand
ATGCTGATCGGATAGCGCGTGAACTCCTGTTCGAGCGACATCACGACCCACCGCAGCGTGTCCACGCGAACGAACCAAAACGAGAGCGTGGCAACGACGAGCGAAATCCCAAGATCAATGAGCGCCCCGCCGACGACGATCAGCGGGACGAGTGCGACGAATGCCGCATCCACTTGCACGCCGGCGTACTGCGTGGCGAAGACGAAGAAGATCACCGCGAGAATCAGTTCGTCGGGCCAGATCTGCTGCGGCACGGTCAACGTCTGGAAGAGTGTATCGAGCGGGCGGACGAGGAAGCGGTCGAAGCGTCCTTCGCGCACGTATTCGGGAACACTGATGATCGTGAAGAAGAACGTGTTATGGATGGCATGTCCAAGCATCCAGAGCGCGTAGAGGAATGCCATCTCGCGAAAGTCCCAGCCGTTCATCGATGGAAACTGCCGAAGCGTCACGTACAGGGCGGCGACCGCCGTCCCATGGTACACGAGCGTGAAAGCGAGCCACATGAAGAAGTTGGCGCGGTACTCGACCATCGTCAAGAAATTGATGCGCCAATACTGTTTGTAGGTCGCCAGCACGGGTGAGCCGCTTCGTCTTTCGTGCCAGAGTTCCGGTCGAGCGGCCGTTTGCGCTGGGGTTGACGGCAATGGCGCTGCAGCGGCTGAGTACCAATGCGGTTGACATGATTGACGCGGACGGCAGGTACCGACGAGCGCTCACCTTTGGCAAACGCAACATCGTCATGCGCGTGCGGCAAGTCGCTTCGCGAATGCTCGAGGTCGAGCTGGTCGGTGCCCGAACGGGGCGCCTGTTGCCCACCGCGCAGCGCATGCTGGGCACGCAAGTCGACCCTCGGCCGTGGGAGCGCCGAGTCTCCGCGGTGTCCTGGCTGAAGCAACTGACAAAGCAGCACGCGGGCTTGCGCCCACCCCGTTACCCGACCTTATGGGAAGCTGTCGCGCACGCGGTCGTCTTTCAACAGATCAGCATCCACGCCGCCGGCGCGATCATGCGGCGCTTCGTGGTGCAATTTTCAGCGCCGCTCGAAGATGACGGCGTCCTGCTCTATCCTTTTCCTGAAGCCCAAACCGTTGCGAAGGCAACGTTGAAGAAGATGCTGCACGTCGGCTTGAGCGCCAACAAGGCGCTCGCGCTGAAGGATGCCGCACTTGCATTTGCCGGCGGCCGGATCAGCGAAGCGCGCCTACAGCGGCTCCCGACCGCCGAGGCGATCGCTGCGCTCAGTGCACTGCGCGGGATCGGGGCCTGGAGTGCCGCAGTCATTTTGCTCCGCGGGTTGGGCCGGCTGGACGTCTTCCCCCTGAACGACTCGGGCGTCGCGGCCACGCTCAAACTCGTGGCGCCGGACGCAACCGTCGATCTCGACCGGCTACTCTTGCAGTTGGGCGATCAGCGCGGCATGCTGTATTTCCACCTCTTGCTCGGGCGCCTCGCTCATCGAGAAAGGATACGCGAATGAAGACAATGGCCCCCCAATCCTCGACCTTCTCCGTGCAGCGGGCGCAAGAGCGTTACTTTGCCGATCACGGCTGGCTGCGCACGTACCACTCCTTCAGCTTCGCGGATTACTTCGACCCGAGCAACGTGCAGTGGGGAGCGTTGCGGGTCTTTAACGACGATCGTATCGCCGCCGGGGAGGGCTTCCCGCCGCATCCGCACCGCGACATGGAGATCCTCACGTATGTCTTCTCCGGCGAGCTCGAGCACCAGGACAGCATAGGGAATCGCGGCGTCGTCGGGCCGGGCGGCGTTCAGTATAGGAGCGCGGGGACCGGCGTGCGCCACAGCGAGTTCAACCATTCAAAGACCGATGAGCTCCGTCTCGTGCAGATGTGGGTCCTCCCCGGGAAGGTGGGCAGCACTCCGAGCTACGGACAGAGAGATTTCACGCTCGAAGATCGGCGCAAGCGGTGGCTGGTCGTCGCCAGCGGCGAGAAAGCATTTCACGAAGCGCCGATCGCATTGACGCAAGACGCGACGCTGCGCGTCGCGCGGTTAGAAAATTCGACGTTGGAACATCAATTCACGCCGAACCGCTACGGCTTTCTGTTCGTGGGTCCGGGCGCCGACGGTGACATGGTTCGCGTGAACGATGAAACATTGTCACCGGGTGATGCGGTGCGCACCTACGGCATCCCAAAGCTCGAGATGTCCGGCAACGGCGAACTGGTCTTCTGGGACTTACCGGCCTAGATCCGTGCGGTGCCTAGGTGCGCTGCCAAGATACCGGTGTCCGATGAAGACGCTCTGCCTTTCCCTCGTTTCGAGGCCTGGAGCGCGCGATGAAGTCTCCGACTTTTTGAACCCTCGCACGGATGCGAGCTTCAAAGCTTGCTCTGTTCAAAAAGCGGCGAAGCAGGGAACGAATCACGATGTTCGTTCCCGAGCGTCTTCATCGCGCGCTCCGGGCCTTGAAACCTCACCCGCCTTGAATCACGACGCGGCGTGATGCGGCGCGCCATACGACCATTGAAAGCAGCGCGAAGAGCGCGAGCCAGAGCGCTTGCGCGATGAAATATCCTTCATACTGCGACGGCTGGATCAGGCCAACGTAGATCAGCAGCGGCGTCGAATAGATTGCCGCAAAAGGCAGCGCGAAGAGAATCCGGCCGACGATGCCGGGAAAGAACGTGAGCGGGATGATCTGTCCGCTCAAAAGATCGGACACCCAGCGGACGATCAGCTGAACGGCAAACGTTTCCAGCGTCCAGAAGGCGATCGCGTTCATCAAGAAGTTGAGAAAGAAATTGACGACGTAGCCGAGGATGAACGAGAAGATGAAGGCGATGCCGGCCTGCGGTGACGACGGCAGGTCGACGTGCACGAGAAAGAGCGCAAAGATCAACGAAGGCACGACGAGCAGGGCGTGAACGAGCGTCTGGCCGACGCCGTCGCTGAAGAAGTACATCGGCAGACTGATCGGCTTCATCAGGTCGGTCGCGATCGTCCCCTCGCGGATCTTCTCGCGAATCGAGCGGGTGCCGTCGACTTCCAAAATCAGCGACATCAACAGCGCGACGGTCGCGTAGGTGATCATCGAGTGCAACGGCAGTCCGAGCGGCGCCACATTCTGCGCGTAGAGCGCCGTCCACAGCGAGCGCAACAGATACACGCGCAGCACTAACGAGACGACCTCGGTGAGAACTTCCATCCGGTAGGTCGCCTCGCGCGCGAAGGCCTTCTTGGCGAATTCGATGTACGGCTCGGCGCGAAAGCGCATCGCGGACTACTTCTTCCCGCGCCGTTCTTTCTCGATCGCTGCCTCGCGACGATGACGCGCCTCTTCGAGCTCCAAGAACATCACGTCGACGACTTTGCCGACGTCGGCCGCCTGAGTCGGCGGTGGCTCTTGCGTCTTTGAGACGGGCGCCTTGGGCGCCGTCTTCTTTGGAGATTCTGCCACGGCCGCGTCTTGCGCATGCTGCTTGCGCAGGAACCTTGCGTAATTTTGTGCCGCTTTCTCCCGCACGTCTTCGGTTTGAGGTAAATTGAAGACGGTTTCAAAGAAGTTCATCTGTGCGTGGACTTCGGGCGCTTCGCGCGGCGGATGCACGACGGCCGGATCGCCGTACGCGATGTGCTGCATCGGCACGTGCTGACCGGTGCGTACGCGCGTATTGATGTGGACGATTCCGCCGAGCGCGACGCTGACCCCGGACTCGACCGTCGCGCCATTGAAGACGCGCGCGCCCGAAGCGATGAAGACGCCCGGCTCGATCGTCGCACCGACCACGTACGCGCCAGGCCCGATGATGCAGCTCTCGCCCACGCTGAGAGGAAATTGGATCGCGCTTCCACCGCTTGCCCGCAGCACGGCGTTTTCCATAACGATGCTGTTGGCGCCAATGACGATCGGAGCGCCTTCCGCGGTGATGATGGCGCCGTAGAGAATCGCGCAGCCCTCTTCAACCTTCACGTCACCGCTGAGAACCGCATTCGGCGCGACGTAGGCGCTCGCATGAACTTTCGGTTGCTTCGTGTTGCTCGAAACGATCACGACTTTACCTCATCGGATGTGTGCAGCAGTGGATCATCGTAGCCCTCAACGTAAATGCGCCGGATGATCGATTCCAGCTCCGGTTCCTCGATGGAAACATCGGTTATGCGGAAGCGTTCCGCGGCAAGCCGTATCAACTGGTCGGCGCGAACGCGATTACGGTCGAACCGAAATCGCGCGACGACTCCCTCGTTAGAGACGACCTCCGTTTCGGGCAAAGCAACCGCGCGCTGTGGTTCACTCATCGTGACGACGAGCGTGCGATGCGTGCCGTACTGTTCCTTGATACGATCGATCGGCCCATCATAGATGATCGTGCCGCGGTCGATCAGCACGATGCGATGCGAGAGACGCTCGACGTCGGCGAGATCGTGCGTCGTCAAGATGATCGTCGTGCCGCGCTCAATATTGACGCTCCGCACGAAATTCCGGATCGCTTCCTTCGCGACGATGTCGAGGCCGATCGTCGGCTCATCGAGGTAGATGATCTTTGGGTCGTGGAGCATCGCGGCGGCAAAATCGCCGCGCATGCGCTGCCCCAAGGAAAGTTGGCGCACCGGCGTCTGCAAGAACTCTTGCATCTCGAGCACTTCGGTAAAGTACTTCAGGTTCGACGCATACCGATCGCGCGGGATCATATAGATGGCGCGCAGCAGCTCGAACGATTCGATCAGCGGCAGATCCCAATATAGCTGGCTGCGCTGGCCGAAGACGACGCCGATGTGGCGCGCGTTCTCCTTGCGCGACTGGTAGGGAACGCGCCCGTCCACCTCGATCAGTCCTGACGTCGGAACCAGAATGCCGGTCAACATCTTGATCGTCGTCGATTTGCCGGCGCCATTCGGCCCGATGTACCCGACCAGTTCGCCTGCTTCCAGCGACATGTTGACGTTGCGGACCGCGGCCTTTTCGACGTACGTACGGCTAAAGAGCGTACGCAATGCGCCGGCCGGCCCGCTTTCGCGCTTCACCGTGCGAAATGTTTTGCAGAGGTTGCGCGTGCAGATAATCGGCATGGCAGGAGGCGCTATTCAACGCGCTGCAAGCGGTCCCTTAGGCAGATGATCGTCACGGTTTCCAATCAGTATGGTGCGGGTGCGATTGATGCGGCGCAGCGGGCGGGCCAGCAGCTTGGATATCGCGTTATCGACCGAGAATTGCCGGTTGTCGTTGCCAAGCGTCTGAGCACGTCCCCCGACGCCGTCACCGCCATCGAAGACACAAGCCGCAATCTTGGCGAGCAGCTGATCACTGGTCTTGAACTCGGAACGCCCGAAATATCCCTAGGGTCGCGCGAACAGCCGTCATTCGACCGCGAATGTCTGCGTGAAATCCAGATCGCCGTCCGCGAGTTCGCAGCGCAGGGGAACGTCATCATCATCGGTCGCGCAGCGTACGCGATCTTGGGGCGGCGGGACGACGCCATCCGAGTCTTCATGTACGCGCCGCGCGAGTGGCGCGTCACAAGAATCAGCGACGCCCTCAATGTATCCGTTCAGGCGGCCGCCTCTGAGATCGATCGCATCGACCGAGCGCGCCGAACCTACGTGCGCGAGCATTACCAGCTCGAGTGGGAAGATCCGCGAGCGTACGATCTCTGTATCGACACGGCCCGTTGCGGGCCGCTGGGCAGCGCGGCGCTGATCGTCACCGCGGTGCGGTCATGCGCCTAGCGCGCGATCTTTCACCTGCGATCGACGAACCGCTTCCGCAGCGCGCTCCGACCCTGCTAGCGGCGCTCCGATTTCACGACTTTCGCCTGCTGTGGATGGGGCTGCTCGTCTCCAATCTCGGCACGTGGATGCAGTTCACCGCGATCGGTTACTTCGTTGTAAAGCTCTCGCCGACGCCGCAACTCGGCTCGCTGTATCTCGGCATTCTCGGCGTAGCGCGTGCGGTTCCCGTGCTGCTCGCGTCTCCGGTGGCCGGCGTCGTGGCCGATCGGCTGCCCCGCCGCCGCGTGCTATTCGTCACGAATTCCGCCATCTCGCTTCTTGCGCTGCTGCTTGCGATACTTACCTCAGTGCACGCGATCAACATCTGGGGGCTGATCGCGCTCTCCATGTTCAGCGCGGCCGCGCAATCGTTCGATGTTCCGGCGCGCCAAAGTTGGGTGCCGCTGCTGGTCGATCGAGAGTATGTCGGCAACGCGATCGGCTTGAACTCGATCGCATTCAACGCTCCCGCGGTCATTGGCCCGGCAATCGCCGGCTTTCTGATCGCATATGCCGGCGTGGCGGGCTGTTTCTATGTCAACGCCGCCGCGACGTTAGCGGTCGTCGTCGCGCTGCTCTTCATGGGATCGCCTCCCCCGTCCAGCACGACGCAAGAGTCGGTCTGGGAATCGATCCGCAACGGCATCGCATTCTTACTTTCGCACCCGATCTTGCGCTACGTCATCATCTTCTTCATGGTCAGCGCGCTGCTGGTGCGGCCGTATAGTTTGGTGCTGCCCGCCTATGCGCTCAACTATTTAGGCGCTGATGCGAGAGGTCTCGGTTGGGCGATCGCCGCGACGGGCGTTGGCGGTTTCGGCGGCGCGCTCGTGACCGCAGTCTTCGGTTCGAGCGAGCGAAGGGGGGTACTGTGGTTGCTCTCCGCCGGCGTTATGTCGATTGCCGTTCTAACGCTCGGATTCGTGCATACGCTTCTGCTGAGCATTCCGGTGCTGGTCGTGATCGGACTTGCGACGTTAGCTTTCATGGGCCTCTCAAACATCTTGATTCAGACGCTCTCTCCCGATACCGTGCGCGGGCGAGCCGTTTCCGTGTACTCGATGCTCGCACTTGGTTTCGTGCCGGCCGGCGCTTTTGTGATCGGCGGTTTCGGGTCGGTGATTGGGTTGGGACACGCTTTCATCGCGGCCGGTGCGGCGACGGCGCTATTCGTCGCGTGGCTTGCCTTCTATCGGCCAATCATGAGAACGATTTAGAAAAAAAAGCGAGCCGCGTATGCGACTCGCTTGACGTCGGTAAGGGCGGTTTAAGCCGCTGCTTTTCTCCGGCGGCTTCCGCGGCGTTTGCGTGACGACGCTTTACGCGTTGTTTTCCGTGCGGAAGATGCCTTGCGAGCTTTCTTGCGTCCGCCGGCCTTCTTGCGCCCGCCGGCTTTCTTCCGTCCGCCGGCTTTCTTGCGACCGGTCGACTTGCGTGCGCCTTTACGGCGCGTCGTGCGCTTCGCTGTCGATTTACGCGCTGCGCCCTTTCTCGAGCTTGATTTTCTAGTCGAGCGCTTCGCGCTCGATCTCTTACGTTTGGCTGCCATTATATATGCAGTCACCCTTTCTCTGGTCATCGCTGACCAGGGTTGTTGCCTCCTTTATACAGCAAACTAGCGTGTGCACGCAAGTTTTGTCGCGATGCGACGGGAACTGCAATGAATTGAAACTGACGATTGATGGCGTGCAACTGCACGTTGCACGCGCCGGAAACGGTCCGCCGTTAGTGCTGCTGCACGGCTTTCCACTGTCGCATTCCATTTGGAAGGCGCAGATGGAAGCGCTCATGCAATCCGTGGATATCATCGCTCCGGATCTCCGCGGCATGGGTGACTCCGACGCGCCCGCCGGACCGTATTTGATGGAAAGCATTGCGAGCGACGTTGCGGGCATACTCGACGCGCTCGACATCCCACGCGCCACGATCGTCGGTCATTCGATGGGCGGGTATGCCGCTTTGGCGTTCTTTCGCATGTTCAGCGAACGCGTTGAGCGGCTCGCTCTTGTCTGCACTCGCGTTGATGCTGACGACGCGGATGTGGCCGAGGCGCGCCTGCGCCTGGCCGACCGCCTCGAGCGCGAAGGGATGGAGCCCGCGATCGATGCCTACTTGCCGCGGCTGCTAGCGCCTAGCGCGCCGCAAGATCTCGTACACTCAGTCAGCGAGCTGATCCGCGCGCAAAAACCACGCGGCGCCGCGGCGATGCTGCGCGGCGCGGCGTTACGCGCATCTTCGGAAGACCTGTTGCAAGATGTCGACGTACCGGCGTCGATCGTCTGCGGTGAGCAAGACACGATTTCCCCGCCCTCGCTCAACCGCACGGTGGCTTCGCGATTGAAGGGCGCGGAATTGTGCGTGATCGAGCGCTCCGCTCACTTGCCAATGCTTGAAAATCCGGCCGCGTTGAGCGTGGCGATCAAGGGGTTCTTGACCGGCTCGGGAAGCTTTTCGGCGTGAGACGGCTGATGATCGCAGCGATCATCGCGCCCGTTGCGTGCTTCTTTGCGGCAGCGACGCTTGCGGCCGATGCCAAGCCGTTACGGCATCTCGTGTACAACATCGGTGTCACCGTCTCCACGCAAACTGACGAACTTGTCATGGGCGAGAACGGCGAGATGCCGACCGCGAGCAGCGGCGTCGCGCATTATACCGGTGGCATCCTCTCACAGGGAACCATGACCGTCGATATCATCGGTTTTACAGCCGATGGCGACGCCTTCGCCGTGCAGATCTCGGAAGAAACGAATAACCGCCGCGCGCCGGTAGTCAGGGTTGACGTTACGCCCGACGGTGAACTGCGGATGACCCCCGACGACGCCATCAACGTCACACCTGAAGAACAGGCTCTCTTACGATTGCTGGCCCGGAAGTTTCTCAGTCAAGACGGATTGCTCGCGGGCAGGTGGGTGCACCAGCTTGCCGACCATCAGGCAGACGTCCGCGAGGAATACCGAGTCACCGGCACGCGGCCGAACGGCGACCTGACGATCGCCTTGGACCAGCGCATCAAGGTCGCCGGGGCGCAGCCCTTTGACACGACGACGCATGGTACGATCACCTACAGCGTTGCCTACAAGGTGCCGCGAGCGGTCACGATCGACGGGCGCACGCATCACGAAGGGGTTCAGCAAACGCAGACGGAGGACATGAAGGTACACATGGACCTCCTCAGCGATTCTTTTCAGCCGAATAGCTAATAGGAACGACAAGGCCCAGGCCGTGAAGTACTCACTATGAAGAATTCGGTTATCTTTCCATTTGCGCTGGCCGGCGTCTTGGCGGCGTCAAGTGCCGTCCTGGCGGACCAAGGCAAGCCGATGCGCCACCTCGTTTATAAAGTCGGCGTGACGGTGACAAGCCAGACCGAGGAACTGACGAGTGGCCAGAGCGGCGATACCATGAGCGCGGCGAGCAACGTCGCGACCTATAGTGCGGGGATGCTTTCGAAGGGAACGATGACGGCGGACGTTATCGGCATCACGCAGGACGGCGCCTTAGCCATTCAGATCTCCGAGGATACAGATAACCGGAAGGCACCGCCCGTGCGGGTCGACGTCACCTCCGACGGCCAACTTCGTATTCCGCCCGATCAGCTCGTCAATGTGAGGGAAGAAGAACAAGCGCTCCTGCGGATGCTGGGACGCAACTTTATCAGCGCCGATGACGTCAGCGCCGGGAAGTGGTCGTACCAGCTGTCGCAAGATAAAGCGAACGTGCATGAGGATTATCAGATCACGGGAACGCAGCCGAACGGCGATTTACTGATCGCCGTCAATCAACAGGTCAAGATGGGCGGGGCGCAGCCCTCCGATACGACGGCCCACGGCACGATCACTTACAGCAGCAAATATAAGGTTCCGCGCTTGGTCGCCATCGATGGAAGAACGCACAACGAGGGCGTTCAACAGACGCAAACTCAGGACACAAAGGTGAACTTAGAGTTGCTGAGCGACTCCTTTCAGAGCGGCAGCTAGCTTTATCGCGGCATTGCCGCGCGCGAACCGATGCGGCGAACCAGGTTGAAGAGGAACAGCACGCCGATGACGATCGCTGCAACGACGGCTGCGATAACGATCACCTTCAGTGCAAAGAGCCCGATGATAACTGCAACAATGCAGATCGCGAGCAGGATCGTCAGGCGTACAAAGGTGTTCAGCATAGAGCTCCTCTAGAGAATCGTTTCTTCTTCATCGGGTAGTACCGGCGCGACGACAGACGAGTTTCGCATCTAGCATCGAACGTACGTTCGTCGTGACTGACGCCTTCGCTCTCTTTCATCCGACAGTCGCCGCTTGGTGCCGCGAACGGTTGGTGAGGCCCACGGTGCCGCAGCAAGCGGCACTGCCGCTTGGGGTGCAGCGCCGCAGCTTTCTCCTCTCCTCGCCGACGGGGACTGGCAAGACGCTCGCCGCGTTTCTTCCTTTAATGAGCCGCTTGGCGGCGCGCAAGGATGCCGATGAGCTGTTTCCGCGCACCTACGGGCTCTACGTCTCTCCCTTACGAGCGCTGAGTTACGATGTCGAGCACAACCTGCGAGCGCCCTTGCGAGAGATGGGCCTCTTAGAGCGGCCCAATTCCGAGCGGGCGAAGCTGCGCCGCGGGCGCCTGCGGGAGACGGCCGTGCGCACAGGCGTCCGCACGAGCGATACGCCGGTCGAGGAACGGCGTCTCTTGATGTCCCGGCCGCCCCATCTGCTGCTGACGACCCCTGAGTCGCTCGCCGTGATGCTCGCGATCGATTCTTACCGCAAGACGCTGCGATTCGTAGAGACGGTCATCGTCGACGAAGTTCATGCGCTTGCCGGGAACAAGCGCGGTGCCCACTTGAGTTTGGTCTTGGAATCCTTGCTCGAAGTGGTCGAGGAGCCGTTCAACCGCGTTGGCCTTTCCGCGACCGCGAGTCCGCTCGATCGCATCGCGCAGTTCTTGGTAGGCGAAGGTAGAGAGTGCGAAATTGTCGATGCTCGCGGACTGCGTTCCGTGCAGCTGCGGGTCGATGCGCCCTTTGAGGGCGCTATGGCGCCGCTCGCGACCGTCGCCCGCGCCGCTTCTCAGATCACGCGTGATGTGCGCTCGGCGCTCGTGTTCACCAACGTGCGCAGTCAAGCCGAGCTGATCGGTCACGAGATGGCGCAATATGAGGAGCGCCCGGAAAGTGTGGAAGTTGCGGCACAACCCGCAGCCTCCACGCGCGAGCGCCGGCGCATCGGTGTGCACCACAGCGCGCTCGAGCGCAGCGTCCGGCATCGGATCGAAGCGGCATTGCGGCGGGGCGAACTTCACACGGTCGTCTGCAGTTCGAGTCTGGAACTGGGTGTGGACATCGGCTTCGTCGACCGCGTCGTCGTCGTTGGCGGCGCGCGCGGTATCACTCCGACCTTACAGCGCGTTGGGCGCGCCGGACATCGTCCCAATGCCGTCGCCGACGGAGTGATCATCGCACAAGACCGTGATGACATCATAGAAGCTGCCGCCACCAAACGCTGTATCAAAGACGGCAGAATCGAAGAGATCGCCATTCCGGCCTCTCCGCTCGACGTGCTCGCGCAGTGGCTGGTCGGCAGCGTTATCCCGCAGCGACGGCTCGATCTCGCGGATGCATTGCGGATCGCTCGTCGGGCGTATCCCTACCGGGAGCTGAGCGGCGCCGATCTGCGGGCGTGCGCGCAATATCTTTCCGGAGAAGGAGTCGGCGCCGATAGAGCCCACGTGCGCCGCATCGGCTACGACGGCAGCGCGGTGTTCGGCCTAGGGCGGGACGCTTCGGCAGCGTTTTTCGAAAACGTCGGTACGATTCCGGACGAAGCACACTCGATCGTGCGCGCGCGCGGCGGCTCCGACATCGGTCGCATTGAAGAGGGCTTCACGCACGAGCTCAGCGTCGGTGACGTCTTGCTGCTTTCCGGTCGCACGTTTGCGATCAAAGAAGTACGTCACGGAAGCGTGATCGTCGAACCGATCGTCGCGAAGCCGACCGTTCCGCAGTGGAGCTCCCACCTCAAAGGCGTCTCGCCGCTGCTGGCGGCGGAAATCGATCATTTGCGAATCGGCGTCGCGCGTCGTCTGAAGCGTGGGACAAATGAGGCGGTCACATGGGTGCGTGAGCGCTACGGATTGCGAGATTGGGAGGCGCAGCACGTCGTGCAGTACATCGCTCAACAGAGCGCGATCTCAGCGGTGCCTGAATTACGTCGACCCGTGATCGAGATCTATCGGATGAGCGGCCGCCAAACGGCGGTCTTCCATACCGGCGCAGGACGACGGATCAACGAAACGTTGGCTCGCGCTGTCGGCGCGCGCGTTTTCCGTGCGGCGCGGGTGAACACGCAGCTAACGACGGATGACAATGGCTTCATGCTGACCTTGCCGGCGCGCAAGACGATCCCCGACGCCCTTTGGGCGTCGATGCTGACCCTTGAGCATTTTGAACGCGATCTCTTAGAGGGTTTACGATCATCGCACTTGATACGAACGAACTTCCGCTATGTCGCCAACACGGGGCTGCTCGTCTTGCGGCGCGCGGGCGGTCGCGCTCTGCGCCGCCGTGCCCTGGCCTGGAATGCGGGGCAGATTCTTGCGCGCCTTGAGCGCGCTGACCCAGACTTCGTCCTCCTGCGCGAAACGATTCGGACCGTGACGCACGACCTGCTGGATGCTCCAGGCGCGCTCGAGTATTTGCAGGGGATCGAAGAAGAGCCGCGCGTGCTCCATCCGCCGGCGGCATCGCCGTTCACGTTCGGCATCGTGACGTCGAGCTTCGGTGATTCGGTCGTGCTGGAAGAACGCGCCAGCATGGTCGAGGCGTTGCATGAGCGCGTGTTGGCGCTGCAGCGATGAAAGAGACGTTGAATGACGGCGTCTTCGCCGTACCGGGCGGGCTGCTTTGGTTGGAACGATCCCGCAGCGTCGTTGCCGCGGATGTGCATTTCGGCTATGAAGAAGTGATCGGCGGAGCGCTTCCCCTGTGGAGCACACCGGAATGCGTCGCCACACTTTGCAACGCGGCCCGGGAGTTGCGGGCGGAAGAGATCGTTCTTTTGGGCGACGTGATTCACGGCGCCGCGATGAGCAGCGGCGCAGCCGAGCTCGTCAGCGGGGGCTTAAGGCGATTGCGCCGTCAGGCGCGCCTCGTGCTTATTGCCGGCAACCACGAAGGCAAGTCTCGCGGTGCGGCCGTGCTGGGTGAGACGCACGAAGAGATTGAGCGCCAGGGCTGGATACTCTCACATGGCGATCGGCCGGCGTTGCGCGCCCGCGCCATCATCGGCCATCTCCATCCAAGTTTGCACCTCGGCAGCAACCAATCGGCACCGGCGTTCCTCTCAGCGCAACGTTTGATCGTCGTGCCGGCGCTGACGCCCTATTCGCACGGGCTTGACGTCCGCTCCGATGCGTGTTTGGCGGCGCTGGCATCTTGGGGCATCGCTTGCGCAGATGTGGAGGTGGTCGCGAGCAGCGCGTCGCGCCTCTTCCGGTTTGGATCGCTGGCGTCTTTGCGCAGCGGCGCTGCAAGCGCAAGAGGATCAAACCAGGGGCGCTTTCGCCGAAAGTTCTTGCGGCCGGATCGCTGAGCGCTTGCGAAGCGCTACGGTTGCCTTTCCAGCAGGTCCAGAATCGTAGCGATCCCGGCAACTTGAAACGCAGACTCGACTTGGCCATCGCGTAGCTTTTCTTTAAGGCCGTCAAGTGTCGTCAGCTCGACGTCGATGTTTTCGGTGACATCGAAGCGCTGACGCGCTCTCACCCGTGCGCCGCGCGCAAGATACAGGTGCATCAGCACCGTCGAGTTGGTCGCGTCAGCAACAAGCGTCCGGACGAAGTCGACAGTATCCGCGACATAACCGGTCTCCTCCGCCAGCTCGCGAAGAGCCGCGTCGCGCGGTGTTTCACCTTCGTTGATCAGGCCGCTTGGCAACTCCAACATGATGCGCCCGATTCCGTACTTGAATTCTCGAACCAGCACGACTTCATCGCGTGGCGTGAGAGCAAAGACAACGCTAAAGCCGCGACCTTCTCGAACATAGTAATCGTTCACGATCGTTCCACCGGGCAATGCGATCTTGTCTTTGCGCAGCCGCAGGAAGGGAGAATCGACGACATAGGACGACTCGAGTACGCGCCATGTTGGAATCTTGATGCATCAGATGTACGACCAGCGGGCACGGCACGCCCGCTCGGCGTACGACCGATTGCATGCAGCACATAGCCGTCATCGGGGCGGGTACGATGGGCGCGGGGATTGCGCTCGCGGCTGCCTGCAGCGGCTTCGATGTTGCTCTGGTCGAGGTTGATGCCGTTACCCGCGAACGCGCCGGCGAGCGGCTCAGTCGAGACGCGCAGAAGCTGGGCCGAGCCGACGCGTTGACACGCATCCAAAGCTGCAGCGCAATATCCGAGGTTGGAGCCGCCGAACTTGCGATCGAGGCGGTACCCGAAGAGATGGCGTTAAAGCAGCGCGTCTTCTTAGAGCTCGAACGGCAGTTGGGCGCCCAGGCGATCCTCGCCACCAACACATCGTCACTGAGCGTACGCGGGATTGCCGAAGCATTGGCGGAGCCGAGCCGATTGCTTGGCTTGCACTTCTTTAACCCGCCGACGGTGATGAAACTCGTTGAGGTCATTCGAACGGATTGCACCGACGATGCGGTCGTAGACATTGGCCGGGCCTTCGTTCAAGCGCTGGGGAAGACCGCGGTCCTGGCGTTGGACACGCCGGGCTTCATCGTAAATCGCGTCGCTCGACCGTACTATCTGCAAGCGCTGCGGGCCTTCGATCGCGACGTCGGAGAATTTGCGGATCTCGACGCGCTGGCACGCGGTATCGGTTTTCGAATGGGCCCTTTTGAATTGATGGATTTGATCGGCCTCGACGTTAATCTCGCGACATCCGAATCGATCTTCGAGCGGACGGGCGCGGCGCGACTCGAGCCGGTACCGCGACAGCGCAAGCTGGTCTCGGAGGGAAAACTTGGCCGCAAGACCGGTCAAGGTTTTTACACGTACGAAAGCGGCGCACAGAATGCCCGTCCTGATTCTGGTCCGCCGCCGGCCCCGCCAAGCAATGCAGACGAAATCGTTGTCGTCTTGGGTTTTGGCGAGTTGGCCGACACGGTGGCCGAACAGCTGCGCGGCACGTACGCCCACGTTCAGCATCTGCAAAACGACGAGGAGCTCGACCAACTCGATGGCGCGACGACGATCGTCTTTGATGTGGGCGACGGTATTTCCGATCGTTCGACGACCATTTTGGAAGTGGAGACGCGGGTCTCCGAAGACGCGGTCATCTTCGTCGATGCCTACGCCACATCGGTCAAAGCGCTCGCCGAGCAAATCGAGCGGCCGGAGCGAATGCTCGGATATGGCATCCTCGGTTCGTTGGAACGGCAGACAATCGTAGAGATCGTCGACGCCGAGAGGACGGACGACGATGCGCTAGCTCTCTCCGAAGAACTCTTTGCAACGCTTGGCAAGAAGACGATGTTGGTTGGAGAGGTCCCCGGGCTCTTCTTAGGGCGGCTCGTGGCTTCGATCGTGAATGAGGCGGTGTATGCGGTGCAAGAGGATGTGGCTGATGCCGACGATATCGACGTGGCAATGCGCTTGGGTACGAACTATCCGCTCGGGCCCGTCGCGTGGGGCAGAGAGATCGGTGGCGGCCGCATCGCACGCATTCTGAGTGAATTGGCGCATGCCGAAGGCAGCGAGTTCGGGCCGGCGCGCGCGTTGTGGGTTCTCGATCCCGATGCTGACGTCACCGAGAATATGGCCGAAGAAAAACTGCGCTTCCAGCAGAGCGCTCTGTATCCGTAATGAGAGAAGTTGTCATCGTTGATGCCGTGCGCACGCCGATCGGACGATACGGCGGTGTGCTCGCTCAAGTGCGTCCGGACGATCTTGCAGCGACCGTTATTCGAGCTCTCGTGACGCGAACGGGCGTGCAGCCGGCTGCGATTGAAGATGTCTTCTTTGGCGCCGCCAACCAGAGTGGTGAAGATAATCGCAACGTCGCGCGCATGGCGGCGTTGCTGGCGAATTTACCCCTAGAAGTCGGCGGTGCGACATTCAATCGGTTATGCGGCAGCAGCTTGCAGGCGATCAACTCGGGGGCCCAGGCGATTGCGTGGGGTGACGGCGACGTGATCGTTGCCGGTGGAGTGGAATCGATGACACGCGCGCCGTTCGTGCAGCTCAAGGCTGAGCGCGCGTTCGGACGGACGCACGAGCTGTTCGATTCGACGATCGGTTGGCGAATGGTAAACCCGCGCATGCCATCGGAGTTTACAATATCGCTTGGCGAAACCGCTGAAAATGTCGCGGAACGCTATCTTATCTCGCGCGAAGAGCAGGACCGGTTCGCGTACGACTCTCAACAGAAAACGAAAGCGGCCGTGGCGGGCGGCCGATTCCTCGATGAGCTCATCCCCGTCACAACGGAGGGAGTGCACTCACCGGCTGAAGTGAGTGCCGACGAGCATCCACGACCGCAAACGACGCTCGACGACCTGGCGCGCTTGAAACCGGCATTTAAGGCCGGCGGCACCGTTACGGCCGGTAACTCCTCGGGAATCAACGACGGCGCCGCTGCGGTGCTGCTGTGCGAAGCGCAAGCGGCGAAGCGCTTCGGCTGGAAGCCGATGGCACGCATCGTTGCAACGGCCGCCGCCGGTGTCGATCCGCGTTTCATGGGGCTCGGTCCCATT